>Ga0268262_10003303_pt1 | contig 17595 bp, 14 predicted proteins | sample TergutNc150P3_FD_190354 | JGI IMG/M metagenome (GOLD analysis project Ga0268262, IMG submission 190354) | Nasutitermes corniger P3 segment gut microbial community from laboratory colony in Florida, USA - Nc150 P3 (SPAdes) (version 2) | ecosystem: Host-associated > Arthropoda: Insects >...
CGGGCGATATTGAATGGGAAATCGCCATGCCTGTAAATGATATTCAAAATTTGACCCTGAACGGCGAGTGCAGGATTTTTACATGGCTGTACCACCGAGAAGACCAAATGAAGCTTTTCGGTTTTTACAATGAAAAACGGCGTAACACATTTTTAGAACTTATTAAAGTTGAGGGTATCGGTCCCAAGGGCGCGTTAAAAATAATGAGCGGTATAAGTCAGGACGACCTTGAACACGCTCTTGAAAACGGAGACCTTGCTCGGCTTGAAGCGGTTCCCGGGCTTGGCAAAAAAACAGCGCAAAAAATGCTGCTTTCGTTAAAAGGCAAACTTGTTCAAACGCAGGAAACAAGCGATGATTCTTCACCCTACAATGAGCTTGTTGATGCGTTGGTAGACATGGGCTATGACAGACGGCAGGCGGTACAGGCGCTCGCCAAAGCGGAAAAATCCGTATCTTCCGATTTATCCGCCGCTGAAAAGGAAAAATTGATTTTCAAAGAAGCGGTATTAAAGTTGAGCGGCGCATAATGAAAGAAAAAAGCCCGGTAAGACCGGAATCGATTACCGAAGACGCATCCGACTTGGCTCTTCGTCCCCGCAATCTTAAAGAATTTTTAGGACAAAAGGGAATGAAGGAAAATTTGTCCGTTTTTATTTCAGCGGCAAAAGAACGAGGGGACAGTCTTGATCATCTTTTTTTGATCGGTCCCGCCGGACTCGGAAAAACCACAATGGCGCAGGTTGTGGCTAATGAAATGGGAACAGGTTTTATTCAAACTACGGCTCCGGCGCTTGATAAACCCAAAGACCTTGTAGGCTTTTTAACCAACTTAAAAAAAGGCGACGTGTTTTTTATCGATGAAATACACAGCCTTAAACCGGCAATAGAAGAGCTTCTTTATATTGCGATGGAAGATTACGGAATTGACTGGGTAGTAGGGCAGGGACCAAGCGCAAGAACAATGCGGATAGCGATTAAGCCTTTTACGCTTGTAGGAGCGACAACAAAAGCAGGCGTTGTTTCAAGTCCGCTTATAAGCCGCTTCGGAATTACCTGCCGTTTTTCTTTTTATGAGTTGCAGGATTTGGAAGCGATTGTCCGCCGTTCTGCCGGTCTCTTGAAAATAAAAATTGATAATGATGCGGCGTCTCTGCTCGCTAAATCTTCAAGAGGGACGCCGAGAGTTGTAAACCAACTGTTAAAACGCATGAGGGATTTCGCTCAATACGCAGGAGAAGCTTCCATTACTTTGGCTGTTGTAAAAGACGGTCTTGCCCGTTTGGAAATAGACGAGCTTGGTCTTGAAAAACAAGACCGTGAAATTCTAAAAATTATGATAGAACGATATAAGGGCGGACCTGTGGGAGCGGACACGCTCGCTATTTCAATAGGGGAATCCGTTGAAACGCTGGAAGATTACTATGAGCCGTTTTTAATTCAAGCTGGTCTTATTCAACGTACTCCACGTGGAAGGGTAGTTACAAATTTTGCGTACGGTCATCTTGGACTAACGCCGACCGTCAATAACGAAGGTTCTCTTTTTTAATGAAAAAAAGCGATTTTTATTTTGATCTTCCCGAGGACTTAATCGCTCAATATCCTCCCGAAAAACGGGGACAAAGCCGTCTTATGACGCTTGATAGGCTCTCAGGCGCGCGCGGACACACGGCTGTTTGTAAATTGCCTGATATTCTTTGCGGCGAAAGATTTTTAAGCGCCGGCGGCGAAAAGCCGCTGTTGGTTTTTAACGACACAAAGGTTCGCAAGGCGCGGCTTATCGCCGTTCACGAAAAAACAGGCGCACAGACAGAATTTTTGCTCCTTGACGATATTCATGGAGACGGTCTTTTGTGGAAGGTTATGACCAAGCGCGCGCGCCGCAAGAGGGAAACAGATGTTTATGTTTTTATGGCTGAGGGGGAGCAAAAAAAGGCCGCAATCAAAGGTTTTGAGGACGAATATATATTGCTTGAATTTGAAACCGCTGTAAACGACGCATGGTTAGAAAAAAACGGTCATGTTCCTTTACCGCCGTATATCAAAAGAAAAGACGCTCCGGCGGACTCGGAGCGTTATCAGACTATTTACGCTAATCAAACGGGTTCTACGGCGGCTCCTACTGCGGGACTGCATTTTACAAAGGAGATATTAAACGCTTTTACCGCCGCCGGAATAGAGAGCGTATTTATTACTTTGCATGTCGGGTTGGGGACATTCCTCCCTGTTCGCAGTGAAAATATTGAAGACCATAAAATGCACAGCGAGGTTTTTAACATCGATGAAAATACCGCCGCAAAAATAGAATCTGCGAAAAAAGACGGGCGTAAAATTATCGCCGTAGGAACAACAAGCGTAAGAACTTTGGAAAGCGCATGGAATAACGGAAAACTTAAGCGAGGTGGAAACGCCACTTCAATCTTTATTTACCCGGGATACAAATTTAAAGCCGTAGACGCTCTTTTTACCAATTTTCATACTCCCGAATCAACTTTGCTGATGTTGGTGTCGGCGTTTGCGGGCAGGGAATTGATTCTTGAAAGTTACGCCGAGGCTATAAAAGAAGGATACCGCTTTTTCAGCTACGGCGATGCGATGTTGATTTATTAGTCTTTTATTTAAGAGAGTTCACACAAAGGACACGAAGGAAGAGAAGGACACGAAGAGGAAGAAGGTTTTTTGTCCGTAATCTTTTCGTGAACTTTACGCATAGATTTCGTACAACAATCCTTGATCTTTCCCTTTGTGTTCTTTGTCTCTTTGTGTCCTTTGTGAGAGGTCTTCGGGAATTACTTAATTCTAAAAACTACAGGATAACGGAAACGGGAGGAAACCGGCTCACCATTGGTGTATGCGGGGGTTCCTTTTCTTCCTGTAAACGCTTTGACCGCTGCCTCCCCGAAACCCTTGCCTTCCGGTTCTTCGCGTATAATTGTTACCTTTTTTACATAACCCGTGCGATCTACAAATAAATCAAGAGTAACCCTGCCCTCTATCCCTGAACGCCGAGCGATGGGCGGATAAACAAGATCGGAAACTAAAGCTTTTTCGTCAAATACAGCGCGTACGGAAACCATGTGTGCCGGAAGATAATCGTCAAAAGAAAGAGAGCCTGCCGCTACTACGTTTTGGAGAGGAGTAGTATCGGTCTCTATCATTTCTTCCGCTATTTCTTCCACAGTGGGAAGTTCAGGGTCTGCGGGAGGAAGCTCCGCAATGTCGGTAAGTTTCATTACTCTGGCGTTTTCAGTCAAATCCTGAAGAATAGGACCAGCATCAAGTACAACAAAGAATATTATAAGCAGGTGTATAGCGGCGGTAATAATAAAAATTACCAGGCGTGATTTTTTTTCATTCATTTAATTTCACCACAAAACTTACAACCCTGTATTGGAGTAGCTGCATAACTTCCAATACGTTGTTTATATTTTCGTATGGAGTATTTTTATCCGCGATTATATGCACCCTTGTATCGGGGGCGGATGTATAAAGGCTTGCTATTTTATTTTCAAACTCCGCGCGATTCGCCGGCTCTCCGTCAAGAAATATCGCTCCGTCCAAATTGATCCATACTTCCAAGTTTTTTTCTTCTGTTGTTCGCAGAGCTTTGCGAGCCTCAGGATAATCTATTTTTACTTCTTTTCGGTAATTAATTAAAGAGACAAGCATGATAAATATAAGCAATAAAAAACCAATGTCGGACATTGAAGAAACGGGAATAATAAAAGGTTTTCTTTCTTTTCTTAAATTCATTGATTGTCCTTTTTCATTGAAAATGAAAACGAGTCAATTTGTAAATCCTGAGCAAGCTCGACAAAGGACACTACATTCTGCCATTGGGCTTTTCGGTCAATCGTAATAATAACCGCTATATTGGGATTTTCTTTATGAGCGGTTTGAATAATCGTTCTTGCTTTGGGAAAATTCAATGTTTCTTCGTTGTGGACTATTTCACCGTTTGAATTCATTTCAAAGCGCAGTAATTCTTCTTTTAAAATCATTCTTGTAGAGTCTTTTCCCGGAAGGGTAATTATAAAACCTTTGTTGACGTTAAACCCGGCGATAACAAGAAAGTAAATAATAAGAAGGAAGGCAAGATCGCTTGCCGCGCTTGATTCGAGAAATTCGTTTTTTTTACGGCGTGTTATTTTCATTCTGTTGTTACTTGCCTGCAAGATGAATGTTTTCAAGCTGCGCGATTAAATCCGAGCAAACGCCTTCAACTCTGGCGGCAAATTTATCAACGATATGGCTTAAAATTGAATGCGCGACCATAGCGATAATTGCTATTATAAGACCGAATACCGTTGTGATAAGCGCTTCATAAATGCCGTTTGCGACTATCTGCGCGTTTACCTCTGTCGCTTCGGCAATTGATTTAAAAGCGCCGATCATTCCCGATACTGTTCCAAGGAAGCCTGTTAACGGCGAAAGAGAGCCTAACGCTGTAAGGAAATTAAAGCCGTTTTCAAGAGAGTTAAGGCAGTTCTTCGCTTCCGTTTCAGCGGCGCGTTCCGCCTGATGAACTAAAAAATTATGACCCGGGTTTGATTGCTGAAGGAGAGCCAAAAGAATACGCGCCCCCATTCGTTTTTCGGTTAACCCTGAAAGATAACCGCAGGCTCCCGAATAATCCTTTGATTTTACATAATCGGAGACTTTAAGAGCTATATCATCGATTTTTAAGTCGTGATAATAAAAAATAAAAACGGCGCGTTCTATTGATATTGCTATAACCGCTATAGAGAATAAAAGCAGCGGCCACATAATAGGACCGCCCAGTTTAAAAAGTTCCAGAACCGAAAATGTCGAATTTTCCATTATCTACCTCTCTTGTTTTTTGTTAATATATGTTCTTTTGATAATAATTCTACTATATTTTCCCATTCATATTCCAGATATATCCAGTAAAACGCTTCTTCCCAGTCGCGCAGTAAAGTGGCTGAGTTTCGTATCGGCCATAATTCTTCGGGGAATTTTCGCTCCGTGTAACCTGTGTTCCAGCGTATGCTTTCGGCTGTTTTGAACTTATCCCCGTCCTGAAGCCAGTCATTCGGTCTTTTTTTCTTTGAAACTCTTTCCGGGAAAAGTATTGGTTCCCAGTATTTCTCAAATTCATCTTCCGTCTGTCCTTTTACCATGTTAAGCGATTTCATCCATTCCGTAAGAGCGAGAATGCGCTCGTATCTGTTGCGTAATGCCGATAACGCCTCTTTTCCGGTTAAACGGGTATCGTATCTATGAATACGCCCATTTGTAATTTGAACAGTCTCAATTTCTTCAATTTTAAAAGCGGCTTTATCTTCTATTTTTAGATTTCCTATTCCGATTAATTCTAACGTGTATTCATTCCAGCCGAATGTGCTTCCCGCCAAATATTCAAGAGATGTAAGCGTGAAAGAGCCGTTTTCATCGGGGAATGTTCCGAATATTTTTATCGGGAAGTCTTCTATTGTAATAATTAATAATTTTTCTTTGTTTTTGTTTTCAACAACCGATAAATTTATTTCTTTTTGTGAATCATTCTTATCGGTATTTTTATAAACAGAGATTGTTTTAAATCTTTTTGCGGAGCCGTCAAGCCCCCGTCCCGCTTTTTCCATGAGAGCGCAGTTAAAAATTAAAAGTGTTGATAAAACTAAAATAAAAATCTTTATATATTTCATATCCTGCCTTCTAATAACTTAATTTAAAACCGAATGACGGTATTGGAATGGGTATGTCATAGCTTGCCGAATAACTGCCTTCGTCTATTTCGCCTGTATACGAGTTAAAACTTTCATTTCCATTAGTATGCAACAATCCAAGGATGTTTTCTACGGCAAAATAAAATTCATATCTTGTTTTTCCGTTTTTATTTCCTCCAAAGAATGAGATTTTTATATCCAGCGGAAACGACGGGGGAGTGCGGTTATTTTCATCGATAGTAGACGGCCATCTGAATATTTCTATAAAGTAACTGTCCTCTCCTTTATAAACCAAGACAGGAAAACTTATAGGTTTGTCTCCTTCTCTTTTAGGCAGGAGCGTTCCGGACGCTATTCCAAAACGCGTATAAATATTGATTTTTTGCGTAGGTTTATAATTAAATACCAAGTTAAGATTATGAAACCTGTGATATGACGGGAAATACCAGTCATCGCCTCTGGTTCCGCCGGATATTCCCATTCCGCCAATTCTTCCGTTCGGCTCGCGGTACTTTGTCCAGTTATATGAGTAAGAAAGCCATCCGTCCCAAAAACGGCTTTGTATTTTTTGCAGCATAACATCTATTCCCCATGATATACCTTCTCCGTCAAAATAAGGATCAACCTTAACGGTTTCATTTGTTTCCCATACTAAAATATACGTTCTGTCAAATATTTTTTTGTAGTAGCCTTCGATATTTAAAATTAATGATTCGGGGTATTCAAATTTTATACCTAATACCGACGTCCAGCTTCGGTTAGGTTTAATTTCATCAAGATTATATTTTTTCTCAGCATTAAAGACGATGCCGCTTACGGATGAAAATAATCCGGAACCTGCGGATATGTCAATTGAGTTAAATATGCCTTTGTTGCGTAAAATATTTAAATCAAGATTTAAACGCGGATTAAACACAGGAGCGCTTTGCAATGTAAAACCGTCGCCTAACAGCATAAAATGATCCATGCGGACGCCAATTTCCGCTCCAAAACGGTTTCCTGCCGTATTGAATTCGGTAAGCATATAACCGGAAGTTGTTATAAGTTTGTTTTGAGAATTAGGCTGTTCAGTCATTGGCAGTTCAACCGGTAAATACGGAGGAGGAGTTAAAGGAAAAAATAAATTATTAATATTATTTTTTATAGTTTCATCCTTAATATCTTTAAAACTGACGATACGGTTTGCTCTCTGGTCGCCTTTTGACTTTGAAATAGAAAATAATTCCTGCGCTCCAATGGCGGCAAGAAAATAGTTTGATAATTTCCAGTCATAATCAATGCGTCCTTGCGCGTTGAATATTGAATCAGACTGAACAATGTGCATATCTTGAGAATATTGATATTTATCCGTATCCATGCCTTTAGCCGACATTAAAAGTTTAATATAAGGATCGAAAGCATCAGTGAAATATTTATTGTGAATTCTGTATTCAATTTTTGCGTCTAAGTCGGAATCTTCATATCCCGCGCCTATAATAAATTTTAACAGCATATCATTGCGGGGGTTCCATGATAAAGCTGATGTTAAAAAAGTTTGATAATTAACATAATCGGCGTCTATAGACGTATCGCTGTCTAATTTTTCCGTTCTGCTTTCATTTAAGAAAGATACGCCCCCTCCGTCCATTCCAAAGAAGCCTGTCGCGGAAAAACCTAAACTATCAGTGAATCGGTAATTTCCGCTAAGCGTTGCCGCTCTGATAAACGGCGCCGTTCGTATGTAATTAACCGATTCGTATTCGGGAATATAGGCGGACATTTGTTTTGCCGCCCAAATTACAGGATCATAATATGTTACGCGCCCCATAAAAAGAATGCCGCCCTTTCCGCTAAAGGGAACGGAAAGATTAAAATTGGCGGCGCTTGTGTTTAAACCAAGTTCAAATTCGGTCTCGGAAGGGGATGGTTCTTTTGAGGTAATCTCAAGCAGTCCTGAAATTGTATGCCCGTAACGGGAAGAAAATACGCCGTGAGATAACTGCGCGCTTTTAACCATGCGCGGATCAAAAATGGAAAAGCCGCCTCCCCAAAAGTACGGGTTGTTTATATAAAAACCGTCTAAAACCGCCATCATATCGCCGGGCTGTCCGCCTCGGATACTGGGGGCGGCGTTAAACATTCCCGAATAGCCGACGCCGGGAAGGAGTTTTATAGTATTCATTACATCTTCGACAATTCCTATTTCCGCTGTCTGGGCTATTTCCTTTTCGCTTACGGCGACGCTTCTGCCTGTTTTCGACTCGCTTGTTCCGGGTTTTGTCGCTTCAATTACAAGCTCCTTTCCCTGCAGGAAGCCTGAAAGACGCATATATACCGTGAATGAGCTGCCTGTAAGGGGAATCGTTATAGTGCTTGTTTCATAACCCGGGTATGTTGCGTAAAGCAAAACTTGCCTGTTGTCGGGAATTTGAATTTTTACTGTTCCGTCTTTACCGCATTTATATTCGCTTCCGCCCCTAGTGCGTACGGCTGCGCCTTCCAGCGGCATATCCAAATCTTCATCAATTACCAATATTGTAATATCGCGGCAAAACAGCGGAAAAGCGCAGAGGAAAAATATTATCAGTGCTATATATTTTTTTTTCATTTATATTAATATAACAGATAACCAACTAAAAAATTAACCTTTTTATGCATATTAAGAGTATAACTAATTATTTGTATTTTGAGAAGTATCTTTTCCCATTTCTCCGGTTAAAATGACGTCTAATTCCTGAATTATTTCGGTAAGTTCTTCCGCGGAAGAGGACGCGTTTCTGGTTGATTGTATGAAATTTGTCAGTCCCTTTGAAAGGTCGGATATTGCCAGGTTAATCTGTTCTGTCGATTTTAACTGTTTTTGAGTTGAAAATGTGATTGTTTGGGCTTGGTTTGCCGTGATTTCCGCTCCTGTGCGTATTTCTATGAAAATGTCTTCAAGCTCTTTAATAAGATTATTTCCTTCTCTTATTTTATCCGTACTTTCCTCACTGGAAATTATCAACGAAGTGGATGAATTCTGAATCTCTTCAACTTGTTCGCGAATTTGCATGGTAAGAGAAGCGATGTCATCCGCAAGACGGTTTACTTCGTTTGCTACGACGGCAAAACGCTTGCCGTGTTCACCTGCGCTTGTTGCTTCCAAACCGGCATTAAACGCTATAACCTTTGTTTGATCCGTTATTGTATTAATGCTTTTTATAATATCGCTTATTTTTAATATCTTGTTTCCAAGGTTTATAATGCTTGCAATAACGCCGTCATTTTTTTTCTTAATGTCGTCAAGCTGGCTGATATTGTGTTCAAGGACGGAAAATCCGTGGATAATATCGCTTTCCATTTTTGAAGCAATGCCGGATACATTAGACGTTTTCTCGGAAATATCCCCGGCTATTTGCGTGTTCTCCCGTATTGTGCTTTCAATTTCATGAATGCTTGTCGCCTGATTGTTGGCGTTAATAAAAATTTCTTTTGAGAAATTGGATATATCATCTGTGGAGCCTTTGATAATTTTTGCCAGCGAGCGCGTTTGCTCCACTGTTGTTAATGCCGATTTAGCGGCAAAAGCCTGGGATTCTAACATATTATTAAATAATACCAGATGGCGTTTGCATGAAAGACCTGCGATAAAACCGGCGGCAATCATAGCGAGGGCGCGGAATGACTCATTATAAAGAGGGAAACTTGCGGGTATTGATTTGCCGCCAAGCACAAAAGAATACGGCAAGTCAAGAACAGCTCCGTTGACTAGGACAACAATCATATAACAGATACTTGAAAATATTCCGGAAAAAAACGCGCAGGGAACGCTGTACCTGAAAGACCCGGCCATAATAAGCACTATATAAAAAAGTGATTCTATTGAAAGAAAAGTAAGAGGCGGGGATATTTCAGGATATGTGCAGCCTATCCATATCGCTCCGCTTATAAAAAAGGAATCAAGGATTACGCAAATATATTTAAAATACGGATGAAGCGATTCTCTTTTTATGATATAATAATATAAAAAAATTGAATAAAGAAGAAAACCGCCTGTAAAGGAATACGCCCTTAAAGGAAAATGCTCAAGACCATCGAATTTTCTAATAAAAGAAACAACAATAATACATAAAATAAAAATCACGGCAAGGCAAAATCTGAATTTGTTTATCAGTTTTTCTCCTTCATATTCATCGCGGGTGATTTTTTCAATTCTTTCTTTGTCAGTCATAGTATACCTCTCCGATAAGTGAATTAACTGCTTTAAGCATATTATGGTTATTAAACGAATTTTTAATAATATAATTATCAGCGCCGAGTTTAAAAGCGCGCTTTTGTTCTTCTTTGTCGTCTTTTGACGAAATGACAATAATAGGTATTTTTGAAAGAGCATCCTCTTCCTTAAGATTTTTAATAAGATCAAAGCCGTCCATAACGGGCATATTTAAATCGGTGCAAATTAAGTCATAATGTTTCGTTCTTGCGGCATTTAACGCCTCTTGTCCGTCCGCCGCGGAATCTACGATATATCCTTCAGATAACAAAATTTCTTTTTCAATTTCACGGGTTGGAAGGGAATCGTCAACAACAAGGATAGATTTTCTGTTTTTTTCCGATGATTCCGAAAGTTTTTTATACTCGGGTGTTTTTACACGTTTTGCCATTTTAATTACAGTGGGAATATGCAAGACGCTTACCATTTCATATTCCTCGTTAAGCACAATGCCGGAAAAAATGTTCATATTTTTCATAAAAGACGGCATTGGTTTAAGCACTACGGATTTCATACTGTAGATATTATTTACGGCGAGAGCGGCGGAATCTTCATAAGAACGGATAATTATGATAAATAAAGAATCCTCATTATGGATCGGGGTATCCTTAATTTTCAGTATATGATTAAGATAATATAATTTAATCATACGGTCATTATATTTTATCTCAAGTCTGTCATCTGTTGAAATTATTTCATTGCGTTTTATAAGCATTATTGCCTCTATAAAATTGGCGGGAATAATAAATTTCATTCTGTTGCATTCTATGGGAACGCCCATAAGAGCCGCTACAGATAACGGAACAATAATTGTAAATTTTGATCCTTTGCCTTGTTCGCTGTCAACAACAATGCTTCCCTTTAAGGCGTCTATACTTTCACGGACAACGTCCATTCCGACGCCTCTGCCCGAAATATTGCTTGCTTTTTCCGACGTTGAAAATCCGCTTTGGAAAATAAAATCTATAAGTTCTTCTTTATCAAGTTTTTTTGACGCTTCTTCGTCAACTAAACCTTCTTTAACGATTTTTTGCCTGATTTTCTCGATATCAATTCCGCGTCCGTCATCCGCTATAATTATTTTCATATTGCCGCTTTCTCTTGTGCAAATAACCGATAATTTGCCGGCTTCTTCCTTGCCTGCGGCAAGACGATCTTTCGGCGTTTCAATTCCGTGGTCAATAGAGTTTCTTACCATATGCATTATTACTTCAGATAACGCTTCGATAATATTTTTATCTATTTCATTTTCTTTGCCTTCTATAGTCAGCTGAACGTTTTTTCCAAGCTCTTGGGCGAGTTCATAAACAAAACGAGGATAGCTGTCAAGAATTGTCGATATTGGAAGAGTGCGAAGCGATATTACGCCGTCATAGGCGGTTTTTATCCCGTTACCCGCGTCCGTAACATAGTCTTTTAATGAAGAGTTTAATCTGTTAAACAGCCTTTCCAGTTTTTTCAACATAACCGCTTGCGCGGGATCAATATTTTTGTTCTCTCTAAATGATTTTGAAAAATTCTTAACTTGAGTAATAATTTTTGCGCTGTTTTGAGAAAGTATCTTTGCTTTTGTTTCAAGCGTATGCAATGACATAATGTTCTTGATTATTTCGTCTATTTTATCAAGAGAAAGACGAATTGTTTCCGTTTTTGAATCTTTCTGTTTTTCAGCTTCGGCCGTTTCTTCTTGTTTTGGCAGAGTAAATTCTTTGTTCTCGGCGAGAAGGGACAAATTTTCAGTATATTTATCTATTTCTATATTGTCAGTTTTTGATTTTTGTAATTCGCTGAAACCTGATTTAAGAAGATCCAAAGAAGAGAGGATAAGTTTTACCGCGTTATCGGATATGCTTATTTTTTTTTCACGCAAGGCGATAAAAACGCTCTCAAGCGAATGACTAAGCTCTTCTATACGTTTAAATTCAAGCATGCGGGAATTGCCCTTTAATGTATGAAGTCCGCGTAACAGAGCGGCAATATCATCTTCCGTGGAAATGCCGTCTTTAATTTTAAAAATATATGTTTCAAGATTGCGTAATATATCAAGACCTTCATCAATGTATTGTTTTACAAATTTTTCTTTGTTTATAGGCATTATTATTCTCCAAGCCTACTTATCGCCTGATATATGGTATTCCGCCAGCGTCTCTTTAAGTTCATTTGACATAATATTGAGTTTATCAACAGTGTCCGATGTAACAGCAGTTGCGGAAACAAATTGTTTTACACCGCCTGATATTTCTTTTAATGCCGTAAAAACATGGGCGGCGGCAACTTCCTGCTGTTTGCTTAAATTGAAAATTTGCTGCATACGGACTGCGACGCTTTGAGAAACGTCAACTATGTTCTCAAAGACTTCTTTTTGTTCGACAATTCTGTTGTAACCTGTATTTATTGCGCGAGAACCGTTATTTGCTTCTGTTAAAAGATTTTGAGCGGACTGATTTATTTCGGAAATATTTTCTTTTATTTCCGAAGCTGATTCAACTACATTGTCAGCAAAGCGGCGTATTTCATCGGCAACAGCGGAGAAACGAGCGCCCGCTTCCCCTGATGAAGCCGCCTCAAGAGCGGCGTTAAAAGCTATAAGTTTGGTATGATCCGCGATAGTATCAATAATTTTAATTGATTCGTCAATACCGAAGAGCATATCGGTTAAATTTTTGATAATATCGATAATTTTTACGTTTTGATTTCTAATATCGAACATCATGCTTTCATTGGCTTCCCTGATAGTGGCGCCTCTCCGGCTGAGTTCCTGCGTTTGAACGGCAAGATTTGCCACTTCTTTGGTTTTTTCGGCGGATTGAGCGGACAAATGCGCGTTATTTTCAATAGTGCTGACAATTTCCGCGACGCTTGCGGACTGTTCGTTAGCCGTAGCCGCCATCTGCCTTGCGGTAGCGGATAAGTCAACCATGGCAAGGGAGACCATAGATGAGTTTTTGTTGATTGCTGAAAAGGTAATCCGCAATTTAGATAGAAAATCACCTAACAATGTCATAAACTCGCCAAGCTCATCGTTTGAAATTGATTCTATTGTTACTGAAAGATCATTTTCATTTAGGCGTTTAAAAACAACGCCCATGCTGTTTGTGGATTTACGAATCCCGAAAGTTGTAATTAAAATTATAAAGAACGCAAAAGCCATAGCGAAAATAGCGGCAATTAAAGATAATATTAAGCGTAAACGGTATAGGGCGATTCTTTCTTTAATAATAGTTTCAAGTCTGCTTAAGGACGCGGATTGTAATCGGTATATGGAACCGTTTGTGCGTGTTGCCGTCTCAAATAGGACGGGAATAGCGTTAATATTTATAATCGGCTCGTTAATAATGTATTCTACCGATCCTGAATAATAGGCAATAGTGTCAAAACATGATTTTAAAAGGATTTCAAAAGATTCAAATGTATTGATATTTTTATTTCTAATATTTTCTATTGAGTGAAACCTGTTTTGAATTCTTATATTGTCAGAATACATTAATAATTCCAAATTAAGCATGAGTTCTGTTTTTCTTTTTTGGGTAAAAGCGCCGTCTTGTATAATTCTTAATAAATTTTCTATTAATACCATTCTGTCCTGCGCTTGAGGAAGCTCATGAAAAGCCGCGGCGACAAGATAAGCGCTTTCTATATCCCTGTCCGTTACAAGCCCTGAAACATCCACAACATAAGCTATTAATTTATTTAAATCCAGCATCATTTGCCTGTATGCCCATGAAAAAGAATCGCGGATAGTTGTTTTAGATAAAAGTTCCCAGTTGTCAAGCAAAGATTGGGGAGATACGTTTAAAGCGTCGTCAAAAAAATATTTTTCATGTTTCTCGTTTAATTCCGAGAGTAATTTTATTATAGATTGTTTATTAGTATAAATATTAATATTATCCTTAGAATCTTCAAAATAAGAATTTACAAATAAAGGAATATCCCGCATAAGATTAATGGCAGGATGTAAAACCTCAATGCCGTTAAGTTCAACACTGTCAATTTTTATTGATGAAATGGACATGGAAATAATCGTAAAGAGCATTATACCGAGAGGCAATAAAAAGACAGCGGCGCTGATTGTTAATTTTTTAATTAATTTCAAATTGTTAAAAAACTTTATTTCCATTTTGCGCCCCTGTTAATACGACAATTTTCTTTCAAGAATCCTTCTGAAATAATCCGGAGAGAATCCGCCGATAAAACACTCGTAATTGAGTTCATTATCCGGTTCCAAATTTTGTAAATGTTTAATGCTTTCAAGAGTTTTTTTAATTTTATACTCATATCTTGTGGGGTTTACATCCGCGGAAAGAACGGCAATTCTGTAAAAAGCCGGCCAGAAAAATTTATCTTTTACTGAAGCTTCGTTAAAAAATATTTCCGCTTCCGATGTCTCGCCTTTTAAATAAAAGTACTCGCCGCGTAAAAACCTTGTAAATGCGCTTGAATTATATTTTTCAAGGCATGAAATAACTGCGTCCGCGCTGTGAAAATCCTGCGCGCTTAAATAATAAACAGCGGAAGCTGTAAGTTCGCTTCCTGAAACGGAAGATACGTTTTTATTTTTTACCGCATCAAGCGTTTTTTCCGCATTTAGCTTGCCGTCCTCTTTTTTTAATATTTCATTTACTTCGGCGCAGCTTACGGTAATTTCAACTTTTGGAAGAGAAGGCAGTTTTCTTTCTTCAAATAAATAATTTTCCTTTTTTTTATGTTTGTAATCGTGCTTACGGTGTTCTGTAAAAGCGGGATGATTTTCTATTTGTTCATAAATATACGGAGTGCCTGTTTTCTGAAAATAAAAAACATCGGATAAATTTCTGCCTGCGAGCAGGGGGTGTTTTACCGATGATATTTCCGATGCGCCTATAAATAAAATTCCGTTATTAAAGAGCGATTCAGATAAATTATTAAGAACGGAAATTCTGCTTTTAGAAGAAAAGTAAATAAGTGCGTTTCTGAAAAAAATAATATCATACTGTTTTTCAAGACCGCGCATTATATTATGGTTAAAAAACCTCACCTTTTTTCTGATGTTATCCGGTACTATATATTCATCGCCTTCTTGAATCAAATATGAATCAAGAATATGCTTGTATGAAGCGCCGTCGGATCGAAGAGTGTTTGCGGTATAATGCGCTTTCTTTGCGGTTTCTATCGCTTCCGCGCTTACGTCAAATGCGTCTACCGAAAAATCAATATCAAGTCCGTTTTTATTATGGTAATCAAGAAGCATAGCGATACTGTACGCCTCGCACCCGATAGAAACGGCGGCGGAACATATTTGCAGCGGGCGGTCAAGTTTTGTAAATTCCGGCAAAAGCTCGGAAAGCAGATTAAAATGGTCGTTTTCCCTGAAAAAATATGTTTCGTTTACGGTAAGATACTTTGAAATAATATATATTTGCTCGCGTGAAGTAAGAAGATACTCAAAGGCGGCAGGATCCTCAACAAACGAAGCGCCGCATGTAATTTCCATATATTCATTTAATTTAATAAGAGCGTCACTTTCTGTTTTTATGCCGAGTATTTGTTCAATCCTGTGATACAAGAATAACAAAGCGGGGTTTGAGAGTACTTCCGCGGGAATTTTAACCGCTGTATCTAAAACCGCCGTGCTATAAGACATTATTAACTAGCTCCGCCTGTCAGTTCTATTAATTTCTGCGCTATTTCATTTAACGGAAGCACCATGTCTACGCTGCCTGTCTCAATCGCCGCTTGCGGCATACCGAAAATCATGGAAGTAGCTTCATTCTGCGCGATAGTAATACCGCCTGCTTTTTTTACAGCTTGAGTGCCTTCAGCGCCGTCCTCTCCCATGCCGGTAAGTATTACGCTGACAAGTGAGTTGCCGTAATATTTTGCCGCGCTTTTGAATAATACGTCGGCGGACGGCCTTTGATTGCAGACAGGTTCATCGTCGTTAAAGGCAGTTCCGCCGTCTCCTAAAACTAAATGTTTTTCTGTAGGTGCGACATAAACGCTGCCTTTAGCCGGGATAATTCCTTCCTCCGCGATTTTTACCTCAAGCTGAGCGTAACTGTCCAGCCATTGTACAAAGCCTTTATCAAATCCCGACGTATTGTGCTGTACAAGCAATATCGGAACGGGAAAACTATCGGGAAGGGCGGAAAATAATTGGCATAGAGCCATGGGACCGCCTGTGGAAGATGCGATAACGACGCATTTTGCTTCTCCGTGAACAGCTTCTTTTTGCGGTGCAGGTTCCTGATGTATGGAATATTTTTTAACAATTTTTGTTATTTGTTTTAATGTGTCAATTATTTCTTTTTTTTGCCTATCGCTCATTTTGGAAGTGAAATTATCTTTGGCAAAGAATTCATGCGCTCCTTTAAGAATCGCCTCATAAGCCATCTTAGCGGTATCGTGGGTGCTGACTACAACTATGCCGCAAGTGCTGAATTTTCTTATTTCCACAATAGCGTCAAGTCCGTTCATTACAGGCATTTCATAATCCATTGTGATAAGATCGGGGTTACATTCTTTTGCTTTATTTATGCCGTCCTGTCCGTTTTCGGCCTCATCAACAATTTCAAAGGAACCTTCAGTTTCTAAGAAATCCCTGATAATTGAGCGAACCAACGGACTGTCATCTACAATTAACGTTCTAATCATAATAATTCCTCCGAAACACAATTTAATATTTTATTTACATCAAGAACAAATACATCGTTATTATTCCATTCAAAAGACGCGGTGATTCCGTCGGTTAATTCGTTTGAATCTTCGTCTTTTTCAAAGAAAAGAATATCTTTGTTTTGTATATCCGTGATGCCTGTTATGTCGTCAATAAGGAAGGCGATCCTGTCAATCTCTTCTTTAAAAATAATAATTTTTTTGCGGGGGCACGGCGACTTTTGGAATAAAAGACCGGTATCGAATAAAGCGTAAGGAGTTGAATATCTGTTTACGATTCCCGGAATGTAAGAAGGCATGAGCGGCAGAGGGTACACAGCGTCAAACAACGCTATTTCTCCAATTTGGCGGGACGGAAAACAATACAATTTTCCCATTACAGAGAAAATAAGAAATTTTTCGCTGTTTAATGTTTCCGCAGCGTCCGTGTAATCCGGCATCCCTCACCCCTATGCCAATTATAGCATTAATAGAAAAAGTTTTCTATGTCTTGTAAAATAAAATTAAATTCGCTAAAGCTTGTTTTGGTCTCCGGTAAAGCCTGCCTGAATAACCCCCCGTAGGCTTTTTTAAGGATTCGCCCGTCAAGAACGGCGACAACGCCCTTGTCGGCGCTTCGGCGCATAAGTCTTCCGAAACCCTGCTTAAACTTCATTACCGCTTGAGGCAGGGAAAGCTCCATAAAAGGGTTTCCGCCCTGTTTTTCCACCGCTTCCCTGCGGGCTTCGTGGACGGGGTCGCCGGGTGTGCGGAAGGGCAGGCGGCAGATAATGACCAGCCGCAGGGTGTCGCCGGGAGCGTCCACGCCTTCCCAGAACGAGTCTGTGGCAAATAGGCAGGAACTTTCATCAGATAGAAAGGTCTGTAACAGGCGTGTGCGGTCGTCGTCTCCCTGTTTCAGACAGCGGATGCCCATTGGGGTTAATTCGGCTGTTGCGGCGTTGTAACTGCCTGTCAGCGACTGATAGGAAGTAAATAACACAAGAGCCGATCCTCCGGCGGCGGCGGCAAGTTTTGCGACAGCTT
>Ga0268262_10003304_pt1 | contig 17590 bp, 18 predicted proteins | sample TergutNc150P3_FD_190354 | JGI IMG/M metagenome (GOLD analysis project Ga0268262, IMG submission 190354) | Nasutitermes corniger P3 segment gut microbial community from laboratory colony in Florida, USA - Nc150 P3 (SPAdes) (version 2) | ecosystem: Host-associated > Arthropoda: Insects >...
AAGTCCTTGCGCTCCGCCCAATATTTCTGTTACAGTTTTCATAACGAGTGTCTCCTTGTATGGTTTTCTGACAATTACTATATTATCAGGTTGACACTCGTTTTTCTATTATTTTCGGGTTTTGGAAGAGGCTCAGATAACAAGATAAGTAAAGCGGTAATTATTTTAATAAAAAAACATAATTATATTAATATTCCACCAAACTAACACAACTTAATTATTGACATGTACATATCGCTAATACCATAAATAATATATAAAAATTATGGAGGTTTCATTATGAAACGTATAACGTTACTTGTTTTATTAGCCGTCTGTGCTTTTGCAGCAGTTCATTCTCAAAATACAACCCGCCAAGCTCCCCGTAACCGGCAGGAAGTCAATCAACCGTCATCTTCTACATCTGAAAAAATAACGGTTAGGGGAAACCTTGCCGTCTCGCAAGACATGATAGCTGTTAGAAGCGGGAACACAACTTTCCTAGTGCCTGAACTTAAAAAGTATTCAGGCTCTATAGACGATCTCAAAGACGGCGTACCGGTAACAATCGAAGGTTCTGCTTTAAACAATCCTGACAATATTAAAGTAAAAACCTTAATACCTACCAAGATGACTCTGGCAGGTAAAGAATACGATTTAACATCTCTCCGCAGTGAACAGGATCACTTGAACGATACGAACCCGCAAAGACAGGAACAGCGTTTTATTCCGCCTGTAGGACATTATCCGTTGACGCCAGAACCCAACACTCCGCAAAACAGAAACAGATAACATTATTTTATTATTAAAAGTTATATGACCGTGATAATGCTTTTATTGGCTTCAATCATGGTTATATGACTTATTTTGTATATATTCTATAATTCCACACTGAACATATAAGCGGTACTGTAATTATCGCAGCCGTCAGAATCGAAGCCAAGTAGATTTTTGTTTTCATTGCAAAATGGTTGAGCTTTGTCATCTGCTTTAGTATTTCAAGTTTTACATAAGCTAATATGGCGGCGAATATATGGCTGCTCTGCGTTCTCTCTGTATGCGCCGGTGAGTTCCCAATAGATGCGTTCTGTTTTAAGCTTTTTTGATATTCTTCAACGCTCCACCGTTTTTTGTTACAGGACTTCTCCGTTTCTTTTCCCCGTTCTTTTCATCATAAGTTTCCGACGATAAAGACCGTGTTATTTTATCATGGTTTACACTGCCTTCCGACACCGCAGATAATCCTGTCACTGTCGTTTGCCCGCTACTGTACAGTAAATAATCACTGTATAATTCCGTTATATCCCTTCCCATCCCTCTATTTTATCTTATTTATATCTTTTACATAACATGAGTTAATAACTAATTGAAATCATTCGTCCTAAAATATTTTTTCCATTTATATTATATTCCTTACTTCTGTAACGTTCAGAAATTAATAATTTTGCATCATTATCATCAATAGACCTGATATTTATAATAACAACCTCGGTCTCCATTAAAATATATTCAAACATTTGATTTTCGTAAAGAATAATATTTTAATTTATCGTTTCTTTGTAAATCAAGTAATTTGTAAAGATATTGCCTTATATGTAATTATTTGCAGGATTCTGTCCTCGTGTGTTTTTATTTTATTCTGTGGCGTGTTCAGCTGTTGAATAATATAGCGCTTCCCATTATTCTATAGTCATGAAAACAAATCCTGTTGCGGCGTATCTGGCCGCTGTTTCACCGGAAAAAATTGATACAAGCCTGCTTGCGTATCTTTGCAATTTATCGGAAATTTCCAAAACAGCCCCGGAAATTGCATCTTCAATAGTAAAAGAACTGGAAAACCAGAGAAACAGGCTAAAACTAATCGCCAGTGAAAATTACTGTTCCATGGCAGTACAGCTTTCAATGGGAAATCTTTTAACCGACAAATATGCCGAAGGTTTCGCGTATCACCGTTTTTACGGGGGGACAGAGAACATAGACGCTATAGAAACGCTGGCAGCCGAAGAAGCCTGCAAACTTTTCGGCGCACAGTATGCAAACGTACAGCCCCATTGCGGGTCGGACGCCAATCTGCTGGCTTATTGGGCAATTCTGTGTACAAAGATTGAAAACCCGGCGCTGGAAAAATTGAACGAAACAAATCTCTACAACCTTACAGATGCCCAATGGAAAGAATTAAAAAATACGCTTGGAAACCAGCGCCTTTTAACGCTGGATTATTATTCGGGAGGACATTTGACACACGGCTACCGCAGCAATATCTCGGGCCGGATGTTTGACGTTTACAGCTATTCCGTCTCACAGAAAGACGGACTGCTTGATTATGATGAAATTGAAAAACAGGCGCTGGAAGTACGCCCTCTCATTTTATTGACAGGCTATTCAGCGTATCCGCGGAAGATAAACTTTAAGCGCATGAGGGAAATTGCAGATAAAGCGGGCGCGGTATTTATGGTAGATATGGCGCACTTTGCAGGTTTGGTAGCAGGCAAGGTTTTTACAGGCGAGTGGGACCCTGTACCCTGGGCGGATGTCATAACCAGCACAACTCATAAAACGCTACGCGGTCCGCGCGCGGGAATTGTACTTTCCACAAAGGAATATTCCGAAGCTCTTGACAAAGGATGTCCCCTTACTATGGGAGGGCCTCTGCCCCACATGATAGCGGCAAAAGCAATCGCCTTCCGCGAGGCGGCTTCTCCCGAATTCAGGCAGTACGCGCGGCAGATTGTAAACAACTGCCGTTCACTTGCCGACGCCTGTATAAAAAACGGCCTTGACGTTCTGACAGGAGGGACAGACAACCACCTTGCGCTTATAAATGTTTACAATACGGGAATTACAGGCAGGCAGGCGGAAAGCGCGCTGCAGGAATGCTGCATAACGGTTAACAGAAACAGCCTTCCGCGCGATCCAAACGGGCCATGGTACACATCGGGATTAAGGGTCGGGACTGCGGCTGTTACAAGCCTTGGTATGGGAGAAGCGGAAATGGAGGAAATTGCCTCGCTAATCGCGGGTGTTATCAAAGCGACAACAAGAGCGCCGGATAAAAAAAATCCCTCTCAAAAATGCAAGGCAAAGTACATCATAAATGAAGAAGCAAAGACAGCCATCCTTGAACGGGTAAAAAAACTTATGTCTCGTTTTCCTGTATATCCTCAGTTGGATTTGGAATTGCTGAAGAATAATTTTGTTTTTTAAAAGCCGCCGCGCTGGTCTTTGTTTCCTTTGATAAAATCCGAAAACAAATCAAAAAGGATTGGATCGATCTTTAAGTGCTTGGTAATAAATTCTTCACGCATCATTACAAGAGCTTCGCTTGATGACAATGGTTTACGGTAAACGCGGTTCGTGTCGGTAACACTGTCAAAAACATCGACTATTTCCAGAATTTTCGCCGGAAAATAAGCAAGCGCCTTATAACTCAATATAGGCTCCAGTTCAAAAGTCATGCAATAATCCTGCTTAATCTGGGGGTTTATTTTTTTATAATTATTAAGTGAATCACGGAAATAACCGTAACCTTCGGGATTACCGTAATATTCATGATGGTAGCCTGTAATAAGGCTTGCTTCCTTAGGATAGTTGGTCTTGTTTACAATGGAATTGTACCCTACTTTAACGTGCTCCATTACAATATTGCGGTCGTATAAAGCTTCGCCTTCGTGGTACTCAACAGCGGCGGCTTTTCCGATATCGTGAATTAAAAAACCTACAGCCCATTTAACAAAAAGGTCAGGAGGTATGGGCAGCATTCCTTTATGGAAAACGCGCTCCAGAACAATATCGTCTGTAGAGATATGCGGGAGTAGATTTTGATAATACTGCCGGTACTTCGCATTTAATACTTTACGCATATTAAGAACAGCAGCCCTGTTTGAAGCAAAATTATTATAGTAAGAAAGAAAGACAATCCCTCTAAGATACACCCTTGTAATATGCTGAATTATCGTGCCGTTTGATTTTTCAAAAAGCCTGTTCATTAACACATTATCAAAAATATTTTTGGAAAAAAGCTGGGAATAAGACTTTACCAGTTCATGTGTTGTAAGTACAAGCGTCTGGGTAGTTTTTTTCGCTTCCGCGTCTCCAAGCTGAAAAGCGTTCTCAAGCGCCGAATGATTTATCATAACGGCGTCTTTTGTGGAATCTACGAGAACTTTAGCAGTATTTTTATCCCTTATTTTGAAAGATAGTGAAGAAAGAGTATCTATCTTTTTCTTTACATCATTAAGATACTTGAGTTTATCCGAGTTTGACATTGCGGAAATAGCTTCATATTCATCTCCGAATGCCTCTGTTATAACTTCTTTTAACGGGTCTTTTTCTTTGTTTATTCTTTTTTCTTTTGATTCAACTGCTGATTCAACAACGGCAGGCCTTACAACATTTTTTTGTTTTAATTTTTCAAGCGTTTCCCCAGTAAAAAAATAATTCCAGTTATTCTGCGGCTGCCAAAAATAATTATTGTTTTCATATAAGGTATTAAAAGACATAAGCCGGAATTTCTGCTCTTTTCTGTTTTCACAGTAGACGGAAACTCCTTCCTGCAGAATAATATCAATATAGGCTTTATTTACTGTTTTCCCGTCGGACAATAGCAGAATTTCGGAAACCGGAGTATTGAAATTATACCTTTCAGGCATACTAAAATTATACTGTAAAATAATGACATAAACAAGGCAACAATTTATTCCCCGTTCCCGTGAATTCATGCCGTAAACGGTGGTCAGCGTTTATTTTTGCTTTCTTTTTCCTTGATAAAAGAGGCAAATATGTCAAACAGAATTATGTCGATCTTATGATGCTTTTCGATAAATTCCTCCCGCATCATTTTCAGCGCTTCTTCGGAAGACAAAGCCTTGCGGTAGACGCGGTGAGGATCGGTAACGCTGTCATATACATCAATAATTTCCAGCACTTTAGCGGGGAAATAGCCAAGAGCCTGATAATCCAATACAGGCTCAAGTTCAAATGTAACGCAATAATCCTGTTTAGCCTCGGGGTTATGCTTTTTATACTGCTGAAGATACGCGCGGAAATAACCGTAACCGTCCGGAGAACCGTAATATTCATGATGATAGCCGGTGATAACGCTCGCCTCCATAGGGTAAGTCGTTTTTTTTACAATATTTTGATAGCCGAGTTTTACATGCTCAATTACAATTTCGCGGTTGTAAGAGCCTTCTCCTTCATGGTACTCAACAGCCGCCGCTTTTCCTATGTCATGTATTAAAAACCCTACAGACCATTTAAAAAACAAATCAGGAGGGACAGCCCTCATTCCCCCTAAAAATGCGCGTTCAAGCACAACGTCGTCAATATCAATGTGCGGAAGAAGTTCATGATAAAAACTGCGGTACTTTGAGACAAAGGAAAGCCTGAGTCTCTGAATTGCGCTGGATGTCGTAACAAGATTATTGTAATACGCGAGAAAAGCTACGCCGCTAAGATATACTCTGGTCATGTGCTGCACTATAGTACCGTTTGATTTTTTCACCAAATCGTTCATTAACGCGTTGTCATAAAAATTTTCCATTATAAGCTGGGCGGAAGACTTTACCATTTCGCTGGTGGTATCTACCATTTCCTGCGTAAATTTCCTGGCTTCTTCATCGCCGAGCTGTATGGCTTCTTCCAATATAACGTGGTTAATCGACGCGGCGTCATTAGTCGTGTCAACCAGCGCCTTCATAATGACATCCACATCTTTCGCTTTCTGAATAATAAGATCATTCAGCTTGTTTTTACCGTCGTTAAGCCGCTCAATCTTTTTTTCAATCGGCATTTCGACAAATGTTTTATAGTCTTTTCCGTAGCCTACTTCCACTTCCAATTCTTCAAGTTCTTCTTCAGTGTCAGCTGCCGGCGCAGCCTGAATAACGGCTTCTTTCTTTATCTGCGGAATTTCAAATTTCCAGGCGCCTGTTTTTTCAATCGCTTTTTCTTTTAGTTTATCAAAATTTTCTTTTGTTAAATAATATTCCCAGTCTCCGCCCTGTTTCCAGAAATTTTCACTATTATGATACAGGAGTTTAAATGGTACTAATCGTTCTTTTTTAATTTTCTCATTAATGCATAAAACCGGAATTTCATTTTCAATAATGATATTGACATACACCTTGTTAATTCCCTTTCCATCAGACGGTAATAATACCTTTGGAAGGGGAACTACAGAGCCTTTTTCCGACATAATTTGTTAATTATACTATATTTTGGGAGATTGGCAAGCGGACAGACTTATAACGGGTAAAAATTAAAAGAAATCCTGTTAAAACCTCTATTGGCTGTTGATTTTATTAAGTATTTCTTCAATGATCTTATCTGCATCGTCATGACTGACCTGACATGTGCCGACCTGCTTGTGTCCGCCGCCGCCGTAATAAAGCAAAATAGAGCCGACATCGACATTGGAAGTTCGGTTTATAATACTGTGACCTACAGTAATCGCGACATTTTCCTTATTTCGTCCGTCTACAATCCACATTGAGATGTTCTGTTCGGGAAAGTGCGTATAGATATAAAACCTGTTTCCGGCATAAATAGTGTCGATATTCCTCAAGTCCACTTTAAGAACACTGCCGATGGGTACTGTATGTTTATCGATCATATCGGTAAAAAGGTCTTTCTGCTCATAATACAGATCAAGACGCTCCTTTACGTCAGGCATTTCCAGAATATCGTAAATTGACTTTTCGGCGCAGGCTTTTGCAAGAATTGTCATTAAATCATAGTTGCTTATTTTAAAGTTGCGAAAACGTCCCAGTCCCGTACGCGGGTCCATAATAAACCCAAGAAGAACCCAGCCTCTCGGCTCCAAAATTTCATCTATTGTAAGGTCTCCGGAATCCACTTTATCAACATAGTGAATCATTTCCGCGAATTTACCGAGTTTGGAATGGCCTCCGTAGTATTCATAAATCACCCGCGCGCAGCTGGGAGCCTGTTTGGATACTCCCTCAAAATACGCATTGTTTCCCAAACGCTCGGATTCACTGGAATGATGGTCAAACCAGAGTTTACACCCTTTAATATACGGAATATTCGCCAGAATATCGTTATCTGAGGCTTCCACTAACCCGTCCTGAATATCTTTAGGGTGTACGAATTTCCACTCATCAATCAAGCCTAAATATGATAAAAGCGCTCCGCAAGCCAAACCGTCAAAATCAGACCTAGTTAATAATCTCATTAGTTCACCATCCTTAAATAAATTTATCGGCAGATAATAAATTATTATACAATAATTATAAAAAAAAAACTGTCGATTTACATCCGCCGTATTGTTTTACCGTAAAAAAACAGTTTATTTTTGAAAAACCATATCCGCTCTTCCCGTAAACCATTTCATTACCGCTTCCGCCCTGTTGGAAAAGGAATTGTTTATCCTGTTCCCCATGCCGGGCACTGTAACAGCCCTTGCCATTGAGACAATGTAAAATAACAGTGAATCTCCGCAGTCAAAAACCGCCATTACCGACCTGAGATTGTCCTTTCCTATTACAGGAACCTTTAAATAAGTAAGCTCGGTTATATTTTCCTGAACAAAAAAAATACCGTTTTTTGCCGTTTTATAATTGTACCGGTAAATATTATCCCCAAAAGTAAGGTCTGTCTGCCTGGCATAAAGGGATAATTCGGCTGGCGGCGCCGGATAAACAGGATCGGGAATAGGGTATCTTGTATCCGGCCCGTTTATCACATTGGAATATTCAAAAAAAGTCCTCATCGCGCCGCGGCTTGCCGAATAATACTGAATGCCGGTAAGCGTGCTTATTGCCAGCAGTTGATTGAACAATCCGGTTTTCTGCGTATTATCCCAGATGCCGGGATCAGTTTGGGCATACTCGGGTTTTTTATACAGGTAAAGGGATTCGACCATTACGCTTGGATTTAACGAACCTATTGATACGGTAAGAAACTGCCGCAGATCGCTGTCAAGGGGCAGTAACTTCGGCGAAGGATTTCTTGACTGCGTCTCCACGATAAAATCGCCTGCAGAACGCAGCTGGGCGGCCTGACCGGGAACAATACTTTCAAGCGGTACGGAAAAAACACAGGGAATAAAAACAGCTGAAAAAAGCAAAATAACAATATTTTTCTTCAAGAGATTACTACCTCAACCCCCGGTAAAATACCTTTACCTGTTTATATAAACCATCACCTTCGCTTTTGGTTTCAACATCGCTTATGTCGTTCAAAGTGGTGTGAATAAGCCATCTGTCAAAAGGATTCATCGGTTCAAGTAAAACCGATCCCCGGCTTTCACGTACCTTTTCCGCTACATTATAGGCAAGGCGTACAAGGGACTCTTCCCGGCGGATACGGTAGTTCTCAGTATCAAGGATTATCCGTGTGTCGTCTTTTCCAAGCCTGCCGGCGTAAATATTCAGCAGTAACTGCAACGCGTCCAGATTCTTCCCTTTTTTGCCTATCAGTATCGACGAATGTTCAGACTCAATTTTTAATCCCAGCTTATTTTTCTCCCGGAATAAAATTGAAACCTTGCCGGGATAACCCATACGTTCTATCAAACCGGTTGTAAATCCCGCCATTTTTTCTTCAAATTCACCTTGAGGCTGAAGTTCACCGATGACCGCCTTGCCTATGTAGTTCCCCCTGTGCCCTTCTCCGGCGTCAACTTCAGAATCAAAACGATTTCCGGAAGACGGGCGCTCCTGTTTTGGCGCGCTCCCAAAATTCTTTGTATGAACTTTTATACGCACATAGCCTTTCTTGAACAAACCGTTTTTTTGTGTTTCCAGGATTTCCACATCAAAATCGTCTTTTTCAAGACCAAGTTCGCCTGCCGCCCTGTCGATAGCTTCTTTTTCGGTACGGCCTTCAAATTCGAATTCCATAAATATCTCCTTAATCAGGACTGCTTTTTACTGTTTTAACAGCGGAAAACAGCTGAATTTATTTTTTCTTTTTCCTCTTTGGAGCAATTACAGGCTCCGGTTCAGGCTGTGGTTGTGTTTTTGCCATATTGTATTTGTTAATTATAACCTGCTGCACCAGAGTGAGGATATTGGAAAAAATCCAGTATATCAGCAGTCCGGACGGTACGTCATAAAGCACGAAGAAAAACACAATAGGCATAATGTATAACATCATCTTCATCTGGGTATTTGACTGCTGCCCTGGCGTCTGGGTAACTTTTCCGTAGATTAACTGTGAGCCGACATAGATAAACGGCAAGCCTCTTAACGCGGTCCAGCCGAGAAGCGGCAGCCTGAAATTATCGGGAAAAACCCATATCGCTTCCGGAACAGAAAGGTCGGGAATCCAGTGAGGGATAAATTCCGCTCCCCTAAGATCAAAATGATTGTTAAAAAGATTGTACATCGCAAAGAAGATCGGTATTTGCAGCAGCATAGGAAGACATCCCGAAAGAGGATTGTACCCTTCCTTTTGATAGAACGTTGCCATTTCCGCGTTCAGTTTTTGGGGATTATCCTTGTACTTTTCCTGCAGTTCCTTTATTTTAGGAGCAAGCGTCTGCATACGCAGAGTCGCTTCCGAACCTTTTTTTGTAAGCGGAAAGAAAAGTATTTTTACAAACAGCGTAAGCATGATTATCGCAATACCGTAATTGGGAATAACCTTATAAAAAACAACAAGCAGCCATTTAAGTAATTTTTCCAGCGGAGCTAAAACGCCCCGTGAACTTGCCGCTTCGACAAGGCTGGTATCCTTAAGACCGAATTCATTTCTGCCCGTATTGTAGATCGCCAGAGATTCCTGGGTTTTCGGCCCGATATAAAAACGGTAAGTATCAGCCGCTTTTGACATAGTTACGGGAGGGCGGATAATATGGAATCTTGACGCGGAAGGAAGCCCGCTCTCCGGTTTATCTGAAAAACTTACGCTGTACTGCGCAAGATAGGGAATTGCGATAAAAGTAAAATACTTGCCTGAAATAGCAGCCCACGCGGGACGCGTGTCAATAATTTCATTTAACTTTGCGTTTTTTCGTTTGCCGTTTAAAAACATTATATAGTGCCGGTAATCGTAACGGTTATCAAGTTTTTCAAATTTGGGGCCAATCTGAGGACCGAATGACAGCGTATAAGCGTTGCCCGCAAAATTAAAGTTTGATACTGAATACCCGCCGTCCAGAGTAACCGTCATCTCAAACATATAATCTCTCGGCTTAAAGTCGTACCGTTTGGTCAATCGGAATATTTCGTCCGTACCCGCGGAGGGAATAGTAAAATCACGGTAAAATTCAACAGAATATTCCGATATACGGTTTACATAAAACAGTGAAGAAACAGGCTGAGCGTCAAGGCCGCCGAAAGCTATTGAAAAAGCGTGCGCTTCATTGTCGCCCGAAAGAATCATATCGACGCTGTCCCCTTTGTCAAAATGTTCCTTGAGTTTCCATGAAACCATGTCGCCGCCGACATTTGTAAGAACCACTTCCATTAATTCCGTATCAATTTTAACTCTTTCTACCGCCTGCGGACCTGTGGTATCGATCACTGCTTGTTGTACAGTTTCTTTAGAAATCGTATCTGTTTGCGGCGGAGGCTGTACCGCTGTCTGCGCCGCTGCTTGCTGCGCCGCTGCCTGCTGCGCCGTTTCCTGATCAACAGCAGTTACAACAGATTCAGATTGACTGACAACAGCCGGTTCACTGCGGAAGAACGTTCCCTGTACCACATAAAAAATGATCAGTACAAGGGTAGAAAGCACTACCGCTAAAATTGTATTTTTTTCCATAATTACATTTCCTTATTTAAGGTACCGGATCATAACCGCCGCGGCAAAATGGATTGCAGCGAATAATCCGTCTGACAGCCAACAGGCAGCCGCGCAGAATACCGTATCTTTTTACCGCATCGTAGGCATAAGACGAACAACTCGGATAATACCTGCAAGCCGACGGTAAATGGGGTGATACTGCGTTTTGGTAAAATTTTATAAACAAAAGCGCTATATTCTTCATTTAAACAAACCGGCTTTGGAAAAAAGAGATTCAAGCTGTTTAACCCTGCCTGAAAGAACCATGTTGGTTTCAGCATAAACCAGCAGAATTAAATCATAACCGCAGGCAAGATGTTCTTTCATCAGCCTGAAGGCTTCACGTCCAAGACGTTTACTGCGGTTTCTTGAGACGGCATTCCACGAAATCCGGCTTTCTTTAGAAGCCAAGTTTCTGAAAGAAGACCTGGAAAAGGTAAAACATATCCGGTTATAGGGCAAATCGTTCTCCAATAAAAAAAGTTTTGCGCCCCGGCAGGTAAACTGTTTACCTTTGTCAAAAACCTCCCGAATCTCTTTCCTTCCCTTTAAATGCTCATGCCGCTTAAAGCCGCAAGAGCCTTCTGACTGCGCAAAATCATGTTTTGCGGTCAGGTTTTTCTCCCTTCCTTTTAGGAAGGCTTCATCACATCTAATAGGGCTTTTTCTCGTCAGATACTGATAGTTTAATCCTGCCCTTTGCCCTGCGGCGTTTTAAAACAAGCTGCCCGCCTCTGGTTTTCATACGGGCGCGGAATCCGAATTTGCGATTCCTTTTTACTTTACTGGGTTGATAAGTCCGTTTCATGGGAGCTTCTCCTATATATAAGGTTCTTGAAAACAATATTACAACGGAAGCCGTTCAGACGTTTCAGAACAACTCTATTGATTTTTAAACATAGAATATTGAGAAAAATTAGTCAAGGGATTATAACAGATTAATGTGGCTGCAATACACCCGTTCAGGGCATCTTTTTATAAGTCCGCAGGATGACTGCAAAACCATTGTCGACGCCATGCTGATAACCGGTTATAACGAAGAGTTCTGCGTTGCAAGCGATTTCAGCCCTGAATTTACAGCAAGGCTTATGGAAGCCGGTTTTTTGGTAATGTCCGCAAATATCGCGGGAGAAGGCGATACGCAGCCCGAATTTATCCTTCTTCCGAAACTCCACCTTGTGCGTTCCGCCTTGTTTTTTGAAAATTTACACATCAAAAAATCAATCCGCCGGTATTTAAACAGCTATGAACTCCGTCCAGACGCCGAATTTGACCTTATTGTTGACCGCTGTGTAGAAAAACACGGCGGCGACTGGCTTACTCCGCCTTTGGTTGAGAATATTAAAAAGATAAGGGAAAAAGCGCGGGAAGAGAGAGAAACCGGCGAGCGGCTTTCGCCCACAGCTCACGCGTATCCCGCTTCTTTTGCCCTCTACCGGGACGGGAAACTTGCCGCCGGGGAATTCGGCGTTGTCTGCGGAAAGGTATACACAAGTTATTCCGGATTTTATGACGAAGATAACGCGGGCACGGTACAGCTTATTCTTGCTACAAGGTACTTACAGGAAAACGGATTCCTGTTTTTTGACTTAGGAATGCCGATGGATTACAAGACCGATCTTGGAGCCGTGAATATAAGCCCGGAAGAGTTTGTTCAGCTGTTCCGTACCTGATTCTTTTTGTACTTCCTTACAAAGAGCGGATCAAAATATTTTTCAATATCTATTTTTGTAAGCAGGTATTTTAGTATAAAACGGTAAACAAAAAACGATATCGCAATAGAAGCCAAGAAAATAACCGAAAAACCCCATGAACGGTTTGCTTCCGGTATCAGCGCAAATAACAACTTTATGTACAAAAGCATTAAAATGACAAAACTCAATATGGCGACAAAGACATTAAACAATGTCGCGCACAGAATAAACAGTACCGTATTAATTTTTTTATTCATCGTTTTGTATCTCTTTTATTTGGGAATCCGACTGGGAATTTACTGTTTGAATCTCCTGTTTTTTCTGCGGAGTAATTATCAGTGAAATTACCAAAATAAAACAGCAAACCACAACAGACGCATCGGCGATATTAAAAGTAGGCCAGCGATCAAATCCCAAAAACCCGTAAAATTTTACGCTGATATAATCAACTACGCCGTCCGGACGGAAGATACGGTCGATTATATTTCCAAAACCGCCGCCGATTATTCCTGCCGCAGCCCATCGCTGTAATTTTGTAAATTCATCCGATTTAAAATAGTACCATATTAGAAAGCATAAAACCAGAACGGGAGTAATAATAAAAATCACAGGCCTTACAGCTTCCGGAAGATTTTCACCCAGACTGAACGCTATCGCTTTGTTTCTGACATGATAAATCCATAGGACATCGTTTTTAAAAACATCACTGATAAGCCCCATATTGGGCCAATTCTTTACAATGAACGCTTTTACCAGCTGATCTGCCAGTATAATAAATCCTGTAAGGGATAAAGGCAGACATTTTTCAATTTGTATTTTCATTTACTACTCCAAAAAAATTTACAGCCCCGTGGGCGCGTCGGCAAATTCCGCTTCAATCCCAAGTTCGGCGGTACAATGGCGCATAACAGCGCGAACTCCCCAAACTTCGGTACTGTAATGGCCGCCCGCAATCATATTGAGTCTGCTTTCCATGCAGTCATGGTAAACTTGATGAGAGCTTTCGCCGGTTACAAATAAATCAACGCCGTCTTCAATAGCGTCCAGCGCGCTTTCCGGAGACCTGCCGGACATAACCGCCGCGCTTGAGATTTCTTTTTTACCGAAAGGGAAAATTCCCACAGGCGGCCTGCCCATAAAGTCAATCTTTTTTACCGCTTCTTCAATGGTAATGGGTTTAGGAAAAGTTCCCTTATAACCGATTTTCCGCCCGTGGTAAGCGCCGAAAGGTTCGATATTTTCCAGCCCTAAAAGCCCCGCCAGAACGGCATTGTTCCCCAGCTTTGGGTGCTGATCAAGCGGCAGATGAACCGCATACAGGCAAATATTGTGATCAAGCAGGAACTTGATCCGCTGTCTCAGATTTCCGGCAATTCTTAACGGAGCGCCCCAAAACAGCCCGTGATGAACAAAGAGCATACCTGCCTGTAAGGCGGCAGCCTGTTTAAATGTTTCCATTGAAGCGTCTACGCCAAAGGCGATTTTTTTTACAGCCGAGCCGTCATTGTCAACCTGAATTCCGTTAAGAGAACTGTCAGATTCCGCAAAACTGTCTATTTCGAGGAAACTCTTAAAAAAAGCGTCAAGTTTCGCTGTTGTAAATTCCGCGCTCACCGGGAAAGTTTACCATAGAGAGAGAAGATATTCCAGTATTTTGCCGTAGTTTTTAGATTAGGCTACAAGAGTGGTGGTAGCGACAAAGCGATGACCGATATTGTCCACCATTACGCTAAAACCCTCAAGCGTCCGCACGCCCAAAAGCGACATATCGCTGTCTTCCGCGAAAACAATCTCGTCAATCGTGGCATAACCTTCGGCTTTCAGTATAGCGTAACCAAAATTGCGCTCAACTATCTGGTTAACGGCGGTTGAGAAACGTTTTTTCCCGCGCGGGGTTATTCCTGCATCCAATAATAACTGTTTCGGCAGCCATGACATTTCCGACCCGGTATCGACCATTACTTCTACTGACGGCGTACAACGGTGTTCTTCTTTCGGATTTACGGCTGTCAGGTTTACCATAAATTTACTCATGTTTGTCTTCTTTATCCAAAAACATTATACCATGCCCATTGCTTTTTTCAACCGGATTTGCAGTGTCTTCATTTTTGGAACCCGGCGAGGTTGAAAAAAACCGACATTGTTTTTACAAATATACTGTAGTAATATAAATGCGGAAGGAAGCGCAAGTGGGATTGGTACATACAGAAATTACCTTAAAAAACGGGATTGATATGATCATGGCTCAAAAGGGACTTATGCCGGATCATGAAATTCGGCAAACTACCGTTAACGCTCTGGTTGATTCGGGCGCATGGACAATGGTAATTAATGATGCTACTCGTGAGAAACTTGGACTGGAGACAACAAGAACCGCGCCGGGAACTCTTGCTGACGGTACGCAGGCGGAATATAAACTTGCAGGGCCGCTTGAAATTTCATGGAAAGATCGCAGTGTTATATGTGAGGCTTTGGTCATACCCAATGCCGATGAAAACCTGTTAGGCGCTATTCCTCTTGAAGCGATGGATTTAACGATTAATCCTCGCACTGAAGAAGTTACCGGCGCTCACGGCGACCAAATAGTACATTCGCTCAAATGTTCCTGCTGCTTTAGAAAATAAATTAACAAATCAAGTAAGACGTACAATTCGATTTATTATTAGAGTTAAAACAACACTGCGGTTGGCATACTGAAAAATGGTGTAACGGTTTTATCCGACTGCTCACAAGCGGTCAGGTCAATCACCGTTACACCAACATTTATACGTCTTAATTCCCCGATGAATACGCTATTTTGCCATTTCCCACGGCGACAAATTTGTTGTTACCCCATGCAATGCCTTTGATACTAACATCAAAGGCGCTGTCCCCAACTAACGTCCAGCTTATGCCGTCCGATGAATACGCCATTTTTCCGGAGCCGCCTCCGGCGACAAACTTGTTATTACCCCATGCAATGGTGTTAATTAAAGAAGTACCGAACTTGCTATCCCCAACTGCCGTCCAGCTCATACCGTCTGATGAATACGCCATTTTTCCGGAATCACCCACAGCGACAAACTTGCCGTTACCCCATGCAATGCCCAAGATATAAGAACTAAACTTGCTGTCCCCAACTAACGTCCAGCTTATGCCGTCCGATGAATACGCCATTTTTCCGGAGTCACCCACAGCGACAAATCTGTTGTTATTCCATGCAATTCCTCGGACATCAGAAGTACCGAACTTGCTGTCCCCTACTGCTGTCCAACTTATGCCGTCTGATGAATACGCCATTTTTCCAGAGGTTCCTACAGCGACAAATTTATTGCCGCCCCATGCAATACCGTTAATGTAAGAAGTACCGAAATCGCTGTTCCCAACTGCCGTCCAGTTTATGCCGTCTGATGAATATACAATTCTGCCAGGACTTCCGCTTCCCCCGGCTACAAACTTGTTGTTGCCCCATGCAATACCAATGATGTAAGTAGAACCAAACTTGCTGTCCCCTACTGCTGTCCAATTTATACCGTCTGAGGAATACGCTATTTTGCTGGAGCCGCCTCCCACAGCGACAAACTTATTATTACCCCATACAATGGCGTTAATATCACTAGTGCCGAATTGGCTATTCGCTACCGCTGTCCATGCTGTAGGTTCACCGTTTCCGCCGCCGATCGTTCCGCCGTCTTTTGTATACGTGCCGTTTACACTGCTGTCCCATGTGTGATTTGAAAGTGTAAGCGTATTTCCTGATAATGTAAAATTACCGCTTGCCGTCCCTAAACCTGCCGCGTTAAAGGTAATGGTCGAACCTGAAACAGAGAAAGTGCCTGAATACGTTGTTGTACCGTTAACTTTATAGGTAAAGTTACTTCCGCTAAAAATGATTGAACGGTTACCGCTTGCGTTCCATGTCCCGGCAAATGAAGATATATTTGGAGTTCCGCTTGTTCCGCTGTCTTTTGTATACGTGCCGTTTACGCCACTGTCCCATGTGTGGTTTGAAAGGGTTAGCGTATTTCCCGACAATGAAAAATTACCGCTTGCCGTTCCCAAACCTGCCGCATTAAAGGTAATGGTCGATCCTGAGACAGAGAAAGTGCCTGAGTACGTTGTTGTACCATTAACCTTATAGTTAAACGTATTTCCGCTAAAAACGATTACACGTCCGCCGCTCGCGTTCCATGTTCCGGCAAATGAAGATACAGGCGTATTGCCGTCTTTTTTACTGTCATCGCCGCCGCCGCCACCGCCTCCTCCTCCGCCGGTAGGACACGCGGCAAAAGAAAACGCGATTACCGCGGCAATTGCGATAATCCCTGCCATCTTCAGGCTGACTGTCATGTATCGCATAACTTTAAGTTTGAAACTTTTTTTCATAAAAACCTCCGTCAAATTTTAAAATATTTCAACATTAAAATTTACAGCTTGCGGGGAAATAATAAACTATGGATTTACATAGTTTTTACATAGGGTGGATTTTTTTGATAATTAGTGTCTGTCAATAAATTTCAAAGTCGAATATTTGCAATAAAGACGAACCGTATCCTTGCATAGTATTCGCGGTAATAGACAAGCCCTTTATTTTTTCTTTGTCAAAATCGTACTTGTACTGTGTATACCATTCAGGCTGAAATAAACTTGAATACGGTATATCTACAGCAATAACCTGATCACGGACGGTTCTTAACAGATATACATAAAAGACATAATTTCCTTCCGGAGTGGTTTGCGTTGTATGAAATTCCACGTTCCACAATTTTCCGTCTCCCAGCGCCTTAAACCTTATCCCGTCCGCCTGCCTCAATAGCCGGATTATATCGCTTTGTTCCGTGTGCGCGTTCGCAAAAACGTCATCGCTGTTTTCCCTTCTTGCCAGATTTGTTTTAAGATTTAGAACGTTTTTAATGTTTACTCCGTCAATTTTTTCCCTAGTTACATAGACTTCCGCAGTAGAATTCCCTCCTCTATCCGGATCAGCCTGCGGATAGAAACCCATATTTTGGATCGGTATTATATCCGCCGTTGACGTTGAAAAAGCGGACTGTTTAATGATAAATTTCCATATAAATAACATTGAAAAAGCAAGAAACGCTATCCCAATAAGAAGCAATAACCTGAATTTTTTCCGTTTTTCAGCCTTGGAAACAGGAAGCTCGGCTTTTGGCTCGTGGGGGGGG
>Ga0268262_10003306_pt1 | contig 17585 bp, 6 predicted proteins | sample TergutNc150P3_FD_190354 | JGI IMG/M metagenome (GOLD analysis project Ga0268262, IMG submission 190354) | Nasutitermes corniger P3 segment gut microbial community from laboratory colony in Florida, USA - Nc150 P3 (SPAdes) (version 2) | ecosystem: Host-associated > Arthropoda: Insects > Digestive...
ATAAATTTCTACCGCCTACGGCGGTAGGGCTTCGCCCTAATTCATAATGTCAAAATTGCTACGCAATTTTTTCAAATCATTATCGCCGCCCTTTTTTGTGCCGCATTATTCGACTATTAAAAACTTAAAGCAAAAAAGATTGAGACAATAAAGCATGGTTACGGCAAGGTGGAATAATTATAACAAAGTAAAACACCATGCTTTATAGCCCCGCCATTTGTTAGCTATAAAATAATTATAACAATAACGGCACAAAAAACCCCGGCACCCCGCCCGAAAGCCTGGCTGTATATAGCACACTGGAAAGCAAAGCGCATCACCCCTGCACCAACATCCCCGCACCCGCCCCCAACCACCGCCGTTAAATACCTCGCTATAAAAGCACCGTGGGGAACATCGCCCAATCACCCCGCCCATTGCCGATTAACCTTCAAGCCTATCGTACTTCGGTGGCTCCACAGCGGCGGCCTTTATTGTCCCTCCCCCTCGCCGCCGGGCTTCCCCCACTCATAAGAAAAAATGTAGGTTTGCTCCCTTCGCTCCTTACAGTCGCTACGGTCGCAAACCAGTTATCAATGGCTCAAAGGGGGAGGGGCAACCCACAGCCATAGCTGTGGGTTGAGAGGAAGAAAAAAATGCAAACGTCCATGTTTGCATTTTTTTCACTAAACAGCGGCGTCCTACCGCCTCGCCGCTGTGGAGCCACAGATGGGCGCACTTACCCCGCCCCGGTTTCCGTCTTACATCTTTCAAAGCGCAATTCGCCCCACGGCAAGGCAAAAGCGATACATTGCCCTCTAATCCGCTGGATGAAACCTGGACCCGCCGATACCGCCCGACCGCCTATGGTAGCCAGGCGGCTTGATAGGAAGTGATACATTACTCGCTGCTATCGCTAATTGTTACATTCATTCCCCATAGTGAAACATAACCAAGATTCCCTAGACCCTGCCAACTATACAAGTAGGCGGGCGTTTTCTTGAAAAAACTTTTAACCGCCAAGCCCACGTCGCAAGCTCCGCCATAGGCTTACCGGCAAGTGAAGTATTGAAACAGCGGTACTTGCTCCGAGGGCTTTGCGTTGCGTTGCATTGACCTGCTGAACCCCGCTTTTAGAATATGAACCCGCCGATACCGCCCGACCGCCTTCGGCGACCAGGCGGCTTGATAGAAGGTGATGCATTACCAGCTTCTTTCGCTAATTGTTACCGACACTCCCTATAGTGAAACAAAAACATCGTTCCCTAAGACCCGCCAACCTTTACAAGTAGGCGGGCATTTATAACAAAAAACATTATCGCCGCTTCGCCCCGATACAAGAACCGCCCATTACATTTTTGAAAAGCAAAACATTGAAACAGCGGTACTTGTATCGGGCATTACACCCAATCCCGTCCGGCTTCGCCGGACGGCTTTAATGAAAGTGAGAAAAAAAAGTGAATTAAGTGATGTATAATAATCAAATTTCCAGTTCTTATATATATAAAATATATATATTATTTCTTCTTTTTTTCTTTTAAGATACAAAAAAAATAAAAAATATAGTAAGAGGGGGCTTGAAAGAGTAATAGGGAGTAACAGGGAGCAATAAAAAAAGTGAAGCATAATATTTTTCAATCCTTCACTCCCCTACACAAAACTTGATTGCAATGATGGATATTTTTTTCGTCAGGGGAGCATGTGCGCCCATCAAAATTGTCATTTTTTGCCAATGCTATATTACTTTTTTGTAGGATTATCTTTTTCGCTTTGCTTTTTGGATTTTTACCAAACACAGGGAGCAACACAGAGCAATCAATAGTAATAGGAAGTAATCAAAATAATCTCTAAAATACTATTCGTGTTTTCTTGCCGAAACTAAAAAGGGGCAAGGGGAAAACAAGCTTTACCCCTAACTACCCTTGCGCCATAATCTGAATACCCAGCCAGTACCGCCCATCGTTCATCCGTTTCTGCCCAAGCCCTAATTCCTTTAACCGCAAGCCAAAAAAACGCTCGCTAACAGCGTGTTCGTTGTGGTCATCGCACCATTCCTGATAGCACTTAAAGAGTTCCGTTGCCCTGATAATAATTGACGGCGTTTTTAACCATTCATTGCGCCAGTACATTACCCTTTTGATAAGCCAATACAAAATCCCAGGCTCTTCTTGTATTAACTATTGTTCAAGGTGTTTGTCCTGATTTTCTTTTTCTATGCTGGTTAGAGAATGAGATAGATTTAGTTCAAATTTCCAATGAAAACATCAAAAATGCTTGCATTTCTAGGAAAATTCCGTATAATATAAATGTACCCGCAAGCACTATTGATGCTTGCCCCGCCGAACAGTGTGTTCGGCATTTTTTCGTTTCCCTGCCCTTAACAGCGACGAGTACAAAGAAGCCACCAAAATGCCTAAAAAAGGGGTAATTTCTATTAGAAAAATTCCTTCCTTGCCTTTATAAGTCAATATACGTTATAATAACCCATGAGCGAGAGCGACCGTCTTGAACAGCTAAAATCCCTTGTCTCCAATTTTTCAGCCAATATCGCCGAGTATAAAAGCGGTCAATATGACGAGTCCAACACCAGAACCGACTTTATAGACAAGTTTTTTACCCTGCTTGATTGGGACGTGGCAAATAATCAGGCATTTTCAGAAAGCTACCGTGATGTCGTTAGGGAAGACAAGGTAAAAATAGACGGCACTCAAAAAGCCCCTGATTACAGTTTCCGAATTGGCGGAGCGAGAAAGTTTTTTGTCGAGGCAAAAAAGCCATCGGTCAATATAAGGGAAGCCGCCGAACCAGCCTACCAAATCCGCCGCTATGCATACACCGCCAAATTGCCGCTTTCAATTTTAACCAATTTTGAAGAATTTGCCATATACGATACACGGATAAAGCCTGACAAAAACGATAAAGCAAGCGTAGCCCGTATTGATTATTTCACATTCAAGGAATACGAGCAGAAATTTGATTTTCTATACAGTACATTTTCAAAAAATGCCATTAACAAAGGCAGTTTTGACAAATACGTCATAGAGAATAAAAACAAAAAAGGCACATCGGAAGTAGATACCGAGTTGCTTGCGCTTGTCGAAGAATGGCGTATAGCATTGGCAAAAAACATTGCCAGGAATAACCCCAGTCTGTCTGTTTACAACCTGAATACCGTAGTGCAGAAAATAATTGACCGCATTGTATTTTTGCGTATCGCCGAAGACAGGGGCATTGAAGATGAAAACATCCTGCTGACCGTTGCCAGGACATCAAACATATACGAAAAATTAAACTTGCTCTTTACAAAGGCTAACGTCAAATATAATTCAGGGCTTTTCGCATACATCGACTGGATAGAAAAAGTAATTATTGAAGATAAGGTGCTGTCCAACATTATTGTCAATCTTTATTACCCTGAATGTCCCTATGAATTTTCCGTATTGCCTATTGAGATTCTCGGAAGCATTTACGAGCGTTTTCTGGGCAATACGATTCGTTTCCGTGCAGTTAAAGGTGATACCCATACCGCAGTTGTTGAGGAGAAACCCGAAGTAAAAAAAGCGGGCGGTGTTTATTACACGCCGCAATATATCGTTGATTACATCGTTAAAAATACGGTAGGCGAAAAAATAAAGAATAAAAAACCGGAAGAAATAGCCGCTATAAAAATTTGTGATCCAGCTTGCGGTTCGGGTTCTTTTCTTGTTGGCGCTTATCAATACTTATTGAATTATCACCTTGATTACTATACGCAAGGAAAAAATATAAAAACTTCTTTGAAAAATAAAAAAATATTCGAGGCTGGTCATAATGCTTATAAACTGACAATAGATGAAAAACAGCGTATCCTGTGCAGTTCCATTTTCGGTGTTGATATTGACAATCAGGCGGTTGAAGTAACAAAGCTTTCTTTATACTTAAAATTGCTGGAAAACGAAAGCAGAGAAAGCTCGGAACAGCTTTTCAAATATTCAGATATGGCGCTTCTTCCCTCTCTCGAAGATAATATCAAATGCGGCAACAGCCTTATCGGAACGGATTTTTACGCTCAGCCTAATCTTGATTTAACTGATGATGACAGAATAAAAGTAAATTGTTTTGATTGGGATGGGAAGGACGGATTCCCGGAGATTTTCAAGAATGGCGGTTTTGATGTGGTGATTGGCAATCCACCGTATGTGTTCACAAGAGGAGAGGGATTTACTAGTACTGAGAAAGAATATTATAACGCAAAATTTAAACAACAAAATTATCAACTTAATACATTTGCTATGTTTACAGAACAAGCCCATAATATGTTAAGAGCCGATGGTGCTTTTGGTTTTATTATCCCAAATAATTGGCTTACTATAAGTTCAATGAAAAAATTCAGGGACTTTATTATTTCATATACAGGAAATTTAATAATAGTTAATAACCTATACAAGGTATTTAGTGGTGCAAATGTAGATACTTCACTGTTGATATTTATCAAAGATAAACCGAATGATGTAACATTAATAGAATCACCATCACCGACTATTTATAATACAATTTCAAAAATAAATTATCAAAAATTATTAGATAAGCCAATTATACAAATAAGTAAACAAGATAGTAGTTTACAAATAATTACAAAGATACATGAATATTCTTGTCCTTTAGGCGATATTGTAACAGTATCTACTGGCTTAAAAGCATATCAAATAGGTAAGGGAAATCCTCCTCAAACCAAAAAAGAAAAAGAACAAAGAATATATCATTCAACAAAAAAAATAAACAAATCTTATGGAAAATATCTGCAAGGTGTTGATGTAAAAAGGTATGTCCTTACATGGTCTGGTGAATATTTAAATTATGGAGATTGGCTTGCTGAACCGAGAAAATCAATTCCATATAAAGGATCTAGAATATTGATTCGCCAAATTCCCTCTAAATTACCATATATGATAAACGCTGTTTATACAGAGGACCATTATTTTTATGATATAAATAGCATGGTAATTTTCACCAATAATGGAACAAACTTAAAATATATTCTCGGCATATTAAATTCAAAACTTATTTCATTTTGGTTTAATAAAGCATTTGACAAATTACAGCGTAATATATTTCCCCAATTTAAAGTAAATGAACTTAAACAATTCCCTTTTCCGGTTCTTCATTTATCAGAAAAATCAGACAAAATCAAGCATGATACAATCATCTCGCTTGTAGACAAAATGCTTGATCTTAAGAAAAAGGAAAACGATGAGCCAAATCAACAGTTAAAAACAATGATTTCACGTCAGATTGACAGTGTGGACAAGGAAATAGATACAGCGGTATATAAACTGTACAATTTGACTGATGATGAGATTAAGGTGGTGGAGGGAAAGTAATGTATAATTCCCACAATATTTATAGGAGTTATTAATGGACTCAATTGATTGGAAAAAAGAGCATATTTTATTTATTTCTGAAAATAAAGATTTACCTGATAAACTTGGTGAAGCAGAAGGAATTGAGTTTCGTAAGACTATTGAACCTTGGCTTACAGCGGTATTTCAAAGTGAACATCTTTCGTTGTTATTAGGGACGGGCATTACAACCGGAATTTGTAATAATGCTGGAATAGCATCAAAAGCAATGCAAAGGATTGAATTCAAAATAAATAATCAAAAACAACCTGATAAATATAAAAACATTATTTCAGAATATGCAGATAAATCAGCTATTGCTCTTTCCAGAGGCAAAGCGAATTTTGAAGATGATTTAAGGACGGCAATCGAATTACTTAAAGGAATGTTAATAGAACGTAATAGTGATGCTGAATTACTTAAAAATTCAATCAATGAAAATATGGAATCATTAATAAAAAATTTATTGCAAAATGAAATATTATTTAAGGACTCTGCTGAAAAAGGGCTACAATCTTTTAATATATTAAAAAAATTCTTAATTAGTTTTGGTAGTAGAACCGCTACGCGTGATCGTTTACATATATTTACTACAAATTACGATAGATTTATCGAGTATGCACTTGATTCCGCAGGTATATATACCCTGGATAGGTTCGTAGGGAAAATAAACCCAATTATGCGAATGAATAAAATGGAACTTGACTATCATTATAATCCGCCTGGAATTAGAGGTGAGCCACGTTATGTTGAAGGAGTAGTAAGATATACAAAATTGCACGGTTCGCTTGATTGGAGAATTATGGATAATGAGATATACAAATACCCTTTGCCATTTGGTCAAGAAATTGACACATCAAAATTTGAAAATCCTTACGAAACTTGTGTTATTTATCCTAATTCTTCAAAAGGGGTTGATACAGCATATTTTCCATATTCAGAACTGTTTAGAGATTTTTCTTCTGCAATTTGCCGCCCTAATTCTGTATTAGTAACTTATGGTTATGGATTCGGAGATTCACATATCAATAATATAATTTCAGATATGTTGACAATTCCATCTACACACTTGGTCATTATTTCCTATGACTTGGCAGATGGGCGTATTCAAAAATTTGTTGATAAATGCAATTTATCACAATTAACATTGCTTTTAGGCAATCATTTTGGAAATATTAAAACACTAACAGAATATTATTTACCAAAATCTGCAATTGACAGAATAACTGAAAGGATGCATAACATTATTGAAAAGCGAGGTGCCAACGAACCGGATAATGATAAACGAAAAAAAGGTAAGGAAAGTAACGAAGAAAGAAGTGAATAACGAATTCGATTATATCAGAAATCTAACAATTGGAACGGTTGAAGCTGTGTCTCCAAAAGAAATAAAAGTTCTCTTAGAAATAAATGCCCCACAAAATACAGCGATAAATACAGGTGTTCCACAGCTTTTTCCTAAAGTAAATGGTTTTGTTCTTATACCAAATGAAGCCGGTGCATTAATTGGCATAGTATCATGGATAGGAATTGAACATTCAACTTTTCCAAAGAGAAAAGGGTATAAAGATTTTGATTTAATAGATTTACCTTTTCCATTAAGAAAACTATATATTAATCCTGTTGGTGTTTTAAAACAAAAAAACAATGAATATGAGATTGAACGTGGAGTATATAATTATCCTTCAGTTGGGGATATTGTCGTTATTCCGAATCAATATCAATTACGTGCTATAGTTCAAAATAAAGATTCTGATAATCGTGTAAATATAGGTATTTCTTCACTAGCTGCTAACGCACCTGTATTTATTAATCCAGATAGAATTTTTGGAAGACATATTGCAATATTAGGGAATACAGGCAGTGGGAAATCCTGTTCAGTCGCAGGACTTATTAGATGGACTCTTGAGAGTGCAAAAGAAAAATTGAAAGATAAAGGGAAACTCAATGCAAGATTTATTATTTTAGACCCTAATGGCGAATATACCGACGCTTTTAATGATTTAGTAAATATACGAAAATTTCAAATAGTACTAGATGGCGGAAAAACATCAGACGAATCAATTCAACAATTAAAAGTTCCAAGTTGGATGTGGAATAGTTATGAATGGAGTTCTATTGCTCAGGCAAGTGGAAGAACACAAAGACCATTACTTAGACAAGCACTAAGAGAAATACGAACAGGTGGGAGACTTGACGAAAATGATGCTCTAATAGCTCCAAGAAGATTTATAGCAAGTATACTAATTTCTTTACAAAATTTTGAAAGAAAAGGAGTAAATGCTATAGCGACTTGGCCTGATAAAAATAATCTTGGTGATATACTTTATTCTGCTGAAAATTCACTTCAAATATTTTTACCATTACTTGTAGATGAACCAAAGAAAAAGATTGAAGCAATTATTAAATCTATTCAGATGGTATTAAAAAATCATCCAAAGACTGGAAATAATTATCCAGCATTTGCATTAACAGATATTAAATCAATTTATGAACCTATTTTAGATAGCCAAAGTGTATTTGGCGAGCTAACAATTTATAAAGGACCAGATGAAGATAGTCCAGTATTTTTTAAAAATGATGATTTTTTGGCTCACCTTGAAAGATTAGTACAAGAAACTAATATGCAACAATTTATGGATTTTTTTCTTATGAGAATTAAAAGTATATTAACTGACTCTCGTATAGCATCTGTAATTGAAACAAAAAGTAAAGATGAAATTACGCTTGAAACCTGGCTCAATACTTACATCGGTAATAATGATGATAATGGAACTATTAATATCATTGACTTATCATTGTTACCTTCTGAAATACTTTTTGTAATAGTTTCTGTGTTATCCAGAGTTATATTTGAAGCACATCAACGATACAGAAGAAAAAACGGAGTTATTTTACCAACAACTTTGGTAGTAGAAGAAGCCCATAATTTTATTAGGTGGCATAGCGAAGAAAATGAAGAAATTACAGCCAATAATTTATGCAGTAAATCATTTGAGAAAATTGCTAAGGAGGGAAGAAAATTTGGATTAGGATTATTAATTTCTTCACAAAGACCTTCAGAATTATCTCAGACAGTTCTTTCTCAATGTAATACATTTCTTCTACACCGCTTGGTTAATGACAAAGATCAGGATATGGTTAAAAGACTTGTTCCAGATAACATAGGAAGTATACTAGATGAGCTTCCAGTACTCCCAACCAAGAAGGCAATATTACTTGGATGGGCTGCTCCATTACCAATTGTTGTTGAAATGAATACATTGAAAGAAAAACATTGTCCTAAATCAAAAGACCCTGAATTCTGGAATGTTTGGACAGGTAATACAGAAAGGACTATAAACTGGAAAAATATTTCTGATGATTGGCAGAAAGAAGAGAATATATAAATTAACATAGAGATAGAGAGGACAGAAAGATAATGGAAAACGGACTAAAAGTTTATGGCTCATTTATAAAGCAAATTAAAGACCTTATATATCGCCGACAGTATGAAGCGATGAAGAAGGTCAATGCTGAGTTGATACAGCTTTATTGGGAAATCGGTGAAGAAATAGAACGCCAACAGCGTGAACAGGGATGGGGAATGTCTGTCGTTGAAATTTTAGCCAAAGAGCTTCAAAAAGAGTTTCCCGGCGTAAAAGGTTTTTCCGCAAGTAATCTTTGGCGTATGCGAAGTTTTTATCTTGAATACTCACAAAAATCAAATCCGCAATCAATTTATGTGGAAAATGAAGGTACAAATCTCGCACCATTGGTGCGAGAAATAGGGGGAAAAACACTGCCACCATTAGTGGCAGAAATAAGCTGGTCGAAAATATGTGTTATAACCGAAAAATGCAAAGACAAACATGAACGTGAATTTTATATGAAAATGACGAAACGGTACGGTTGGACAAAAGACGTATTGATTAACAACATCGAAAATAAAGCGTTTGAAAAATATCTTACAAATCAAACCAATTTTGATGAAACCGTGCCGGAAAAGTATAGACTTCAAGCAAAACTCGCAGTCAAGGACGAATACAATTTTGACTTTATCGAGATGGGTATCGAACACAGCGAGGCTGAACTTGAAGCGGGCATTATAAACAATATCCGTTCATTCTTATCCGAAATGGGCGGAGATTTCAGTTTTATTGGCAATCAATATCATCTTGATGTTGCCGATGATGATTATTATATCGACTTACTATTATATCACAGGAGATTGCGATGTTTGATTGCTATTGAATTAAAGATAGGTGAATTCATACCGGAATATGCAGGAAAAATGCAATTCTACCTTACTGCGCTTGATGAGACGGTAAAATTGCCGGATGAAAACCCTTCTATTGGGATTATCATTTGTAAAAGCAAAAACCGTACAAGAGTTGAATACACATTAAAGACGGCGAATAAACCTATCGGCGTTGCGACCTATTCATTTTATGACAATTTACCTGATGAAATACGCTCTTTACTTCCATCGCCTGATGAAATAGCGGCTATAATTAATGTAATAGATATTAATGACAATGATAAATAGTAGTCTTGTTCGGAAACCGCATACTAAAGATATGGCGTATATTCTTAGCTTCGCTTTCTGAAATGTCTTCTATTCTTCAAATTTATCTTTTAGTATGGTTAATTGATTTGTAAATCTGGAATGAATCATTTCATTATAATTCCTAAATCCTTCGAGTTGTTCAATACGGCTTTCTAAATATTGTATTTTATTTCTTACTCTTGATTTCAAATCATCATTATCATCTGATCCAAGAGCTTTAAAAATAATATTAACTTCATCTCGCTTTCTTGTTGGTATAGCCAGTTTTAGCCATTTTTTAGTTTTTTCATCATCGGCTAATTCTATTGCACCTTTTAAAATATCTTCTATCCAAACTCTCGCTGCTTCATCAATAACTTGAATAGCCCTAATTAATTTTTTGACTAAATCATCATCAATTTCATCTTCTTGTTGATTCTCATAAAAAAACATATTTCGATTTTCGGGACTTAAGCTTTCAAGCGTTTTAAAAATCACCTCAAAACGCTCAAATGGCTTTTTCCCATCGGGAAAAGAAGATTTATATTCCCATAAATTTAATATAGTTTCAAAACATTCTTTTTCCGCAGTACTCTTTTTTCTACCATTACTAGTCTCAGCTTGGGTAATAAGTTGCGCTATATAATGAGCCATCCACCGTGAGAGAGTATCTGGATAATTTCCCTGATCGAGTTCTTCAGAAAGACGTTTACCTAAGCTTATAATACGTTCTTGCATCTCTAAATCTTCCATCGGAAGAGAAGAGAAATAATCTGGTTTGTCGTTTCCTTTCTTTTCCATAATCTTCTTTTTCCTCCTGTCTATCTTTTTTTCGTTTTATTACCACCTTAAAAATGATGTTCATTTTTGTTCTTATGCATAATTTTTTTAATATATTAAATGAGACAGCCAAATATTTTCCGCTATTTTTTGAAGTTTCCGAATGTCGTTCTTTACCAGTATTCCAAATTCTGCATTCCATCACAGGAATATTATTTTGTGGTTCATACCAGAAGCGTAAGTCTTTATCTGGTGTTAAATTAAGAATTTTGTTATAAAGTTCTCCCAAGTTATATGCGGGATAGTTTAAACCATCTGCAAAAGGATCATAATCATCAATTCCAGACGATTTTTGTTCATTAATGATATAACCTTTAAGCTTAAAAGGATGAAAAATTTTCTCAAATTGCTCTTCATCAAAATCAGGAAGTTTATAATCATGTGGATTATCATAGGAATTCCAGCTATGCAAAAGGGATTGAGATGTACTGGGTGAAACAAGAGCAGATGAAATAGAAACATTTTCTTTTAATCCTTGACTGTCATTTTCCCAATAGGCGCAAACATTGATCCACAGATCGTCATTTTTGTTAATTATTAATCGATCAATAAATTCATTTTCATAGTATTCTTTATTCCAATTATCTCTATCGGAGCAAGGAAGTATTAAGTATGGCAAGAGAGGAATATGATCACGGCGATCAGATAACCATTTTCCATCAGGTTTTGTCAACGTGTGATAATGAAGCCATTGCTCCCATTCTTCAAATTTTTTATTATAACTATGATAAACTAATGGCATGTTTTTAAGAAGATTGGATGCAACAACAAACAATGAATGGTACGATAAATAAAATTGATATTCCTCTGCTTCCGGATAACTACCGTGGCTGTGTTGTGTTTCATCATTATGGGAATATCTTCTGAATATATCTCTAGGTTCGCTCGCATAACTTCCATCAAATTTTATTTTCCAGTCAGAAACGATAATTTCAGTTGCCAATTCATTTACCTGATTTTCGGAAATTCCAAAAAGTTGGCCTAATGGACCAAACCAATAGTGATCGAAATCCCAACCGTGCATATATTTTTCTTCATTAATGAATTTCCTAACTTTATGTAAATAACTATCAATCTTGGTGTTATATGGTTCAAGTTTTTTCGCCCGAAACTGGCTTTTTCCAACATTATAGAGTTGATTTAAAATTTCCTCTTTATAGGTTCCAGGAAAAGCATTTTCTATATTTATAGCTATATCGGTAGTAAACTTTTGTATAAGGATGTGTGGCATACTAAATAACGCAAAATTAGAAAATACTTCTGAATGAGGCTTTAATATTGACGGATTATCAATACTAATTCTAGCACAAGCAATAAAGAAATACAATCTGGCATGTAAATTATAAAATGGGTATCGTTTGCAACCAAAAGCTCCAATTTGATCCATATTCAACCATTTTATAAGAGCATCAATTGTACTCTGACATTGTGATTCAGCAAGAAAACGTACAACATGTGCTGCCTGCCAGCGTATTTTTATTCTCGGAGAGCCTAAAGCACCCCATATTAGTCCTGCTAATGCCATATCAATATCATTTGGAGGAATAAGCCAATCATTCCATGGCTCATCTCCAAAATCATCAGAAATATGCATTTCCATTCTTTCCAGAGCAAAATCAAGCAACTTCTTTGCTTCTTCTGGAGTTATAAGCTTAGCCGCTAATTCTGCATATTCAAAGTAAGAATCTGAAAGTAAAGTTACCGGATATTCAGATAAACCTTCACGGATAGCTTCGAGTATTTCAATTTTATTATTTACTTTTGTTATTTCAAAGAAATGCTCCAAATAATATCGATCACATAATTTTAATGCAAATTTTTTAGCTATGCCTACAATAAATTGAGGATAGTATCTTTTAAAACTTATACTATCTACCCACCTTTTTGGTATATTTTTAATAATATTTTCCGTATCAAAGAAGTCAATAGTCTCATTGGAAAGAATTTGTTTTAAGAATAATATTCTATCATTCTCTTTTATTCTTATTAATGCTTCTTGAAAGAAAGTTTCTTTATAACTGAATTTTTCATCAGCAATAAATCGTTCGAGAGTTTTATTAAAACTATTTGGATTTAGAAAGTCAGTTCCAATAAAAACAGAATTCCAATCAATATCATTTTGAACAGTCTTGTATGAAATATTTTGATATTTATCATCTGCTTTTTTTAAATCATAGTAATTTATTACCTCATCAATATTCTCTAGCTTATGTCCGAATGATTCAGTTTTATACTTGAATTCCTTCCAATCTACATTGCTACCATCGTACATCCTGAGAATATTAAAAACAGAATCTGCTATAACTTGTCGGTGATTAATTGATTGCGAATATTCTAAACAATGAAAAGCAAACGAAAGTATAGATTCATGTTCAAGAAATGGATTTAAAGCCCATGCCTGCAAGGAATTAATACGCTTATTTTCTAATAAACTTATGGTAAGTGATTCCAATTGTCTGGGAAACCATCCTACATCTCTATCCCGCCAACGGCTTAAAGCAGCTAATGCTGAAGGTGGTGATAATTTACCCATAATACTTATTGCCTTGCTCCGATCCCAATATTTTTCTCTAGCAACAGTATCTCCAACAATTTCTGCACATCGAATAAACCTATATGCAATTTTTATATCTTCATTTTGTTGATCCGCTGTTTTATCTCCTAATGCAGTTATTGCCCTCCAGCGATATGTTATTTCATCTCCAAAGCGTGATACTTCGTTTAAGGCGTCTATATAGTATTCAACAGCATCATCTTTACACTGAGGAAAAACAGCCCTCGAAAGCCTAATATAGGAATTTGCTTTTACTTCTGACGAGTCACTAAAATCATTTTGCAATATATCGTATATTTTCACTTCAATATCTTTGCGAATACAAAGCAAATGTATACATCGGTTTGCTATATATAAAAGAGAATAAAGGTTTTTCATAAAAAAATCAGATTTTGTTTTAATAAATTCTTTATAAAAATCTATTATTAACTTTTCATTCTCCAATTTACAAAAAAGTAATAAATCAGGTAATAGAATTGAATAATCGTGCCTTATAATATCAGATATTTGATAATTATGTGAATCCTTATTATAGACTTTTTGAAATATTGTTATACCTAATTTCCCCGTATAAAATGTTTCAAGTCTTAAATTGTATATAGGCAGTAATGCTGTAATAATAATCTCGGCTCGTTTTAGGTCAGAATCATATTCTTTTGTATTTGTATTTTGCCATTCCTTCGGTGTGATTTCTTGAATTTTAGGTGGATGATCTCCATTCAACTTGTAAATTAACGAAACAGCTCTCATATATAAATATCGGTGATCGAAGCCATAGTTATCTTTTATCTGTCTAGCTATACTAAAAGGAAAATAGGCAAATAGCTGATTTATAATATCGGATGCTGGTAAATTATAACAATAGCACATTTCCAGAAAAGATATAAAGGCTTCAATAATATCATCATTCTTAGCTGTGTAAACATCATCCAGGGTAAAATTATATTTCTTCCTTTTTAGTTTATTAAAATATTTTTTTACAATTTGAATTGGAGATATTTGTCCGATTTTATTTAATTCATTAACAATAGCCAAAATAATATATATATCATTTTCATTATTTGCTAATAATTTATAAACGTCATTACACAAATTCCTATCCAAGAGTCGTTTAACAAAAATCTGTGTTATATCAAAAAGACGGCGTTTTGGTAGCCATTTAAGAATAAAATTGCCAGCTTTTTCAATACCATAAATGTTAAAATAAACATACGCTAATTCAGCAATATCTTCTGTTTCAATAGTTTTTTCAGAATCAAATTCTTTATTTCTATTTTTTTCTAAAGTAATATTAACCCAATACTTAGCCAAACGTAAAAAACTTATAGCTTCACCTTTATACTCATCATGAAATGATAACAACGACGTAGAGTAAATCGTAGATGAACCTTGCCATCCATTATCGAGTGAATGATGTAATGCTAGTTCATGAACCCGATCTTTTGTCTCGAATAACGAGAACAAATCAGTATTCTGTAATAGCAAGACTTGTTGTCGTTCGTTTCCTGCTGTCTCCTCGCCAGCCCTAAGAGCAATTTTTATTGCATCCTTATATTTCTTGGTTTTTAATGATGCTGTAAAAGCAAATTGATAGCGTGCGAGACGTATAGTTCTTTGTTCGATGGAATTGTTTCCTGGCAAGTATTCATCTGATAAAGCCAAATTTACTAAATCATTATACTGTTCTGTCTTTAGAAGAAGAATAGGAAGTACTTGTGCGGCATATGAATAAGTTGTTGTTATAAGTTTTATCCTATCAAGAAATATATTGAGTAAAACGTTATCCGCTGCATATATATTTCTAAACCATGTTTCAGTTGGTTCATCTCTGAACTGAATAGAATTATCAGTTATCCACAAAGAACGGCCAATATCTGAAAGAAAGCTTTTTATCATGGATTTGTCGATTTCTGTTATGGCTGAAAGTACATCAATAGGAATAAATGGCGGTAGACTACCAAGAGCGTGGCAAAGTAAATTTATTTGTTCTACCACGTTTTTTGTATATTTGTTCTTAATTTGTGATACCGCTTTACCTATCTGTTCGGCAATTTGGTCATCTAAGGATATTCCCGAAGGCCCAAATGAAAGTAAAAGTTCATCAACAGTGGAATAGTTATTATTCATCGCCGTTGCCTGTACACGAGGATTACCTGAATTTGTTAATCGATGAAATTCAGAGCCATTAAAATGTGAAGCTTGTGGAAAAAATTGTTTTAAATGGATATAGGATTCCTCTTCAGAAAATGGATGTAATTCTATCTGTTTTACGTTGTCAGGTAACTGGAGAAGATTTATGCGTTCTGTTCGACCCAATATAAGAAGCTTGCAATCATCCGGAAATTCCTCTAATAACAATTCATGAACAAAACAGTCGTCCTTTCGTTCTTTAGCTGCCATTTCTGCATTATCAGCCGCATCTATTATAATAAGCAAAAATGCGCTGTTATCGGCATTTTTTAATGCACTTACTGATTTCGATAATGATGTCAAAAATATTCTTACTATTTTTGAATCTTGATCAGTATTCAGGGGAATGAATGGATCACATAGACCTTCTACAGCTAATTCATTGATAATTTGAACAAGCGCATCTCTGTGTCTGTGCCGTGACTCACTTATACTTCGATACTTACCGCCACCAAAGCAATCATAGAGTACTCCGAAAGACTGATTAGGTAATGATTGAATACAATAAGTAGCAAATACTGATTTCCCCACACCTCCTTCCGCATGTATTAATACAGGAGATGTCGATGAGAAAACTATATCTTTTAAAGTAGTAAATTGTTCTCTATGAATTATATTTTCTATTTCTTCATATTGAGGAGGAGCAGGAAATAAATAATATTCTGAAGTAATCCCGAATCGTGCCAATATGGTCTCTCTAGTGATTATATATTTATCATTCTCTCTTGCATTAGGTAACACCGCTTCTGAAACCAACGTTATCAATGAATCAATAAGAGGGGTGTCTGGGGTACTAGAAATAAATTTTGCAGTTTCACTTCTAAGGGCTTCTCGTTGGAACAGATAATCTCCTTCTTCATCTTCAAAGTATAAATGTCTACTGAATTGCTTTAAATTTTCATAATCAAGACCTGTCATTTTCATTATTTTTTGGACGATCTTAGTATTGGTTCTTTTACCATTAGACAGGTTATTAAAAGTATTTTTGATATTTGATGAAATTTTCCGATTACTAACAATCTTAAACATGAATTCTGATTTCAGTTGGTCTGAATCTAATTGGATTGCCGTATATCGTTTCGTAAAATCAGAAATCGTTTTCTGTAATTCACTTAAAGTAAATGGATTTGTTTTTCGTAAGCTGTGTTTTAACTGTATATAATGAATACTAGTATAAATATCTATATCAACGCCATAATATTCTGATAAATCAATAACAAGCTCTCCAGGAAGTTTTGATTCTAGCGACGATTCAATTAATACTTTTTTTAGTTGGGATTTAAATGATATTAACTTTAAGCACCTTCGAGCTGCCCATCTATAATGAAATGCATCTCCAGCTCTTGAAAGTGAGACTTTGCTATCTGTCATAATAATACCTTGCTATATACATTTACCTAATTATTATTATACATAATTAATGAAAAATAATATATAATGGTATCTTTAATGTTCTATAAGAAGAATTGAGGTATTAATAACTATCTATGCATGGTTTTTACAATGTCCTCAGCACATATATTGATTTGCAGGTAAAATATCTAGATTTTTCCATGAAAGCAGCAAAATGCTAGAAATAGTTTACATTGCTGTATTAATCCGTATTCCAGTCAATTATAAGGCATTAATGTTGAAAATTGCTTACACAAATAAAATAATTCGGCTTCAAAGTAGTTACATTCTCTCGCATACCTTTACCTTCATTCCGCATAACCCTTTTGGCATGGTTTTTGCAAATGCGGCGGTGAGCGCCGCGCAAAAACCATGCCAACCCCTTCGGGGACAGGGCATTCATTCCCATTCGCTTAAGCACGCATTTATTCGCTCTATTGGTGCTAAAGCGTATTTATGTCCCTATAGCGGCTCAGCCACTCGCAAGGTGGTTTTTCCCTGTCGGGGCGTGCCGTTGGAGAAGAAGGGGCAAGCCCCAAACGGCCCGCCCCTTATCCGGGGAAAAACAAAGGGGCAGGTTTTGGTTCAAGGGCAGCGTAGCTCTGTCCTTATCACGCCCGGTTACATATCGGGCATTCCGGAGGTTTGCAAATGCAAGCGCCAAACCAAAAGCGGTATTATACTCCGCAGTTCTCCGCCATGGCGGCCGTCTCTGTCCGCCGCC
>Ga0268262_10003307_pt1 | contig 17581 bp, 21 predicted proteins | sample TergutNc150P3_FD_190354 | JGI IMG/M metagenome (GOLD analysis project Ga0268262, IMG submission 190354) | Nasutitermes corniger P3 segment gut microbial community from laboratory colony in Florida, USA - Nc150 P3 (SPAdes) (version 2) | ecosystem: Host-associated > Arthropoda: Insects >...
GTGGGAAAAAACAGACGAAATAAAAATGACGGTAAACAGGCTGGAAAAAATACTAAAAAAAGAGAAAGAAATAGAAAAGTACCGGAGAATCCAATAAAATTAGGAATTAGGAATGAGGAATGAGGAATTTTGCAACCTGTGTTTGTTTTGGCTGATTCCCTTCAGGAATATTCATGCGTTTGTCGTGGCCTCGTGCGCATACGCAATATTTTCGTACAAAGACTCTGCTCCCCTTCCCTCTGCTCCCACGACAAACGCATGAATGAGTTTTTACCACGAACCACACAAACCAACACGAACTTGTTGTTAGAAAACCATTTTTACCCTTTTAATTCCAATGTCAACAAGTTAAGAAAAAGGAGTCAACGAATTACCCGAATTATAACGAATAAATACGGATTTCTGTTGAAATATTCGTGTCCATTCGTGTCATTCGTTGATAAAAATTCTTAACTTGTTGACATTGCTTTTAATTCCATAGAAATAAGAAGGAGCATGAAGGTTTCCCGGCAATTACTAAATAAGAGTTCGTGGCGTTCGTGTGGTTCGTGGTTAATTCTCTTCCAAAACCGTATGTTCATGCGTTTGTCCTGCCTCTGCTCCCCTTCCCTATTGAGAAATTCGCTAAAGTATGCTATAACTATAATCATGGGAGTGCCGGGCACCGTTTGAGAGGAATAAATGTTTGATAAATTAACGCAGAAAATTACAGACGCTTTGCGCTTTGTCGCGGGGAAATCGTCTATTTCCGAAAAGAATATTGAAGACGCTGTTGACGCGATTAAGATGGCGTTGCTGGAAGCGGATGTTAATCTGCGCGTGGTTAGGCGTTTTGTCAATTCTACCATCGAAGAGGCAAAGGGCGAAAAGGTTCTTCGCGCCGTTGATCCGGGGCAGCAGTTTATAAAAATTGTCCACGACAAGCTTGTCGGATACCTGGGCGGAAACGATCCCGAAGAGCGCAAGCTTAAACTCCGTGGGCCGGACCTTATTTCCACGGTGCTGATGCTGGGCTTGCAGGGTTCGGGTAAAACCACCAGTTCGGCAAAACTTGCCCTGCGCCTGAAAAAAGAAGGCCGCAAGCCCCTTCTGGTTGCCTGCGACCTGATACGCCCTGCGGCAATGGAACAGCTTGCCGTGCTTGGCAAGCAAATCGGCGTTCCGGTTCACCGCGAGGACGGAGCGACGGACAGCGCGAAAGTCTACAAAAACGCCCTGACCTGGGCAAAACAGAATCTGATCGACACCATAATTATTGATACCACGGGCCGCCTGCAAATCGACGAGACCATGATGGCGGAACTTTCCCGCCTTAAAGAAACAGTACAGCCCGATGAAATGCTCCTGGTAGCAGACTCGATGACGGGCCAGTCCGCCGTTGACATAGCAAAAACTTTTGACGAAAAAATCGGTCTAACAGGCGTAGTTCTGACCAAGTTCGATTCGGACACGCGGGGCGGCGCGGCGCTTTCCCTTAAAACCATCACCGGCAAGCCCCTGAAATTTACGGGAACCGGGGAGAAGCCCGAAGACTTTGAGACCTTCCACCCCGAGCGCATAGCGGGGCGCATTCTGGGCATGGGCGATGTCGTAAGCCTGGTGGAAAAAGCCCAGGAGGTAATTGACCAGAAAGAGGCCCTGGAACTCCAGAAAAAAATGGAGAAAGACAACTTTACCCTTGAAGACTGGCTTAACCAGCTTCGCTCGTTAAAGAAAATGGGTTCCCTACAGTCAATGATGGAAATGATCCCCGGAATGCAGGGCCAGATAAGCGAGGACGACATTGACAAGGCGAACCTGAAACGCCAGGAGGCGATCATCTCTTCCATGACCCGCAAGGAACGCGCCAACCATCTGATCATAGGCCCCCCGCGCCGCAGCCGAATAGCCAGAGGCTCCGGCACCTCAGTAGCCGAAGTCGCCCGCCTTCTTAAACAGTTCGAGAAGATGCGCGTCATGATGAAAAAAATGGTCAAAATGGGGAAAAACCCGGCACAGCTAAACCAGTTAATAGGTAACAGATAACAGAGAACAGAGTTAAGATAGAACCCTCTTCCTCTGTTATCTGTTCTCTGTTATCTATTCTCTGTTAAGCGTTTTTCTTTTTGGGCTTTTTCAATTTTGTCCATCTTGCGGAAGTATTCGGACTGCTTGTGTATTTCCTCTGTCGATGTAGTGTGGATCTTTTTGTCTATGTCCAGTACCTGGAGCTTCTTGTTTTCCAGCATTTCCGCAAAAACCTTATTCCCGTTGTTCTCGGGAAGCCCGACCATGTGAATCAGTTCGGGTTTCCCAAAGGCGAAGGTATAAGGGGTTGTGCTGTCAATAGGAACACGGTTTTTTTCAAGCTGGATAAGCAGCGCGTCATACATTCGCCCCATCGGATTTTCAATCAGGGTATTTGCCAACTGCTTGTAAATCAGCCAGAGCCGATCCGCAAGAAGGGTGGTAATTTTTGCAATGATCTGGGGCTGGTTCTTAATCATCAATTCAAAGTTTGCCTTGTTTACAGCCATCACGTCGCTGTCTTCATGCGCCAACGCGCAGGCGGCGCGCGGTTTGCCTTCCAATAACGCCATTTCCCCGAATATATCCCCTGGATTCAGCATCGCAAGAAGAACCTCTTTATGGTCAACGATTTTTGTAATTTTTATGGAACCCTTTTGAAGGATAAAAAGCTCATCCCCCGGTTCCCCTTCGGCGAAGAGCATCGTATCCTTGCGGTAAGTCCGGTTTAAATCATTCGCGGTGAATTTCGTTTGTTCGATACGGGTTGAAAGTTTCGTAAATTTTTCTTTTGCCGATGCCGCTTTTTCCCCCTTGGGACAGTACTTTATGTATTGGCCGTAGGCATACATTGCCTGCCTGTACTGTTTTTGGCTCAGGTAATATTCCGCCACATCATAAAGATGGTTAGGGCTGATCTCGGCGGTGTTTTTCAGGGTAAGCCTCGCCAGGGTCTCGTTCAGAACCCTGAGGCGCTTGGAAAATTGCGTGATTATCTTTATCGCTACCTGGGATTTTTTCTGGATAAGCCCCCCGTACTGATTCTGGCGGACGGCGATCAGGATAACGTCGGTCAGGGCCTGTGCGGATTCGATATGGCTGTGAGACGACATTGTTGAAATAACGCCGAAGAAATCCCCCGGAACGAGCGTCTCGTCGCTCTCACCCTCCACCATTGCCTCTTTGGAGATTTTTACATTGCCCTGCTGGATAATAAAAAAACAGTCAGCTTGCTTGCCTTCTATAATAATATATGTGCCTTTCTTATAACTAGCAACACTGAGTTGTGATTGGCTTTCCATAAATAAGTGACGCTCCTCTAAAAAATCAGGTTTTTATGCCTGTCGGATTTTTTTCCAGTTTACGCCGGGAATTGACAACGCGGGCAAAATCATTAATGTTTTTAACAACCATGCGGGTGGCGTACATCTCCAGTCGGTTCTGCACGACAAAGGTATGAAGTATTTCCCTTGCCTCCGTAGCGCTCACTCCGGCCCAATGGGCTATATCTTCAATAGTGGCATAGAATTCGCGGGAATCGGTTTTCTTGTCAATATCCGGCAAAGTTTCATCAAGCATAAGAAACACGTCGGCGATCTTTGCCTGTGGGTTTTGCAGGGTAAGGATCATAAAACGCCTTTTTGAATCGTTTATCCTCTTTGAAAAAATCCGCAGCAGATTAAGGGCAATCTGCGGGTTTCCGTTCATGAGCATTTCAAAATTCTGCGCGTTGAATTCCAGCGCTTTTACTTCGTCCAGGGCAATAGCGGTTGCGCTGCGCGGCGACCCTTCAAGTATTGCCATTTCGCCGAACATTTCCGACGGCTGCAGTATATCCAGGGTACGCTCAACGTCCCCTTCGTTTTTCAGCAGTTTTACCCTTCCGGACTGGATAACATAGAAAGTATCGCCCGGTTCATACTCGCTAAAAATTATTTCATCGATCTCGAATACCCGTGTAAAACGGGAAAATCCTCCAGATTCCTGATCCATTTATGCTCCCCCCAATCTTTTAAGCGCCTGTTTTACCCTTGCCCTCATGCCGCCCGCTTCCAGGTCCGGCATTAACAGGATTTTGTTATACCATTCCGAGGCCTGCGCCTTGTTGCCGAGTTTCTCGAAAGCCTCTCCCATGTGAAACATCATCTCCTTCGCTTCGGGATGCGAAGGTCTTTTTGAAAGCAGATCGGAAAAATGTTTGATGCAATCCTCATACTTTTCAAGAAGAAACAGGCAGTTTCCGATAGAGTATTCGCTTTTGTCAATCCATTCCTGTTCTTTGCAAGTGCCAAGAATTTTATTAAAGCCTTCCATTGCCTGTTCGTATTCGTGCTTTGATACGAGGCTTATCGCTTCACGGTATTCTTTGGCTATTCCCTGTAACTGATTCTTCACGGCGGTATTTGCCATGGATTTTTCCGCAAGCTGGATGTTTTTCGCGGCAAGGGTTACTTTCTCGCCTGCCGGGTAATGAGTCAGATAACGCTTGAAAATGTATATCGCGTGGGTGTAGCGTTTGAGTTTCAGGTATCTTTCGCCTATGCTAAAAAGCCCCTCGTCAGGTTTTACCGCCTGAGTTTCCATAAGTCTCGCGACCTGGCTGTGAACGCGCCGCATCTGTTTGGAAAAAACCTTGAGCATCTTGATGATGATTTTGGGGTTTGCCATGGCAAACGCCTCAAATTCCGGAACCGAAAACACCATTGCGGTAGAGTCTGCCACCGCGATAGCGTTCTCTTCGCGGGGGAAATGCCCAAGCGCGGATTTAACGCCGAAAAATTCCCCCGGCGACACAAGATCGCGTATTTCTTCGCCCGTTTCAGGGTTTAGAGTGACAAGGCTTATTTTTCCGCTTTTGAGGATAAAGATCCTGTTCGCCTCGTCTCCTCGCGCGTAAACAAGCGAACCTGTAAAATATTGATGAGATTTTGGCATTGATAAATTCCCTTACTATATATAATCGGGGTCAAACGGCAAATAATCCAGCTTTTTTTTAAAGCCGATCTTGTTTCGGATATGCGTGTATAAACCGGCAGGATCGCCTTTAACAAACATTGCCCGTCCGCCCACTTTAATTTGCGAATATCCGGCAGGCAGGGTTCCCCCGAAAATGTCCATAAAACGGTTTTCGCCGTAAATGGGCGTGCCTGCCAGCACCAGAAGCTGAATATCCTTCATGGAAGATTCTACAAGGTTTTCGTAAGGATCGTCATGCCTGGCTTTCAGTACCAGGATATCGCCCAGCTTGCCCTCGTCCAGGGTTCCAATTCTGTCTTCCATCCAGAAGGCCTTTGCCGCATTATACGTAACCATCTCGAACAGTTTTTTCGCCGGAAGATCCTCCCCGTACATTGAACGGTACAGTTCCCGGTCGTATTTGATTTCGGCAAGCAGGTTCGCCGAGCCGGTCGCCGAAGAATCCGTCCCGATGGTAACGTTTACCCCGGCCTTTATCATCTTGCGGATTTTTGCGGTGACATTGAACATAAACATATTTGAAAAGCCGCACCACGAAACGCTTGCCCCGGCCTTTGCCACTGTTTTTATGTCCGCATCGCTGAAAGCGATACAGTGGATAAGAAGGCAGTAGTTGTCCAGTACCTTCAATTTTTCAAGCGTCTGGATGCTGTTCATTGCTTCATTATCAAACCCCTCGCAGAGGTGGGTTATGAAAGGCCACTTGTTTTTCACCGCCCGTTTATGCTCAATCTGAATCCCGTCTCCCCATTTGAGATCATACGAAGTACATTCATGGGCAAGGCCGTATTCCGCAAACGCCCGAATCGGCAGGGTGGGCAGAATCGCGCTGTTGAGTTTCTGCGGGAAATGGTCGTTGACAGTGGTAACGCCGGAAAAAAGGCATTTGTAACCGGACAGCGCGTACAGATCCTCCCGGCTCAGTTTGGATCTTTCCTGGAATGTTTCCGATGATTTCAGGTCATTGTCCCAGGGCTGCCATGTAAGGTAGAAGTTCCCCGGCTTTGGCCCGACAGGCGGGCGGTAATTTCCCTGCAAATGATCGTGGGTATTGATCAACGAAGGGTATATGTATGACTTACCCTTCAAATCAACTGATACTTGTCCCTGAGAAGAAACAATATGTTCGCCCTTGATACTCAGGCTGCCGGTGCGGAATTTTTTCCCATGGGATACCAATATCCCTCCGGTCAATGTATATTCCAAATAAAGACCGTCCTTATGTACTATATTATGCTCTTAGGGCGTGGAGGTCAACTTGTTTTTCTGATAAAATATCCTATTGTGGTAGATCTGCACACCCATTCAAACGCCTCTGACGGAGATTTCAGCCCCGCGCAATTGCTGAGGGAAGCGCAAAAAAGCGGCATTAGCGTTATAGCGCTGACCGATCATGACACTCTGGGGGGGCTTGACGATGCCCGTAAAGAGGCAAACGCCGTCGGGGTGCGTTTTATACCCGGAATTGAAATAAGCGTTAACTGGACAAAGTGCGGCGGCGTTTCCGGTCTTGGCCCTGGCGGGGAGATGCACCTTCTGGGTCTGGGCATTAAAACCCCAAGCCCCGCTTTTCTGGCAGGAATATCAGAATTGTCCCGCCGCCGCGAAGAGCGGAACTTTAAAATTCTTGACAACATGAACGCGCTGGGCATAGAGGCAAGCTGGGAAGATATTCTTGCTGAAAATTCCTCCGGTGTTTCCTCCGGCCCCCTTTCAATTGGCAGGCCTCATTTTGCAAGTTTTCTTGTAAAGAAAAAAATCGTCAGAAACAGCGACCAGGCCTTTGTCCGTTATCTGAAACCGGGAAGACCCCTGTACGTTCCCAAGGCCGGTCTTTCCTTTGAGCAATCCGTCGCCATTATCCGCGAATCAGGCGGCATTCCGGTTCTTGCCCATCCCATGTCGCTGTACGTTTCCTGGGGCAGCCTTCCCGATCTGGTGAAGGTCTTGAAAGACCGGGGTCTGACGGGCATTGAGGCATGGCATCCGATTGCCAAAGCAAGAACCTGCCGCCGTCTTGAAGAATTGGGCAGAAGCCTTGGCCTGTACATAACCGAGGGAAGCGATTTTCACGGGCCTGCCCGCCTTGGCCGCAACCTGGGCTTTTCCAACAAGCAGCGGCAGATAAGCGATGCCGTGCTGGAGGCGATTCCGGAATTGAATTAGCATGTATATTGTAAACTGTCACTGTTGCATCGCATGGTAAGCCATGCGGGCCGCTTCCTGCTCTGCGCTTTTTTTGTTTCTGCCGGTGCCCGGCCCGTATACAGCGCCGCCTACGCTGACTTCTATCCAGTAGACGCGCTCATGATCCGGGCCGGAACGCTTAATCAGGCGGTATTGGGGGTAAGCGCCGTAATTGTGCTGGCATATTTCCTGCACCAGCGATTTGTAATCTCGGTGGTAGTCTTTTTCCGTAATGCGGTCGATTTCAGGGGCAAAGTAACGGCTTATAAAGTCAAAAGCCGTCGTGTAGCCGGAGTCAAGATACATCGCCCCGATAAGGGCCTCCAGAGTGTCGGCAAGAATAGCCTTTTTTTCCCGCCCGCCTGAAAGATCCTCCCCCTTGCCCAACAGCAGCATGGTATCGATCTGCAAAAGCCGCGCGACAACGGACAGCACATCCTCGCAGACAACCACGGATTTTATTTTGGCAAGATCGCCTTCATTTTTTTCGGGATACTTTTGATACAGCAGTGTAGCGCAGGCCGCTCCAAGAATCGAATCGCCAAGAAACTCAAGCCGTTCATTGTTCAAAACCCCCGCAATGCAACGGCTGCCCGTTTCATTGGATACAGAGCGGTGGATAAAAGACAGGTTCAAGAGCTCAAGGCTCTTGAACCTGATTCCGGCGGCCTTTAGAAAAGCCGCTAACTGCTTTTTTCTTTCCGGCTCCAGCGCCGGAAGCCTGTTTTGGCTATTTCTGGTGTTCTTTGATAAAGTCGTAGGCGTCTTTGACCGTATTGAATTCGGTTGCCTTGTCATCGGGAATGGAAACGCCCATTTCCTCTTCAATAGCATAAACCAGCTCATAGGTATCCAGGCTGTCCGCGCCAAGATCCTGACGGAAGGATGCTTCCAGTGTGATCTTCCCCTCATCGACATCAAGTTTTTCCGCGATGAGTTTCTTCATTTTCTCAAATAATTCGTCCATTTTTCCCTCTCTTGTTTAAACTTTAGAATTCGGAACTATTACCTGCTTCCCTCGATAGAATCCGCACTTTGGGCATACGCGGTGCAAAAGAACCTTATTGCCGCAAGTGCCGCATTCAACCATATTGGGAACGGTAAGTTTCATATTGATGGACCGCCGACGGCGAGTCCTGGCTTTCGACGTTTTGTATCTGGGTACAGCCATGTTTAAACCTCTCTAATTATTGAAATATAGCAGAAACCGCTGTTTATGTCAATAGGGGTACACGCGAAAATGACACTATTCTGTTTTTTGTCATATCCGGCGTCTGGGGTATTTTTTCCTGAGGGCAATGGCAACATCAGGCGGAACCATGCCTGAAACATCGCCCCCGAAAGACGCAAGTTCTTTAATTGAAGAAGATCGCTGGATCAAGTATTCGGGATCGGTTGTCATAAAGATCGTCTCTATAGTTGAATCCAGGGCCTTATTCATCATTGAAAGCTCGAATTCGTAGGAAAAATCCTCCATCCCGCGTATCCCCCGGACGAGGAGGCGTATGTTCTGTTTCCGCAAGAAGCTGACAATCAGGGAATCGCAGCTTGTTACTGACACATTGCCAAATTCCCTGGTCATCTGGCGGATCATCTTTATCCGCTCGGCGGCTGAAAAAAGGTATTTTTTTCGTTTATTTACCGCGACGACCACAAGCAGTTCGTCAAAGAGGCCCGCCGCCCTTCGTATAATATCCAAATGCCCCAGGGTCGGGGGATCAAAAGAACCCGGAAACGCCGCTTTCATACTGTAATAGTACCGGATACCGATGATGAAATTCAAGCCGGACGTTTTGAAGAAATTAGGAATTAGGAAGGAGGAATTAGGAATATTAATTTATGACTTCTTTAAATTTTAAATTTTTGTTAAACTGACAGGATGAAAGATGTCATAGAAACAAATGAGAAACCGACTTTCAAGAAAGTTACACAGGGGTATACGTTCAAGATTTTGCTCCTGGTCGCCCTGGTGCTGTTGCTGCTTATCCCCCTGGCTATGATCCGGGGCGTAATAAACGAGCGGAGCCGGACGGCGGATTCTGCCGAAGCGGAAATAATGGAAGCCTGGGGCAGCCAGATGCTGCAGGCGGGGCCGTTCATAGTAATTCCCGGCGTCAGGACGGAGGAAGTCCGCACCAAAACAGACCGCGACGGTGAAAAAATTGAATTGGTTAGACACTCTTTTACGCTTGTGCTTATGCCGCAGAAACTCAATATCAAGACGGATTTCAAAACGACAATACGCAAGCGGGGGATTTTTTCCGTGCCGCTGTTTTCGAGCGAGCTGTCCCTTTCCGGCACGTTTGATCCCGCTATGGCATTCTCTTCGTTATCATCTAAAGAGGAGCTTTTTCCCGCGCAAGCTGAACTGGTCATCGCCCTTTCCAGTCAAAAGGGAATCAGGAAGATCGACCGGGCGCTCTGGAATGATCACGAGTTGTTTTTTCAACCGGGAAACCAAAGTATAAATATTCTCCGCAGGACAGATTCCTACCGGGAGAGGGCTACGTCCTCTCCCCAACTGAGCGGCGGTATACACGCGGCTCTCACCGGTTTTACCAACGCAAAATCGAATTTTGACATCACAATCGCCATACAGGGCGGACAGTTGGTGCGCTTTCTGCCGGCGGGTCAGGATACCCATGTTGAAATTTCCGCAGATTGGGCTTCGCCGTCTTTTCAGGGTTCTTTCCTTCCCGGCAGTTCAAACATTACCGACACAAGTTTTGACGCGGTTTGGGACATCAACTATCTGAGCAGGGACATTCCCCTGTTCTGGAAAAGCGCAGGCAATATGGATAATTTCGATTTCGCGAATTCAATGTTCGGCGTTAATTTTTTCCGTGCTATTGACACTTATTCGCTTAACACCAGGGCCGTGAAATACGCCATCCTTTTTTTAATTGTCCCGTTTTTAACGCTGTTTTTGCTGGAGGTATTTGTACGCAAACGGATACACCCCGTACCGTATCTGCTTTCGGGAATTGCAAATGTTATTTTCTATCTTCTCCTGCTCTCGCTTTCCGAGCAAATGCCGTTCTTTCTCGCCTATACCCTGGCGGCGTTAAGCGTAACTGTGATGATGACTCTCTACTCGCGCTCGCTGTTATCTTCGTGGAACAAAAGCTGGTACATGGGTTTGGTTATGTCGATTTCGTATATACTTTTATACGCGGTACTGAACGCCGAATCCTACGCATTGCTTATCGGTTCCATCGGGGCCTTTGTGATAGTGGGGCTTGTCATGTTCCTTACCCGCAAGCTGAACTGGTACGGAACAGATATGCAGAATGGGTCAGACTTGCAGAATTGACGAAAAATAAAGCAAGGAGTCAAAACATGGGAAACGTATTTGCAGAAATAACCGTTAAAAACGTAGATGATATGGGTCTTGCTCGCGCGGGGCATATCACCGAAAACAATGTCCGTTCCGTAACTCTCAATGCGGTAGTCGATACCGGAGCCAGAACATTGGTAATCAATGAAGAAATATTCAATCAATTAGGCTTATCGGTAGTAGAAACACGCGATATAAACCTTGCAGGCGGCGGAAGAATGGAATGTAAAGTAACCGATGCTGTACATATTCAATGGAAAGATCGTTTTGCTGTGGTAAATGCCGTAGTATTACCGGAAGGGAGACCGCTCCTCGGCGTAATACCGCTGGAATTTATGGATCTCATGGTAAACCCTGTTAACCGTGAACTGGTCGGTGTTCATGGCGATCGTGCTGTATTAATGGCAATGTAACAATTAACATATGGGCCTTCGGGAACGCCGATGGGAAGGATTACAGGAGGCCTGTCCCGCAGAGGGAGCGGAACGCCCCCATACTGCCATACCCGCCGCGCCGTCCGTCCCGCTCCCGCCGCTTGAATCTGACAAATTCCCCAAATATTGGGAAATTAAACTTGAAAACGAAATGCGGGCGGTAAAATACAGCAGAAAAACAAGGCATAATTATATGTACTATAACCGCTTTCTCTGCCATAACCTTCAAAAACTGCCGGAGGAAATTCAATCGGTTCGCCACCCATTTGCTGGAAGGGGGTACGGACATCCGCTACATTCAGGAGCTTCTCGGCCACGCTTCAATAGTTACCACTGAACGCTACACCCATGTAGCAAGGCGCAAAGTCCTGACAATCACCAGCCCGCTGGACACCATTGACAGCGGGCATTAAAAATGTGGATGGAGTGCGGCAGAAGGACACCTTTTACACTAATTCATTTTATTCTGAATTTTATTTTTATTCATCAGACGGTATCAGTAACGCTAACAATTCGTCGGGGCTTACTACCGGCAAAACAAAAATAAAGTGGCTGCGACCATTGGGGGTTACAATATAATCAACCGCAACAGATTCCCCTGCGGCGTATTGCACCGCATCTTCAAAATCGCCCCAATCCAAATTGACAGCTTGACGGATTTCATTGCCAGTTACGGCGGCAATATCAACGGTTGCGAGTAAACTTTTTATTAATGACATGGCGGTTTTTTTACTTTTTAGTGTTCTGGAAGTTATGTAATAAATATCAGTTATAGTGGAAGCGGACAGGAAAAGCGATATACCCAATTTTGAAAGCCCCAATACTTGAACGCTTGAAGCTAAAAAAGGCTGGCGTTTCAGAAGCGCGTCAAGAGGGGAACCTTCGCCCTACGGGCTCGGTTGAGGTTCAATTGCAATATTGGTGTCTATAAGGACTTTCATATACCATACTTTTCCGCAAGCCGCATTTGCCGGATATCCTTCATAGTTATATCTTCCGGCAAACCCGCGTCTTTTAGAACACCCACAATAGCTTGTATTTCCGGCGCTTTAGACGCTTCTTCTATCTGCTCTCTAGTAAACCGAGGGAGTTCATTTGTTTTTTCTTCCACCGGAAAAATAATCACCTCAACTTTCCGATTCTTAAAAGCAGGAGGCAGATCAAAAATGTCGGCTAAAGAGCTTGAATCAACAATTTTCCGAACTTGGGTCATGTTTTCTCCTTTATATAAGTATGACTATACCGCTTTTCGGTGATTTTGGAAAGCCGTCTATAATCCCCTGAAATCCCCCGCCCTACAGCTTGACAATATCCCCTGTCCGGGGTATAGTGTCTGTTAATACCGCGAATTTCGGGTATTAACCGACACACTTTGTCGGTAAAAGCTCAAATTCAGGTGTGTAACCGACATTTATGTCGTTTAATACTTAAATTCGGGGGGGTAACCGACAAAAAAGTGTCGTTTATGCAAAATTAACCGAAAATTTATGTCACCTACACTACGTTAACGGACACGAATTTCGGCATCCCAACGGCATCGTTGTCGGTTAATACGCAAAATTCCGGGTATTAACCGACACCCGTTAGCCCCGCTAACTATGCCGTTTAACACATAAAATCCCGAGTATTAACCGACACCGCGCCGGTCACGCTGACTATGGAAAATACGGATAACGCCCCATTCGGCGAAACCGAAAAGACGGTATTTTCCTTCATAAGGAAGAATTCGATAAGGCCATGTCTGACTATAACGAAGCAATCGGGCTTGATCCCAGATTAGCTAGCGCATACTACAACCGAGGTAATGAGTATTACCGCAGGGGCGATCTTGATCCGGCAATCAGGGACTTTACCACCACACACGGTATTAATCGGAACTTTGCCGATGCGCTGATTAATCGCGGCATTGCATATTACTACAAAGGCAATCTTGACTTGGCCATTTCGGACTGGAAGGCGGTATCAAATATAGATCCACAATATGTAACTGCAAGCCAGTATGCTATCGCAAGGAAATATTATGAAACAGGCATACTAAAGCGAGGGTACTAAAGGGTGGCGCGTGGTGAGCCTGTCAACTTTCTCTTTTATTTTGTTAACGCTTTTTTCTGCATTTCCAAATACCCTTCCTGTCCCGCTTTAATAGTTTCAAGCCTCTGTTTGTGCAGGGCTTTTTCTATGGGGTCTAGCCCTGGGGTTTTGAGTATGTTCTGCAATCGTCCCTTGTGTCCATCTATGGCGATGTGAAACGAGTCCATCGGGTAGCCTTTTATGCGGTATTTTGCATCGTGGGGGTAGGTTTTTTCTGCAATTTTGTAACCGGGGTCTTTAACGGCTTGTAATGCAAGAAAAGCGTCATCAAAGAATCGGATTCCTCTTGACAGGCTGTTTATAGCGTCCTTATCGGTCTTCTCGCAGAATTCAAGTTCCTGTGTGATGAAGGCATACTCGGCTAAAATGATGATTTCGGGGTCGGCGGTTGCCTGGGCTTGCTTAAAAGCGGTCATGGCTGTAGCTATGCCGTCTTCATAGTTAATGCGCCCCTCTTGTTCTTTTCCTCTGGTGGCAAAGCCTTTTCTGCCAGAGTCAATAGCCAACGCCGCAGTATTAATGCTATCTATTAAGCCAAGTACTTCCAAATTCCGCCTCCGCTTCCGACAAATTCCAGCCACCGTTTATGAGATAATCTATACCCACTTTTTCTTTCATTACTTTTGCCAAATACGGCGGCATGGGGATTGACCTTATAAGACGGTCATGTCCTTCTTCATCTCCGGCATTCCTTAATTCTGCGGCTTTACAGCCAATGGCTAGTTTTTCGTCAAGGGTCATGGTTTGCGCTTGTGGCATGGGTTTCTCCTTGATCTTATTTTACTTACTTTTAGTCGGTTCCAGCAAGGGGAAAATTACACATTTTACCTATTTCGGGCGGGTCAATTTCAAGGGCAGAAGCTATTTTAGGAAAATACCTGTTCCAGCGCTATGCTGAAACCGGGAAGAATGGCAACCGGAACGATGTCAGCGCTTTTGTATGTATTTGTCAAAATGGTTCCATCCTGAAAACAGTGGACTTTAAGTATGTTGTTTTTTGAATCAACTATCCAGTATTCCCGGACACCGGCTTCTTGGTACAGTAAAAATTTCTTTTCCATTTCAGTAGCGGTGTTTGAGGGCGACAATATCTCTACCACCAGATCGGGGGCTCCGTGGCAGCTCTCATCCGCTATTTTATCTTTGTCGCAAATAACCATAATATCCGGCTGGACCACCGTGTCGTCGCTTTCATCTTCTTCATAAAACAGCCTGACATCAAAAGGCGCGTAAAATACCTGGCAAGGCTTTCCTCGTAAATAATTATAGAATTGACCAACTAATTCCCGGGAAACGGCCTGATGCCTGGCGCTCGGGGAGGCCATAGCGAAGGCTTCACCGTCTATCAATTCGTAGCGTTCCCCCTCGTCAAGCTCCCATTCCTTATAATCCGCATAGGTAAAGCGGCGTTCTTCTTTTGGCAATGCTCCCATATTCGCTCCTGTTCTGATAAGAATACAACATAACAAAAGAAAAAAGAAGAGAGAAAAGTAAGAATGACGGTCGAGAGGGAAACCTCCGCCCTCACTGGCAAAAAATAAAAATAGCGTATATGATCAATTTATGATACTACCCTGGAAGGGCGGGAAAACGGCGCTGGTTGTCGCTGCTGCGGAAGGCAAGCGTTTCCGGTTTTTGCTTTGCTGTGCCGCGACACTGGCAGCCGTCATTTTTTCTTTTCTCACCCCGCAGATAATCCGCTTTACCATCGACTCGGTTCTTGGGTCTGAGCCGCTTAAAGCCCCTGCCTTTGTTTCCGCTTTTGTGGAGCAAATCGGAGGCCTTGGGTATATCAAAAAAAATATCTGGATATGTGCAGTCTTTATTCTGACTGCTTCCCTGCTGTCCGCGTTATGCAATATGTTCCGCCGGTATAACTGCGGTATAATCGGAGAGACTGTCGCGTGGAGGCTTCACAACGTCCTTTATTCCCACATACAAAAGCTTCCATATAATTGGCATATCGGCTGTCAAACAGGAGACATCATACAACGCTGCACCACCGATGTTGATAATATCCGTAACTTCATCCATAACCAGTTAAGCGAGCTTATGCGTACCTTTTGCGTTTTTGTAATCTCGCTGATGATTATGTTTTCCATGGACATATTTATGTCACTTGTATCCCTGGTTCTTATTCCTGTTATTGTCATTTTTTCAACCCTTTACTTCCGTAAGGTAAGCTTTGAATTCAACCGCGCCGATGTAGCCGAAGGGCAAGTGCAGGCCGCGTCTCAGGAAAACTATACAGGTGTTAGGGTAGTCCGCGCTTTTGGCAGGGAAGCCTACGAGATGGAAAAATTCTCTGAAAAAACAAAAAACTACCAGGATATTTGGGTGCATATCGGGAAGATGCTCGGGCTTTTCTGGGGCGCGGGCGATTTTCTCTCTGGGCTTCAGCTTGCAATCATTGTGGGCTTCGGCGTTTGGCGCAGTGTGCATGGCCAGCTTTCGCCGGGAACCTTCCTTGCCTTTTACACCTACTGCAACTGGATGATCTGGCCGGTGCGCCAGCTTGGGCGTATTCTTGCCGACCTCTCAAAAACCCTTGTCGCCGCAGGGCGTATCCGCGATATACTTGCCGCTGAGCCTGAAACCGATCCCCCCGACGCGCAAAAGCCCGACCTGAAAGGGGAAATTTGTTTTAATAACGTTACCTTTAATTATGGGGAAAAGGAACCAATACTAAAGAATATCTCTTTCACTCTTAAACCCGGAGAAAGCATGGCGATACTGGGAGCCACAGGTTCAGGTAAATCCACCCTTGTTCATCTGTTAAGCCGCCTGTACGATCTGAATGATAATTCTTCGCATAACGCAGGCTCAATTACGGTTAACGGGGTCGATATACGCCGCATTGCCAGGCCCTGGCTGCGTCGCCATATAGGGCTTTGTTTGCAGGAGGCTTTTCTTTTTTCCAAAACCATTAAAGAAAATATCGCTATGACAAAACCGGGAATGGACATTGAAGAAATCAAAAAAGCCGCCGCCGTTGCCATGATAGACGAGACCATCGAAGGTTTTGCGGAAGGTTATAACACGATAATCGGGGAGCGCGGCGTTACCCTTTCAGGAGGGCAGAAGCAGAGGGTGGCTATTGCCAGAATGTTGGTGGGCAACACGCCGGTTATAATTTTTGACGACAGTCTTTCTGCCGTTGACACAGAGACCGACGCTAAGATTCGTACTGCACTGCGTAACAGGGTTAAAGACGCGGCGGTGATAATAATTTCCCATCGCATATCAAGCCTGATGCAGGCAGATAAAATCCTTGTCCTTAAAAACCAGATGGTGGAAGACATTGGCTCCCACGAAGAACTATTACAGCGGGGCGGAAGTTATCAACGGATTTTTGATCTGCAAGCGGATTCACAGTCTAAGTAAATAAAGAAGGAATTTGTTCTCTACTTTTATTGCGTATCGATTCCGGTGTCCATAAACCGTTTCTGCTTCTGTACTGTAGTGATTTTTTTGTAAATAAACAATTTATATTGTTTCTAATATTTTTTAAATAATCTCTTTCTTCATCAATTATATTAAATCTTGAAATAATATCGTCAATCGGTCCAATTTCAACACCTATCCAACGGCGTTTTTTTATTTCTGAAACAATGTAAGTTGTCCCAGATCCGCCAAAGGGATCTAATATTAAATCGCCTTCTTCGCTGGAACATTCGATAATTCTATCCAATAACTTAATGGATAATTCATTAGCACCTTTCCGTCTTTTGTATTTAGTATGTCTTACAGGAGGAATATCATACCAAATATCAGATAAATTAACTCCATTGGGGTTCATTTTATCTTTGTATCCGCCATAATCTTTTAAATCAGTTTGGCATTTAGGACAAATTTCCATAGGAATTCTGTCGGGATGAAATGACTTTGCTTTTTCACCTTTAATGTAGTATAAAAGTGAATAGTGAGATGGGTAAAATTTTCCTTGTATCGGTAATGAATATTTAACATCCACAGAAATCCAGTGACGAAACTTTAAGTATTTATTTAAAAAATGCGAGTTGTATGTATTCCATTTTGGCAAATTCCATAGATACAATGATCCGCCGTATTTTAAAATCCGAATACATTGAAAAAGCCATTTTTCTTGCCATGCTAAATATTCTTCTTCCTTTAAATGATCATCAATATTTGAGGGATAAATTTTACTTAGGTTGAATGGAGGATCTGCAAAAATTAAATCTATAGTGCTATCTTCCACTTGGTTTAAGATCTTTAGACAATCATCTTGATAAAGTGTTCCTAAATCGGTGCTGAATTTCGGTAAAACATTTTTTTTATTGGTTTTTTTAGTTTCTTTTTTTATAGTACCTTGAGATATATTACTAATATTATCAGCATTTTGAGATAGTAAAGTAAGAATATGATTATCAACAATACCCATTTTGAGTTTTAGCCACATTAGGTCTTTCTCTAAGTAATTACAGATTTTCTCTAAATCTTGCCCCACAGGAATTTTATTATTGTCATTATAAAAAGATAATGTTTTTGGCGGTAAGCCAATATTTCTGGCAACTTTATTTAAATTTGT
>Ga0268262_10003308_pt1 | contig 17581 bp, 18 predicted proteins | sample TergutNc150P3_FD_190354 | JGI IMG/M metagenome (GOLD analysis project Ga0268262, IMG submission 190354) | Nasutitermes corniger P3 segment gut microbial community from laboratory colony in Florida, USA - Nc150 P3 (SPAdes) (version 2) | ecosystem: Host-associated > Arthropoda: Insects >...
CTTCCGATCTAAGACGCGTTCGACAAGCTTTACACCGAAACGCAGCCCTTCCGGGATGCCATGCGGCTGGCCCCGCAGCGGATGAGGGAAACCATCCGGGACATATTCCAACAGGCGAAGGAGGCGAAAGAACAAAGAAAAACCCGGCAACAGTCCCGCTACAGATAGCGGAGCACCTTGAAAATTGAAAAACAGGAGAATCAAAAGCATGAACACCAGAGAACCAAGCACCCTTGAACATAGCACATTCCGGCCACCCAAGCACGAGATCGAATCCTTCGCCCGATGCATCTTCCCGGCAATCCAAGCCTACTTCGAGAGCGAGGAAGGGCAGAGGGAGTTCGCGGAGTGGAAGGCGGCAAAACAGGCACAGAAGTAGCAACAGACACCAGAGCCGAGCGGCGGGGCCGCTCATTACATGGGGAATACCCGAGCATGACAAGGAAGGATGGATTCTCTTGAGAAAACGCTGAACGGCAGGACTTGGGCCTGCCGTTTTTCTTTCTGTCAAACGCGAACACTATTGCTGTCAAAAAAAATTAAAAAAAGCCTTGCAATATTCTCCGATTTCTGCTAAAATAAATATGTTGTTTTAGTTCAATAATTTACGAAAGGGGAGATGCTATGCTGTGCTTAAAGGCAGAACTGATAGAGAAAGCAAATATGTTTAAACTAAGCGGGAGCGCGAACATGCAGCAATTTCAGAAACAATTGAAAGCGGCTGTGAGTCTGCTAGGTTGCGCTTGGTGCAAGGAGATGAGGTCGGGGGATACTTATGAGTGCGACAACGTTATTCTTAACGTGCTGATAGAACCGCTATACATAATAGCTCATTATTATAAAACGCAAGACCACTTATTCGGCGATTCCATTAAGAGAATCGGTCTGTTTTGGAAGCTGGATCGCACACTGAAAAAGCTTGCTAACCCAGATGATGATTTTGAGTCCGCAGGCAACGAATTCTTTCAACTATTTTCACAAGCTCGTAAAATGGACATGCAGAAAATCCAGCGGGGTGAAGATCCAGAGGCCTTACATGTTTTTTTTCGTGAAGTGAGAGAGTATGTTTATCTTGAGGGAGTGAAGGAACTGATTTATGATGGGGATTACGAGATGGCATTAACATGCATTGGAATGTTTTTTCAATCAAATGTAGATTTCAAAACTCTTGAGTATCGAAATGAAAAAATTATAGATATCGGCTCTTCTTTATTGGAAGAATGTACTGCAGTTATAGACTAAGGGATATAGGGAAAGGTAAAGACGAGATGGCCCACACAAGAATAAGTCCAATCGATTTTCTCATTCATGAGCAAACCAAAGATATGTTGGATACAGAAAAAAGAATGCTGAATGACAGAGACAGCTATCTGCGAAGCATAAGAGAGACGCTCGAAAAATCTTCCTTGCCACCCCACCAGATTAATCGTATGATGCAAGACACAGAAGAAGAGTTTGATGGCTTACCTACGCCATATCAAAATCCAGGTGCATATAAATTAATGATGCACCTAATCAACACCTTGAAACAAGGGTTGGACTCCTTCGTTAACAGCTCTGACGGTTCTGAGGTAGAGTGGAAGGAATTTCCTGTTTTCGGAACAGCATCTATAAGGGAGGTTTCTGCATATATAACAAACACGGCATCCCCGCTCATTATCCTCTCGAACAGTATATTCGGGTTAGCTAATCAGATTAGCAAGGCAATAGCGTGGGCATATCCCGTTGTGCAGGCAGGAAAAAAGCTTTCATATTCAACAAATGTAGATGAGATAAAAAAGCGCTTAGATGACTTTAAAGAACCTTCCGGGCGCTTTGCGGATTTGTTTTTCTCCTATTTTATGGGCTATAATACACATGCAAGTGAGCAATACTATTTAGAAAAACGTTACATGGATATGCAGGTGACATTTCGTGACTCATTTGAAATTTTTGTCTTAGCGCATGAGTATTCGCACTACTATTTTGAACATGAAACATTTATGATAGGCGGTAATGAATTTTCTGCAGAAGAGGTAGAGGGAGTAAAGGAGAAGGTAATAGACAATTACTTTCAGGAATTTGAAGCTGATGCTTTCGGTGCGAAGCTTACAATTTCGGCAATACAAAAGAAACATGATGTAGATAAAACACTTGCAGTGGCTGGAGTATACTTATGCTTAAAATCGCTTGAACTGATTAGGCGGGTTAATAATCTTCGGGATGGAAAAGATGAAGATCACTTCGATAGCATGACACACCCTCCTTTTGAGATGCGCTACGAATATTTTCGAGAACTTGTGTTAGAGGATGATACAGAAAGAACAGGGAGTTTTCTTGACACAATTGATTTTATAGTTGATTATTATTGGGCTGAATTTAAAAGTGTTTATTGTTTGGTTGAAGAAAGATTTAAATCTAGGCTTGATCTGCAGATAAGAGACTTGATAGGGAAGGAATGGGTGCACAAAGTAATACAAGGCATAATATATGACATGTATCCAAAATCAATTGAGATAGAGCGATTTTAAATAATATAGAAATGAGGAAAAGCATGATCTCGATAACATTTGATAGCTACGATGGCACAATACTGGATAATTTGCAGCAAAAGCACCCGGATGATTTAATGGTTGTTAAAAAAACATCGTTAACCAGTGGCGCTCCGCTAGTCGAGGTGCTCGTGGTAGCATCTGCGATAGCAACCGCGCTGGCTCCTATTTTACGCGATATTTTTTCTTTTGTTAATGAAAAGAGCAAATCAGAACATAGTGTCATCGAAGTCACAGAAGGATTTGTTGGATTCCGCCGCTGATGTAGTTAAGCAACTCCGTGCAAAAAGAAGAGACACGGATGAAAAGGATTCAACTCCTGTGCCAGTTAGATAAGGCCAAACAACAAACCCAAACACATCCCAAATCAGTGAAGACTGCCGGATGGTTCGGGCGATGTTGCCGTTGACGCCAATTAGCTGTCGTACCGCAGATACTCCCTTGCAAACATACCTGCCTGCGTGGGCGAGTAGCCCTGTGCCCGCAACTGTGCGCTGATCACATCCTCCTGTGCTACCTGCGCGTGGGCCTGCGTTTTCAGGTAGCCCGCTAGTTGGCCCGTGAGCAGCATCTCTACCAGTTTAAGCGGGTGGTCATACAGTAGCCTGTTGAATTCGCCTTCTTGGATCGGGCCCAGGTTCAGTTCATCCTCCACGGCCTCGCGGAGGACGGAGATCAACGTCCCATCGGGTAACCAGACTTGGATCGTGCCGCTGTCGATGTCGTAGTGTGCTTTCATGTTGTGTCTTCCTTTCTACTTTTGGTCAAAGATAAACAACAAACCCGAACGCATCCCCGATCAGAAAGACCTTCGGATGGTTCGGATTTGTTTGTTTTGGCTCCCCCTGTTGGACTCGAACCAACGACCCTGCGGTTAACAGCCGCATGCTCTACCAGCTGAGCTAAGGAGGATCATCTTTTTTTGCGGAAAAGGGATGATTTGGGAAAAACTGAAATTTACGAAAGGGCAATCTCGGGGAACGGCTGACCCCTGTCAGCCTGTCGCCGAGAGTGCCAAAGGCAGTCGAGGCGACCGAAAATTTTGGGCAGATTTTTCACATTCAGCACGGCAGAAAATCTTACGCTAAGACGCTACGAATGCTCTACCAGCTGAGCTAAGGAGGATTATAAACGGTTGCCCGTTTTGGTGACCCGTACGGGATTCGAACCCGTGTTGCCGGCGTGAGAGGCCGGAGTCTTAGGCCACTTGACCAACGGGCCATAACGCCTAGCTATTATACACGATTCCGGGGGCCTTGTCAAGGGCTTTTTTTAATTTTTTGCCGCAAAAAAGTCCCCCTCGCTTGAACGAGGGGGAGGGGGAGGGGACCCGAAATGATATATCACGCTTTGGGCCCGTTCACTCGTCCCCGCCCAGCTTCCGCACGGCCCTGACGGCGCCCACGGCCAGCGCCGCCGCCGCGCACCCGAGGGCCGCGCCGCGCGCCGCCCGGAACACCTTGGCCGCCTTTGCCGCCGCGTTGTAGTATTTCAGCGCCTGCAAAACGCTCTTCTCCTCCATCGTATCCCCCCAATTGTTCATTGTTCATTGTAAATTGTTCATTGTCAACTGGTCAGCTCCACCCCGTGCGCGATCGCCGGGATGCTCTCCCCCTGCAGCGGCGAGATGGCCGAGAGCAGCGCGCCCGTGCCCAGGTACAGCACCCGCCGCAGCTCGCCCGCCCGCAGCTTGGGGAAAATCTCCCCGCACAGCACCGCCGCCGAGCACCCCACGCCCGAGCCCCCGGCCCCGGCGTCCTGCGCCTGCGTATCGTAGAGCAGCAGGCCGCAGTCCTTGTGCACGCCGGAGATATCCAGCCCGCCCTCGGCTTGGGCCAGCTCCCGCAGCAGCCGCGCGCCGATCTCCCCCAAATCCCCGGTGAGGATGAGGTCGAAGTCCTCGGGTTTTGCACGCGCATCCTCGAGAAAACGCCTCAGTGTGTCCCAGGCCGCGGGAGCCATGGCGGCGCCCATCTCGTTGGCGTCCTTCACGCCCAGGTCCGTCACCCTGCCGAAGATGACCCGGGAAATGCGCGGGCCGCTTTCGCTTTCGCCCAAGATCGCCGCCCCGGCCGCTGTGGCCGTGCGCTGCGAGGTGGGCGGCGACTGCCCGCCGAACTCGAGGGGGAAGCGGAACTGCTTTTCCGCCGCGCAGAAGTGCGAGCTCGCGCACGCGCTCACGCGGCCGAAGGCCCCGCTTTCGACGGCCAGGGCCCCCATGGCCAGGGCCTGCGCGAAGGTCCCGCACGCGCCGAACAGCCCCGCCAGGGGGATTCCCAGCTCGCGCAGGGCGAAATTTGTCGCGCTGCACTGGTTGAGCAAATCCCCGCCCAGGTGCAGGTCCACAGCCTCCGCCGCGCAGCCCGCGCTCTCAAGGGCGTGGCGCACGGCGGCCTGCTGCAGCCGTGTCTCGGACTTCTCCCAGCATTTCTCGCCTAGCCGGGCCTCCGTGAAAATCTCCGCGAAGATGTGCCCCAGCGGGCCCTCCTGCTCCGTCTGGCCGCCCACCGCGGCCTGGCCCAGGATGGCCGGCCGGCCGGTCAGCTCCGCCGTGCCGCGGCCGATGCGCTTGGCCATGCTCATTTCCCCCCGAAAAAGTAGTAGATGACCCCGTATATCGTGGCCACCGCGCTGCCGTAGGCCAGCACCGGCCCCGCCAGCTTGAACAGGTTGGCCCCCACGCCCAGCACGAGGCCCTCGCAGCGGGTCTCCATCGCGGGTGCGACGATTGCGTTGGCGAAGCCCGTGATGGGCACGCCCGTGCCCGCGCCCGCGTGCTTGCCCAGCTTGTCGAACACGCCCAGCGCCGTGGTGAGCGCGGTGAGGAGGATCAGCGCGCAGGGCACCATGATCTTCACCTGCTCCTCCTCGAAGCCCAGCGTTTCGAACAGCAGGTGCAGCCCCTGCCCCAGCGCGCAGATGGCCCCGCCCACGACGAACGCCAGCGTGAAATTCTTCGCGTGCGGGCTGCCCGGCGAGGCCTTGTTTACCATTTTATCGTATTGCTCGTTGGTTGTCTTCATGAAAAAATCACTCCCCGGGGATAGTTTTCCCGGGGAGCTTATGATTATGAATTAATTCAGAATTACCTGTTCCCGTACGGCGTTTTGATCCGCGGCTCATCCAGCACATACACCGTCACGCCCCTGGCCCCCCACTGGTAGCACATGTCCAGGCTGGGCATATACAGGTCCACCATGCAGCCGTTGGTTTTCACGAAGCCGCCGGTGTCCGCGGCGATGGCGTAGCCGTAGACGTACTTGCCGTCGTTGGAGACGATCCAGAGCTGCGTGCCGTAGGGGAATTGCTTCGGGTTCACCGCGACGAAGCCCGGCCGGGGAGTGCCCAGGCCGCTGGCCACGCCCGCGCCGCCGAAGTAGGCCTTGGCCACGCCCGTCACGGCGCTCCGGTAGTGGGTGGGCTTGCCGTCCACGATGGTCACGCTGGCGGGGGGCGTCAGGGTGGAGATGGGCCTCGCGCCGGTGGCCAGCTTGGCCGCCCTGGTGCCCACGGTCTTGACCTCCGTCACGGGCTGCTTGAGGACGGTATCCTGCAGCACGATGGAATCCACACGCGCGCCGTTGATATATTTGTCCCTGAAGAGCGTCTCCTTCTCGCCCCGCTCGCCCTTCTGCTCGATCTTCTCCATCCCGAGGTCCAGCTTGTCGGAGGTCTTGACCACCTTCTCGTAGTCGATGGCCAGGGTCGCGCGGCGCTCGCGCCACTCCACGCGGCTGACGTGGATGGTCATGCCGGGCTCCAGCGCGGTGCGCAGCACGGGCGTGACATAGTCCTCGCCCTGCAGGGTGAGCCCGCACAGCTCCAGGGCGTGGGCCACCGTGCCCTCCGTGAGCGTGAGGCTGTAGTCCTTGCCGTAATCCTCCACCGCCACGTCGAAGGCGCGGCTGACCACGACCTCCATGCCGTCCTCCAGGCGGTCGCTGGGGTCGTGGCTGAGCTTGTCGCGCTCGCCCAGGGTGACGCCCTGCTCCTCCAGCAGCCGGCCGACCCAGCCCGCGCCGACGAGCTGCCGCGGGCCGTTCTCGTCCACGAGCCAAAGCCGTTTGGCGCGGTAGACGCGGATCACGGCGTCGCCCTCGGCGGTGAAGTTGGTCAGGTCCAGGTAGTCGTCGTTGCCCAGGGCGACCTGCGCGGCGCGCAGGATATCGTAAACGTCCGATTTCGTCGTCGTCAGGGAGGCTTGGGCGTCGTCGTCCAGGATGAGCACCGTGCGGGAGCTCACCGCGTAGGCGGTGATGGTGGCCGAGAAGACCAGTATGACGGCCATCGCCGCGGTGGCGGCGGCGACCTGTTTCCGGTGCGGCTTGGAAAGAAGCGTTTTGATAGAGCGAAGCGTTTTGATAGAGCGAAGCGTTCTCATGGCGCACCTCCATATCGGCAAAACAACAGGAGAACCTTATAGCCAGCATTTCTATTATAATGTCCCGAAACGGCTTTGTCAAGTTTTCGGGGGTTCCGGAGTTTGTACATGTTGTACGAGAAACGTGTGCTTTTTATTCCCAAAAAGAAAAAAATCCTGCGAAAACCGTCGCTTTCCGGGAATTTTAAGCGTGCTCTTTGTGAGAAACGTAGAAAAGCCAAGGCCGGCGGGGCAAATTCACTGATTTTGGTTGAAATCGGCGCGCCGATCTGCTAAAATAAGGAGAAGCGTGAGGTGATTTTTACGAAGGAAATCCAATTGTACTGCGACGGCGCGTGCTCGGGCAACCCGGGCCCGGGGGGCTGGGGCGCGCTTTTGCGCTTCGGCGCGCACGAGCGCGAGCTCTCCGGCGGCGCGGCGCAGACCACCAACAACCGCATGGAGCTCACCGCCCTCCTGGAGGGCTTGCGCACGCTGAAGGAGCCGTGCAGGGTCACGGTGACGACGGATTCGTCGTACGTCGCCAACGGGCTGGGCAAGGGCTGGGCGGAGGCCTGGCGGCGCAACAGCTGGGTCAAAAGCGACAAGAAGCCCGCCCTCAACGCGGACCTCTGGGCCGCCCTGCTGGAGGAGGCCGCCCGCCACGAGGTGACCGTCCGCTGGGTGCGCGGCCACAGCGGCCACCCCGAAAACGAGCGCTGCGACCGCCTGGCCGTGGCGCAGGCACAGAAATTTAAGGGATAAATGCCGCGCGAATCCCCACAAAATTTTACATATCGCCGCCGGGCGCGCAAAATTCACGTGATTTTGCGCGCCGGTTCCTTGACATGCCCGCCGCCCGCGCGCTAAGATATTTTTACAGAAACACGGCCCTGCCGGCGAAGGAGGCGCAGCATGCTGATGACGTACCGCGTGGAATTTTTCGACGCCGACGGCGCGTTCCTGGGCGAGCGCCGCGTCCCCCCAGGCCAAAACGCCCAGCTCCTGGCCCCCGTGCCCCGCCCCTCGAAGGGCCGGCGCTTCGACCACTGGGAGCCCCAGGTGTCCTATGTCCACGCCAACGTGCGCGCCGTGGCGGTGTATACCCCCAAGGAGTACCTGGTGACCTTCCTGAGCGAGACCGGCGCGGTGCTCAAGCGCGAATACGTGCCCCACGGCCACGACGCCGTCCCGCCGCGCTACAGCCCGGGCGGCAGCCCCGCGCGCTGGAACGGCCGCACGCAGAACATCCAGCGCCCGCAGGCCTTCTGCGCCATGGCAGAGGAGCATATCGCGTGATTTATTGCCGCTCCATTCCTATTTCGCCGCCTTCAGCAAGCGCCCGCTGTTGAGCAAAATCGCGAACGCGCCGATGTTGTGCAAAAACGCGCCCGCCACCGGCGTGACGATACCCGCGCCCGCCAGGAAAATCATGAGCAGGCTCACGGAAAAGGCCAGCACGATGTTTTGGTAAATGATACCCTTGGTCTTCCTCGCCAGGCGGATGGCGTAGGGGACATTGGCGAGGTTGTTGTTCATCAGGGCGATGTCCGCGCTCTGGATCGCCGTATCGGAGCCCATGGCCCCCATGGCGATGCCCACATGGGCCTTCGAGAGCGCGAGGGCGTCGTTGATGCCGTCGCCCACCACCGTGACGGTGTTCCCCTCCATCGCGCGCTCCACATGGGCGAGCTTTTCCTCCGGCAGCAGCTCGCAGTGCATCTCCTCCATGCCGACCTCGGCTTGAATCCGCTCCGCCGCGGCGAGGCGGTCGCCCGTCAGCAGGCAGGTGCGCATCCCCATGGATTTCAGCTCCGCCACGATGCCCGCGGCGTCCTCCCGGGGGGTGTCCTTGAAGACCAGGCAGCCCAGCACGCGGCCGTTTTTCACAACCCAGTCGCAGGCGCCCACGTCCTCGTACTTGTCCGGGACGTCGTAGCCCAGCGAGCGGATCCAGGCGGTGCTGCCCAGGTAGACCGTATCGCCGTTTTTGCGCCCCTCGATGCCCTTGCCGATGTGCTCCTTGACGTCATACCCCGTCTCAAGCTCCATGCCCCCGCACAGCGCGACGATGGATTTGGAGATGGGGTGCAGCGAGGCGTGCGCCACGCCGGCCGCCGCTGTCACGAGCTCGTCAAAGCCGGCCGCTTCCATCAGGTGATAGCTCCCGGCCTCCAGCGTGCCGCCCGTGATGGTGCCTGTTTTGTCGAAGATGACGTAATCCGTTTCGGCCAGCTGCTCCACAAAGGCGGAATTTTTGATCAGGATGCCCCGCTTGGCCGCGTTGGAAAGCGCCGCGATCATGGGGGCCGAGCTGATGAGCAGGTGCCCGCAGGGGCAGCTGACCACCAGCACCGCGATGGCCCGGGTGATATCCTGCGTGAACAGCCACACCAGGAGCGCCGCGGCGAGGGTCAGCGGGATATAGTAAAACATGAACCGGTCGATGAGCCTCGTCGCGGGGAGCTTGATGCGCTCGGCGTCCTCCAGGGTCTTCACGATCTTCTGGAAGGAGGTGTCCGCGTATTCCTTCGTCACCCGCACCTGGATGCTGCCGTCCAGGTTCACCGTGCCCGCGAAGACCGGGCCGCCCACCGCGGCGGTCTTGGGGACGGATTCCCCGGTGAGGGATTTCTGGTCGATGCTGGACACGCCCGCCACGACCTCGCCGTCCACGGGCAGGGCCATGCCGGGCCGCACGAAGATGATGTCCCCGCATTTCAGGTCTCGCGCGCCGACCTCGGTTTCTTCCCCGTCCCGCAGCAAAACCGCGGTTTCCGCCTGCATTCTCTTCAGGCCCTCGATGGCGTCCCGCCCGCCCATGATGCTCTTTTCCTCCAGGAAGTGCACGAACGTGAGGATGACGGGGATCAAAATCGCCAGGGTAAACTGGCCGTCGAGCACGGAAACGATCATGGCGATGGACACCAGGATCTCCATGGCGGACTGCATGTCCCTGGCCAGCAGGCCCCGCGCGGCGGTGATCACCACGGGCACGCCTATGACGAAAATCCCGGCGAGGGTAATCAGCGCGCGGACGATCTCCTGCCCGGGGAAAAGCCTGGCGTAAAGCAGCCCCGCCGCCAGGCACACCAGCGCGCCGGACAGCGACAGGATTTCGTATTTGAATTTTTGCTTGTCCCGCGCGGAGAGGAGATTGCCCGCGGCGGCGTTGCCCGCCATATTGTCGATGCTTTTCAAAAACTTCTCCCTCCTATGGCAAAACAATAACCGGCGCGGCCGTGCCGTCAGGGAGGATGACCGAAGCGCCCATGCGGCCCAGCACCTCGCTCACCCGCTGCCGGAACACGCCGTTTTGGATGACCCCCGGGTTTTTGCGGTATTGCTCATACACCCCGTTGAACTGCGCGATTTCATCCCGGGCCTTGGCCAGCCGCACCGACTGATCGGACAGGGCCGCCTGCTTGTATTCGCTGGCGCCGGCCTCCGCGCCGAGGGTGACGGTGGAGGCGGACTCCTTCGCCTGCTGGATTTTCGTCTCCTTGTCCACGGAAGCGTTGATGACCGCCTCGAAGTCCTGCCTGGTCTGCGCGGGGGGCACAAGCTCCGTCAATTCCACGCTGACAATGTCGATGCCCGTGCGCAAGCCGTCCAGGATTTCCTGCGTCCTGGCCATCATATCGGAGGACAGCCGCGCCTTGTCGCTGGTGAGCATGGCGTCGATTTCCGCGTGGGTCACGGCGCGGGTGAGCTCGCCGCTCAAAATGCCGTCGATGGCGCTTTCGGCGTCGCAGCTGTAGAGGGCGTAGCGCACCGCGTCGCCGATTTTGTACTTCACCTTGGCCCGCACGAGCAGCACGTTGTGGTCGCCGGTGAGCAGGTAGCCGTTGCGCGCGATGTCCTCATCCACAAAGCCGGAGGACGTCCCGTAATGCGTGACGATTTCCTTCTCGTGCACCGTCCGCACCGGGACCTTGATCACCTGGTCGATGAAAAACGGCAGGGCGAAGTGGATCCCGGGGCGCTTTACCTGTGTCTGCGGCGAGCTGCCCGCCAGGCGGCCGAAGCGCAGCACCACGGCGGCCTCGTTGCTGTCCACCCGGTAGACACCGGAGAGCAAAACCAAAATGGCCGCCGCGAGCATGACCCATTTGAAGTATTTCATGGTCTGCTTCAAGATCTGCGTGAAGGCCTCGAACTGTTTCGCGTTCATCGCGCACCTCCTCCGGTCATCACGTCGAAGGGGGATTCGCTGGCCCGCAGGATGAGCACCGTGTCGGGGTTGGCGGAGTTCTCCAGGGCGATGAGCTTCTTGAGGAAGATGAACAGCTCGGAATTTTTATCGTAGGCTTCCCCATAGATTTCGGCGACCTGCCGCTCGGTCTCGGCGTTGATCTCCGCGGCCTCCAGCTTGCCCTGCGCGACGATTTCCGCCGCCTTGGCGTTGGCCTCGCCGAGGATGATGGCGGCGTCCCGGTCGCCCTCGGCCAGGTACTGCGTGACATACTTCTGCCGGTCGGCGCTCATCTGCGCAAACACGCTCTGGATGTTGGCGTCGGGCAGGGCCAGGCGCTTGATCTTCAGCGCCTGCACCCGGATGCCGTAATTCCGCAGCGCGGCCTGCGCCACCTGCTCCTCGATGGCCTGGGAGATTTCGTCGATCCTGATGTCCTCCAGGTTGGTGGACACCAGCGCGGACAGCTTATAATTGCCCAGCACGCCGTTCTTCGTGTTGGCCACCAGGTCGTTGAGGTGCCTCTGCGCGGCCTCGTAGTCGCCGATGCTCGTGTGGAACAGCTGCGGGTCCGCGATGTTCCACACCAGGTAGGTTTGCAGGATGATGTTGATCTTGTCGTTGGTGAGGGTCTCCGTATAGCCGGAATCCATGTACTGGTTCCGGGTGTCGTAGGGGATCACCTGGTCGAAGGGCCAGGGCAGCTTGCCGTGCAGGCCCGCGCCGGTGTATACGGCGACAATTTTCCCGAAGCGCGAAACCACCGCGCAGGAGCCCTCCCGCACGGTGAAGGTAAACCCCACCGATGCGAGTATCACCGCGAACACCGCGATAAACAGCACTTTATAGATCTTTTTCATGGCGCGCCTCCTATTGGTCAGCATTCTGCGTGAACAGTGCGGGGTTCTTGCCGATATAAAAGCGGGAGATATCCTTTTCCGTGCCGGGCGAGAAGACGTACACCTTCTGGCCGCCGATGACCTTTTCATAGGTTTCGATGTACTTATATAATCGGAAGCAGGCCGGGTTGAGCTTATAGGCCTCCACCGCCGAATAATAGACAGCCATTTCCTCCCTGGCGCCGCTGACGCGGCTGTGCTGGTCCGCCCGCGCGGCGGCAATGGCCTCCTTGCTTTGCCTGTCCGCCTCAATGAGCAGCCGCCCGGCCTCGCTGTCCGCGTTGACGATCAGCGTGCTCTTGTCCACGGAGGCCGTGACCACCCTCTGGTAGACGCCCGCGATTTCCACAGGCGGGTGGATGCCTTCCACAATCACCTGCACCACCGACAGCCCCAAGCCCCGCGCCTCGCAGAACGCCGATAGCTGCGTTTCCAAAAAGCCCGAGAGAGAGCTGCGGTCCACGCGCAGGAAGGCGTCCAGGGTTGTGTTGACGGTCTGCCGCATGATCGCCTCGTAGGCGGCGGCGGACAGCACCTCCTCCGGCCTCGCGCAGGTTTTCAGGTAGGCGTACAAATCCGTGATTTTATACAGCAGCTTGATGTTCACCGATACGGCCTCGTTGCCGTTGCCCAGCAGCAGCGTGTATTCCCCGCCGTCGTGCTCCTGCGTCCACAGGAAATTCCTGGCCTCGCTGGCCCGGTAGCCGATCTGCATCTCGTTCACGCGGTCCACGTCATAAATCTCAATTTTGTCAATGGGCCACGGGAATTTGACATGCAGGCCCTCCCCCGCGACGGAATGCTTTCCGAACCGGCCAAAGCGGTACACCGCCGCCTGCTGCTGCGGCTGCACGACATAGACCGCCGTGGACAGGAACAGGACGGCGCCCAGCAGCAGGGCAAGCCCCGGCAGGATTTTCACGGCGTAGCGGAAGGTCCACAGGGATTTCAGCGAAAACCGCGCCTTGACCTCTTCCGTCTCAAGTATTTTTTTGACCTTCCCTTTGGCAAACAGGTGCTTCGGCAGGAAGGAATAATCGAAGTTGTCCAGGATATTCCGCCGGAACAGCGCAATGGCGAGGTTCGCCGCCGCGGCGCCGATCAGATAGGCCATAAACGCGCAGTGCGCATAGCACAGCACGGGGAGTACGTTGATATGCAGGGCGAACCCCGCCGCCGTCAGCGCCCCGTACAGCAGCGCCGCGCCCCCGAGCAGCGCGAGCAAATCATGCGAGGTTTTGTCCCCGGGCCGGGCCGGCTTCCCCGGCCGCAGCTTCAGGTACAAGAAAAAGACGGCGGCAAACACCAAAAGCAATGCCGCGTTGAAAATGCTTAAGGCCTCTTCCCCGTACCTTGCCCACGAAAGGATGTCCGGGGTTTTGCCGATGTCGGCAAGCACGCGAAAGCCAAAAACAGCCAAACAGAGGGCGACGATCATTTTTTCTTTCGCGCGCATCGGTTCCGCCTGCCGATTGGCTGCGGGCCTGTCCCTGCGCAGGTCAATCAGGCCCCCGGCGGCATCCGCGGGGACATCAGGCGGCTCGGCTGCCGCCGCTTCCCCGGGCGCCTGCGCCTTTTTCTTTGCCCTGCGTTTTGAGGGTTCCGGCTGCCGCGTTTTGACCATGGTCAGCACGGCCGTGAGCAGCAGGAAAAATGCCGCCGAAAACATGGCCTGCCCTATAAACGACATCGGCAGCAGCGTATCGGAGTAGCCGCTCAGCACCATCAGGGCGACGCTGAGGGAAAACAAAAGCGCGATGGGCAGTATCCTGACTTTTCGTTTTACCGGGCTGTCTTGGTTTTGTTCCGGCATACGCATATCCCCTTTCCTGTTTGGGCTGTCCCGTGGTCACCTTCAGCGCCGGGCCGGCCAGGACGCGGTGAAGGCCTCCGGCTCGCTCCACCAGCCGCGCTGCGCGTCGCCCACGCTGATTTGGTATTCCCGGCCGGGCACCAGCCGTGACGCGGTGACGGTGTGGTGCCGGACGCTGGTTTTCTCGCCCATGATCTGTGTGAAACCGATGTCGAGCTTGTTGAGCATCTCGACGGACACGCTGCTTTTCTCCGTGACCCTGAGGCCCTCCACGGCCTTGCCGTCCAGGGTGAGGCGCAGGTCGCTGCCGGCAACGCTTTCGAGGGTGTCCCAGGTGACGGTAAGCGTTTTATTGTCGGGGCTGACGGCGACGTTTATGTTGATGGGCAGCCGGGCGTCGCGCCGGGTGGGGATCACCTTTTCCGGGCGCCCGCTGTAGACAAGCACCGCGTTGGCGTCGCTGTAATTCTTCTTCTTGGCGACCATGTCGTTGACGATGGCGTTGAGGGTGCGGTTGATGGCCTCGCGCCGCCCCTGCCCGAGGGCGAGGTCGAATATGGACTGCAGCAAATCCCCGGGGGCCAGGCACGCCAGCAGCGGCGTGAATTCCTTGGGCAGGTCCTTGGTGAGGACCGAGACGAGGGCATCGAAAAGCTGATCCAGCACCACGCCGCTTTCCAGGGTTTTCAGCGCGTCCTGATAAAACGCGTCCCCGCCGGGCTCGTGGCCCTGGTCCCTGCCGTACATATAGATCAGGGTGGAATTGACGAAGTCCTCGAAGGTGCCGGGCCGGCCGGGGCTGCCGAAGCCGTAGGTTTTGAGGAACGCCGTGCAGGGCAGGTCGGAAACCGGGAAGGAAAACAGCGCGTTGATGGCGATGTCGACGGCCCTGTCCACTTTGTCTACGCCGGAGGACGCGATGGCGGAGGTGAGCTTGCCCAGCCGCGCGTCGGCCAGCTGGCTTGCCAGCAGCCCCTTGATGGCGCAGGCCGCGAAATCGGCCACCCAGCCGTCCGGCGTGCCGTAGGTGTTGCGGAAGGACGCCTGCGCGTAGGGCTTCGGGTAGGTTTCGCCCAGCACGGTCACGGGCAGCGCCTCGTCCACGGCGTGCGTGGTGACGGCGGCGGTGATTTTTTTGCCCTCGGTGGCGAAGACGACCTCGCGGAAGGTATTCGGGTAGCCCATGACCGCGGCGGTGCAGATGTCGTAGAGCTTCTCGCCGTCGTCCGAGAGGGCCTCGCCGATCTCGCCGATGTGCGTGTGGCCCGTGAACATGAAATGCAGCCCCGCGTCCGCGAGGGCGCCGCGCACCTTCCGGAAGTCCTCGATCATGAAGTCCTGGAACACGCTGCCCTCGTAGCCGAGGTGCTCGGTGAGGTTGTGGTGCATGATGCCGATCACGGTTTTGCCGGCCTCCCGGGCCGTTTCGATTTCCGTCAGCACCCAGCTGAACTGGGCGGGGGACATCCTGCCGCCCGTCTTGTGCTCATAGGAGTCGTCGGTATAGTCGGGCGTGTATTTGCAGCCGTCAATGGCGATGAGCCGGTAATTCTTCCCCAGGTCCGCCGCGTAGGTCAGGCCGCCGCCCTGCGCGCCCCTGGGGGGCCGGTACCTGCTGAGGTTCGGCAGGTCGTAGCCCAAATCCTTGTAGATGTCGCAGAAATCCTGCGGCGTGGTCTTGCGCGCGGCTTTCGATTTGCCGTCGGCATAGGTGCGCGCGTAGGAGTTATGGATGTCGTGGTTGCCGTTGATGACCGCGACCTGCACGCCGGTTTTCTTTTCGAACTCGTTTAAGTATTTCGCCAGCAGCGTGTGGCCCTCGTATTCCCCGTCGCGGGTCAAATCGCCGGGGACGAGCAGGAACTGGATGCCCTTCCGCTTCACGTCCCGCTCCACCGCCGCGAGGGCCGATTTCAGCAGCCCCTCCGTATAAATGGCGGGCTTCGCGCCGTTTTCCGCCTGGTAAGACGCGCTGTTATTTCCCGTCATGGCCTCGGGAAAGAGATGGATGTCCGATAAAACGGCGACGGTGAGCGTCTTCCCGGCCGGCTTGTTCGCCGCGATGACAAGCGGCGTCGGCAGCAGCGCGAGCATCAGCAAAAGTACCAGCGCGAGCTTGGCGTGCTTTTTCATGACAAACCTCCCCATAGAACCTACCTCCTGCATTCGATTTCTTGCCTTCATAGGATACTCCTTTTTTGGCGGCTTGTCAAGTTCCATATATTTTTCCTGGCATAAGAGAAAGAAATGCGGCAATCCGCTTGACCGCGGCCCTTTTCGGTGATATAATGAAAAAAATATGAGAATCAGGAGGCCTATCATGAAACGTTTTGTATGCCTGCTCCTTGCCGTCGCCCTGCTGTGCGGCTGCCTTGCCGTCGCCGTCCACGCGGAGCCAGACAGCGCGGCCGCCGAAGCGCCCGCCAACAGCAAGCTGCAATTCCGGCAGGACGGCAGCTTCAAAATCATCCAGGTATCCGATTTGCAGGAGACGTTCTTCTGCAGCACGATCACGCAGGAATGGCTCTACGACATGGCGGCGCGGGAGCGCCCCGACCTGTTCGTGCTCACCGGCGACAACATCGCGGGCGGCGGCGCCAACTGGGGCACCCGCGCCGGCGCCATGTTCGCCGTCAAGCACAGCATCGACGCGTTCATGAACGTCTTCGACAGGATCTACAAAGACTTCGGCACCCCCGTGACCATGGTGTTCGGCAACCACGACAACGAGGATAACCACGTGGGCCGGGCGGGCCAGTTCGCGATGTATCAACGGCACAAGTGCTTCATCGGCTGGGCCAGCGGCGCGGACAGGGGCACGAAGGACATCCACGGCGAGCACTACGGCACGCACAACCTGCTCATCTACGACCACACGGGCGCCGCCCCGGCGTTCAACCTGTGGATGTTCGACTCCGGCAGCTACGACGAGCGCGGCGGCTACAGCTACGTGCAGACGCCGCAGATCGAGTGGTTCAACCGGACCAACGCGCTGCTCGGCAGGCTGCCCTCCGTGGCGTTCCAGCACATCATCGTCCCGGAGATTTACGGCCTGCTCACCGTGACGGACGCGAACGACCCCAACTCCTTCGGCGGCGACCGCACGTTTTGGGACGCGGACGGCAGGGAATACAAGAGGTACATCTCCAGGGACCTGCCCGCGGGCGTGGAGGGCGTCCTGCGGGAGTCGCCGTGCCCCGCCGGGCAAATCGACGACGCGCAATACGACGCCCTGAGCGGCGCGGGCAACGTGCTGGCCCTGTTCCTGGGGCACGACCACGTCAACACCTTCGAGCGGCGGCTCGGCGGCGCGACCGACCTAGTCAACACCCCCTGCGCGGGCTTCGGCTCCTACGGGAACATCGACCTGCGCGGCGTGCGCGTGATTACCCTCAACGAGGCCGACCTGAGCGATTACGGCACCTACACGGTGGAATACCAGGGCTTTTACGGCGACAGCGCCCTGCGCGAGGCCCGGCTGAAGATGTTCGAGAAGATGGGCACGCCGGCCATTATCTTCGACGTGGTTTCGTTCAAGCCGCTGCTGTGGCTGGGCGGATTGTTCAAGTAGGCGGCACTGCGGAGGATGCTTGAGCGTGTTGTCCCCATGGCGGGGCGGCACGCTCAAAAATTTTTTTGGGTTTCACCAATAAAACACCGCTTGCAATGGTCATAGGTGGTGAAAGGAGGCGTGGAAGTGAACAACGCAGAGCTAGCCTGCAAATTCAACTCCATACGCGACGGCGACAAAACGGCCTTTGAAGAAATCTACGACGACATGAA
>Ga0268262_10003309_pt1 | contig 17579 bp, 13 predicted proteins | sample TergutNc150P3_FD_190354 | JGI IMG/M metagenome (GOLD analysis project Ga0268262, IMG submission 190354) | Nasutitermes corniger P3 segment gut microbial community from laboratory colony in Florida, USA - Nc150 P3 (SPAdes) (version 2) | ecosystem: Host-associated > Arthropoda: Insects >...
GAAAAAGGCTGTTCGTGGAAAAAAAAGGCGGCAAGAATGACCGGATTGAAACCATAAAATGGGCGGCGCAAAACAATTATAACACGCTGGTTTTTTCTTTGGCTGAATGTTCCGCCGGGCTTCACAAGGAGTACATAAAACTGATAAAAAAGTACGAGCTTACAATTGAAGCGGGCGGGCGCGAATTATCCTTGTTTGTACCCAGAAATTTATTTATGTTTCACAGTGAGCTTTTTCGCATGGAACAGGGCAAGCGGAAAAAAAAGCATCATTTTTGCCCGACCAACCCCAAGACGACCGCCGTTATCGCGGAAAACGCGCAAAAAATATTTGAGCGCTCCATGCAGGTTGTAACCCAGCGGCGTGTTTTTCATCTGTGGCCCGAAGAAGGGCAGGAAAACACCTGGTGCGCGTGTCCCGCCTGCCGCGCCTTCACTCCCGCGGAGCAGTACATCATCGCCGTAAACACCGCGGCGGACGTGCTGGCGAAACTCGACCCCAACGCGCGGCTTTCCTTTATTGATTACGGCGAGGAGACGGGAAAGACGGGTATTGCTCCCAGAAAAAATATGTTCAAGGTTAAAAGATAACGGATAGCTCTACACGCCCTCCAGCCGCCATGTGCAAATAAATAAGACGCGATATTTTCTCCATTGACGATCAAAATCTATTGTAACAGGATGTTTAAGGCGATTGCTTAATTGATTGATTACCATAAGATTGAAACGTTTTCCGAATTTGAAGTCTGCAATTAACGAGAAGATCTTTTCCGATTGTCTGTCGGCAAGCGATTTACCGGATTGAGGATTATAGAACGGATACGATGATTCGAATTGAATTCCCGCCATATTCAAGACAATGGGCATTTGATAGCCTAAAAACCCCGAGAAATAATAACCGAAACTATTTTGATTTATACCGTCATCCGATTTAAAATACCATTGCTCGTCTCCCCGCGCTTTGGAATAATTTTGATAATATATAAAATGATCAAGTTTCATGATAATGTGATTCCAATCGCCCGGAACAACCGCCGCGAGATCAAACTGTAAAGTCGGGCCGAAATGTATTTTCCATACAACGCCGTCAAAGCCGGAACCATCCGCCCGTTCTTGCGGATTTTCAGTTTCCGAGAAGCGATACAGACCCATACCGTTCAAACGATAGTCCTTCCTGTCATAATTCCAGCCGGTGCCTATCATTGTACCCAGTGTTAAATTAAAAAATGCGGCCGGTGTCCATACAGTGTCGATTACCATATCGAATGATATCGGCGTAACCTCAGCGCCAATCTTCAAAGTAATATTGTTGTCAGCAGTAATCGCGCTCTCGCCTTGTAAATACGGGAAAATGATTCTCTTTTCCAATCCGAATTGAATTTCACCTATTGTTGAGGCGGTTAACGATAGATCGGTTTGTGTTTTAATTTCTGTGTTTTCTTCCGCCCAGATTCCGGTTACGAAAAAAATACAAGTTAAAATAAAAATAACTGTTTTCATTATTGCTCCTATAAAGATATTTATAAGAGCTGTTAAGTTTTTTTAGAATAGGAATTGTACCGACACGCCTGTATTTATTACTAAGACGCAGTATTAACGCCTTCTTCTGTTTGCCAGTAATATCAATCTCAGCAAGCTCATAATAGCTGTCAATGCCGAAGCTACATAAGTGAGCGCGGCGGCGGTTAAAACTTTTTTCACGCCTTTAAGTTCGTTCTCAGTTAAAACGTTATTTGCCCGTAAAATAGCGATAGCGCGGGCGGAAGCGTTAAATTCCACAGGTAAAGTAACAATATAAAAAAGCACTGCGGCAGAATAAAGAATTATCCCGACAAGATAAAGCGGCGGGAATACGGCAAGGCCGGCAATCGCCAGCCAAGGCCCCAATGTCGAGCCGAAATTAGCGACAGGAACAAGAGTACTGCGCAGAGCCAAAGGACTCCAGTGAACGGCGTGTTGAATCGCGTGCCCTGTTTCGTGCGCCGCCACTCCTACTGCAGCAATTGACGGAACTCCGTATACAGGCTCAGATAGACGTAATTTTTTATCGGATGGAGAATAATGATCCGAAAGTGAGCCTCTTACCGCTTCAATCTTTACATCGTTTATGTTATTGCTTCTTAATAAAAGAGCCGCCGCCTGAACGCCGGTGATTCCGCGCGAACATTTTACGTTTGAGTATTTCGCGAAAGTGGATTTAACTTTTATCTGCGCGAAAAGAGAGAGAATAAAAGCGGGTAATACCAAATACAGGTAATATTGATCAAAATAAAACGGCATAATTTCCTCCTAATGTTATTTTTCTGCGGGCGGACTTCTGCGGACGGTGTACTCAAGTTTTACCGGATCCGCTTTTTCGCTCGCTTTAGCGGCGCGGGAGAGCATTTCTTTCTGAACGCGGAAAACGCTTTCTTTATCCGGACGGGCAGGGCGCGACCATTTTCCGCTGCTGTCGAGGACAGAGGCCTGACAATTGTCGCGGAAATAATCGTTAAGAATATCCTGCAATTCCGCTCTTATTTTTTCATCTTGAACCGGGAAGAGTAGTTCCACGCGGCGTTCAAGGTTACGCGTCATCCAATCAGCGCTGGAAAGATACAATTCTTCGGCGCCGCCGTTGGCAAAGTAATAAATTCTGGAATGTTCAAGATAGTGGTCTATAATGCTGATAACTTGAATATTCTCGGAAACTCCTTGAATACCGGGTATTAAGGTACAGATGCCTCGTACGCACAGGGATATTTTAACCCCTGCGCAGGAAGCCGCATACAAGGCTTTAATAATATCAATGTCGGTAAGAGAGTTCATTTTCGCGGTAATTCTAGAAGGGTATTTGTGCCGCGACCTGTTCGCCTCCCTTTCGATAAGTTCCAGAAAACGTCGTTTAAGACCGGAAGGGGCGGATGTCAATCTCATCATCTGATTAACGGTAGAGTAGCCTGTAAGCATATTAAAAAGTATTCCCGCGTCGTAGGCGATATCCTCGCGGCAGGTAAAAAGGCATACATCCTCGTAATATTTCGCCGTTCTGTCGTTGTAGTTGCCGGTAGATAAATGCACATAACGCTTGACTCGGTCGTTTTCGCGGCGCATAACCATTGTTATTTTTGAATGTACTTTTAATCGTGAAAGCCCGTACACTACGATAACCCCCGCTTTTTCAAGTCTGTTCGCCCAAGAAATATTACGCTCTTCGTCAAAGCGGGCTTTAAGTTCCACGAGCGCCGTAACGTGCTTGCCGTTAAGAGCCGCTTGCTCAAGCGCCCTTACAACGGGCGAATAAGCGGAAGACGTTACCTGCATTGAGCTACCCGGAATCGCGCCTCCTGTTCTGTATAAAGCGGTTTTTATCGATATAACATGAGGATCATTTGCGGCTTCTTGAAAAAAACGCACGACAGGATCAAAAGACTGATAGGGCATATGCAGTATAACATCGCCCTGGCTGATACGATCCCAAACTGGAGTGTCTTCGTTAAAATCGGTCGATTGATATATCTTCCACGGTTTTTCATTTAGTTCTTCCATTCCCGCTACATTAGTGAGTTCTATAAAATCGTTTGAATTAATAGGACCTGCGGCTTCGTAAAGATAGTCGTCTTCCAAAGAAAAACGTTTTGCGATTTCGGTTTTCAACTTTTCGCTTCCCGCCGTGTACACCATTCTTACTACGGCGGATTTGTCTCTGCCTTCAAGCACTTCCGACATTGCTTCGATAAAATCTTCGTCGCGCTGTTCATCAACCGAGAAATCGGCGTCTCTGTTAATTTTAAATAAAAAACTTTCTTTTACGCGGTATCCGGGGAAAAGATAAGCCCCCCATGTAATAATAATGTCTTCCAATAAAACAAGCTGTAGTTTATCTTTTTCCTGCCCGTTAACCGTGATTGTGCCCGGGTTTGGCAGCCAGACAAACCTGTCCAGCACGGGAGGAAGCGGAACAATGATTTTTAAATTTTCAGGCGAGGCTGCGTCTTGGGGAGTCTCGGGTTCAAGAAGAAAAGATGCGTGTAACAAACGGCTTTCTATATATGGCATAGGCTTTTCGTCTTCAAGGCGCAGTGGGGTAAGTACCGGGTATACTTGCCCGATAAAAAATGAATTTAGAAAATCAAGCTGAGGAACAGACCATGAATCGGGGCGTAAAAGCGACAACCCGTTTTTAGCGAGGGCGGGCAGCATTTCGCCGTTTATACAGTCAAAAAGTTTATACATGATAGCATGAACCTTTTCCGAGATTGCTTTTAATTGCTGTGCCGGTGTAAGGCCGCTGGGGTCTGTCGCGTTAAGCATCCGTCTTAAAGCCGCAACCCGGACCATGAAAAATTCGTCAAAATTGGAAGAGACAATCGCCAAAAAACGCAAGCGTTCAAGTAAAGGCAGATCCTTGCGCAGTCCTTCGTTAAGCACGCGTTCGTTAAAATCGACCCACGAAAGATCGCGGCTAATGTAAGGGAAAGGATTTTCGTTTTTTTCCGTCTTGTCCATTTATTTGATTATATCACTTTTTATTACAAACCGAAAAGCACCGCCGCCTCGGACAGATCGCTGCACCTGTGCCAGACGGTTGCGAGGACTTCATCGGGCGGGTTAAGAACATCCTTAATATAAATCGAGCGAATCCCGGCGGCGTGAAGCCCCATAAGGCCTGCGGTGGAATCCTCAAAGCCTACGCAGGAGGCGGGAGGCGACATGAGTTTTTTCGCCGCAAGAAGGAAAATATCGGGCGCGGGTTTTCCGTTTGTAACTTCCTCGCCGCATGTAAGGGCCTTAAAACGATCAAGAATGCCCGCTTTCTCCAACATTTCAATAGCTCTGGGGCTTCGGGTAGAAGTCGCCACTCCCAGGGGGATATTTGCGCCGCGAAGACGGTCGAGCAAATACATAAGGCCGGGTTTTTTGGGCACTCCGTTTTTCTCGATTTCCTTGCTTACAAGTATCCTGAACTCGTCGCGTATTTTTTCGTAGGGAAAATCGGAGCCGAATTCTTCAAGCAGAAGCGCATGCGCTTTTTCGCCGCTGATACCGACCGTGCGAAGGATAATGTCGCGGGTCAGGTTATAGCCGAACGGTTTGCCCGCGACTTCCCAAAGGGGGATGGTCAGGTTTTCGGTGTCGAACATAAGACCGTCCATATCAAAAATTACGGCGGCGGGAAGAAAAGGTTTATCTTGCGTGTCCATAATTTAACTCAAAACAATTTTACAGCCAAATACATCTTGGAACATTCCGCCTTTTTCTTCAATACCTATGAGCTCAAGCGAAAGATCGTAAGACTTGTCCACATGAAGGACTACGGTTTCAAGGCGGCGCTCTACGGTTATATTTTTTAGCTGCTGAGAATGGCCGCGATCCAGCGCGTCTGCAATCCGTAGAATAGACGCCATTTTTAATACAAGCATCCTCTCCTCGCGCTGTAGTTTGATGTATTCAATATCCGCCTGCGAGGGAGGGCCGCCTCTGTGGTAACAGATAACGTTTGCGATAATGCCAAGCTCGTCCTGATGAATACCGAAAATCTCCGAGTTGTTTACGATGTACTGGCCGTGCTTGTGGTGTCCTGAAGTTTTTATATATGAGCCGATGTCGTGAAGAATAGCGGCGGTTTCAAGCATTAAGCGGTGGCGGCGGTTCATTCCGTGTTCCTTGACAAGCGAATCGAAAATCGTCATACAGTGTTTTGCGACATGCAGACTATGCGGTTCGTCAAAATGAAATTTCCGCCCAAGGTTAACCGCGGACGCGATAATCTGCGTAAAGAATTCGTCCTGCAAATTTGAATCGACGCCGGAAGCAAGATCGACAAGGTAACCGTCCCTTATTGTTACAAGCGGAACCGCCACGTTTTTAGCCCTTGTGCGTTCAAGAAAAAGCTTAAGAACCAGCAGACCCGGAATAAGCCCTTCCGCTTCGTTATATGAAATTCCGAATTCGCGTACGCAGTCTTCTATACCCATATTTCGTATCTTTTCGGTAAACTTAATAAAGTCTTCGCGCTCTATAATTCTGCAATTTTCGTTAAGTTCTTTTCCCGATTTTTCCGAGGCAAGACGAGCGTCCGAGCCGCAGGCTACCATTGTCCGCACATGGGTAAGATCCATCTCAATATCAAGCATGGTCAATGTGTTTCTGATATTTTCGTTAAGGTAGCGCTCGTAATAAAAGCCAGGCCCCAGACTGTGGCGCGAATGTTGATCGATAATAATCGTTCCCATTTTTAAGCTGTGAGCCGCTACCATTTGCCCTCGGCGCAAAAGCATGATCTCTGTAGAACCTCCGCCGATTTCGATAATCATCGAATTCGCGCGCCAAAAAAGGGGAAGCTCCTGTTTCAGGGCGAAACGCACCGCAAGATACATCAGCCTGTTTTCTTCGATGCCTTCCACAATGGTAAGGTTAAAGCCCGTTTCCTGCTTTACGCGGTCTATAAAAATATCCCTGTTATGCGCTACTCTTAGGGCGCTTGTGGCGATTATGTGAATATTGTTGTCGGCGATGCTCCATCCGGATAAAAGCTCTCTGTAATTCTGAAAGACGGTAAGACATTCATGTATCGATTCTTTTGAAAGTTGGCCTGAGGTGAATACGTCGCGCCCAAGCCCCACGGGTCTTACCGCGCGGTCAAGAACCTTCCATTGTCCGTTCGAGGAAATTTCGGCAACATTAAGCCTAATGCCCGTAGAACCGACTTCAATAACCGCGACTAGAGTTGTACTCATAGTTATATCATTTGTTAATCGGAAAAGTTTGTCAAGTTATCTGTCTGTTAAAAGACAGTTATTGTTTATAAATAAACTTAGGTTTAATAACCAAAAGCAAAGCCGGTATCACGGTAAGGCTTACAAAGGCGGTTATCATCATGTTTAACGCGATAAGCGCTCCAAGTTGCGCGATTATCCTGAATTGGGAGAGAGCCAATACTCCGAAGCCCGCGCCGACTGAAAGGGCGTTAATTATAATCGCCTTGCCGCAGCCGATATAAGTTCTGCGAAGAAAGTCCGCGTTTCCCAAACTGTATTCATGCTTGAAAAACTCGATAAAATGAATGGTGTAGTCAATACCGATACCGACCGCAAGGCTGGAAATCATCGCTGTTCCAAGACTCAGTTTGATGCCGAAAAAACCCATAACCGCGAAATTGCAAAGGATCGCCAACGCCAAAGGAACCGCGCCGACGACCCCTGAAATCATTGATTTGTTTGAAAAAGCCATGATAATAAAAACGATCAGTACAGAAATAACAATAGAAATAACTTGAGAGTTAAAAATTAAGTCTGTAACCGCCATTTCATACGTTATATTGCCGCCTATTATCACCCGCACATTTTTAGGAAAGTTTGCGGCGATATATTCTTTAACTATATCGATGACCGCTTGTGAATCCTTGTTCCCAGTCGTTCGCATTTGTATCAAAGTCCTGATCGCCGTAGGTTCCAGAGGAGCATTTGAGTACCCCGAATCGTCATCGCCTGAAAGCAGAACGAGATAATTCGCGATAAGACGTTGAAGCTCATCAGATGTTTCTTTGCCGTAGCGCTTTGGATCTGAAGGAATCTCATAATACGCCATACCCTCATAATTGGTAAGGCGTTTAAGTTCCCGTACCAGATCGGTTCCGCTCAAATACTGCGATTTTCCCGAGGCTGTATCCAGAAACGCCAAAAGATCCGCCATGCTGTATTTGGATATATCATGATACTCGATTTTTTGTTTCGGTGTTTCTTTAACCGGAGCGCTATTGTTGAATCCAAAACCGCCGAAACCGAAATCCCCCGTGTTTGAAAAACCGAAACCGTCCTGAGCTATAACCGTCGCGGCTTTCCGCAGGCCTTCGGGGCTTTCTCCGGCGTTGAACACCTGATTAATACGTTTGATAATATCCGTAAAGCCGACGACTTTACCCACATCAGGAACGTATTCAGTCAAGTAAGCCGAAAGCCCGTCAATAGCGTTTAACACATCGGGATGCAGAAGTTCTTCTGTGGTGTCCGCCGTAACCACAAGGCTTAAATCTTTTGATCCGCCGAAATACTCGCGGATAAAACGATCGGATCTGCTTATATCGGTTTCGTTCTGAAAAAATTCAACAACAGCGTTATCCACTATAACTTTGGAAAGCCCGTATATCGAAATGACGGCGGCAATCGACGCTAGAACAAGCGTCAATATTTTTTTCTCGGCGATGGTTGTGAAAATTCCAGCTATCGCGTTACTGAAACGGTCTTCGCCTGTTTTCTCGTTTTTTCGCTCTTTCAAAACTCGCGGCCCTCGAATTAGGAACATTGACGGAATAAACAATAACGCCACGGCAAAGGACGCGAATACCCCGAAACCGGCGCAATAACCGAATTCCCTCATCGGGACGATCGGCGTAAAACAAAAAGAAATAAATCCCGCCAGCGTGGTGAGAGCCGCCAGGAACACGGGCTTAACCAGTTTTTTTACCAATTCCAAAACAAGCTCGCGGTGTTCGTTAACACTCAATGTTTTTTCTCTCGTGTCTTCCATATAATGCGTAACGATGTGAATGCCGTAGGCGCTTCCTACAGCGACTAGAATTACGGGAAGTATGGTCGTAATTACCGAAAGTTTTATCCCCAACAGCGCGGAAAGCCCTATAGTCCATACAACTGCGATGATAACCGTTAAAAGCGGAAGGGCGACAAACGTAAAACGCCTGAACGAGAAGAACAACATAGTTAAAATCACAATAACAACTAACGGTATCAGAAGAAGGTTATCGGTGATAATCGACTTGCTTATAACTTCGTTGACAATCGGCTGACCCGTAAAATATACGTTCGCTTCACCGTTAAAAAGCTCTCCTGCGATTTCTCGGATTGGCCCGATGCTTTGCAGTACTTCCGGACGGGTAAAATCCGCCGTAACGGCGTTCAGGGTAATTAATATCTGCGTGGCGCAAAGATCGTCTGAAACAAGAGAACCTTGAAATAAATCCCATGATGCGATACGCCTTTTAAGTTCCGCGATTTCTTCGGCTGTTCCCGAGAAATCCTCAGGCACAAGATCCGAGACAACGATACTTTCGTTATCTCCCGTGATATACTGCGTTGTCATAATCGAGTTAACGGATTTTATGTATTCCATTTTCTCGACCGTTCTGGAAAAATCGCGGATTTTCTTAAGAAAATCTTTCTCAAAAACCGTTTTGTATGGGCGCTCAAGCCCCGCCATAATCATAACCTGGCCGCCGAAAGTCTCATCGACATATTCCGAGATAATTTTTGCTTGATTTTTGTCCGGTAAAAAACGGATATTATTGTTATCCAATTCCGCACGGGGAAGTTGAAGCCCCAAAAAAACCGTGATAACAGTGATAATAACGACTATTAAAACAGGGTACTTAAACAATTTTTCCATATTTGACTCTTAATCCATTATATCTTACTATGGAAAATGAGTGTTGTAAATAAATAATATATTTTAAGAACCGCGTGTGAACGCGGGGCGCCTGCTTGACAGAAGGCGCGTTATATGGTAACTTTTAACTTAAGGGGGACAGAATTATTATGAATATTGAGGATATTAAGATAGAAGACGCGGCGGACGCGAATTATGTAATAAAAAAATTTTTTAATAATGATTTTAAAAATATGAAAATGGTACAATTGGAACAGTTGGTGCTTACTGTTTACAATATGGGCAAAAAAGGCGGCGCGCCTTCAGACGTGTCCGGCGGAAATGAGCCGAAACCCGCCGAAAAAGCCCCCGTAAAAGAAAGCCCGTTTAAGATTAGTAACAGGGTAAAAATTCTTGAAGACGTTCAAATAGGTCGTAGCGGGGAATTTGTTAAGGCTGAAAGCGAAGGCACGGTATCCGCTGTCAAAGGAGATACCATAACAGTTTTATGTGAAGCGGGTGAAGACGGCGAAATGATGGAAGTCGACATCATGTATGATATGCTGGAAAAAGTAAGTTAATCAATTTTTCCTTTGTATTATTTTACAGTTTATCTATCAACATTGAACATTTTCCTGAAGGAATAGGCAGAGTTTTCTTTTTCTTCCCAAGTATGTTAATAGTAAAATAATAAAGCTTCTCGCTTTCCATGTGAATCTCCCAACCCCTTCCGCTCTTATTGGAAAGAATTGTAATCATGTTGTTTTTAAGCGAAAGATTTTCCACTCCCATAATTTCCAAATTGGGAATAACCCAGTCCACGGTTTTACGCGGAAGAGAGATGAAGAGCCCCACGATATTTTCTATGGTAAGGCAGATAGTGGAAAGAGCGTCGTATGTAAGATACTGCGCGCGCGGGAATAAAGGTTTTCCCGCCCACTTCGCCGGCCCTTCTTTTGTCGGCAAGTATGCTTCCCAAAGATTTCCCTTGTGATGATTGCCGTCGGGACTCATCGAATCCAACATAAAATATAAATGCCTTATCGCACAGTCTCTGGCAATGTCCCATCGCTGATAGCGCTCAAGTCCCTTAATTACCATAAATGTTAAATGAGGAAAAACAGATCCGCGAAAGCCGCGACCGTTCTCGTCAAAATCTTTTTCACAAACGGCAATGGTGGGGAAAGGGTGAGGAGTGCCGAAATATTTTGGATCTGAAAGTTTTTCAATTAAACTTTCGGCTTTTTCGTCGTTTGGGATTTCCGCAAGAAGCGGCCAGTAACCGGCTATTGTTTTTATCGGAATCTGTTTTTCGCTCTTGTTGATATCATAATAAAAACCGTCAGCCGCGTTATACATAAGCGAGTTAATTCTGGTTTTAAGGGAAAAATACTGGCGTTTATATTGAAAACTTATTTCCTTGTCGTTAAGAATATCCGCAAGGGCGGACATATAAAGCATGTTGATTGCCATCATTGTGTTAAAATCCATGGCGTAAAACGCGTCTCCTCGCGGCAAATTGCCCATTCCTGTTGCGCAAAGGGGAGTTTTATAAAGACCGTTCGGTTTCTTGAATGCCGAATCGATCCATGTTGAGTATTTGCACAAAATGGAAAGTACATCCTTAACCCGCTTTTTGTTTCCCGACTTATGGTAGATATTGTACTCGGCCCATGCAAAAAGAGGTATTCCAAGCCCTTCGGGGTTGTCTCTTTCCACTACGGGCGTGCCTGTTTTAACATCGTAAGCGCATCGAATAGCTCCGTTCGGTTCTTGGCGGTCATAAAACAAGTCTAAAGTCGGGTGCGCCTGATAAATCCTATTTGAATAAACTAAAAAGAAAGAAGAAAAGATTGCGTCAGCCTGATTTACAGTCTGAGAATCCGGATAAGAGAAAAATTTTCCGTTAATCTTACTTTTTTCGCCTTCACCATGCCAGCAATCCTGTATCCATGCCCATGTTTTGTCGTAAATATCAACAAAATCCTGATCATAAAAATGGATTTTGGGAAAATCCTGTTTTATCACTTTTTGTCCTTAAGCGTATAATATATCAACATATATGATAATATAGAATAAAAAAAATTACCAGTTTTTTTATTGAAATATAAGGATATTTTTATGATATGCTGACCATAATATGGGAAAATTCGGCCTTGGGTTGGATTTAGGCACAACAACCGTTCAGGCTCAGCTTGTAAACCTTGACACAGGCGAAATTTTAGATGAAATTTCCGCCCTAAACAGTCAGCGGACATTCGGCGCTGACGTTATGAGCAGGATAGGCGCCGCAAAGGACGGGAAAACAGGCGAGTTGTTTGCCGCTATTAACAGTCAAACCGAAGGCATACTTAGGCATTTTATAGATAAATACCGCCTTTCCAAAATTGAGAGGTGTCATGTAAGCGGCAATACCGCGATGATGCACCTGTTTTCCGGCGTTAATCCGGGTTCAATGGGAGAAGCGCCCTATACGCCCGTCTTTTTGGAAGAACGCCGCTTTAGCGGCAAAGAGCTTAACCTGTCCGCGGATAATATCCTGCTTTTACCGGGAATTTCCGCCTTTGTAGGCGCGGATATTGCCTCCGGCCTTGCGTTTTCTTCAATAATAGACAAGAACGAATCTTCGCTTTTTACGGACATCGGGACAAATGGAGAAGTAGCCGTCCGGAAAAAGAACGGCAAGCGCCTTTTTTGCTGTTCAACCGCCGCCGGCCCCTGTTTTGAAGGAGCGGAAATTTCATGCGGTATGATAGCGCAAGCGGGCGCGATTAACAGGATAAGTTTTAATAAGAACGAATCTGAAAATTGGTTTACTTATAATTTACCGGTTCTCCCAAACAGCGAAAAAGTCGTTCTTTCTTATAAAACTGTGGAAAACGAAAAAGCGCGCGGTATTTGCGGCTCGGGTTTTTTAGACGCCGTAGCGGTAATGAAAAAACTCGGCGTAATCGAAGAGTCGGGCGCTTTTGCCGACAATTATACGCAAACATCATTTTCCGTTGCGGATGGTATCGGTATCAATCAGGCGGATATACGCCGTTTCCAACTTGCAAAGTCCGCTATTTATTCGGGAATTGCCGTTCTTTGTAAAATGGCGGGCGTAAACCCCGCTTCCCTTGACAAGGCGTATATTGCCGGGGGCCTGGGTTTTTACATTGATCTTGAAAGTGCGGCTTTTACCGGTCTTCTTCCTGGCGAAATAATTTCCAAAGCGCAGATTAGCGGCAACACCAGTCTTAAAGGAGCGGCTCTCAGCTTGACGGACGAATCATTTTTGCCGCGCTGCCGTGAAATTATCGCTCGCAGTACTGTGGCAGATCTCGCTGTAGACAAAGAATTTGCCGAAGCCTTTACAGATAACATGGAGATTTAATTTAACAGTAACATCGAAAAATAAGTTACGGTATTAGGCCCGTTGTTGTAAGCAATACCCGCCGTTTTGCTCAATTCCGTTACGTCGATTCCCGCCGCCTCGATTGAACCAATCATTTTTTCAGGGAAGAGGCAGGAGGCGGGGAAGGCGCAAGTATCGCAGACAGAGCATGCCCCTGCGCCGTATAAAGGAACGTTGCCCAGTTTTTTTCTTATTTCGATTGCAAGAGACGTGTGCTGTTCCCTGCCTTTAGTCATACCCTCGTGGTCAAAAGGGTCTTCAAGTGTATGCTTTGTCGTAAAAACAAGAATTTTTTCATAACGCGAAATTTTTTCTTTATTTTCTTCTACTGTACCGCAGGCGGGCGGGCAAGCCCATGATTTGTTGTATTTGCCGCAGGCGTTTGCCTTGCAGTAGTCGAGCAACTGCGGCAAGAAGGTTAACGCGGAAGGATTTATTTCCGCCCACTCGTGGACAGGAACGCCGGAAGCGGCGGAGGCTTCGCGTATAATTAGCCCTCTGTCAGCCTCCGTATCAATAACAATCGGCATATTTCGATTATACGGTAAACCTGTAAAAATTGCTTTACTTTAGCAAAAAAAATATTTTAAAAAATTTTCAATTTTTCCCCCGCGAAAGTAAAGCATCCTGCATCTGCAAACAATATATATAGTATCTATGAATTTTCCTTTTGGAAAATTCATGGCCGGCGGTCTATGCTGCCGGAACTTGTCAGAGGAGGGATGTATGAACAACCTCAATTCTATTCTAATCGAAGGCAATCTGGTGCGCGATCCGCTGCTTCGATCCACCCCCAAAGGGACGCAGGTTTGCACAATGAGCCTGGCGTCGAACCGTTTTAAGAAACTGGAAACCGGTTTCGAGAAAGAAGTTTCTTTCTTTAACGTGGAGTCCTGGTCGCGTCTTGCCGAGTCCTGTTACAACAAGGGAAAAAAGGGCAGAGGAGTGCGCGTCGTAGGCCGCCTGAAGCAGGATCGCTGGACGGGCACGGACGGTAAACCCCAATCCAGAATTACCATTGTCGCGGAACATGTGGAATTCCGCCCGGAATTCAAGAAGGAGGCGAAACCCGCGGAAGAAGCCGCGGAGAGTCCGCCGTCGGAATACTCGGGAGAGATTGTCGATGAGGACTACGATGAAGAAGAAGCGGCGATGTCGGACAAGGAACTTGAGGCTGTGGCTTTCTAACCGCTGTAAAAGCCGTCTTTCCAGTTGAAACGGCTGGCGTGAGGCAGGGGGGCGCTCTCTTTAACGGCGCGCATCAAATCGCGGTAGTTTGATTTTTTCAAAACTTCACCGGACAGATCGATGATAAAGCGGGCAAACCCCGCCTCTTTTAAGAATTGTATTTTGTCTATTATGGAAAACGGCTTTTGCGGATAGACGTGCGAACCTTCAGGCCCTGTAACAAGCGAAAAGGCTTCGTCTTTGTTATCCGTAAAAGAATCAAAATTGATTACAGAGCCAAGATCCGCCCTTATATTGAAAAGCGGAGGCCAGTTAAAAACCGTTATAAAAAATTTTGATTGTAACGCGCTGTGCTTTTTCTTTCCGTCCTTTTTTCCGCTTTTTTTCTCGCTGCCGCGGCTTTTTATGCCCAAAGTGCGTTCAAGATTTTGCCTGTTGTTTTCCAGGGGAGAGATAAAACCGTCTACTCCAAACGAAGAAACAAACGATAACGACCATGAATTGAACATATAAAGCCAGGGCCCCGCTATCAATTTTACATTCCCATAACTTTTGAAAAGCGAAAAATGCCCAGGATTATTTAATACAAATTGAGTGTACCCTTTCTCGATTAACAGTCCTATTTCTTCTTCAGCCTTTCCCTTGTCGTATCCGGCGATTTCCTGAGGAAACCACGGATCAAGCGTTAATATAATTTCCGCGCTCTTAAACGGCAAAGGCGGTTTGGTGTCGTCTAACAGATACCTTGCGTTCTTTTCGGACATGGCAAGCATTACCCTCTGCGGGCGTGAGGACTGCACGATATATAAATCATCCGGCCGAGGGACAGCGACATACAGCCCTTCGGGAAAATCGCCGCCGCGTTTTTCTCTGCGGCTATCGCCCGTTTGTTCGATTTGAACTGCCGGAGCTTTATCCCTTCCCGGCCCCTTGCCGCCCTTGTTATTCGCTATTACAGGCGCGTAACGCTTGCGCATTTCTTTTGTCTGTATAAGATATACGCTGTCGCCCGGAGAACCTTCCGGGGCTGAAATCCAGCTATGAGAGCCGTCAGGTTTTACAAAGGCTATCTTGTGCGTAACCCTGTTGGTGTCGTCGCTTGAGTGTATCCGCACCGAATCCTTCGCCGATAAAGACAACCCTTCGGGCGGGCAGACAAGGGCGCGTCTTTCACCGCCTGCCCCTTTCACTTTAAGAATTGTCCCAAGACTGATGCCCGTACCGCCGTCCTGCGCGGGGTTCAGCCAGTCAATGGCGGCGGAAGGTTTACCGTTGTAAAAGTACTGCGTTTTGGGGCGCGCGAAATCGTTACGCAAAATCTCCTGCCCCTGTTCGATACCGCGCTTGATTTCGTTTTCATCGCCGTTAGCGACAGCGTCCACGACAAGACGGTAAGCGGAAACCACCGCTCCAACATAACTTGCGCTTTTCATGCGCCCCTCGATTTTTAAGGCGTTAATTCCTGCGGCGGACAAGTCCGGTATGCGCTCCAAAAGCTGTAAATCGTTCGGGCTGAAAAAGTAACCGCTTTCACCTTCTTTATCAAGAGAAGAACCGTGCGCGGATCGGCGGTACAGTCTTCTGCACGCCTGAGTGCACATCCCCCTGTTAGCCGATTTTCCGCCGAGATAGCTTGAAAAAAGACAAGTGCCTGAAATGCTGATACACAGCGCCCCGTGGACAAAAATCTCAAGCTCAAGATTGGTTTCGCTTTTAATGCCTTTAAGCTCTTCAAGGGAAAGTTCCCGCGCCAAAACTACGCGCGAAAAACTGTGTTTTGATAGGGCGTTTGCCCCCCTTGCCGACGCGATATTCATCTGTGTTGAAGCGTGCAGTCTTAAAGAAGGAAATTCCGATTTTACCATCGCCGCGACGCCGAAATCCTGAACAATAAGCGCGTCCGGCCCCTGTCCCGCGAGGTACTTTAGAAATTGGTACATACGGTCGGCCTCGCGCTGTTCAAAAACCGTGTTTACGGTAACATAGACCTTTTTCCCCATCTTGTTCAGCGCGCGCAGGGCGCCTTCAAATTGCGCGTAAGTAAAATTGGAGCTTCTTAACCGGGCGTTAAAGTCCTTCAAGCCCAAATAAACAGCGTCTGCGCCTTCGCCTACAGCGGCGTCAAGCGCCTCGGGTGAACCTGCGGGAGCGAGTAATTCCATGGTTTATTATACTGTTTTTTTAATTTAATGGAATGGATGTTACCAGAACCTCGGCTTGGATACAGGCGCTGTTACTTTTACATCTTCACCTGAAGGCATAATCAGGTAAAAGCCGTTTTCCAGAGCATATTTGACAACTTCTTTTTTGGCGGCCATTGTCCCCATAGCGCAATAGAATTGTCTGGTGTCATGAGTTAAATCGGCATAACGGCGAATTTTTTCCATACGGCTTATTTGTTCGTCAATATCTTTTTTATCCAATTTTGCCTTTACCTCAACAATCATTGCCTGTACGCCGTTTTCAAGAAAAGCGTCAAATTCCATTAAAAAATCAAGTTTTTCGTTTTCCCATTCCAGATTACGGCTTATTTTGCCAAAAGCAAACCCGAATTTATCGAATTTTTTTCGTAAAGCTGGAGTTAAAAAATGTTCAGCTATATCTCCGAACCTGTTGCCCAAATCCCCGACTATGCGCTGTGTCTCTTTTTGGGCTTTCCCAATTTCATCAATAGTTTTCCATACATCATCTATAGTTACTTTCCTGGATCTATTACGGGCGGTTTTATTGGCTGATTTTAAGTTTTTTTTCGATGGTGTTTTTGTTTTAGTCATATTTCCTCCGTATTGTTTTTTGTTTATTGTAGAGGGGTTTTATGAGGATTACAAGATGTATGCCTGATGAATTTATTTAGGAAAGGCAGGACAGTCTGCGCACCGGTAAAAACTTCGGGGGAACGCCGGCTATGGAGCCCCTTGCAGGGTCTCTCGCACTGTCGGTCACCTAAAGGCGACCTTGCTTGTTATTGTAGCTCCGGCACGCAACCTGCCCTGTCTTTCCTCAAGTATTTTATTCGGCATACATCTCTAAAGCGTAAGTAGGGGAACATTGTTATTATTACCATTATAAAAATTTTTTGAGACTGTCTTGAAGTTGACTGTATTTATTCACGTTTTATATCCCCATTAATTTTCAATTTAACAACCTCAATATTTTCCAGTCCGTTATTATCCACAACTTTCACCGCTATATTATGTGTTCCGGTTGTTAATTCAATTATTTGTTTACCCTTTTTGTCAATTATTACAGATGGCTTAAATTTATTCTTTTCCACATTATAGTTAAAATCCCAACTATAAAACTCTATACCTGAAAGACTGTTTCCGATAGCGATAATTTCTATTTTTCTTGAGCCATCTTCCAATTTCTCTAGTTCGTTTATATGTACTGCAATAGTTGGTTTGACCGTTAATGGAATAATTTCACTTACACAAACTAATTTAATAATTATGTTTTCTGCATTTTTTAGTCTTGCGGCTTCTTCAATAGCTCCTCTGCCGAAAGAAAATGCTATGTAGCGCCTAAGCCGGACTTGCCGTTTTTCCGGCAGGCTTATAAAGTGGTTCGGAGACGGCAGCCAACGACCGCCAATAACTCCGTCTATTGATACGTGCAGTATACAATTTTTCTTTGCG
>Ga0268262_10003310_pt1 | contig 17572 bp, 15 predicted proteins | sample TergutNc150P3_FD_190354 | JGI IMG/M metagenome (GOLD analysis project Ga0268262, IMG submission 190354) | Nasutitermes corniger P3 segment gut microbial community from laboratory colony in Florida, USA - Nc150 P3 (SPAdes) (version 2) | ecosystem: Host-associated > Arthropoda: Insects >...
CGTAGCCCGCGCCGCGGGTGCGGCCGACCGCGTCCAGTTCATCAATAAAAATAATGCAGGGGGCGCTGCGCCTGCCCTGTTCAAAAAGGTCACGGACGCGGCTTGCCCCCACCCCGACAAACATCTCCACAAAATCGGAACCGGACATATGGAAGAAGGCGACGCCCGCCTCTCCGGCGACCGAGCGGGCCATCAGAGTCTTGCCCGTACCGGGCAGCCCCACCAGCAGCACCCCTTTGGGAATCCGCGCCCCCATTTTGGTAAATTTCTGGGGATTTTTCAAAAAGGCGACCACTTCCTCAAGCTCATACTTGGCGTCCTTTTGACCCGCCACATCGGTAAAACTCACCTTTTTGCCTTCATCGTGGTAACGTTTCGCCCGGCTTTTGCCAAACTGGAAAGCCTTGTTTCCCCCTCCCGGCATACTCCTGAACATGTACATGATGAAGGCAAAACCAATAATCCAGGGTAAAAGATCGATTATCATGCGCCAGAAATTCATTTTGGTCGCCGCGCCGGAAATATTGACATTTTTTTCTTTTAATACCGCCAGGAGATTGGGGTCCTGATAGGGAATACGGGTCCGCAGATGGACAGGATCCTGCGCGGACTGCCCTTTGAGGATGATGTCCAGCGTATTATTGTCGCTAATCGTCACCGAATCAATCTGGTTTTGCTCAAGGTAATTGGAAAAATCAGAGTAACGTATCTCCCGTATCGGAGTGGAATTTCCCCGGAAAAAGTACGCAATAAACAGCGCCGCCATTATCAGAAAAAAAATCAAAGCCAGACCGCTGGGTCTGCCTCCCTGCGTGGGGGGACGGGGCGGTGTGGGCCGCTCCGGCTGTTTGTCATTTTGCTCGTTGAACATTTATACCCCCATTGCGCGCTTTTATAGCTCTACCTTTAAGATTATATGAGCCGGGCGCAATAATCAACAGTCCCGCCATAACATGGTTCAATTTGACCAATAAATGTGCGAAAATCCGGCAGGGGGAGGCGTTGCGGGGTGTGAGAGGAAGAAGAATTTTTACCACGGAGTACACGGAGTTTCACGGAGTAGAGGTCACTGAGCTTGTCGAAGTGACCTGAAATGGTACGAGGTAATAAAAAAGGGGGGGAAGTGGGGGTTTGGGCTGGTCTCCTCCGGCGGGGGAACCAATAACAGCACCCTGTTCAGGGGTGTTTACGGAAACAATATGTCTGGTTCCGGCGCAAAAGAATTCCACTGTTTACAATACCGGTAGCACGCCTTTAGGCGGGCGTACGCGCCGCGGGCAAATGTTTTGCCGCCCCCGCAGCGCCTCCCCCTGCCGGCCTGTTCCGCTATATGATTGAGTGTTCTACGGCGGGGATTCGGCAGAAGGTGATAGTCCCTATTCCCCTCCGTGAAACTCCGTGTACTCCGTGGTAAAAATTCTTCTTTCTTTTACCGAGTGCCGCTTCTGCGGGCCTTGTTTTTTTTCACTGAAAGGACAATGTGTTCGCCTTTACGCCGTAGATCCAGCGGCCCCAAATCTACCGCCGTGATAGCGCCTTCGGAAAAACGGCGGATGTTTACCCGGCGGATGTTGACCCGTTTAATTTTGCGGGAACGCGCCGTATCGTGACTGCTTGGCAGAAGACGGTCTATTCCCTGAAAAAGAGCCTCCTCGCGGATAATGGCGGGTTGGGCAAAAAAAGCCTCGGCGTCGGTGTGCAGAGAACTGGGAGTGGATAACTGCCAAAGGACGCGGCGGCTTGCCTCATCATCAATAAATTCGGCGGTCAGGGATTGGGTTTCGGCAAGCGCCGTAAGCGTTGTCCGCCATTGGGGGAAATGTTCATTGAGCTGGGGGATAAGGCAGTGCCGAACCCGGTTACGGAGGAATTGGGTGTCCATATTGGTGGAGTCCTCCCGCCAGGTAATATTCCTGTCCGCCAGATAGTCAAGTATGTCGCGGCGGCTTAAGGTGATTAAAGGCCGCAGCAGGGAGCCCCGGTTGGCGGGCATGGCGGCAAGGCCGGACGGTCCCGCCCCCCGGAAAATCCGCATCAACGCCGTTTCCAGCATATCATCCGCCGTGTGGGCCGTTAAAATCCGCACCGGCAGGGCCGACGGCAGGGCCAACGGCAAGATCGCCGATAAAATCGCCGGCAGGGTTTCAAGCCGCCGCGCTTCGCGAAACCACGCGTGATGACGGTACTGCCGCGCCGCGGCTTCAATACCGATGCCCCGGGCTTTGGCAGCCGCCGCAATTTTCCCCGGCGCAATGGAAACAATGCGGCAGGGTATGCGGAATTGCTTGCAAAAGGAACGGACAAATTCAGCGTCGCCCCGGCTTTCCGCCGGAGGACGAATACCGTGTTCAATATGGATACAGCGGAGGTTAAAAGCTGACCGACTGGAAGTCGCCCGATTCCTGACAGCGGCAAGGGCGGCAAGCATGGCGATAGAATCAGCTCCGCCGGAAACCGCGGCAAGGAGTACCGTCCCCGGCGGACAATCTGCGATGGCGGCTGCCACCGTATCTTCAAAAATTGAAGTAGTTACGCTTTCTTCTCTCCCTTGTCCTTGGCTCCGGCGGCAGGCGCGGCGCCGGCGGCAGGAGCAGCAGCGCCACCGACAGCAGGAGCAGCGCCGGGAGCGGCAGCGCCGGCGGCAGCAGCGGCAGCTTCGGCTTCGGTGGGAGTGGGAGCTGCCTCAATTTTGGCAAATTTCACCAGAGCCACAACCTGATCCGCCGCGGAGAGCAGCCGCACCCCTGCCGCGAGGGGTATATCCCGCACATGGAGGGATTGGTTCACCTTAAGGCCGGAAATATCAACTTCAATTCGTTCCGGCAGATCCTTGGGCAGACATTCAACTTCGATTTCGTGCAGCGGGGTTTCAAGGATGCCGCCTTCGCGGACGCCAACCGGGTTCCCGTTCAGATGCAGGGAAACCCTTGCCCGCAGGGCTACGCCGCTTTCTACTTCGTACAAATCAACATGAAGGATATTCCCGTCAAGAATCGTCCGTTGGGTATCCTTGACAAAAGCGTCATAGGATTTGCCTTCAACCTCTACCTTTACAATGGTACTTTCGGAAATGTTTCTTACGCTCCGGACAAATTCCTGGGCGTCAAGGTCCAGGGAAACCGCTTTCCCGCTTCTTCCGTACAACACTGCCGGAATACGGCCGCTCCGCCTCATTCTGCGGGCCTCCGCCGATCCTGCTTTTTGCCTGTTTTTGGCTGTTAAAACTACCTTGCTCATTCTTACACCTCATTAAAATTGCCCGCGCTCCGGCAGGCTTATATCCTGGGACGACAGGGTTCGAACCTGTGAATGCCGGAGCCAAAACCCGGTGGCTTACCGCTTGCCTACGTCCCAACTGGCATAGCATTGTACCATAAATGAGAAAATAATGGCAATGCCATCTGTTTTTACCTGCCCATAGACTCAGACGCGGTGCGGGCCTGGGATTCCGTGTCGTAAATATCTACCAGGGATTCTTTCAGCCAGCCGGTGCATGAACCGTTAACCAGCACCCAGGATTCGGGCTTTTCCTGACTTTTTACCAGCCGCCGCTGGAGTATGCGGACTACCGAGCCGCGCCGTAAATAACCCGGAGACGCGTTTTCCGCGGAATCTTCCGCGAAATTGTCTTCCTCCGGCTGGGCGGCAACGCGGGTATAGGAAACATTTACCACGCCGAACCCGATAAATGTCTGCGACAGGGGGGATGTCAGCGGCGGTATTACCGGCGTTTCATCTTTTTTCCGGTCACAGGCGGACATAAGAATCACAAAAACTATCATCCAGCATACTTGACTGGAGAGACATTTAACTTTTATCTTCATACATAATGAAAAATATAACCGTTTTTGCGGTTTTAGTCATTATGATACAGTGCGCCCAGCCTGCCTTTACCCAGGAAGAACAGACTTCTCCCTACGCCTTTTCGATCTGTCCCCAATTCGGTTTCTTTCACGGTCAGGCGGAAGAAATAGTGTATCCTTCTTCCAAATTCAAAGCAAAAAAATTAAGCCAGCTGCTCTGGGATATAAAGCCGGTTTTTTATCACGGCCTGTCGCTCGATTTTGCGCGGTCGCAGCCCATGACTAAATGGGGGTTCTTTTCAAACCTTTCCCTGAAAAAAGGCTTTTCCGGTAACAGCGGAAACATGGAAGACCGGGATTGGATGTCAACGGAAAACGCGGCGCTTACCCATTATTCCATTCATGACAATATTACCAACAATTTGTTCTTCCTTGATATTTCCACGGGGTTTTCTTTCCCGCTTAAACGTACCCTGCTTATGAAGACATACCTGACCCTATCATATATGTTCTTTAGTTTTTACGGAGAGAACGGTTATTATAATTATGTCCCGCCTTTTGGGGATGGCAAAAACCACTCACTTGACGGTAAAGTAATTAACTATACCCAGAACTGGTTTATCATCGCTCCCGGTATTTCTCTGGGTTATTATTTTAACACCCGTTTTTACGCGGAATTGGTTTTTCAAATAAGCCCCCTGATTTTTTGCAATGATTTAGACGAACATCTGATAACAGGTGACAAATTTCGGGACTATATGTGGGGCGGTATATTCTTTGAACCCGGATTTCATTTTTCTTGTTTTTTCAACAAACGGCTTGAATTGTCCCTGGAATTTTCCTGGCGGTATATCGGTGAAACCAGAGGTGAAACCTATATAAAGCGGCCTTATGCCAATTCCTATGCAAAGGAAGGTTCAGCGGGAGCCGGTCTATCGGTCATCAATACCGGCCTCTCTCTCAAGATACATCTGTAACGCGGGGAGCAGACGGCGGTCTGAATCGGCAAAATCAAGCGCTTCAATTTCCGCGAGGGAGGCCCAGCGCCATTCGCTATGCTCGGTCATTTTGAAATGGCAATCGGTAAAAAAAACGCGGTACGCGTTCAGTAAAAAATTCCGTTCACGGTGGGTAAATTCGGAATGGGCCAGCGGGGGGCCGGTTTCAACGGCAACGCCGAATTCTTCAAGGTACTCCCGGCGGAGGGCGTCCGCGTCCCTCTCCCCTTCCTCAACCTTGCCGCCGGGGAATTCCCATTTCCCCCCCATATCGCCGCCCGGTTTCCGCCGCGCTATGAAGACCTTACCCCGCTCAATGGCAATGCCCGCGACAGAATTCATTTTACAGCAGGAACGCCTCAGGAAAGAGAAAGTGCAGCGCCGCGGAGGCAAGCAGAATAATGCCAACCGGCTTTTTATAGTGGAGGATCAATTCTCCAAAATGGTTAATATTTCCCTCGACATCAACAACAGAGGAATGTTCCCGGTAGAAGCCAAAAATCAGAATAAAGCCCGCGACAACACCTGCCACGGCGGGGAGCAAATCCCCCAGGATGGGCATCCCTTTCATGGGGGAAAGCAGCTTAAGCAGGCCTATTACCCCCGCCAAAATACCGACAACCAGAAGAAAACCATCGCTTACAAAGGAGAATTTTCCGCTGTTTTCGGCAGTATCGTTTTTCCCCATATCCCCAAAAACAAAGAGAAAACCGGCTAACCCGTTAAATACTATTGACAGAAAATAGAGCTGAATCATTGTTTTGGTATGGTAAACAAAAACGCGGGTTTTGTCAAGCACCCTTGGCAAAATATGTGTTTTTATGTTATAATTAAAAGATATGAGGCCAAAATATTTAATTTTTACCGTTTTGTTTATATTAATCGGTTCCGGCTCTCTTTTCTTTGGCTTAACATCATGCCAGTCGGTAAATGACGAAAAAACCCAGGCTGTTAAGGATACTACAGATACCAAGAAAAGCAACGATACCAAAAAAAGCAATGACAGCAAGAAAAGCAATGATAACAAGAAAAAAACAATAACCGCCGTTGTATCCGCTCCCAAAGAGCAGATAGTTTCACTTTTGACTCTTGAAGCCGGCTACGAAAAAGGCGTGGAAGAAGCGTTGTATAGAAAATCCCATCAGATTCTTGATGTTTGGGCGGTAGTGAAGACGATGAACGGCGTTATTAATGTTTTGCAATCCGTTCAGGTTAAAAGCAAATATTTTTTGGAAGCTTCTGTAATAAATTCCGTTGAACTTCTTGCCCCTATTGACAATATTTTAAGTAAAATTTCAGGAATGTTCCTTATGGCATATTCCGTTATAGTTTTTCAAAAAATGCTGCTGTCTCTTCCCATTTTTTTCGTTCTTATTTTGATAATACCAATCTGCGCGTTAATAACCATTATTATGCTATGGACATATAAAGACAGGGCTAAACTATACAAGATAATAATAGCGTCCGTTGTATCCGCTTTGTTAATTCCGTTTGCGGTACAGTTTTCCATCAATATGTCGTCGCTTTTGGGAAATAAAGTAATGGCGAAAAACATCAATACTCTCGCCGCGACAATAATAGAAGAAAACGGAAAAGCGGCAAGCGCCATGGAAGATGACATTATACGCTCCGGAAAGACGGGAAACTCAATTATTAAACATATGGACAGAGCCAAGACTTTGAGCGAAACAATAATTGAAAATGTGATGGATTACATTATTATTTTCCTGTTCATATTTGTTATCATTCCCATTCTGATACTGCTGTTGATTCTTTTCCTGGTCATATATGGCGTAAGGCTGATTTTAGGGAAGCAAGTATAAATAACCAAGAATTTTCACCACGGAGGACACGGAGTTTCACGGTAACCGAATAACCGCGCCCCGACAAGGGGCGTTGACCGATAAATGCGACACGTTACCGCGCACAATAAAAGCCACAGTGTACAGTAATGCCGGCTGGATTTATCCAGCCGGGCGCGCGGCGGAGGAATAAAAGATTTTCGTACCAAAACTCCGTGGTACTCCGTGTCCTCCGTGGTTATATTCTTCTGTCACCGCTTTATTCCGCTTTCACCGTCACGCCCAGGGTCTTTTTTTCCGTTTGCAAAACAACGGCCAATTCTTTGGCGTCAAAGGGAACGGAAAAACGGTAAGTCTCTTCCGGCTCAAAGGTAAAAAATATTTTATGGTAAAACACAGCCTGCGGTTCCTGATCCGCGTTGGTTTTTATGACCGGCTGCACGGCGATATCAACCGCGCCGGTATAGGCCGGACCGGCAGAGGAAAGACGGGTAAAGATGTCTTTGGGTATGGTCTTTTTCACCACCACAATAACGGCGCCTTCGTATTGTATCGCCTGAAGGAAAAGACGGTTTCCGTCCAGGTTGTAGCTGCTGCCGGCAAGACCCAGCGCCGAGATTATCAGAATAAGTATGCAGGCTATTATGATTGAGCCAAACATTATCGCCAGGGGCCTGGTGCTGACCAGCGGCCTAAAAAGGTTGAAACGATAAGGCTGCCGCGGTTTGTTGTACATATCGCGGACGGCCTGGGGCGCCTTTGCCAGACGGTGTTCCCGGCTGTAATGGAAGACAAGATTGTTCTCGTCAACATTTTGTCCGCTGAGCGGGTAGTTGGCGTTGGGGCGTTTTTTTTCTTGCTCATCACTCATATATCATCTCCTTGAGAAACCTACCAATATGCGTTCATTAACTTAAGAATTTTTTACCACGGAGTACACGGGGTTGTCCAGGAAAAATTTTTACCACGGAGTACTGCTGTCCTACGGACAGCTTGGAGTTACACGGAGGAATAAAGGTTTTCGTATTAAAACTCCGTGTAACTCCGTGTCCTCCGTGGTTATATTCTTCTTAAGTTAGCGTGTATGAGGGCAGCCATGCGGCGCCGGCAAGGGTTGCTATTGCTTTGACCAGTTCCCCCGGATCAAAAAACGCGCCGGCGATGTCTTTTGCTTTCGCCGCTTGTACCAACAACGACGCGGCGGCGCAGGCGCAGGCATGCATATCAACGGAACCGCGAGCGGCGATGGAGGCGCATAAACCTGCCAGCACGTCGCCTGAACCGCCCGCCGCCAGCGCCGGATTCATGCCGTCAATAATCCCTGTCCGGCCGTCGGGGGAAACTACATACAGTACGTGGCTTTTATACAGTATATGCGCTTTTTTTTCCGCGGCGTAACGGCGGAGCGCCGGCAGGGGGTTGTTAAGGATTTCATCTTTGGGAAGGCCGGTATAGGCGGCAAATTCTCCGGGATGAGGGGTTAACAGGGTGTTTCCGTTAAAGGTAATGTCCTTTGCCAGCGCTATCGCGTCCGCGTCAAGAATAAGGGGAAGGCCCTGCCGTTCAAGGGGCAGATAAGATTCCAACAGGCGCATACGGTCTTCCCCCCGGCCCCAGCCCGGCCCCAGCAGTACGGCGGCGGGAGTAAAGCGGCTGTTGTCCGTATCATCACCGGAAGCGCCGCCGGGAACAACCATAATGCCGGAACAGCCGGGGGCAATAATCGGATACAGGGAAGGATCAACGATAAGCCGCACCAGCCCCGCTCCGGCGGCCTGGGCTCCCTGAGCGGCAAGCCGCGCCGCCCCGGTCGCGCCGGGGGAACCGGCCCTGATCTCTACCAGGCCGCGTTCGTATTTGTAAGCGGTTGGGGGAACCGGCGGAATCTTCGCCGCGGCGGACTCCCATCCGACCAGTTCCGCCTCGCGGTATTTGTCGATCAGCGCGGGGGGGAATATTCCTCCCACCGGAATAATTGTCCCCGCATGGGGCCGCGCCGCGGGCGTATACAGGCAGAGTTTGCGCGGCTCAATGGCAAGGGTTGCGTGGGCCTTCACCATCGGCATTCCGGACTGCCAGCCGTCAAAATTACCCGAAGGCAGGTCTATGGAAACGATAAATGGTTGATCTTTCTCCCGGCCGGCGGCGTTAATAAGTTCCGCCATTTCCAAAGCGGCGCCGCGCAGGGGGCCGGTCACGCCGGTACCGGCTATTCCGTCAATAACGACATCAGCCCCGGCAAGCGCGGCGGCGGCAGTAGCCGCCTGGGGTTCCCATGCCGTTACCGGGACACCCAGCTTCTGCACGGCCAGCATCGCCTCGGACAGCGGGGTTTTGCCATCACCTGAAAATGATTCCGGAATCTGTACGGTAAAAACAGCGCAGGCGGATGATTGCACATAACGGTCAAGTATAAGCGCCTTGAGCATAATCAAAGCGTCCGCGGCATTGCTGCCTTTTCCCGCGAACACGATGATTGAAAGCCTTTCCCGTTTTTCCGCGGGATAAACGCGGGCGAAAGCCTGAGCGCAGGCCCTGCCGGCGGCTTCAACAAGGGCAAAGGAATTAAGCCCCCATTGCGCCGACGCGTCCCTGTCCAGATTCCGCGCCCCCGCCGCGGAAAGCAGCGCGCCGCTCTCCCCGTCCGCCAACGCGTCCGGTTTTCTGTTCACAGCGCGTCCCTCATAAATTTATCCATGCGCCACCAGACTATTTTTATTTTCCAGTCGCTTACCAGCAGGGCGGAAAGTATACCTTCCGGGGAAAGGTGAAAATTGTTGAAACGCAGTTCTTCGGGATCAACTTTGATAAAACCACGGCGCTGACGGTGCCCGTCCGAATCTACGCGCAAAACGGCGTAACCGTCTTCAATGGGGAAATAGAGCAGTATGCCGCCTCCCCGGATAATTCCCAGCATGGAGTACAACAGGCGCGCATAAACCGTCTTGCCGTTTTCGGAAAAACTGTACTCGTAGAAGGGCGCTTCCACGAAACGCTCGTATGCGCCTTTCTCCACGTCCAGTATCCAAATAAGAGAGCTGACCGGCTCGGTACTTGCCCGCGTATCAGTCGATTCATCAAAAACATCCCGATAGTAATCTACCTTGATGTACAATTTTCGGACATCGGGAGCGGCTATTATCGCGTCAACCGACGCGGAAAAACCGGGCCAGTCCGGCGGCGCGGGAATAGCGTTATTTTCCAGTTGAACGAGAAAAAGCTGTTCACCCTGGGCGCTGTACCAGTAGACATTCCAGCCGGAGGGCAGACGGCAGACAACGGCAATTTCATCTAACACGGAACCGTACAGGCCCGTTATAAGGGGGAAGGGATTGCCGCCCTGCCCGCCCTGTCCCAGATACTCGATAAAGCGGCCGTCCGCGTCAAAATGAAGAATAACGCTGTCCAGCTGCGCCTTGTTTGCGGCGTCAAAGCCGTGCCGTTCATAGGGCAGCCGTTCTTCGACATAAATGTGTTTGCGGGAATCCACGACGATTTTGCCGGTGGACCGCAGCGGGTAGGTAAAAGCCCAGCGGGTAACCTGTACGCCGTCCTCAACCTTGGTCTTCAGGCCGGCAGGTTCGGGATTGGTTTCATCATTGTAAATCATGAACAAAAGATCGCCATAGGAATTATAACGGACAACTTTCCCGCCGTTGTTATCGGCAATGTAAAAAAAACCGTCCCGCATGGCAAGCTCGACATGGCGCAGCCGCGCCTTCCCTTCAAGGCTGTACAGGGCAATCTGGTCTTCCATGGGGCCGATATCAAGGGAAAAAAGGTCCTCACGCTGTATGGAATCGACGTTTGCGGGGGTGCAGGCGGTCACGCCGGCGGCGAAGAAAATCACCGGCAGGCAGAAAAGAAAATATAACCAGGGTGTCTTCATGGGCTTCCTTATGCCCTTTATTATATTGCCTAAACGCCATTCTGTGAAGTAATACCGGAAGAATTCGAAAAATTTCACACAAAGATCACAAAGGAACAAAGATCACGAAGGAAGGAAAAAGGGGGTTATTGCAAGCAATCTGAGCTTAATAACTTCACGATAAGATTACAGACAATCCCCCCCTTATTTCTCTTTGTGATCTTTTCTTTCTTCGTGTTCTTTGTGTGAATTCTTCCGGTCAACCAGTGTTAGTCGATAAGAAGTCCCTGATCCCGCTTTAATATGCGCATAATTTCCAGGTATTTGAGCGGACTGCGGGGAAAAGGACTGCGTATTTCATACTGGGTTCCGTCATCCAACGTAAATAAAAGTATCATTTTACCCAGCACCGTAAATCGTTTAATTTGCTGCAATGGAAAATCCACACCCGCGCAATGAAACTCTGTGCGGCTTATGTACATTGTTCCCTCCGCGATAAAGCTGTTTCCCACCGCCGATTGAACCAAAAACAGCTGCTGATTATCATCCGCGCAAATCGGTTCATCGCCCGCGTTGTTGACGGTCTGCGTCATATATTCCCTTTGCCACTTGTCCCAATCGGTAATGCTTGAAAACGGCAAGTCTTTCCCCTCAAGAAATCCCCTTTCCGTATACACCGCGTTCAGCCCGCAGCCGCAGGAAAAATGATTGCCGCGCGAGTGAATTGTTCCTGTTTTTTTACACCGCGGACACAGGTACAGAACAATTTCAATATATTCCGCCCGCTTTCTTCCCCGGTAGCGGACAGGCTTTTCTTTCTGCCGTTCGTAGGCGTCTTCATAAATATCCCGTTCAATTATTTGAAGAATCTGCTCAGGGAGCATGGATTTCAACTCCGCGGCGGAATACCGGCCCATCATCTTCCCGGTCATTTTCCCCCAGCGTTTTTTCCTTGCCCAGCGCGGCTTGGTGAAATAGCCTCCCTCCAGACGGTGGGTAATCAAATCCGCCCCGCTCATCTTCACCAGCTTGGCCGTTGAAAGGGGAATAGGCCCGGTTACTCCGTTAAAGGAATGGTTTCCCTCGGCAAAAATGCACACGCTGTAACCCGCTTTCAGCCGGTGAAGTATTTCCCGCATGGTAAAGGCGTCCGCCTGGGCTTTGTTGATGGGGATGGGGGCAAAAACAAATTTTAAAAATATTGAGCGGAACCCGTGCCTGAAGGTATGCTCGCTCGCCACAAACCATATGTGGCGGGTAAAGTTCACTCCCACCATAGCAGGATCAAAATTGGTATTATGGTTGGAGATAATGATAGCCGGCGCGTCCGGCCCTTTTTCCAGTTTGCGTGTATATCCCCACATGATTTTTGAAACGGGAATCGCGATGCCGCGCATCACCCGCATGATAAACAGGAACCACCTATAATGTTTTATGGGTCTTTTTGCACTTTTCATAATATAACGTCAGAAACTTTGATTATCATTAACCGGAAATGGTTTGTCAAGACCTATTAAGTATCAAAGAATTTAACCACGGAGTTTTAATTATGTGGAAATCACGCCCTGTAGCATTATTCTTATGTAGGATTTTATAGGGGCTTATGCCGTGCTGCATATCTCCAAAAACGCGCTCAATATTTCGCGCGCAAGTTCGGGCATCCTCCGTGAAACTCCGTGGTAAATTCTTCTCTCTTCTTTGTTTTACAAATCCACCGCGACAGTTCCGCCTTTTTTGTCCAAAGTAAAGGCCGCCTTTGCGCCGTCACACTCGATTTCGTAACCGCCGCGAAAACCTTCAAAGTACAATTCACCGGATGCGCCGCTGGTCAGAGCCGCTTCGCTTCTCCATTCACCCTTGATCTTTTTTTCCAGTTCTGTAAAAACAGGCTTTACGCTGTTGTCTTCGCGCAGAAGGCCGGCAGGGGCTTTCAGCCATCCGCCGTCCACAGTGTTCCATGTGGTAATGGCCTGGACCAAAGGATGGGCAAAAAGTATCGAGTACATCTCCGCCGTTTCCCGCGCCTGCCGCTCCTCGCCTTCCGGCGTACTGGGCCAGGAATCCACCTGCCAGTCATTAAGGTCAACGATATGGCCGGGCATAATGTCACCTGATATGATTGTATTCTCGGTAAAGTGTATCGGCAGGCCGAATTGCGCGTAACGCTCAAGGATTTCCCGCGTTTTTTCCGCTCCCCAGTAACCCTGATGCTGATGGGACTGTATCCCGATTACATCAATGGGTATGCCCGCCTGAAGGCATCCGTCAATAAGAATTTCATACCGCGCGGAAAGATCAAAATCATTCAGTAAAAGCACTGCGGAAGGATTAGCCGCGCGGGCCGCCGTAAAAACCTCCCGTACCATAGACACCCTGCCAATCTCTTTACACACGCGGGTAACGGCATTGTCGTATTTGTCAAAAACCGGCATAATCACCACTTCGTTGATCACGTCCCAAATTTCGATTAGACCTTTGAAATGGGTCAGTTCCCGTTCTATGCGGCGGCGGAGTTTTTCAAGAATTTCCCTGTTGGAATACCGCATAAGCCAGTCCGCGCAGACCGTATGCCACACCAGGGGGTGGCCTTTGACCTTAACGCCCCGTGAACAAAAATATTCGGCGGCGGCCAGAGTACGCGCCTCGTCCGGACTGCCCTCGGACGGTTCATAACGCCCCAGGTAAAACGGCAGGGTGGCATAGTTCATCACCGAGAAAATTTTATCCAGCCGGTCTTTCAAAAAGGCCTTATGCCCCGCCCGTGGCGCCGCGTCAGGCATATCGCCCATCATCGCCACCGCGTCAAAACCGCCCACCCCGAACAAAAACTCATGCCCCGTCTGGCGTATCTTTACCGGCCGGTTTGCCGCCGGCCTGTCCCCGTTCATAATCCGCAGCGTAACACCGGACTTCCGGTGGTTAAATTGATCGGTACTCATGGCGCCACATTATATCAAAAAAGGGAAAAGAATTTTACCACGTTGTTACAAACTACTACGCTAGATAAAAGCTTCCGCATCTGTTATCCTGTTATGGTATGAGTCAGCATATTGTATCGGCGCTGGTGGAAAACCGGGCGGGAACCCTGAGCAGGGTGTCCGGCCTGTTCAGCCGCCGGGGCTTTAATATTGACAGTTTGACGGTGGGCGAAACCGATGACCCCTCAATTTCTCGGATGACCATTGCCATTGGAGGCAGCGGACAACAATCCGATGAACAGGTATTGGAGCAGATTATCAAACAGTTGGGCAAACTGGTTGATGTAATCGCCGTGCGGGAACTGGAAAGCGACTCATGCCTGCGCCGCGAGATAATGCTGGTTAAAATCAGCGCAGACGAACAAAATCGCCCCGCTGTTTTGGAAATAGCCGGTATTTTTCGCGCCCGCGTTGTGGATGTTTCCCCCAAAACCATCACGGTAGAGGCCACCGGCAGCGTGGAAAAACTGAACGGCCTTCTGCTTCTGATGCGGCCTTACGGTATCCTTGAACTGGCCCGCACCGGCCTCGTAGCCCTGGAGCGGGGAAGTAAAATACTGTCGGTTGGAAACCACGCGCAACGGGGATTAAATTATGGACAAAAAAAGCATACCGTGATACAATAGCGTTAGGCATTAAATACTGAATTATAGAGGAGATTACCTATGAAAAGAGTTATTGCCCTGACATTGATAATTTTGGCTGCTTTTCTTGCCGTTTCTATTATTACGGCCTGTAAGACATCGCCGCCGGCTGTGGAAGAACCTGAGGAAGCCGTTGTTCCGCCGCCTGAGCCGCCGCCGCCGCCTGAGCCGGAACCGGTACCCGAACCGGAAGAAGAACCGCCGGATACTTCCCCGCCGGAATTATCGGTAATTCTTTCACCCCAGCCCTTCAGTCCTGACGGCGATGGCGTTGATGATATTCTCAATGTAAGAATAAAAGTACAAAGCGCTTCTCCTGTTCAAAACTGGCGTATTGAGATACGCGAGCCGGAGCCGCCGTATTTACTCTTCTCCGAATGGAGCGGCGATGGATCGCCGCCGGCATCGTTGACCTGGGACGGACTAAGCCATGAGGGCGAGCTGGTGCAGTCGGCCTCCGACTATCAGTTTGTGCTAACGGTCACCAATCAGTACGATACCGGAACCTATAAGGGACCCATTTCCGTAGACGTGTTGGTCAGACGGGAGGATGGGGATGTTCTGAGGGTAATTGTTCCCTCCATTGTCTTTGCCCCCAACTCCGCGGACTTTATTAAGGGCGTCACCCCGGCGCAAGCGGAAAACAATGACAAGATTCTGCGGCGTATTGCCGAGGTTCTCAACAAATACAACACCTACCGGGTAAAAGTTGAAGGCCACGCAAACCCGACCACCGCGCCGGGGACCAAAGCCCGCGCCAATGAGGAAAACGGCACTAAAAACGTGAAAGGCCTGAAACCCCTCAGTGATGAACGGGCAAAAACCGTTGTGGACTATCTGGTAAATCTGGGCGTTCAACGGGAACGGCTTACACCCATAGGCCTGGGCAGCGCCCGTACCATCGTGGGTTACTTCAAGGAAGACGATAAAGGTAAACCCACCAAGGCGCTCAATAAAGACAACTGGTGGAAAAACCGCCGCGTTGAGTTTATCCTTGAAAAGTAATTAGTTGATTGAGGATTTTCGGGGGCTGTCGGGTGGCAGCCCCTTTTTTTTATTGTTAAAGAAGATGAAGAATTTTTTACCACGGAGGACACGGAGTTTCACGGAGGAGAATCACTAAGCCTGTCGAAATGATCTGAAGCGGTGCGAGATAAGAAAAAAAGGGAAAGTGTTGGAAGATGAAATTAAAAAGCCGGAAGCACTACAGACCGGCTGCGACAGTCACGTGTTTCCGACTTATATAAAAACATAATACACGGCGTACTTGAAATCAAGAATAACTTTGTAACCGAACGCTACGATATAATACCTATTCCCCCCCTCCGTGAAACTCCGTGTCCTCCGTGGTTAATTCTTCTTCTCTTCTTTCCTCAACCGCCATACACCGCAATCATAACCCCCGCCGCAATGGCAGTGCCGATTACGCCGGCGACGTTGGGGCCCATGGCGTGCATCAGCAGGAAGTTTCCGGGATCGTATTCAAGGCCGACTTTGTTGGAAACACGGGCGGCCATCGGTACGGCGGAAACACCGGCGGAGCCAATCAGCGGGTTTATCTTCTCTTTCAGGAACAGGTTCATGATTTTGGCTACCAGAACGCCGGACGCGGTGGCAATGGCAAAGGCTACAAGGCCCATCAGTACGATGATCAGGGATGAGGGGTTGAGGAATTTTTCCGGGGTCATCTGGCTGCCGACGCCCAGGGAGAGGAACATCGACACGATGTTCATCAGGGCGTTTTGGGAGGTGTCGGAAAGACGGTCAACTACTTTGGATTCACGCAGGAAGTTGCCGAACATCAGACAGCCGATAAGGGGCGCCGCCGCGGGGATAAGGCACAGGGCAAGCACAAAAACGACGATGGGGAAAATGGTTTTTTCCTTTTGCGAAACCGGCCTGAGCTGTTTCATTTTGATCAGCCGTTCCTGTTTGGTGGTGAGCAGTTTCATAATGGGCGGCTGAATGATCGGCACCAGCGCCATGTAGGAATACGCCGCTACCGCTACTGTAGCCAGCAGATGGGGGGCAAGTTTGGCGGCAATGTATATCGTGGTGGGGCCGTCGGCGCCGCCGATGATTGACACGGCGCAGGCTTCCCTGAGGTTAAAGGCAACGCCGGGCAGGAAGTTGGCAACGCTGATAAAAAACATCGTTCCGAATACGCCGAACTGGGCCGCCGCGCCGAGCAGCGCGGTTTTGGGATTGGCAATGAGGGGGCCGAAGTCGGTCATCGCGCCAATGCCGATGAAAATAATCAGGGGGAAAAATTCATTCCCTACCCCGCCCTCGTAAATAATATTGAGGAAGCCGTGGGGGGCGTCGCCCATTCCGGCGAAGGGGATGTTGACAAAAATTGTTCCGAAACCGATGGGGATGAGGAGCAGCGGCTCAAAGCCCTTGGCCGCCCCCAGGTAGACAATCAGGAAGCCCACCGCCACCATGAGCAGTTCCTCCCAGCCCCCTACCCGCGTAGTTTTGTTTTTACCGGTAGCGTCGTCAATTTCGGTAGTTTCCTTGTCTATTTTATCGCTGATAAAGGCGTAAATGCCCGTGGTTTCGGCGATTTTTTTGAGGAAAGTCCCCAGTGAAATTCGGGGCAAATCATCGCTGTGGGGGATTTTGCCTTCCAAATTGTGCCACGACGGCAGATCCGCCGAAGCGGTGGTCTGAGCCTTCGCCCGTGGACTGAAGGCGGTACCCGCCAAAGAAGCAATCAGCGCGCCCAGCACGATGACCATGCACATTTTGGTGATATACACCGGGTCTTTCTTTTTATTCAACATACGTTCCTTCCTTTAAAAAGTATCTCACCAAAAAAAGCGTGGTCAGGCAATTTCCGCTATGGGCTGTTGTGAGGCTACCTGTTTCCCCGTGGGAACCAGGAAATGTACCTTTCCGGCGGCGGTAGCCTTTATTTCCAGTTCCATTTTCATGGATTCAATAATGATAATCGTCGCGCCTGACGCAACCTGTTCGCCTTCATTCACCGCGTAACGCAGAACCGTACCGGCAACCGGAGCGGGTACCACCGTACCGCTGCCCGAAGGCGCTGCCGCCGCCGGAGCCGCCGGAGCGGGAGCCGTAGCAGCAGGTGCGGGAGCCGCGCCGGGAGTTCCACCAATCTGCGCCACCGGCTGTTGGGCGGCAACCTGTTTTCCCGTAGAAACCAGGAAATGAATTTTTCCCGCCGCGGTAGATTTTATTTCCAGTTCCATTTTCATGGATTCAATGATCAAAACAGTCACGCCTTTTTGCACTTCGGCGCCTTCCTCAACAGCATAGCGGAGGATGGTACCGGCAACCGGCGCGGGTACTGTTACGCCGCCGGAAACCGCCGCGCCAGCGGCAGGAGCCGCCGCAGCGCCGCCGGCGGTAACCGCTACTGTTCCGGCGGGGGAAACCACCACCGCGTAATCGGTTCCGTTCACGTTGACGTTGTATTTTCCCGCCTGTACCGAGCCGGCGGAAGCCGCGGG
>Ga0268262_10003311_pt1 | contig 17570 bp, 15 predicted proteins | sample TergutNc150P3_FD_190354 | JGI IMG/M metagenome (GOLD analysis project Ga0268262, IMG submission 190354) | Nasutitermes corniger P3 segment gut microbial community from laboratory colony in Florida, USA - Nc150 P3 (SPAdes) (version 2) | ecosystem: Host-associated > Arthropoda: Insects >...
GGCGACCACCGGATCTGCTTGTTTCTTTCGCCTACGGGCGTATTTTCGGTCCCAAGTTTTTGGCATTGTTCCCGCTTGGAGGAATTAATATACATCCGAGTCTTCTGCCGAAATACAGGGGACCCTCTCCTGTGCAGGCGGCAATCTTAAACCGCGATACAGAGACGGGAATTACCGTTCAGACTCTGGCAAAAGAAATGGACAGCGGGGATATTCTGGCGCGGGAAAATTTGCGGTTAACAGGCAGTGAAACGGCAGGCTCGCTCGGCGAAATAATTGCGCAAAAAGCGGCTGTTATTCTGCCGCAGGTATTGCGCGATATTGCCGCCGGAACCGCCCGCGCCAAGCCGCAGGATCACGGCATGGCAAGTTATTGTTCCCTGATCACAAGGGACAACGCCCTTATAGACTGGAAAAAGAGCGCGGTTGAAATTGAAGCCGCTGTACGCGCCTTTTACCCGTGGCCGCTTTGCCGGACTATTCACGGTGGGCGGGAATTATATATATTAAAAGCAGGGATATATGGCGGGACGCCTTGCGGGACGCCTGGCGAAACGCCTGGAGATGCGCCGAACGGCAAAATGGGGCAGGTTACAGGAATAGACAAACATGCCGGTATATTGGTACAAACAGGAGAGGGGATTCTCTCTGTTACTGAATTGCAGTATCAGGGAAAAAAGGCTCTTTTTTGGAAAGATTTTTTAAATGGGGCGCGTGATTTTAATAACGCGCAATTAGGAAGTGAAAATGTTTGATTTAAGTTCAATAGAAGGTTATGTTGCGAACCACTTGAGGGTTTTTATTTTATCGGTCGCCGCCATTTTGCTTTTTGTAGGTCTTATTGCCTTGTCCGTCTTTTTTATTTTTGTGCGAGGGACAGAACAGACAATGGTTCCCGATGTGGTGGGCAAGGAATTAACGCAGGCCCTGTTTGAACTGCAGGTAAAAGAATTGTACCCCCGCCTCCTTTTGCGTTATTCGCAAACTTCCAGCGACAAAGGGCATATAATGGAGCAGGAGCCGAAACCGGGAACCATCGTAAAAGCGGGCAGAAGAGTGCGCCTTGTTGTAAGCCAGGGCGTAATCGTAAACAAGGTGGAAAATTTTATCGGACGCAATTTAAACGATGTAAAAATGGACTTGCAGGCGCTTTACGCGCAAGCCAACGGGATTGCCCTGCTTACCGTAAAAGAACCAATAATGTACGATTTTTCTTCCGAAACGCCCGGTACGATTCTTGCGCAAAAACCGGAGGCCGGAACGGATATCTCCGGACCCATGACGCTGGAATTTGTCGTAAGCAAGGGGCGTGAAAATACAGTTATTACAGTGCCTAATCTTATTGGCATGAAACTATCGGACGCGCTTGGAGTTATCGGAAACACAGGAATTAATTTTCAATTTAACCTAAGAAACAGAAGCGGAAATGAAAAAGGTGAAACGGTTGTTCATCAGGTGCCTCCCGGAAACGCGACGTCTCCTTTAAGCTCTATAGTTGACATAACGGTAACGTCTCCTGAAAAACTTGCGGACAATGAAATTTTCGGGCTTTTCCGTTATAAGATACCGGTAAATCCCTATCCGTTGTCCGTGCGCCTTGAGGCGCTGCTTCCGACAGGGGAAAGAATCCGGCTTTTTACAACTGATTATATCGGCGGAGAATTTACTCTTCCCTATAAATTGCCTGTGGGAACAGTTATTGTTCTATCCATGCTGAACCGCGAGCTGTACCGCGAAACCGTCGGCGCGCATTAAAATTAATCGGCGCTAAGTCCGATTACATTGTCAACCGGTAAAGAAAAAATCAATCCGTGAGCGTCGGTATTTAGCCCGTAATTTTCGCTTATTGCCTGCATTATGGGAACTTTCTTGTTATTCTCCGCGAGAATCAGGATAATTTCTTTTTCATCTTGTACGGAAATACCGAAGAATTTTACAGGTCCCTCGTGCGCCGTGCCGCGCGCGTGCAGTACCGTTCCGCCTCTTGCCCCCGCTTCCCTTGCCGTGTTCATAAGATCGTCTGTGTAACCGTGATTTACAATTGATACGATTAAATCGTGTGAATGTTTGCTTGTCATATTCTCTCCTTTGCCGGAATTTCCCTCGGATATTTTTTCACTCTTTAATATGCTCTGTTTAAAAACCAGTAAAATTGGATCGTTAATGGCGGAAAGCGGAACGGTAAAAGCAATCCCCGCTCCGGGTCCGTAACTCTTAAGCTCCTTTCTTACTTCCTTCAGCAAAACCTGAACGCCTACTTCCTGTTCAAGGCATAAAATTACCGCCTTCTCGCCGGAGCCGATGCCTAGAAGGTTTAAAATTTCCGAACTGGCTGTCCCTTTTCCCACGCTTGTAAAATGAAAACGCACCTTTTCATTCACGCAGATGTTGGTAATTGAATGGGATCTGCTCCAGTCTACAATAAAAATTACCAATTTTAATCTGGGCGTTTGTTTTTGTTGGGTTTTTTCCGCCTTTTTCCCCTGCTGTATTTTTGTCAGTTTTGAAGGCAGTTTAGAGAGGAATGTTGACAAAGCGGATTTATTTATCATTTATACATCATCCCCATACACGTAAATTTTGCCCCAGTTGATGCCTTCTCCGCCTGTGACAGCGGCGCTGATAGCGGCAGTCTGCTGTATGGTAAGAGCGGCGGCGTATTTTGTCCTGAACTGGTAAACAAGCCCCATTAGCTGAATGACAATGAGTGGAGTCATGGCGACTATGGCTACAACGCCGAAAGCGTCAATCATAAGGTTTCCGCCAACGCCTGTGCAGGTTCCCATCGCGAAGGGCAGGAGGAATGTTGAAGTCATGGGGCCTGAACACACGCCGCCTGAGTCAAACGCGATGCCTGTGAAGATCGGAGGAACAAAAAAAGTTAAAACCAGCGCAAAAACATAGCCGGGAATTAAAATGTACATTATCGGAATGCTGTAAAGAATGCGGGTCATTGTTATTGTAAGAGCCAAAGCCATGCCGATGGAAAGACCGCTGTTCATCATCTTTACGGTAATTGCGCCTGATGAAATTTCCTCAACCTGTTTGTTAAGCACATGAACGGCTGGTTCCGCTTTTACGATAAAGTAGCCGACAATCGTTCCAAGCGGAATTAACACCCACCTGATAGGCGATTCCGCAAGCTGTGATCCTAAAAGCTGTCCCACGGGAAAAAATCCTACGTTTACCCCTGTTAAAAAAATTACAAGGCCTATAAACGTGTAAAGAAAACCTACGCCGATTCGTCCAAGCTGATGCTTCTTAAAACGCCGCGTAACAAGCTGGAATATTATGAAACATAAAACAATGGCGCTTAAAGAAATTAATACGTCTTTAAGGGAATGGGGCAGTTCAAGGGCGAAGAACCTGACCACGTCCTGCGAAGTTGCGGCGTCATATATCGCGGAAGTTTCCACTTCCATATGCTCCGGCTTGTAAAAAATACCGAGAAGAAGCACCGCAAGAATCGGCCCGATACTGCACATTGCCACAAGGCCGAAGCTGTCTTCCTGTGAATTTTTATCGCTGCGGAGGGCGGCGATACCCGCGCCCATAGCCAGAATAAAAGGAACCGTCATGGGGCCCGTTGTAACTCCGCCCGAGTCAAAGCCTACGGGAACAAATGCGGCGGGCGTAAAGTACGCAACAATAAAAGTTATCAAATAAAAAAAGACAAGTATAACGGAAAGCCGTATTTTTAAGAGGGGGCGGAGCACTGAAAGCATCAGAAAAACCCCTACCCCTATTGATACGGTAAATATCAAGGTTAAGGCTGGAATGGAAGGAGTCTGCCTTCCCAGAATCTGTAAGTCCGGTTCGGCTACGGAAATGGTAAACCCGATTACAAGAGTTACTATAACAAGCAGAAGTAATTTTGAGCTTTTGGTTAACTCAACGCCTATGCCTTCCCCCATCGGCATCATCGACATATCCGCGCCAAGCGTAAAAAAGCCCATCCCGATAATCAGCAGGGCGGCTCCCGCCAGAAACATCAATATTGTTCCCGACGGCATAGGCGTTAAAACCACGCCGGCTATAAGGACAATAGCGGTAATCGGCAGTACTGATGAGAATGCCTCTTTGATTTTTTCTTTCAGTATTTCGTTCATTAAAGTACGCATAATTATAGAAAAAACGGCATTTTTTTGCAATATTTTGTTTACCGTTTCGGAATTTCCCATTATACTGGATATATCCCAAGCAGGGCAGGAGGCTTATATGCAAAAAAAGGCAACCGATAAAAGACTGACAGGCGTGGTAGTTCCGGTGGGAGCGCTGCGGAGCAAACACGGAATGGGAGTCGGGGAATTTTCCGATCTTGCCGTTTTTGCGGTTTTATGCAAAAAAATGAAGCTGGGTCTGATTCAGTTACTGCCTGTTAATGATACAGGGTATTGGAGCTGCCCGTATTTCAGTTTAACAGCGTTCGGCCTGCACCCCTTGTATTTAAGAATCGAAGATTTGGAAGAATTTAAGACGGCGGACAATTCAATTAAAAAACGAATTAAAGAAGCAAAAAATAAATTTGATAAAGATACGCGTTATTCTCATTATAATGTTCTTAAAGAAAAACTTGAAATAAGCAAGGCGCTTTATGACGCTAACGTGAAAGATATAACCAAAAGCGCCTCAGGCGGAAATCTCGCAAAATGGATCGAACAAAATTCATGGGTAAAGAAATATGCCGTATACCGCAGGTTAAAAGAAATAAACGAAGGAAAATCATGGAAAGAGTGGCAGGAACACCGTAACGTGACTTCCGCCGACATTGATAATCTTTGGAAAGACAAGAGTTTATTTGAAGAACACCTGTTCTGGGTATGGCTTCAGGAAGCGCTGGATTCGCAGTTTTCCAAAGCGGCAAAAGCCATTGCCGAAGCGGGCATTGTATTGGAAGGGGACCTTCCTATATTGATAAACGAAGATTCCTGCGACGTTTGGGCTCATCCTGAATTGTTTATCCAGGAGCTTTCCGCGGGCGCTCCTCCCGATATGTACAGTCCCGGCGGCCAGAACTGGGGTTTTCCGGTTTATAACTGGGAAGCCCATGAAAAGGATAACTATTCATGGTGGCGCGACAGGCTTGCAGTGTCCGCAAAGTATTATCAGGCTTACCGCATAGATCACGTGCTGGGATTCTTCCGTATATGGGCATGCTCGCGCAGCGATAGTTCGGCGGTTCTTGGACGTTATGTGCCATACGCGCCAATCACTACGGGTGATTTTAAAAAATTGAATTATGACAAGAGCAGATTCCGCTGGATAACTCAGCCGCACATTCCATCGGCGGAAGTTTGGGACGCTTTACGTAATAACTGGGGCAAAAGTTTTACCGACGAGGAAGTTACCGCGGCGGCAAATAAAGTTTTTTCCAAAGCGCTGGATCGCGTAAATAACGAGGAATTGTGGTTCTTTAAAAAGAAAATTAAAGGGGAAAAAGATATAACAGCCCTTGGCCTTCACCCAGCCGCCAATGATTATTTGACAAGAAAATGGCACGACAGGTTGTTTATTGAATATGACAAGAAAAAGTTTTTCCCTGCCTGGTATTACAGAGATTCAAAGGCGTATAACAGTTTTTCACCGGACGAAAAGAGAGAGTTGGAAGCCCTGCTGGATAAACGCCGGATAAAATCAGAAAAAATATGGGAAGCGCAGGGCAAGAAGCTTCTTTCCGTATTAGTGGAATCTTCCGGCATGCTTCCGTGCGCGGAAGACCTTGGCGCTGTTCCAGCCTGTGTCCCGAAAGTTCTTACAAAACTGAAAATACTCGGGTTAAGGGTTGTGCGCTGGCACCGCGACTGGGGCAGAAACGGACAGCCCTATGTTCCTTTTGAGGATTATCCGCAGTTGAGCGTTTGTACGCCCGCGGTTCACGACAGTTCTACCGTAAGGGAATGGTGGGAAAGAGAGGCGGATCAGGGGCAATTTACCGGATTTATCGGCGTTCCGTCTTTGCCGAAAGTATACAACCCCGGAGCGGCAAAAATTATATTGTCCAAGATTGCATCCGCACGTTCGCGCTTCCGTGTTTTCCAGATACAGGATCTGCTTCACCTTTCAAACAAATGGTATGCCGCGGATCCCGCGTCCGAGCGCGTTAACGTTCCCGGCACATTAAACGATTTTAACTGGACATACCGCCTTCCGGCAACAATGGAAGAAATTGTCAAAGACAAGGATCTTATCTGGGAAGTAAGGGAATTGAGCAAGATTAAACCGGTAAAGAAAAAAACCGTGTAAGATTCTGAAAGTATTGCAGAGCGCAGGAATGACACCCTGCAATACAGCTCTGTCACGCTATGTCTTGTGAAGTGATGCTTAACTGTCCATCAGCTTTACGGGTAGCAATTTTTCTTAAATATTCAAAATATTGCTTGTCCATTATAGCTATGTGGGTTAAAATCCAGTCTTTAAGGAAATGGGTAAATGATATAAGGTTCTGCCTTCCGGCCTCAAACGCCCTTATATTATCAACCACAGTTAATATAAAGGCATCATGTTCTCTTTTATGCTCGGCATAACCTTTATAATTGGTAGCGCGCAAGATCCTTTCTTCTGTCGCAAAATGCACCTTTACATATTTAACAGCTTCTTGAATAATTTTTTGAAAATAAAGCTGTTCCGATTTTCCATCGTCAGCAACGTGATTGTACATATCATTGACCAAATTTAACAATCCTTTATGCTGATCATCGATGATTTTTACCCCAACCGCGTATGTTGGAGACCATGTAACCAGATTTGAATTGACCTTCATAATACCACCCCTTTTCTTGTTTTATATCCTCATATAAAACATACGAAGATTAAAGGTAATTGACCATGAATTTCGTCCGTAAAATATGAGTTTTCCACAGGTTATCCTCTACTTGAAAATTGCGTAAATTTGCGATATATTGCCCAATAAAGACATAGTCTTTTAATAAAAACACGCAAGGAGTTTATAAATGAAAAGATTTGCATTAATTTTTCTGATTTTGGCTGTTGGTTTTGCTTTGATCGCATGCGGCTCAAAACCCGGCGTAGGATCCGCCTCTGATGTGCCGCCGTGGCTGAATGATTCGCCTCCGGCTGATTCTCTTTGGGGTATCGGGAGCGCCAAGCAGTCTTCCCAGCAGATGTCCATGACCACCGCGGAAGCCCGCGCAAGGACGTCTATCGCCCGTCAGCTTAGTGTCAAGGTACAGAATATGTTCACAGATTATAACCTTGATGCGGGTAACGTAAAAAATCAGGCTAACACTTCACTGCAGGAAGACGTAACCAGGCAGATTACCGATATTGACGTTACCGGAGCGCGGCCGGTTCAGCGCTGGCAGGGAAAAGACGGAACATGGTGGTTTCTTGTGGAAATGAAAAAAGCCGACGCAAAGAAGCAGGTGGCAAGCATTCTTGGAAATGAAGAGGCCGCATTCGCCCAATTTAAGGCGCAGCAGGCGCTTCAGATGCTGGATGCCCAGCTTGCCAAGAAAGATAAGCCTGTAGTGGTAGACAACTAGTTGAAAATTGTTGTTTTCCCGCTGTGTTTATTGTTTCCGGTATTGATCTCTTGCGCAAGTTCGCCTTCATCAACACAGCAAACAGCCGTAAATCCCGGCAGAAACAGGCCGGCGTGGGTTGATTCAGTTGAATCCGTCTACAATAAATCGCAGTATGTTGCCGCCGTGGGTTATGCATCGGACCGTGAAATGGCGGAGAAAAACGCCTTTGCAAACCTTACCGGATTTTTCGGACAGTCAATTTACGCTGATCAAACCATTACAAATACTTACCGTGAAGCCGTAAAAAACGGCGCGACAGCCGGCTGGACTGACAATATAAACATGGAAAACACGATAAGGATTACGGCTTCTCTTGAAACTCTAGCGGCGGCGGAAATAAAAGAAGTCTGGCGCGACTCCAGAAATAATGTTTATTATGCGGCTGCTGTTATGGAGAAATCAAAAGCCGCCGTAGTATACACGGATATGGTAAACGCAAACCAGAATATGATAAAAAACCTTACTTCAATGGGCCAGGCGGAACGCAATTCAATGGAAGGTTTTTCGCGGTATCAATTTGCGGCGGCGGCGGCGGATATAAATATTACTTACGGGAATGTCTTAAAATTAATAGACGCTCCCGTTCCGCCGGGGCTTAAAAAAGGCGATGAATACAGGCTGGAAGCGCAGAATATTGCCAAAACGATTCCTGTCGGCATAACCGTAAAAAACGATAAAGCGGGAAGAATCCAGGGCGCATTTGCCAAAGCTCTTTCCGGCATTGGTTTCAGAAGCGGCGGCAATAATTCGCGTTATATTCTTGATGTTAATGTATCCGTCTCCCCCGTTGATTTTCCCAACAATATCAATAAATTTGTCAGAATAGAACTTGGCGCGGCTCTTACCGACACAAGCGATAAATCCGTATTATTGCCCTACAATTTTACAAGCCGCGAGGGGCATGCCACCGCCGCGGAAGCGGAAAACCGCGCTTATACCGCGGCGGAACGAAAAATAGACGAGGAATACAAAGACCTGTTGTTTACATACCTTTCTCAACTATTGCCGAAAAAATAAAAATATTAAACAGGAGTTTTCAATCTTGTTTTTTTTTGATACAATAATTACGGGGATTTTGGAGGGGGCATGCAAAAAGAAGGATACATATTAAGAAACAGCGAATATATAAGGATATTACCGGCATGGGCTCAGGAGCTTGCTGCAAAATACGGCTCTAAAACGGCAAACCTTTACATACTGCACGGCAACATCAGAGACTTGCTTCCGCACAGAAAAAAAGAAGATGAATTTGTTTTTACAAGGGTGCAGGAGTACATCTCTGAAATCTTATTCGGCAACAGGGATATAATCGCTTACTATGACCGTTCAGGCGGAGTAACATTTTGCGAACCTGAAATGGAAAGAGATTACCTTAGCGCCGCCCCAAAGTTTGCCGTAAGCCCCGACATTGACAAAGGCGATTTTCTTTCCAGCGATCCGGAAAAAAGTTTTCCGTATCTGGAAAAATATTTTCTTTCGCGCATTCCGGCGGACAGGCGGCGCGAAAAATGCCGCATGGTGTTTATCATTGATTATGCCGAACATATAGTTCCCGCCGGAGACTTAATCCGCCTTTCCGATACAGACCGTTATTGTATGGTTACATTTAACAGATGGGCGACTGATCCTAAATTCATTAACGGCGATATCTCGGTTATTCTTCTAACCGAAAATCTTGCCGATATTTCTTCCCGCCTTATAGGGTCTCCCTCAACCGTAAAAATAAGCGTGCCGTTTCCAAGCGTACAGATAAGGGAAAGTTTTTTACGTTCAAGGGAAAAAGAGGGAAAACTTCTGCTTGAGCGCGGGCTTTCTCCGGAAAAACTTGCCGTTGTAACATCGGGTGTTAACCTTATGAACCTTAACCGCCTTGCAGCCGAAAGTTTTGAGGAAAACAAGCCCATATCGCTTGAATTTATGCGCATGAAAAAGAAGGAAATAATAGAAACCGAAGCGGCGGGGCTTTTGGAATTTATGGAAACTTCTTTTAATTTGTCCCATGTTTCGGGTCACGACTTTGTAAAAAAGCGGTTTAAGAACGCGGCAAAGGCGATAAAAATGGGACGCCCCGACGTACTGCCTATGGGTTATCTGATTGCGGGCCCCGTCGGAACGGGAAAAAGTTTTATGGTAAGCGCGTTTGCGGGGGAGATAGGAATCCCGATGGTAAAATTCCGCAACTTTCGCACCAAGTGGCAGGGCGAAACAGAATCTAACCTTGAGAAAGTCTTAAACATACTTATCGCGATGGCCCCTGTAGGCGTAATGATAGACGAGGCGGACGCTTTCCTCGGCGACCGCGATCAGGAAGGGGATTCGGGCACTAGCAACCGCGTATTCGCGCAGATCGCAAGTTTTATGGGTAACACCGAATACCGAGGAAAGATAATATGGTTTTTAATTACATGCCGCCCCGATCTTATACCTATCGACTTAAAGCGCCAGGGGCGCGCCGAGGAACACCTTGCGCTTTTTTATCCTGAAACCGACAAGGACAGGGAGGATCTTTTCAAAACGCTTGTCCGCAAACTAGATTTGGACATTCGCAACTTCTCGGTTACGGATCTTTTCAAAAAATACAGCCACGAATATTCGGGCGCGGACCTTGAAGCCGTCCTTGTGCGCGCAAAACTGCTCGCCGCGATGGACGAGCGTGTTTTTGTAAAGCGCGAAGACATGGAAGAGGCGATGAGCGATTTTGTTCCCGCGGCGTACCCACACGAAGTTGAGCTTCAAAATCTTGTCGCTGTTTTGGAATGTACTTCCAGAGAAATGATACCGAAGCAGTTTCAGAAACTTCCGCGCAGTAAAATTATAAGCGACATTCAGGATCTAAAAGCGTTACTTGGCGAGAAGTAAGTTTTAAAACTAAAGTCTTTTGAAGTTCACTTGCTTTCAATGCCCATTCCGAAAAGCGCAAAGTCATATTTGACGGGATCATCGGCGCAGTACGTTCTTAATTTTTCCGTAAGCTCGACAACCGCCCTCTTATCGTTGGACTTGCGTTCCAACAGTCCAAGCTTTCGCGCCGTACGCGCGACGTGTACGTCCAGCGGAATAAAAAGCTCGGACGGCTTTATACCTTTCCATAAGCCTAAATCCACGGGCCCTTTGCGCACAAGCCAGCGCAGGGCGAGATTAAGCCGCTTGCACGCGGAGCCGTTGCTTTCTTTTCCTTTATCGTCCGCCTTGCTGTCCGCCTTGCCGGGATTGGAAATGTGTTTTGAATACCGCCCCTTGTTTCCCTTTGCCATCTCTTCGCGGAACAGGGCGATTCCTTCCCATGTATTTCCCGTACCCGCAAAAAGTTTTTCAAGAGTTGCATATTTTGCGTAACAGTGCTCAAATCCCCTGCAAAAATACTTTAGATCGCTTTCAAAAAAAGTACGGTGTATGTTTTTGTTTTTTAAGTTTTTATAACCGCGTGATGTTACATAAGAAAAGGGGCTTTTGCCCATTATAGCGAACAGACGTTCCGCCGAACGGAGAATCATGTCGCGCCTTCCCCACGCTATGGTCGCCGTAAGAAACGCCGCAATTTCGACATCTTCTTTTTTTTTGAAACGGCGCGGAAATTGGACAGGGTCGTCTTTGATAAAACCGGGAGTGCAGATTTTCTTGTACCATAAATCAAGCTTTTGCGCCTGAAGTTTTTCCGTCATTTTTAAAACGCACCGTCAGGACTCGTCATGACTAGTCATGACGGTGAATAATTGGGCGCTTCCTGCGTAATCGTAATGTCGTGCGGGTGGCTTTCGCGAAGGCCTGAAGCGGTAATCTTTACAAACCTTCTGTATTTATTTAGCTCGGGTATGCTCTTACAGCCGCAGTAACCCATGCCTTTGCGCAATCCCGCTATTAGCTGGTTTAAGTAGGTGCGAAGCTCGCCCTTGTAAGGCACGCGCCCTTCGATGCCTTCAGGCACGGGTTCCTCGTCTTTGCCTATCTGGTAACGGTCGCCTGAACCGTCCGCGATGGCTCCCATACTGCCCATTCCCCTGTATTCCTTGTAAATTCTTCCGTCGAAAATAATTTCGTTTCCGGGCGCTTCTTTTAACCCCGCAAAAAGGTTTCCTATCATTACAACGCTCGCTCCTGCGCCTATAGCTTTTGTAATGTCTCCAGAGAACTTTATGCCGCCGTCCGCGATTACCGGTATTTTTGATTTTGCCGCTTCTTCGGCGCAATCCCAGACCGCGGTAAATTGCGGCACTCCGATTCCCGCGACAACCCGCGTGGTGCAGATTGAGCCCGGCCCTATGCCAACCTTAACCGCGTCCGCTCCCGCGTCGATTAATTTTTTTGTTCCGTCTTTGGTGGCGACATTTCCGCCGATTACGGGAACATTGAATTCTTTTTTAATTTTCCTGATCGCTTCCATAACGTTCTTTGAATCGCCGTGCGCGGTATCAAGAACGACAAAATCAACTTTGGCTTTTACAAGCAGGGGAAGGCGCATGGCATAATCCTGCGGGGAAATTGCAGCGCCTACGATAAGTTTGCCTGTTTTATCGGTTGCCGCGTTGGGAAAATTTTCATGCTTTTCCATGTCAGTTACGGTGATAAGCCCTTTAAGCTTGCCCTCGTTATCCACTACAGGGAGTTTCTCAATACGGAATTCATCGAATTTATCGCGCGCTTTTTCTACCGTAGGCTCTCCCTCTACGACGATTACTTCTTCGGTCATAACTTTTACGACGGGAAGGGAATCGTCGCGGCAGAAACGCAGATCGCGGTTTGTGATGATTCCTTTTAATTTTCCGTCTTTGTCCACGACGGGAAGACCTGATACTCCGTAATCTTTGACAAGAATCCTTACGTCGCGGACATAAGCGTCATGGGGGACAGTTATCGGCGATTCGATGATCCAGTTTAAAAACCGTTTTACATTCGCCACCTGATGGGCTTGATCTTCGGGCGGCAGGTTGCGGTGAATAACCCCCGCGCCGCCTTCAAGAGCGATTGCGATTGCGAGCTTTTCTTCGGTAACCGTGTCCATTGCGGCGGAAATCACGGGCACGTTCAAACGGATGTCGTCGCAAAGAACGGTTTTTATATCACATTCTTTCGGCAGAACTTCGGAATATCCCGGCTGTAAAAGAACATCGTCATAAGAATAACTTTCGTTAAACATCTTATCCCCCCATTAAAGCTTTATATTTTTCGGCAAGCGTTTTTGCCTTTTTCGCCGCAATGCCGCAGTACCGCTGCGGGTTTTCAAAAAAGGAAAGCGCCTCTTCTGTTGAGCCGTCCGTTTTCGCCGTGATTAATCCCAACTCCGCCAGTTTGCCGCTGATTTTTTTAAGCGTATCAGGCTCTTTGGCGAGCGCGGCGGCAAAACTTATATTTTCTTTTTCGGCGGTAAGTGTAATTTTACGGATAACCTCGTGCGCGTCGCTTACGCCTGTTTCCGCCAGCAGTATGTAGGCGGGTTCCGCCATCACTCCGCCGGGTATCCCGCCGCCACGCAGGTTGGCAAGAAGCCTTTCGCGGTCTGTGCCAAGCCCTTCGATAACCTTCGACATTCGCGAGACCGCAAGGCAGAAACCCGCAATGTAATCGGAAATAAAACGCTGGCTTGCCGAATTGGAAAGATCGCGCTGGTGTTCGCTTATTTGATCCATGAAAAACGTGTTCACTCTTGGCATGAACGCCTTCCATAAACTTTTAACATGTTCGGAATTCCACGGGTTGCGCTTCTGGGGCATGGTAGAGGAGCCGACCTGCTCGGCGGCAAACCCTTCGCGCACTTCGCCTATTTCGCTCCGCTGTAAATTGCGGAGATCGTCGGCAAGGTTGGCTATTATTCCGAAAGCGGTGTTAAATTCCAAAAGCAGGCGCAAAAGGTATTCGGGCTCCACAAGCTGGGTGGAATGTTCGGAAGGCTCAAGCCCAAGCTCCTCAAGGTAGATGCGCTCAAGCTCCTGAGGGTCTTTTACAATCATGCTTGTCGCGTTGTACGCGCCGACAGCCCCCGAAAGTTTTCCTTTTAGTTCTTTTGAACGGTTTTCAATTTCAAGAATAGACTTGCCAAGCCGCGAAACATATTCGGCAAAGGCAAACCCAAGGGTGATGGGGACGGCGTGCTGTCCGTGAGTGCGCCCTACCTGCGGCGTTTCCGCTTCTTTTTCGGCAAAGGAGCACAACAGCAGTTCCAGTTTTCTAAGCATGGGAAGAACCGCTTCGCGGGTAACTCCCGCAATCCGCCATGAAAGGCTTGTGTCCAGAATATCAACGCTTGTCGCTCCAAGATGAACAAGAGGGGCGATTTTTGCAGGGACTTTGGTCTTTAACACATTAACGAGTGCCCTAATATTGTGGCGGGTCTTTTCTTCCTCTGCGTAAACCTCTTCCGGGCTTGCCGTGCATTTTTCCAGTTCCGCCCTTATGGCGGGAGTAAGCTCCCCGCGGACTTTCAGGTGCGCGAAAACAAGGGCGATTTCCGCCTTTATGCATGAGGAAATTAATGCTTCTTCGGAAATCCACGGAACAAGGGAGTCATAAACAGATGCTTCGGAAACGGAATACCGATGGTCGATTGGGGAGATATTTTTGAAAATATCGCGAGCTTCCATATTCGATCATGGCAAATTTGAAAAAAAATGTCAATGGTTATAAAAAAAGCCGGATTGTACGGCTGAATTTCAAGGAAAAACAGCCGTTTTTCCCTCTTGTTTTTTTGCCTTAACAGGGGCAAAATATAAGGGGAGGGATTTATGAGCAGTGTTGCAGTAACCACCGGCAGTTTTCAGGCCGAAGTCCTTGAATCGCCGGTTCCGGTACTTTTAGATTTTTGGGCGCCCTGGTGCGGCCCCTGTAAAATGATTTCGCCTTTGCTGGATCAGTTGGCGGAAGAATACAAAGGACGCCTTAAAGTCGGCAAGGTCAATGTCGATGAGGAAGGTTCCCTTGCGGAAATGCACGGCGTTTCCTCAATTCCCTCGCTGTTTGTCTACCAGAACGGGGCGATGGCGGGCCAGAGAACCGGCGCCGCCCATAAACACGAAATAGAAGCCCTGTTTAAGGATTTCATTTAATTATTTTGGCACATACCGTTTTGAGTTATTGGGCTTTCCTGGTGTAGCGCTGCTTGTAGCGGTAATGTACCATTCGGCGGCGGTTTTTGAATTTTCTTCTATTGTTTCATCGCGGCAGATGGTACGGGAATTGGTCGCTCCGGCGCTGTTTACCGCGCCGGCCGGTCCGCAGATTTTTCCGTCAACAGATTTCCACGCGCCCTGTTTAAACAAAAACTCGGCGGTTTCAGCCAGATAGTCTTTTGCCCACCACGATGACAAATCGCTTGAAAACATCACCGCCGCAAGAGCTTTGTCGTCCTGATCCAGTACATAAACAGCCGAGGCGGGCGTATGTATCAATTTTGTTTCTCCGGGTATCCAAAAATCCCGCGCTTCCGACGATGCGTTTACTCCGCCCGATACATTAAGATTATCCGTGTATTCGTCCCTGCTTGATCGATCAAAAGTACGCAGATGAAGCACGACATATTCGTCTTTTTTAACCTCGACAGGTGAAAACTCGTAAATTGTTTGTTTTACGGCGTTTGCGTTACCGTTGATAATTACGCGCATCGCGCCGAGATTACCCGCCGATTTCGTCTTAAATTCGATATACTCTTCTTTTTTCCCGGCTTTGGCGTTGTAATATTCCGTACAAATCTCGTTTATCACCAGTTTCGGCATCCTGTTATTTCTGGTACGAAAAGGGACTAACACATTGATAGAATTTTTGTCCTGGTCTTCAGCCAGAATTTCAGCGGTAATTCCGGTCCCCGGTTTCTGGATTTCATTAATCCTTACTTTTACCGTACTGCCTTCTTCAATTGAGTCGATGCCAAGGACAGGCTCAAAGACCAAAGATTTAATTGTTACCGGACGGGAAAATTCAAATTCAATCTCGTCCTCCGAAACAGCCCTGCAGTTCAGGAAAAGCAAAGCTTCCGAACTGCCTCCCAACAGCTTTGCCGCCGCCCCTGCCGCCGAATCTCCCGTGGAACAGGAACCCAGGACGATACAAACAGCAGCAACGCAAACGCTCAACATGGCATAAATAACTTTCTTCATATAAATACCTCCACCCTATATACGGCGCGGACATGCGTTTTTGCATGACTTTAGCGGAAAATATTTTCTTGTAAAGTAAAGCACCGTTCATCTGCGCACCGTATATATAGTATCAACATTATGATTAATGATTTTATCATGTGTTGATATATACCATTTGCTTTTCATGGAAAAGAAAAAAGGGGGATATTTATGAAAAATTAGATAACTAAAATACAGAACATGATTTACGAAATTCGAGGGCAAAAAGTCATGTTCGACATGGATCTTGCCACATTGTATCAAGTGGAGACCAAGTATCTTAACAGAACAGTAAAAAGACATTTGAAGCGTTTCCCGCCTGACTTTATGTTTCAACTTACTGACAAAGAATGGGAAAACTTGAGGTGCCAAATTGGCACCTCAAAATGGGGCGGTTTAAGATATTTACCTTATGTCTTTACAGAACAAGGTATAGCCATGCTTTCGGGGCTTCTGAACAGTGATATTGCCATAAATGTTAATATTCAAATTATGAGGGCGTTTGTCCAATTAAGGCATTTTGTACTCACAAAAACAGATACAGATGAACAAATAAATGAACTTCGCAAATTATTATTGCTTTACATGGAAAATAACGATAATCGTGTGAATGAAATAATCATCGCCCTGAATAACCTTATAGCAAAACCGCCAGAAACAAGAAGGATAGGATTTACTGTTGATAATTCTTAAATATTTAACTGCTAAAAGTCCCATACCTCTGCCTGTTACTAAACACATGGTACGCAAACAGTGCCAAGCACCGCTTTTTCATAGTGTTATCAGTAAGTAGATATACGCTACCTATGAGGGTATGTTTACAAAGAGCAACCATGCCCCCTGCGCTCTAGAGATGTATGCCTATTAATAAATACTCAAAATGATCTGTTGTTACGTAAGTCGGCTTTTAATAATTAGGGAATGTTTTGCGTTTTTAATTCCATACTAACCAGCGTTATCATACCAAACAGCGTTATAAGTATAGGGGAAAAAGCCTTTTCCGGAAGTAAACTGACCAGCATTACTATCGGAGCAAATGTAAAATTAGAACGCGAATCATTTGTTGATTCTTTTGTAAGCGCCTATACAGGCGTTGCGGGAACATATACCCGTCCGAATGATAAAAGCACCACATGGACCAGAGGTTTAATTACTTTCTAGAACTTATTCTTCTGCAGTACACGGTGTCAGTCATCAAAAGATGACATTAGGCAATATTAACTTACTTTTTCCAGCATATCGTACATGATGTCGACTTCCATCATTTCTCCGTCTTCACCTGCTTCGCATAAAACCGTTATGGTATCTCCTTTGACAGAAGATACCGTGCCTTCGCTGTCTGCTTTAACAAATTCTTCGCTATGGCCTATTTGAACGTCTTCAAGGATTTTTACCCTGTCATTAATCTTAAAGGGAGGTTCTTTCACAGGAGGGGCGGCGGCAGGTTTCGATTCATTTCCGCCGGGCGCGGCGCCGGCTCCGCCGCTTTTTTTACCCATATTATAAACAGTCAGAACAAGCTGTTCCAACTGGGACATTTTCATGTCTTTAAAATCATTATTAAAGAACTTCTTTATAACATAATTTGCGTCTGCCGCATCTTCTATATTAATATCTTCAATATTCATAATCGTTTTGTCCTCCTTGCATACAAAATTACTATATAAAGCGCTTTTCGTCAAGTCATATCCCGGGTGACTGCCGCCGCTTTTTCGATTTAGGCATACATCTTACCTTCCAGTATAGAAAAAAATCCCCAAATATGCCAAAATATAGCAAACAGCGGACAGGAGAGGCGCGTGTATAAACAAGTCGACGCAAAAGTAAATTTTCCCAAATTGGAAGAAGAAATCCTTAAATTTTGGGAACAAAACCATATTTTTGAAAAATCCGTATCCAATAGGGAAGGAAAGAGCGAATT
>Ga0268262_10003312_pt1 | contig 17568 bp, 22 predicted proteins | sample TergutNc150P3_FD_190354 | JGI IMG/M metagenome (GOLD analysis project Ga0268262, IMG submission 190354) | Nasutitermes corniger P3 segment gut microbial community from laboratory colony in Florida, USA - Nc150 P3 (SPAdes) (version 2) | ecosystem: Host-associated > Arthropoda: Insects >...
ATGTTGCTCGTAGGGTTTATACGTGACCTTGTCACTTTTTCCTTTGCTCATGATAAAATTTTATCATGTCTTTTTTACTAAAAGCAAGAAAAAAAGGCTGCCCAAGTGTTACTTCTTGGACAGCCCCTTTTTTATTGCAAGAAGTCCCTCACACAAAGAGGGAAAAAGCAGCGTTTTTTCCGTAGTGCCTCATGTAAAAATCAAACCGAAAGAGGCTGATGCCTCACGATAAAAAATCTAACCATAGGAACCGAAGCGCAGCGGCTTCATGTTCGGGTTGGAAACAAACTCAGGAACAGGGTCAGCGAAAGAAGGTAAATTGTCAAGAGCTTGCTGCATTTTTTTCATCTCGGTCATAAGGTTTAGTTGTTTTTTAAAAGATTTAAGATGCCTTTTTATTTTCTCTGAGGTGTCAGCAGATGACATAGCCAGTTCAAAAGGAGTCTGAGGCTTGTCGTAAGTCCGCCTGACCTTGCTTCCCGTCCTTTCTTTGGAAACCAGTTTACGGGCGGCATAAAAGAAATTGAACAGCCGGTCATAATGCGTGTACACAGTCTGCAATGCGGCAACACCCCTCTCGCCGGAATACCGCAGGTAGCCGACGTGTTTTCTGACAGTCGCGCCGTTTTTCTGCTCGACGAAACAATTGTCATTTTTCTTGCTGCCGCGGCTTCTGGTAAGGTTTATCCCTTGTTGTTTGCACCATGTCATAAGAGCATTGTTAATAAACTCGCTGCCGTTATCCGAATGCAGGATGCATACCGGAAGTGGGAGCTGCGAACAGGCGTCGTTGAGGGCTTGGTAGACCCATGCAAAAGCCTTGTTTTTCAGCGCGTAATGGGCTGTCCATGCGTTTTTAACCTCGGTAATTGTCAAAGTATAGCAAAATTCCCCTGACGGATTGCCGCCGTCATGCTGGACAAGGTCTATCTGCCACAAACCGCCGCCCTGTTCGATACATTCAAAATGGCTGAGCGCAGGTATCAATTTTTTAATATGCGCGGCTGCGGGTCTAGTGCCGCAGGTGCCTTTAATTTTCAGTTTGGCTTTGTTTGGCTTCAACAGACGGTCGATTGTTGAGGCGCTGATCTTCCGCAGCTTGGCTGTTACCTCATCACCCGGATCGAACCGCGGTTCTTGTACAATACGGTCGATGTTCGCGCGCAGGAAAGGTTCAAACAATTTTCCGCACTGGTAGTTAAAAGCCTCCCAGATGAGCGCCAGTGCGTTCTGAACCGCTTTGTCATAAACAACAGGATATGTGCGCCGCTTTATTTTTTTATGGGTAATTTTTATTTGAACTCGTTTTCCCGCCGCTTTGATCCTGCCTTCATTGGCAAGGATATGGATCGCGTATTTACGGTCATATCCGGTTTGTTCGATGAAAGTATCCAGTATTTTGGTCTTTCCCCTCTTCCTCGCTGTACGGTATTTTTTTGCCGTTATTGCGGTTAATTTTTGTCTTTCCTTCAAATTTAACTCCATACGTACCCCGGTAATCGTTCTTGCCGGTATTATTTCACTTTCCGTATGGTTTGATTTTTATTATGAGGCATCAGCCTTGCTTGGGTTTGATTTTACGTGAGGCATTGCGTTTTCTTGACATTATAAGGATAATAATGTATTTTTGTAATATGAGGTGATTGTAGAACACAATCACGTTAATCTAAAGAAAGTTCGATTGGTGAAGTGATTGTAGGGCGCAATCACGTTAATCTAAAGAAAGCCCTATTTTTTGCGCCCCTGTGGGGCGTTTTTTATTAAGGATAGCCATGGAATTCCACCGTTTGAGCACCGCTTTTTATTCACAATTCGGCCAGTATGAGGAAATCCTTAAAAAAGAAGAACGACCATATTATGTGTTGCTTCTTGAATTGGACGGGCTTACCTATGCTATTCCACTTCGTTCCCATATTACGCACCCCTATTGTTTCATTGCAGACAATTCTTCCGGTCAAAACAGCGGTCTTGACTATTCTAAAGCCGTGGTAATTATTGATTCATCTCAATATATTGATCCTGCCCCTGTAACAATTCGTCAACATGAATACAATATTTACAAACAGCGAGAACACCTTATCAGAAAACAATTTTCATCTTATGTGGCAATGTATAAAAAAGAAATTCGCCGTCGTTTAAAAAATCCGACGCTTCCGGTTTCTGCATTGTGTCGTTATGCTTCATTAAAATATTTTCACAGGGAACTTGGGTTGGATAAATAACATAAAGATTTATTTACCTGCCTATTTATTTCAATTGAGGGTAAGATGTATACCTAAAAATTTTGTTCCGTAGGCAGGGCAAACATCTTTAATGTTCATTTAACGCCGCCAATTTCTTGACGACGCTACGGAATTTGAGTGACAGAGACTCCGCACTTGCACCAGTTTTTACAACATAATTAATTTGTTTTGCGTTTTTCTAATTCAAATGTTTTCCCTCTTATAAATTTTATATCAGACAAACCTTCATATCCTACGGCAAATGTTATTATTTGAGAATTTGCATCAAATGTTGTTACAGCTTGTGTTCCACTTCCCATAATAGCATTTCCAGCTTTTATTGTATGATTACCATTTTTGACGGTAAAATCGACTTCCTTGCCATTACGAACTTTGGCAACCAATTCATCGTCAACAAAAATATTTATCGTTGCGGCTGATCCACCATAATAATTATTCCGTTTAACAATAACAACCGATTCATTTTCGCCTACATTGAAATTCCTAGTACTATAGTCTTGGTTTGTTCCCAAAACTGAAGCTACTGAAGAACATGAAATAAAAACCGTCATCCCGAATACCAGCACCATTACCAGTATTCCTGAATAAAATTTCTTGTTTGCCATTTTTTACTCCTTACTTTGATAACAAAGTTTTTATTTTAATGACTTACCTGTCCCACCACAGGTTTGGCATTTACCGCTTCCATTACATTCAGAACAAGTCATTAAAAGTATTTTTCCTGTTCCTTTGCAGTTTTGACATTCGCCGGTTCCACCACATGCGGAACAAGTAACAGACTTCTCGACAAGATCATCACATGATCCTAATAGAATCATTCCGAATACCAGCATCATAACCAGTATTCCCAACCAGAATCTTTTGTTTACCATAAGAACTCCTTTGGAAAGTCTTCGCTGACTCATTTAAAAATCTCATACAAGATTTTATTTATAAGACAAGCAGAAATTTGTACTTTCTAATGGTTAGTATAACTTTCCCACAGATAATTGTCAAGATCAATCTATACAATGACAATGAAATCGGAGTTTGATAGCCGATTTATTACAATGAAATCAAAATTACGTCATATTTTAGCTACAAATATTAAAAATCACAGGCAATTATTAGGTTTTTCACAGGCAAAATTAGCCGAAAATGCCAGTATTGCCTCTGCCTATGTTGCAATGATTGAACTAGAGAAAAAATTTCCTTCAGATGAGGTATTAGAACGTATAGCCGGCGCATTAAAAATTGACCCTACCGAGTTATTTTCTACAAATTGTTACACTATAGAGGAAGTAAGAAATTTACAAAAATCTGTCCTAGAAGGCATTTCCCAAGTAGTAAATACCCAAATTACCAAATTTGAAACAAAACATAAATGAAACTTGTATCTCACGTTGACTCTCTTCGTTCGTGGTTTGTGGTAAAATTCTCTTTGTATCCTTTCCTATTTTTTATTCTTTTTCCAACATATTTTTCTCCGTAATATAATATTTTGTAAAAACTGAATTTTTTTACAAAACTTCTCATTATTTCTGTATAAAATATTACTGGTAAAAATTCAGGGATTTAGTTTATAATAAGGTAAGGGGGAACATTTTATCTTTATGATTTGTTACAAAATAAAAATGAAAACAAATTTTTTTTGTATTATATATATTATCGTTTTTCTGTCGTCTTCTTTGTTTTGCTGCTGTAAATCTACTTCAAAACCCGCCGTCGGCACTTCAAAGAATAACGGTTACAATCAGGTTTTCCCAGCCGGACGCGTTGGAACAGGCGTTGTTTTAGATAACCTCCTTACAGAACAGGAACATTTTGACAACTTGTCTTTGAAATACCCCGTTATATTGGTTCATGGAATCGCCATGCGTGATCGCGAAACAGACTCACCCCCATGGGGTAGAATTCCGCGTGTATTGAAAGAAAACGGTGTGGAAGTATATTTTGGAAATACAGACGCATGGGGTACTATTGAATCAAACGCGAAAATGTTAAAAACAACCGTAGATAAAATATTGAAGGAAACAGGTAAAAAAAAGATTAATATAATAGCACACTCCAAAGGCGGTCTGGATTCTCGTTGTATGATATGGAAATATAACTATGGGAGTAAGGTAGCAAGCTTGACTACAATATCAACGCCGCATCGGGGCGCGGTTATCGCGGATCTGATTCTAAATTTAAAAGCTATTAATACCGAAACCTCGGAAAAAAGTCTGGAGGTTTTGGTGGAATTGTATCATGATATATATCCTGATATCTATACCGCAGGCTATGAATTAACAACGACAAATATAAAGGAATTTAACAGAATTGTGATAATGGATAAAAGAGTATACTATCAAAGTATTTATTCGGTAATGAACAATGCTACGGATGATCTGCTTTTTGGCGCAAGTTATAATTATATTAAAAAAGAATTAGGGGAAAACGACGGCTTGGTAAGTGAATATTCCGCAAGATGGGGAAATAATATTACCAAAGTAGAAGACGGAATATCCCATGGACAAATTATTGATATTATGGGACAAGAACAGTTTGGTATGAAAATTCTCAATATCTATTTGAGAATTGTAAATGATTTAAGACATAAAGGTTTTTAACAAAATCCATTAATAGTTAATGTTCATATTCCTGATACGAAAGCAATACCGTCTCCATTATATTATTCACATATACCATTCTACATCATTGCCAAAATGTTTTTTACCGTATTTTATTCGTTCTTTTAATGTCGAAAAATGTATTTCCAATTTGTTTCCGCTATCATCTAATATATAAATTGAATCTCCCTCTGTTTTGTTTTTTTGCCATTCTGTTATCCTGTTTTTTTTTATTTTTGTAATAAAATATTTGTATTGTCTTTTTGGTATATTAAAACAAATATGGGAATAATTTTCTGATGCAATATATTTTTCTTGTTGATCTAATGCTAACCATATTTTTCCGGCAAGAAAATATGCGCTTCTGCTTGATTTCATTACAGGTTTTAATTTAAGTATATCTTTATAAAATAAAAATGCCGAATCTATATTTCTTACGGAAATTGTAATATGATTTATTCCATTTATCATTTTTTGCCTCACTATTATTATTTCCCGCTTTTCTCAATCCCGCTAACCAACGCATCGCACACAATATCAACTTCTTCCGTCGTCATGGTCGGATACAAAGGCAAAGTCAATTCGTGAGTACAGACATATTCGGCTTTCGGCGTGGAGTTTAATTTATCCTTGTATGCGCTGAAATTTTGAATCGCGGGGTAATGGATACTTGTTTGAACTCCGTCCTGTTTCATTGATTCTATAACCGCCGCCCTGTCTGTTTTTTCTGAAAGCAAAATGGGCATTATGTGGTAGTTTGGTTTTCCTCGCGAAAAATTTTTGAAAGGGATTGAGACGGACGGGATTTTATCAAGGCGGCTGTGGTAGTGTTCCACTAGTTTTTTTCTCTTTTCATTTGCGTCCGCAAGTTTTTCAAGTTGGACAAGCCCAAGGGCAGAACTTATTTCGTGAATACGGTAATTCAGCCCCGGCGATTGTACATCGTAGGAGACTGCTCTGCCTTTGTAGCGATCGAACGAGGCGACGGACATTCCGTGAGAGCGTAAAAGACGCAGTTTTTCATACAAATCCGCATTGCGCGTAACAACCATGCCGCCCTCGCCAATCGCTATGTTTTTGTTGGCAAAAAAACTAAAAGCGGCAATATCGCCGAAAGTGCCGAGGGGCTGTCCTTTGTAATCGGCTCCCGGTGAATGAGCGCAATCTTCGATAAGCGGCAGTCCGTGTTTTTTGCACAGGGCGGTTATTCGCTCCATATCGCAGGCAAAACCGGCATAGTGAACTATCATCACCGCTTTTGTTTTCGGAGTAATCTTCGCTGAAATGTCGTCAGGATCGACCGACCAATCTTCCATGGACGAAATGTCAGCGAGTACATTTTTTGCGCCCGTCATTTGGGTAACATTTTGATCGGCGATAAAGGTTAAAGAAGGGGTGATTATTTCATCGCCTTCTTTTATGTCGAGGGCAAGAAGCGCCATGTGCAAGGCGGCGGTGCAGTTTGAAAGAGCAAGGCATTTTGTATCGTGACCCAAAAATTCGGAAAATTTGGATTCAAAGGCAAGTGTTTTCTCGCTGATACTTAACCAGCCTGAATCGAGTACCTCTTTAACAGCCTGATACTCTCTTTCATCGTAATTAATTTTATGGAGTTGTACTCGCCACATGTATTTTTTTAAAATATCATATATAATGCTCTGATACAAGGAGATAATATGAAACCGGCTATGCCTGAAGAAATACAAAACAAAATCGCGCAGGAAGGAATTATCGCGGTTTTAGAAATCGAATCCGAACAAAACGCCGTGCCGCTGGCAAAGGCGCTTCTTGAAGGCGGAATTACAGTAATCGAGCTTGCTCTGCGCACGCCCGCGGCTATTCCCTCAATTTCGCTGATTGCTAAAGAAGTTCCGCAAATGTTCATTGGGGTTGGTACTATTATCGAACCGGGACAGGCGGCGACGGTGCAAAAAAAGGCGGGCGTACGTTTCGGCGTTTCTCCGGGAATAAATCCGCTTATTGTTAAAGAAGCTGCGAAAGCAAAACTTCCCTTTGCGCCCGGAATTGCCACACCAAGCGAATTGGAACAGGCAATTTCCCTCGGCTGTCGTGTTGTCAAATTTTTCCCTGCGGAAGGCTTAGGCGGTTTGAGTTATCTAAAAAATATTAACGCTCCTTATAATCACCTTGGTATAAAGTACATTCCCCTGGGAGGCGTATCTGTAAACAATCTTACGGATTATGCAAAGTTCAACTCCGTGCTTGCTATCGGCGGAAGCTGGATAGCGAACAAAGAGCTGATAAAAGCGCAGGATTGGAGCGAAATTACCAAAAGAGCCAAAGAAGCAAAAGAGATTTGGAAATCCGCCCGTTCCTAAGCGGGTGATTAACACAAAAAATAATTAAAATTTTTTCATTTTCAGTCAAGCGCCAGAGCATCTTCGCGCCATATATAGGCAGGAGATTTTATGGGTATTTTTACATTTATGCCCTCTGGGGCTGGCGGAATCATTGTCCGGGTTGAGACGGATATTCGCAGGGGAATTCCCGGCGTTGATATTTCAGGACTTGCGGAAGGAGCGGTGAGGGAAGCGCGCGACAGAGTGCGGGCGGCTTTCAGAAATTCTGGGTTCAGTTTCCCGCTGGATAGGATTTTAATTAATCTGGCTCCCGCGGGATTGAAAAAAGACGGAGCCGCGCTTGATCTGCCAATCGCGCTCTCAGTAATGGCGGCGGCTGGATTAGTCGCTGTTACAGGAGACTTGCTCATCATGGGGGAGCTTGAACTCTCAGGCAGGATTCGCCCCGTACGCGGCGTTCTTGCGGCAGTCGCCGCCGGACTCGCCGAAGGGATACATGAGTTTATAGTCCCCTCGCAAAACTCCACTGAAGCGGCGATTTTGACTGATAAGGGCGCGCGTTTTACCGCCGCGGAAAATTTACAGGGCGCGGTACACGCCTTAGTCATGAGAGAAAAAAACGGCGTACTTCCCGAATCACTTGACGAAGTTTTCTCGTCAACCGCGCCGATAGCGGCGAAAGCGGCAAGCTCGTCAGCTAACGCGGCGGCGGGGACGGAAGATTGCGGCGATTTTTCTGATGTTCGCGGACAGACAATCTACAAACGCGCTTTAGAAATTGCCGCCGCAGGAGGACACAATACGCTTGTGTTTGGTCCGCCCGGCGCGGGAAAGACAATGCTCGCGCGGCGTCTGCCGTCAATCATGGCTCCGCTCACTCCCGATGAAGCTGTGGAAGTTACAAGGCTTCACAGTCTTGCAGGACCGCGCAATGGTTTTATCGACAAGCTAATTACAAAACCTCCTTTTCGCGCGCCTCATCATACCGCAAGCGCGGAAGGCGTTTTGGGCGGCGGCAGAATTCCGCGCCCCGGAGAAATCAGTCTTGCGCACTTCGGCGTGCTTTTCCTTGATGAAGCGCCTGAGTTTAGAATCAATGTTTTGCAAGCGCTTCGCGAACCGCTGGAAGACAGAGAGATAAGCATTGTCAGAGCGGAAGGACCGGTGCGTCTTCCCGCGGAATTTCAATTACTGCTTACCGCAAACTCCTGCCGCTGCGGACGCTTGGGTTTACACAGTACAGAAAACGCATGCCTTTGTTCGCCTGAAGAAATCAATCGTTACTGGCGCAAGTTTGGCGGCGCGTTGCTCGACCGCGTTGAGATAAGAACCGCTATTCTGCCGCCCAAGATTGAAGAAATGGGCGTACACAATAATTCAGGCGACGGAGAAAAAAGCGCCGCTATTGCGCAAAGAGTCAGGGCGGCAGTTGAAATACAACGGGACAGATTTAAGGGAACGGGTATCCGCCGCAACGCCATGCTTCCCGCCGGAAAAACCGCCGTTCTTTGCACGACGAGCGAAAAAGCCGAGAACGCGCTTCACACCGCCGTTTCAAAATTGGGACTTTCAGGCAGGGCTTACCATGGGATTTTACGGGTAGCCAGAACCATCGCTGATCTTGAAGGAAAGGACATTATTGAAACAGAGCACATATTGGAAGCGGTTCAACACCGCCGCTTGGGAGAAGACCCTTGGGATATATTGTCAATTTGACGTACTTTTTTGTCAAGACAAATTGTCTTGACAAATGTCTTGACAAATCATTTTTAGGAGGATTATAATGAATATAGAGTTTGAGTGGGACGAAGAAAAAAACGCTTTTAACAAAAAGAAACATAACATTACTTTTGAAGAAGCAGAAAAAGTTTTCCTCGACCCCAAACACATTGTAATGTTTGACAAAGAACATAGTTTGTATGAAGAACGATGGAAAACTGTTGGTTTTTCAGGTTTTGCGTTACTTTCAGTTATTTTTACGAAAAGAGATAATTCTTTCAGGATAATTACAGCCCGAAAAGCAGACAAGGGCGAAGAGGAGGACTATTTTTATGGGTATAGTTAGACACACTTTAAGAGAAAGCGATTTAAAACCATTAACAGAAGAAGATTTAGCAATGTATGAAAAAATGAATAACACTCCTATAGATTACAGCGATGATCCAAAGTATACACGCGAAGAACTTCATCAAATGAGGCTCTGGGCGGAGGAAAGACGCAGGGAACAAAAAAAGAAAATGTACTCTTTGCGACTAGAATCGGGAACTGTTAAATGGTGGCAATCTTTAGGGAAAGGGTACACGAGCATTATGGCGAAATTTTTAGATTACGCAAAAAAACACCCTGAATGGGTCAAAGAATGTATCGATAACGCTACTTGAATCGCCGCAGTTCGGGAATTGCGTCTAAAAGAGAATCATCAATTTTTCTGCCGCGCGAGGAATAGCCCAGTTTTCTGTCGGGGCGAATTGAGCCGTGGTAGTCGCTGCCTTCGGTGACATAGAGGCTTAAAGAGTTTGCAAGGGCTTCAAGCCGGCGGCAGGAGCCGGGTTTGGCTGTGGGGTGCCACGCTTCAAGTCCCATCAGTCCCATGTCTTTTAATGTTTTTATCAGGTCGGGAAGGCGTCCCCACGATACAAAAAGCGAGATGGGGTGGGCAAGGACGGATATGCCGCCGGATTCGCGTATCAGGGCGGCGGCTTCTTCAAAATTCAAACCGTCTTTAGGCACATACAATGGTCTCCCCACGCCAAGATAGCGGGTAAACGCCTGATTTGCGTTTTTAACTATTCTTCGTTTAATCAGTAGCGCCGCAAAATGAGGACGTCCAAGCGAATTGCCCGATCCTTTAGAAGACACGGATTTTCCTCCGGCGATGGTTAAAAGCTCATTCCATGTTGATTCCCGTCCGTCGGGAGTAATCATACTTAATTCAACCATTCGTTCAAGAATTTCCCTGTTTCTGACTTCCCTTCTGCGCGCCAAGCCTTCAATAGCGGAAATAAAGGCGGGAGTTGGCGAATTTATCCCCAAACCTAACAGATGAAACTCGCCGCCGGGACCAAGTCCGGAGATGTTTTGCGCAGAGTTCGACCTTGTCCAGTTAATATTTATCTCGATTCCGGGGATAAAACAAAAATTTTCCTCTTTTGCGGCGGTTTTCGCGCTTTCCAGCCCGCCGATTGTGTCATGATCGGTCAGAGCAAGGGCTGTAAGCCCCTGTTTAGCCGCCTCTTTTACAAGTACGGCGGGAGGAAGCTCTCCGTCTGAAACATTTGAATGGGTATGAAAATCGATCATTTACAAATATTATATCAAATTCTTACCAAATTAGAAATATTTACCGATAATAATTAAAAGATTCATTTACTGTGTTTCTTGTTCAACTGTAATTTACCGCTTGTTACTACAAAAAACGAGAAATTCAGGATATTTGATATTTTGGTAAAATATCAATATAATGGTATCATAAAGAGATTTTTCATTAAGGATGGTCTGTAAGTGCTTGATTATGTCTTAACAAACGGGGTTATAGTCTCTCCGGGCAAGAAAGTACATACCGGTGATTTAGGAGTTAAAGGAGAAAAAATAGCTTCTCCAAGCGGTGCTGTAAAAATCAACCTGAAGGAAAAATCCTTTGTTTACCCTTCTTTAATTAATACCCACGATCATTTGCAGGGTAATTATCGCCCGCCTGTGGGTCCAAAAAAGGGGTATTTTTACCTTACATGGCTTCCTTGGGACAACGATTTAAAAGCGTCTAAGACATTTCAGGAACGTTCCCAGCTTACAAGAGAAGACCTTTACTCCTTGTCGGGCTATAAATGCCTTTTTTCAGGCGTTACGACGGTGAACGATCATTTTCCGCACAGATTAAACAGCCAAATATTACCAACCCTGCCAATCAGGGCAATTCAAGAATACTGTATCGAGCATGAATGTTCTTCGTATGATCTTAAATGGGGCGACGGCATAGAGATTGAGCATAAAAGAGCGAAAGAAAATAACTGGCCATTTATTACCCACCTTAGCGAAGGTTTTGACAACGAAGCTATGCACAGCATTGAAAAACTGGAAAAATTAAATGCGCTTGACGACCACTGCTTGTTTATCCACTGTATCGCTCTTAGCGATGAAGATATAAAAAAAGCCGCAAAAGCGGGCGTAAGCGTTTCGTGGTGCGGATTTTCCAATATGTTCATGTTCAATGTGACTGCAAAAATACGAAAAATAATCAAAGCGGGAATTAACGTAACAATCGGAACAGATTCATCGGCTTCAGGCTCCGCAAACCTTCTTGCGGAAATTAAATACGACAGGGAATTGTATCAAAAACTTTACGGGGAAGACCTTCCCGCGCAAAAAATCTTCGAGATGGTTACAATTAACGCGGCAAAAGCGTTTAGAATGAACGACAGAACCGGCTCTCTTGATGAAGGCAAGTTAGGTGACATTTTAGTTTTAAAGGCAAAAAACGATAATCCTTATGAAAATCTTGTTTCCGCCGGAATGAAGGACATTGAATTGCTTGTGCTTGCGGGAAACCCGATATACGGCGAACTGCGTTTCCTTGATATTTTCAACGGAAATTTGCCCGAAGGCTACACAAAAATAAAAGTCGGAAACAGAGATATGTTTGTAAAGGGCGATCCCGCCGGTCTTTATAATGAAGCAAGAAAAAAAATCGGTTTTAAGAAGGTACTTGACTATCTGCCGTTTGAACCGGCACAGGAAGGAGCATAATGCCAAAACCAGCGCAATTCCGTTCAGGTTCTCTTATATACTTTAAAGGCGATCCCGCGGATAAAATTTATATTTTGCAATCCGGAAAGGTGAGTCTGGTTTATCAGGACATTGAAACAGGAGCTGACGTAAAAGACTCGGTGCAGCCCGGCGAATTTTTTGGCGTAAAATCGGCATTAGGACGTTATACGCGCGAAGAAAATGCCGTCGCTCTTTCAGATACCAGCGTAATGGTATTTACAGTTCCCGAATTTGAAGCCGTCGCTATGGCTAATTCCAGAATAATCATGAAAATGTTAAAAGTTTTTTCCAACCAAATGAGGCGCGTTCATAAACAAGTATCCAAAGTTATGGCAAAAGAAGAACAGCCGCCTGCGGACGGTCTTTTTAATATTGGTGAATTTTATTTAAAGAACAAACGCTTTTCTCACGCAAAACATATATTCAGCCGTTACCTGACATTCTATCCTTCCGGAAAAAACGCTATTCAGGCGGCAAAAAATCTTGAGATAGCGGAAACCGCCCTTTCCCGTTACGGCGACGGCAAAGGGCCGGGAGTTTCCGTAAGCTCCGCCGTTCCTGTGGGAACGGTCGCGCCCACATCGCAGAAAGATTTAGATAAAGTAAGCAAGTCGTATTATGACGCTATCGGACTTGTTTCGCTGGGGAAATATCAAGAAGCGTTTATGACTTTTAAAGTAATTGTAGACAGTAAAGTCGATCAGGAATGGACGGCAAAAGCTTCTTTTGAAATCGGACGCTGTTTATTCCTTATGAATAAATACGAAGACAGCCTTAAATTTTATACAAATATGCTGACTCAATTTCCAAAACATTCCGAATTAATTGAAACCATGTTTATCATGGGTCAGTGCAACGAAAAAGTAGGCAGAAAGGATCAGGCGGTGGCGTTCTACAAAAAAATTATTTCAATGGGCGGAGACGAGTCCACTATCGAAAAAGTAAAACGGGCGTTAAGCGCCTTAGGAGCGTAATATGGCTATGGATTTGGCCGCGTTTCAACGTTTTTCCCGTACATTTAAACAAGGAGAAATTATATTCTCCGAGTTTGAGCTTGGCGATACATTTTATCTTATTCAGTCAGGCAGAGTGCAGCTTGTAAAACTTGTCGGAGACCTCGAAAGAACTTTGGATATTCTTCAACCTTCCGAAATGTTCGGCGAAATGGCAATTTTGGAAAACTCTCCCCGTTCGGCGACAGCCATCGCCCTTGATGAATTAAAAGTTTTGGAATTTAACTCTCAGAACTTTGAAATCCTGCTCCTTGGAAATCCGCAAATTGCCTTAAAACTTTTAAAAATGTTCTGCAAACGTATATACGATTCCAAGCGGCGCTTTATGATCCTTACTCTACCGGAACCGCAGGCAAAAATCGCGGACGTATTCCTGATGCTTGATGAAACTCAGTCTGACATTGACAAGACAAGCGAGAGGCGCGAATTTAAAACCACTGTGGAAGGAGTAGCGCACTGGGCGGGAATGAGCGTAAACGAAGTACGGGACATTCTCGGTCACTTTGTTAACCAGCGTCGCGTGGAGATTTTTCCGGATCGCATTACTGTTAAGAACATCAATGACTTCTCACGTTTTGTAAGCTCCAGACGCAACGCAAGAGCTATTTAATTTTTTTAGTCATGGAAAATAAAAAACTCCTTGTTTTATCGGATTCTCATGGCAATACTAGCGCCCTAAGAGCGGTCTTTAGATGGGCGAAAAATCACATACCCCCGAACGATACAATCCAAGCTACAGCATTTCTGGGAGACGGAATTTCAGACTTGCAGTACACGTCGGACGCGGAAGGTTTTTACACGGACTGGAAACTTGTAATAGGAAACAACGATTACGGAATACAAATGCCGGAAGCCCTGACTTTTGAATTTGCGGAACATCTATTTTTTATGTGCCACGGACATCGTTATAGTTTATACGGCGGATATAATATGCTGATAAATGTGGCAATAAGTTCAGGGGCAGATATCGCGTTATGCGGTCACAGCCACATTCCATACGATAAAGTTATGAGCGGCGTTAGAATTATTAACCCGGGAAGCGTAGGACGACCGCGAAGCAGGGTAGGCGCGACATTCGCGGTTATTGAATGTCCGCCTGATAATCCGTTGATTGTAAATTTTTATGGGATAGACTCACAGGGGAAAATTAAGGAAATGAAATTGTAGTTTTACTAGTCTTAGCTCGTTTAATCCATTCCTCATAACGAGCCATAAATAACTTTCCCTTCATTTTTTATTGTTTTGTAAATATATCCGATTTCATTATTAATCTCTAAATATAGTTTACTATTAGCGTTTTTTACGTTAATATAATAAATCATAGATGCCTATGGATGAATATTATTTATTTAAATTTACCGGCGGGTATTAAACGCAATGGAGAAAGAATGTATGGAAACACATGTAGACAAGTACTTTTTTACGGCGTTTGGGGCAGTTCTTTTTGGAATGCTTGGTTATGATAGGTATTTAAGAGGTCAAGTCTTGCTTGGACTTTTCAAATTTATCACTCTTGGTGGTCTTTGTCTCTGGTATGTTATTGACACGATTATCGTCTTAACAAAAGTTGGTCAATACGAAAGGGATTTTGAATTTATTAACGGTACTTGGAAGTAAAAAACTACTTGCTCCCCACCAAACACATCCATTCCGCTTCCGCCGCAACCTCATCGCCAACATAAGCCTTCCCCTGCTGTTTAATCATCTTCGGCGAAACACGAAGGTTCTCTATCTCGCAGCGGATTTCATCGCCGGGACGAACTTGGCGGCGAAATTTTACCTTATCCACAGTCGCAAAGAAGAATAGAGCGTCATCGCCCATCACTCCCAATTTTCGCAAGCCTGCGCCGCCGCACTGAGCCATTGTTTCAACAAGGATTACGCCGGGAACTACGGGATACTCGGGAAAGTGTCCTTTAAAAAAATACTCTTTCTCCGTAAATACTCGCTTGGCGACTATTTTTTCTTTTGTCGCTTCGATAATCTCATCGACAAAAAGAAAAGGGTCTCGGTGCGGTAAAAGTTTTTCTATTTCTTCACTCATATTTATTCCTAACCTTTATATTTTCTCAATACAATAACGCCGTTGTGTCCGCCGAAACCGAGCGAACCGGAAGCGGTTGCGTTTATTTCGCCGTACTGCGCCTTATGGGGAACATAATCCAAATCACAATTGGGATCGGGATTGTCAAGATTTATTGTGGGCGGAAAAAAGCCGTCGCGCATTGCGAGAATACAGGCAATAGCTTCGATGCCTCCGGCTCCGGCGATACAGTGACCATGCATACTCTTGGTGCTGGATACTTTCATTTTATAAGCGTGATCGCCGAAAGCCATTTTTATCATCTTGGTTTCTGTCGGGTCGTTAATTTCCGTTGATGTGCCGTGCGCGTTGTAATATTGAATATCTTCGGGTTTCATTTCAGCGTCGGCAATAGCCAGTCTTACGGCGTTTGCGCCGCCGTTTCCTTCCGGGTCGGGCGATGTTATGTGATATGCGTCGGCTGTCGCTCCGTATCCGGCTAATTCAGCGTGGATTTTTGCGCCTCGGGCTTTTGCGTGTTCTTCGCTTTCAAGAATAAGTACGCCTGATCCTTCTCCCATTACAAAGCCGTCTCTATCAGCGTCAAAGGGACGGGACGCTTTTTCAGGCTCGTTGCATCTCTTGGTGGAAAGCGCCTTGAGCATTTGGAAACCGCCGACAGCGAAAGGAACGATTGTCGCTTCCGTTCCGCCCGCAATAACTACATCACAGCGTCCGGCGCGGATAAGATCCAGTCCCTGCCCTATTGCGTCTGTTCCCGAAGCGCAGGCTGTAACCTGAGTAAAGGCAGGTCCCTTTACGCCGAACATCATGGAGATATTTCCCGATGCTTCGTTGGGGATCATCATGGGGACGGTAAGGGGTAACATTCTTCTGGGTCCGTCGTAAAACAATTTTCTCATTGATTCGGAAACAGTTTCAAATCCGCCGATACCGTTGCCCATTACTATACCTGTTCTTTCAGCGTTACTTTTTACGGGACGCTTGCCGTCAGCATCGGTATCGCCCATTAATCCGGCGTCAATCAAAGCCTGCGCTGCGGCGGCGACACCAAATTGCGTAAAGCGGCACATCTTGCGCGCTTCTTTTTTATCCATCCATTTTGTCGCGTCAAAATCTTTTATTTCTCCGGCTATCTTTACTTCGAAATCGGTGGTATCAAAAGATTCTATCATTCCAATGCCGCTTTTTCCGGCTTTAAGAGCCGCGCAAAAATCTTCAACAGTGCTTCCGATAGGAGAGATAACTCCCATTCCTGTTACTACTACTTTCTTTTTCACTTTCTACTCCTTAAAAGAACATTCCGCCGTCTACGGGGAGGACTTGCCCTGTAATATATGATGAAGCGTCGGAAGCAAAGAAGAGCGCCGTGTTGGCAATGTCTTCCGGCTTTCCGGGTCGCTTTAATGGAACAACATCAAGCATTTTCTTTTTGGCTTCTTCCGGCAAAACAGCGGTCATATCTGTTTCGATATAACCGGGCGCTATTGCGTTTACACGCACTCCTCGGCTTGCCACTTCGTTAGCTAAACTTTTTGTTATGCCGATTAATCCGGCTTTGCTCGCGGAATAATTTGCCTGTCCGCCGTTGCCGTGAATACCGATAACGCTCGACATATTGATAATCGAACCGGCTCGTTTGCGAATCATATCTCTTGCCACAGTGCGGGCGACAAAGAACGCCGCAGACAGATTTATATCGATTACTTTTTGCCATTCTTCGAGAGACATTCTGAATGAAAGATTGTCCTTTGTAATTCCGGCGTTATTTACAAGTATGTCAAAACCGCCTGTCTCTTTTATAACATTTTCTATAACGCCGTCAACTTCGCTTAACTTGCTTAAATCGGCGCTGACCCAGTGGAGTTTTCCCGATGCTTTTTCAACACGATCTTTCAAATCATCAGGCTCTCTTATATCAAGCCCCCAAACTTCCGCCCCGGAAGCGAGAAAAAGGTCGGCGATAGTTTTGCCTATTCCTCGACCAGCCCCTGTTATTAATGCTTTTTTTCCGTTAAGTTCCAAAATAGTCCTCCTTATGACTCTTAATCAATATATCATAACTTGTCAAAAATTTTTATAACTTTGATATATCTTCCGCAGTTCCGGCGGCAAAAACGGGTATTCCGCTGCCGTCTGCCGGAGATGAATCTTTCCACAACCCCTGCAATACCTTACCGGGACCGACTTCGAGGCAGGCTTCGTATCCGCCTGCGGCGATAGATGCCTCTTCTTCCACCCAGCGAACAGGGCTTGTGATCTGCTGTAAAGCGAGTTTTTTCGCCTCATCGCCCGAATTGATTTTCTTTCCTGTAACATTGGAAAAAATAGCAATTACCGGATCGCTGAATTTAACCGATTCCAGCGTCGGGCTGAAATCATTTGCGGCGTCCGCAATAAGCGGCGAATGAAAAGGACCGGCTACCTGTAAACGGATAACACGTTTTGCGCCCGCTTCCTTAAAGCGGGTTTCCGCCTCGGTTAAAGCGGCGGCTGTTCCGCTCACGACCAACTGCTTTGGCGAATTGATGTTTGCGGCGTATAAATCTTTTACCCCTTCCTTTGTCCACTTTGCGATTAATTCTTCCACTT
>Ga0268262_10003313_pt1 | contig 17567 bp, 15 predicted proteins | sample TergutNc150P3_FD_190354 | JGI IMG/M metagenome (GOLD analysis project Ga0268262, IMG submission 190354) | Nasutitermes corniger P3 segment gut microbial community from laboratory colony in Florida, USA - Nc150 P3 (SPAdes) (version 2) | ecosystem: Host-associated > Arthropoda: Insects >...
GTGGTGTACTTCAAAGCCGCCTACGTCGTAATCGTTAAAGTTGTTAAAAAGTTCCGCCGCCTTCCACGCGATACGGTAAAAAAGATTTACCCCGATGGAAAAGTTGGACGACCAAAGCATGGCGCTGTTTGCCGCTTCAACCGCCTTGCGCACTTCGTCCATCTTGTCGTGCCAGCCTGTAGTGCCTGTAACCGTTGGAATCTTTTTTTGCGCGAGGGCTGTAATATTCGCGCAGGCGGTCACGGGAACGGAGAACTCAATCGCCGCGTCCGTTGAGTCAAAGTTTGCCTCGGTGATAGATTTGTATAATGGGACTCCGGTGGGAGCGTCCTCCGTAAAAGGATCGACAATCGCGGAAATGGTATGTCCTTGCGCTCTTGCTATTTGTTCTATTATCTTGCCCATCTTCCCGTAACCGATTAACGCTATTCTCATATTAACTCCTTTTTAATTAAACGGCGGTTTTTGCCGCCGGTTTTTCCGCCTCTTCAAAAAAATCAAGGTGAAGGGCTTTGACAACTTCCGCCGCCTCGGTATCTTCAACAATAAAACCTATGTTTACTTTGCTCGCTCCCTGAGAGATCATCTGCACTGTAACGCCAATAAACTGACATATCCTAAACGCCCTTACCAAAATTTCCGAGGAGCGTTTGACATTCCCGATAATCGAAACAATCGCTTTTCCGGTCTTTATTTCCACATGAGCGATCTTGCTCAACTCTTTTTTAATTTCGGTAAGGTCATAATTGGTGTCCAGAGTAAGCGATACCGAAACCTCGCTTGTCGCGACCATGTCTATGGAAACATTGTGCTTTGCGAAGATTGAAAAAACTTCGGATAAAAACCCGTACTGCCCCAGCATTCTTGTGGAGACAACGTCAACAAGCGTTACATTTCTGCGGGAAGTAATAGCGCGAACCGGCTTGTCTTTTGCCGATGCCGCGTGCGAATGTTCAATACGCGTGCCGGACGCTTCAATATTGTAGGAATTCTTAACAAGGACCGGCGTGCCCGTTTTCATGCAGGGCTGCATCGCCCTAGGGTGGAGCACCTGAGCGCCGTAGTACGCAAGCTCGGAAGCTTCTTCGTAAGTAACGTGCTGAACGGGCTTCGCGTTTTTTACAATGCGCGGGTCGGCTGTCAGGATGCCGTCAACATCTTTCCAAACCTGGATTTCCTCCGCCCTGCAAGCGGCGGCAACCATTGTCGCGGTAAGATCGGAGCCGCCGCGCCCAAGCGTCGTGATATTGCCTTTTTCGTCTTTTGCGATAAACCCTGTAATAACAGGGACCACATTGCCTTTTACAAGCGGGAGTATTTTTTGCGGAATTAATTCCCATGATTCTTTTTCAAGTTCCGCCTGAGTGTAATTTGAGTTGGACAGGAATCCGACGTCAAACGCGTCAAACGCCTTTGCGTTCATTTTAAGTGATTGAAAAAACGCCGCCGCTATCCGCACGGAAAGACGTTCGCCGAAGGATACAAGGTAGTCCTTTGTGCGCGGGGTAAGTTCCCGGATCAGGGCAATGCCGGATAATAGGCGGGTAAGCTCGTCAAACAAGCCGTTAATTTCTTTTTGGATCGGTAGTTTTAACGTTTTGATTGTCGCCATGTGCAGTTTCTCAACAAATTTAATTTCAACCTTTCCCTGCGAAAGGGCAAGGTTTCCCGCGTCGAGAAGGTGATCAGTCGTGTCTCCCATTGCAGATAGTATAAGGGCGGGTTTGTCCTTAATGTACAGTTTAACTATTTCCGCGACATGCCGAAGCCTTTCCGCGTCCGCTACGGAGCTTCCTCCGAATTTCATTACTATCATTTAATACCTCCATTTAAAGCCGAAAGAGACCATTGGTATCGGCAGTTCAAACGAACCTGAACTGCCGCCATTATCTTCCCTGCCTGAGTACTGGTTAAAAGTTGTACGGGCAGGCGGAGTATAAAAGAGCGACATTAGATTCTCCGCCGCCGCGTATATCTCCATGCTTGCCTTGCCGTTTTTGTTGACAGGGAAGAAAGAAAATTTAATGTCGAGCGGGAAAGTCCACGGAGTCCGCTCGTTTTCATCATACCATGAATCGCGTTTGTATTTCTGAATAATAACCATCTCGCCTTGCTCGTCAACATATACCACAGGGTAGGGTACAGGCGGGTTTTCATCATTCTTTCTCCTTGGCTGACCCGACGCAAAACCAAAGCGGAATGAAATATTGAACCAAACAAACGGTTTAATGTTAAGTACAAGGTTAAAATTGTGGAAACGGTGAAATGACGGATAGTACCAGATGTCTCCGACAGTGTTTGTATTTCTATTGCTTATTCCGCTGCCGCCTGCCGATGGGTCGCGGTACTTAGCCCATGTGTATGTATAGGAAATCCAGCCGTCCAGATAACGCGATTCCAGTTTTTGAAGCTGGACGTCAAATCCCCATACCTTGCCAATGCCGTCAAAATTAAATGAGGGAACAATGCCGTCCATTGTTACATCGGCGGTAATATAGCCGCGATCATAAACATATTTGTAGTAGCCTTCAAGATTAATGCTGTACTTTTCCGCGAAATCCAGTTTTGTCCCGATTACCGAAGTCCATGACCGGTTGAATTTTACTTCTACATTATCAGCGCTGTCCCCTATATTAAAATTGCCCGGATCAAAAAAACAAAGCATGGAATTTATGGAAGAAAAAAGACCTGAACCAGCCGTTATTGTTAAAGAATCTATCCCCCCCCGGTTTTTTATTATGCTGAAATCAACGTTAAGGCGGGGGTTCAAAGCCGGTTTTGTTTGGAATTCGAAATTCTTTCCCTTAAAATACAAATGGTCCACGCGCAGGCCAAGCTCGGTTCCAAAACGCTGGTTGGGAGAGGTGTATTCAACCAATCCGTAAGCCGATGTTGTAAACCCTTGATTCTTTACATCGCTGTTGAAACTCTTGGATGTAATAATCGCCAGATTCGGAATGCCATTTAAGTAAGGAAGAGCGGCGGCAACTTTCGGAGGCAGCATGCTTGGATCTTTTATTAGACTGTTTCCGTCTTTATCAAAAAGCTGTATTTCAATAAAATCAAGATCGATATCTTCTTTTAATTTCCACATTGAGTAGAGTTCCTGTACGCCGGCCGCTGCAATAAAACCATTGCCTAATTCAACGTCAGCGTCAAAGCGCCCCTGTGCGTTAAATATGGTATTTTCCATTTCTATTCCCGCGTTTACGTTTGGGGCGGAATATATGCCGCCTCTTTTAAGTCCAAGTTGATTTAATATAAGCGGATCGACTCCTTTAAATAAAGCCAGAAAATCATCGTTATACGCGGCAGTAATCCTGTTGTCAACATAATCCTCGGTTATGGTTTCCAGAAGCCCTATGCCGCCTGATAACCTTAGCGCTGCTTTTGGGGTCGGACTTGCGCTGATACCGGATATAAGAAAGCCCTGATAATTATTATAATCGGCTTTAAGTTCCATTGCGCCTTCGACATTTTTATCGGTAGTGCTGGCATAATCGGTTTTGTAAGTCGCGCCGATACCGTCGCTGCCGAAAAACGCGTTCAGCCGCCATTCCAAATCGGGAGTAAAACGGTAATCAACAGCTATGGCGGCGCTTCTGATGTAGGGGGCGGTAGTTATCGAGTTGACGGCTTCCAAGGTTTTGTTATCCGTTCCGCGGCTTAACCCCTGAGCCGCCCAAATCAAAGTGTCCCAGTATGTCACCTTGCCCATGAACAGCACTCCGCCCTTGCCGGAAAGAGGGACTGAAAGGTTAAGGCTTGTTGCGCTTGTGCCGATAGCCGCTTCAAGTTCCGTTTCTGTAGTGGAGGGGGATTTAGACGTTATTTCCAACAGGCCGGAAATCGTATGCCCGTAGCGGGCTGAAAAAACACCGTGGGAAAGCCGCGCGCTTGAAACCATTTTTGGATCGAAGATCGATATACTGCCCATCCAGTGGTAGGGGCGCTCGACATAGAAACCGTCCAACACCGCCATAAGATCACCGGGATCGCCTCCGCGTATCGAAGGCATTGCGCTGAACATTCCTGTGTAGCCTACGCCGGGCAGAAGTTTTACCGAGTTCATCACGTCTTCTATGATTCCTATTTCGGCGGTGCGCGCAAGTTCCCTGTCGGAAATCGCAACGCTGCGCCCGCTCCTTGTCTCGCTTGTTTCAGGCCGGGCGGCTTCAAGCACAAGTTCCTGCCCCTGCATAATGCCGCCAAGACGCATGGATGCTGTAAATTTTTCGACTTGTGTACCCTTTGCCGCGTCCGCTGCGGGGATAGAGAGCCTGAATGTTTCGTATCCCGGATATGTAATTGAAAGGATTGTGGGTTTGTCGTCCGGCAGTGTAACACGCGCTATACCTTTGTTATTGCAGGTAAATTGTTTTCCGCCCCGCAGTATTACTACCGCTCCTTCAAGAGGCATTGCAAGGTCTTCGTCTTCAACGGTAACTTCTATATCTCTTGCGAAAATAACCGCGGGAAGAAATATTAATGCGAGTATTAAGGCAAAGCGGGGTGTTCTCATTTATTTATTATACAATATAGATGTTTCACGGCTCAATAGACTGTATCGGCGTAATCTGTTATTATTTAGGCATGATAGGCTTTTTAATACGAAAAACTTTTTATGATCTTTGGGATAATTTATTCAGGATTATATTAATTAATCTTGGTTTTATTGCGGTTACCGCAATTCCCGCTTTTCTTCCCAAATTGGCGGCCTTGTTTATCAGTTCTACGGCGCTTGAAGTAGGACTTCTTGCTCTGGGTGTAATAATTTGTTCAATATATTTATCCGCGGCGGCGTACTCGCTTAAAATAATTTCAGATTACGGGTCTTTTGGATTCAAAGATTTTTTCATAGGATTTAAAACCGCGTGGTCCCCCGGTCTTGTAATGGGTTTTTTTATTATTATTCTGTTCCTTATGATACGCGTTGTCATTCCTTATTATTTGAGTATCGAATCCATCGTCGGCCTTCTCCTTGGAATGATTGTACTCTGGGCGGTGGTTTTTGCCGTCCTTTCTTTCCAGTTTTATTTTACGGTTTGCGCCAGATTAAGCGCCGATCTGAAAAAAGCTTTTAAGAAATGCATGTTAATTTCTTTAGATAATACCGGCCTTGCTGTTTTTATTTTTCTGCACAATATCGTAGGCTTGGTTTTATCCGTTATACTAGGGTTTCTGTTTACCGGCCCGGCCGGCGCTCTTCTTTACCTGGACGAAGCTTTGCGCCTTCGCTTGTTAAAGTACGACTGGCTGGAAGCAAATCCCGGAGCCGACCGCAAAAAAATCCCGTGGGACGAACTCTTAATCGAAGAACGTGAAAAAACAGGAGTACGTTCAATTAAAAATCTTATTTTCCCCTGGAAGGATTAGCATCTATTCCCAGACAGCCCGCAACCGCGCGTTCCATGCCCGGGAACCCTCCGTGAATAGGGGTGTTTACAACCCTGACCTTGCCGTCTGTGTTGCGCAGTGCAAGCGCGCTTGAGCCGCCGCCGTCAAGGTTAATCCCGTTCCATGCCCCCAGCGCAAGCAATAGCAGGGCTGTTTCTCTTTCCGTACTGCCCGCGCTTCTTGCGCGTCTTCCGTCAATAACAAGCAGGTAAAGATATTCTCCGTCCGCGGAAATTCCAGCGGCGCTCCTTGGTTTACGGCCTTCCTGGCTCAATGTCCGTTCCGCGCCCTCGCCGTTTATAAGTATATGATGAAAACCGCCCACGGCGTTTACAATGTTCTCCATCGACTTAATTGCCGATTGGTTTACTATTTCCGCTTTTCCGTCTTTGTAAAAAACAAGCGCGTCATAGTTTGAGTTGGCGGGCGCAATCTGTTTACCTTCTGAAATTACGATGCCTATATTAATAATCGGCTGACCTTCTTTGGAAGAGGCGATGTTAAAAGGGACGGCGTTAATTCCGGCGGCTAAGCCGTTTGCTCTTACAAAACTTGAAACTTTCGTGCTTAGCACATTGTCTGTTCCGCCTTCCGTGTCATCCGCGCCGCCTTTCACGACAATTCGCAGATTTGGAGCGGCAAGTTCAATCTTAAGCGCCCAAAACTCAAGTTCCGGGACTGCGGATCTTCCGTGCATAAATTCAATACCATGCGCGTAAGGCTGCCATTCCGGAAGCACCATTTCGACAGCCGCAAATGATTTAGGCTGTGTCCGCAACGGGTCGGTGAGAGGGAGCGAAGAGCAGGAGATAAAAATTGATATTGAAAAAATTAATAAAAAACCTCTCAAAATAAATTGAGAGGTTTTACGCGGATTTAACATTTGACTAAAACTCACCCTTGCCCCTGCGGTTTCTTTTTAACAGTTTGCGGGCGTTTGCCTTTTTCTTTCTGTTGAGGATGGTGGAAGGCTTTTCATAGTATTCCCGCTTTTTAAATTCGCGAATGATGCCTTCTTTTTCTACCATGCGTTTAAAGCGTTTTATGGCCTTTTCAAGAATCTCATTGTCGTCGACGGTAATGTGCGCCAAAATTAATCACCTCCTTTCCTCATTGGATTTAGGTTTTTGATAGTTATCTGTTAATTTTACTGATTATAGCTTTTTTGTCAATAATGGGGCGGGCGACAAAAGCGTCCGGATCGGTGTTTTCCGCGTTTACCCGTATTTCCCAATGCAAATGGGGGCCTGTTGCAAGCCCTGTTGAACCGGAGTACCCCAAGAGCGCCCATGTATTTACCATAGAACCTTCTTCCACCTCGATTTTATCCAAATGATAATATATTGAATAAATGCCCGGCGCGTGTTCCAGTATTACCGAATTTCCCGTGACAATCCTTGACCTTGCAAGGACAACCTTTCCCGCTCCGCACGCGGTAACTTTTGTTCCCGTAGGTACGCCGTAATCCACCCCCGCGTGGATTGATGTGTCGCTTGCGCCCGTCGAGTATTGAAAGACGCGGCGGTCGCCGAAAAAGCTTGTCCTTCTTGTTGAGGTAACAGGCGGAGAAAAAGCTCCTGTATGATAAACCTGATCCCCGAATGTGTTTAATATTGCCCAAAGACGGTTGGCCTCATCGGCTCTTTGCGGGCTTGGGTCTGTTCTTATCCCGGTAAGGGTAGGATTAAGTTCGATAACTTCGGAATCAAATTTTCTGTCCGCTATTGTAAACGGGATTTCGCAAAGAATACCTATTTCGTTTTCTATTCTGATTACCGCGTTTCCGGGACCCATCGTACTTGGAATTGCCAGCACCGCCGCCATGTATCCGGGTATGGAAAAAAATCCGGCTTTGCCAAACTGCTTTTCGTCTTTGATTAAAAGCGCGTGTTTTGCCGTAGTTGTTATGGCGATGGTAACAGGCTCTCCGGGGCGCGGGTTATCGGGGATTACCGCGTAATTAATTTGAGCGTAAAGGTTTACGGAAAGAAAAAGGAAAAAACTTACACAAAGAAAAAGGCCTGCGCGTTTTTTCATTTGACCCCGGTACTCCTTTTATCAGTCATTGTTTTTTCTTAAATCCAAAATAATTATCTGCGGCGTTTCGTTTCCCCGGTAATAATTACGGTTAAGGTTGAAAACAATGTCTATCTTTTCGTTAATGCCGAATTCCTTGTTTGCGACCCGATCCGCGCTTTCCCAATAAAGGGCGGGCCATTTGTATTTGCCCGCGTCCAGCGTCATCTTTACATGCTTTTGTTCGGGTTTGCCGATAAAGTTTATTTCTTTAACTGTAAGTTTGTTTGACATAAAGACAAGCTGTTCGTTTCCTTTTCCGTAAGGTTCAAATTTATCTACCAGTTTTAACACGTCCGGGGAAAGGTAGTCGTGCGGAAGTTCCGCGTCAATCTGAATTACCTTTTCGCCTTCTTCTTCCTCAAAATCAATCTCGCCTGATACCGTTTTCAGCCTTTCTAGAAACGGTTCCCAATTTTTTTCTATCATGCTGAAGCCGCCTGCCGCCCTGTGGCCTCCTGAATCAATAAACAGATCACTGCACTGTTCAAGCAAAGAGCAGACATTGTACCCTCTCGCCGAGCGTATTGAGCCAGTGTGAATTTCAGCGCCCATGGAAATCGCTATCGCCGGAACATTGAATTGTTTTGCCGCTCTTTGAGCCATCAACCCCGTAACGCCCTTGTTAATCTCTTCGCTGTAAACAAGGGTAAGATTTTCGCCGTATTCGCTGAAATTTTTGTAAGCCATCGGATCAACAAGCGCCCATGTTTTCTCTTCCAGCGCTTTGCGGTCTTCGTTCATTGCCGCAAGTTCTCCGGCAATCTTTTCTCTTTTTATTGAATCTTTTTCAAAAAACAGATCCGCCGCAGTCTTGGCGCTTCCCATTCGTCTTGCCGCGTTAATTACGGGGCATAGCCTCCATGAAATATCCTTTGTGTCAAAACTGCGCCCCGCAAGTTCCAGTTTGTAAAGAAGTTCAGAAAGCCCCTCTCTGGCTTTTTTCCCAAGAGCATCAATTCCCCTTCGCACAATGATTCTGTTTTCGTCCAATAAAGGCATAACGTCCGCGATTGTCCCCAATGCCGCAAGCTGAATATCGGCGCTTTCTACGGCGGAATCCTGCGCGTTTTTTTCTTTAAGTTTCGCGTAAGAGGTAAAAAGATTGACAAAGACATCAAGCTCGCTTAATTCCTTGTCCGAGTACTTTGCTATCTTGGAAAGTTCTTTAATACGCAGAAGGCTAAGGCCCGCAACTTGTTTTATCTCGACGCCGATTTGCGGCGCAATGTCGTACATTCCAACCTCTACGCCCTTGCCGAAAAGCCTCGCGAAGGTCTGCTTTTGCAAAGGCGCGTCCCAGACCAGAATCTGCTGCCCTTCCAAAAAAGAAGGAAGGCGCGTATTGGAAATTGTAACCATGCCCGGCACTATAGTTTCTATTAAAGTGTCAGTAACCATAAGGTTGCGCGTCTTTGCGACTTCGATTATCCACGCGTCATTAACGGGTCTTGTATTTAAAAGGCAAATTTGCTGGCCGTACAGTTCGCTCCTTTGCGCAAAACGCAGGGCGCAGACAAGTTTAAAAGCGACGCCGCAGCCTGAAAGATCGCGGAACGGGTAAGTTGAGTCCCTAAGCTTGGGGTTAATTATAACAAGGGCTTCGGGCAGTTCGTCCTGCGGCTCATGGTGGTCTGTCACAATTACATCAATGGAAAGCTCCCCCGCTCTTTTTATTTCACCAAAGCGGGATATGCCGCAGTCCACCGTAATTATTAAAGTGCCGTCCTTTGCCGCAAAGTCTTCTACCGCTTCAAGAGAAAGCCCGTAAGATTCGTCTCCTGTGGGAATGCGCCATGTTACGTCCATGCCTATACTTTCAAGGTAATTCGCCAAAAGCGCGGTTCCCGTAATGCCGTCCACGTCGCCGTCCCCGAAAACCAGCACTTTCTCGCCCTCGTCCTTTGCGGCAAGGATACGCTCCACCGCGTCTTCCATGCCGTCCAGCGCGAACGGGTTTCGCAGGGAGGAAAGATCATCTTCCAGAAAAAAGCGTATAGCGTCGCCTGTGCAGAACCCCCGCCGCACAAGAATCGACGCGGTTAACAGATCACAGCCGTATTTTGCGGAAATTTCTTTTACGGTTTCGGGAGAGATTTCTTTTTTTTCCCACTTCATCTTGTTTAAGGTACATTATATTGAAGGAAGTTACAATGCGGTGTGGGCAAGATGTATGCCTGTGGAATTTATTTAGGAAAGACATGACAGTCGGCTTTTTCATATAGCGGCTTTTATTTGCTATTAGAATTTTTTAGGCATACATCAGCCTATCAACTCTCTTCTTTCGCCTGCCTCAAATTCATCACCTTCAAAATAACAACAAGCGCCACGCCGACAACCGCCAGCGCCCCAAGCGCGATAAATTGCAGTTTTTGATCGCCGATCTTTTTTATCACAATCGGGAACAACAGCGCCGAGAGCATAAAACCCACCATGACCGCGCCGTAGTTGGAGCCGATGTTTTTAATGCCGAAATTTCCAGACGTAAGAACAGGATACAGTCCCGAATAACCGCCGTAACAGAAAGCGACAACCGCGATGATCACTATCAACAGAATCCCGTTGGCGAAACAAAGCCCGAACGCGCCAAGCGCGGTAGCGGCAAGAATAATAATGTCCGCCATTTCGCGTCCTATTTTATCGGACATAAGCGGCGCGCCTAGCCTGCCGAGTGCGTTGGCGATACCTGTGAACATGACAATTCCCGTCGCGAAAGAAGCGAGCCCTCTGTTTGCCGCAAGTTCCTTGAGGCTGGGAAGAATAATGAAAAAGACCGAAGTGCCGAACATCAGGGACAGAGCGATTAAATAGAAGCGCGGAGTTTTTATCATTTCCAAAGTTGTGTATTGTTTGCCTTTCAAGACGGGCGCGGCGGCGTTTGGAACCTGTTCGGGCGATTTGATAAAATTGAAAAATATAAGAACTGCCGCCGCAAATCCCGCGGCTAAAATTAAAAACGTATACTTCACATCAAACTTATTTATTAATGTTGTAACCAGCGGCGCGAAGATAACCGTAGAGATTCCAAACGCGCATACGCTTATGCCTGTGGCAAGACCCCGATTTTGCGGAAACCACTTTTGCGCGCAGGAAATGTTCGCGTTATAACCCGCGCCTACGCCGAAGCCGCCGATTATGCCGTAGAAAAGATAGATAAGAAAGACATTTCCGCCCGCGGGGATAAGCGCGGTTGCCAGCATGCCCGCGGCGACCATCAGCCCGCCAATCAAGATTGTGAGCTTTACGCCGATTTTTACCTGCGTCTTTCCGCCCGCCAATATGCCTATTACAAAGAAGCAGAGCATAAACGAAGATGTAAGCTTTACGCTGTCAACTGACCAAACGTAAAAATCGCTGACCGGTTTTACAAAAACGCTCCAGACATAAATAATCCCCAGGAATAATTGTAATATGCTTCCTGTAATGAGAACCTTTAATCCTTGTTTGTTTTCTGTGATTGACGGCATGATTTTCTCCTTAAATAATATATACTGTAATAATATAGTAAAATACAGAAAAATGCTATATATTTATTTTGAGGTATTTATATGTCGGACCAATCGAATTATAATATGGAATCGCCTAAACAGAAAAAATTCCGCAGTTTTACTTCAAGCGGCGGATTTAAAATCGCCGTGCTTATCATACTTATTCTAATTTTATTGATACCTGTTTCCATGGTTCGCTCATTGATAAGCGAGCGCAGTTATCGCGCGAATGAAGCGGAAGGAGAAATCATGGAAGCCTGGGGCAGTCAATTTAAATTGTACGGTCCCGTTATCCGTATTCCTGTTGTTGAGCGTACGGAAATAAGGACAAAGACTGAAAAAGAAGGGGAAAAAATCGAAATAGTTACGCAAAATTTCACGCTTTGGATTACGCCTAAAAATGTGGATATAAGCGCCGATTTTTCCGCCAGGAAAAAACGCCGGGGCATTTTTTCTGTTGCGCTGTTTTCCGGCAATCTTTCCCTTTCCGGGGACTTCAGCCTTGAAAGGGCAAAAAGCGAGCTAAGGCAAAACCAGACAATGAGTCTGGAACAGGCGGAAATTATCATAGGACTGTCAAGTCAAAAGGGAATACGTAAGGTAATCAAAGCGGACTGGAACGGCGGAGCGCTTTCTTTTAAGCCGGGCAACCGTAATTTTACTCTTAGTTATTCAGGCGGCAGCAACGGCGTAAACGCTTTAAGCCCTTTAAATATAAACGGATTAAACACATTCGACATTCAATTCGCGGTGCAGGGCGGAAAAGCGCTTCGGACGCTTCCCGTCGGTGAAACCACGCGGGTGCGCGTAAAGACTGATTGGCCGTCGCCCTCGTTTCAGGGAGGATTTTTACCCGTAAGTTATACGCTATCCGAAAGCGGTTTTGACGCAGAATGGGAAATAAGTTATTTAAGCCGATCAATTCCTCTTTACTGGATATCTACCGGCAGCGGAAATAATGAGGGAAATAAGGATTGGGCGGACGAATACTTCGGCGTGGATTTTTTCAAACCTCTTGACCATTATGCGCTAAATACGCGCGCGGTAAAATACGCGGTTCTGTTTTTGATAATTCCGTTTTTAACCCTGTTTTTTCTGGAAGTGTTTTCACAAAAAGCGATACATCCGATACAATATCTGCTTTCCGGCTTTGCAAACGTAATTTTTTACCTTTTACTGCTGTCAATTTCCGAACATATTCCCTTTTCTCTCGCCTATCTCATAGCCGCCGCCGCGCTTACCTGCATGATGACGCTGTTCGCCCGCTCGTTACTCGAAACATGGACCCGCAGCGCGTATATGGGTCTTGTTATGGCGCTTTTGTACCTTCTTATGTACCTTACGCTCAACGCCGAGGACTGGGCTTTGCTTATCGGTTCAATCACAGCCTTTGTTATTACTGGTATTGTAATGTTCCTAACCCGTAAACTAGATTGGTCAAATTTGAACGCGAGGGGAGAAAAATAGAAAGTTATGAAAAAAATAAAAGTAACAGCAATAAAAATCGTTTGTAAAGTCTTTATATTGTTGATTTTATTTTTTACAAGTTGCTTTGTTGTTAGCTGTACAACTTCAATTAATGTGAAGGTTGAGCATCCGCCCGCCTTAAATACTTCCGGCATCAAGCGCATCGCGATTATGCCGTTTGAATCCGCCTTTGCAAACAGGGAAATGGCTCAATACACAACATCCGCCGTAACAGCCAGAATTCAGGAGATGAATTATTTTACATTGGTGGCATCTTCGGAAATTGAACGGCTCAGGAATAATAACCAAAGCATAGAAGATTATGTGGACGCGACATTTACCGGACGGATAATCCGGATTGATACAAAAAGAGAGGCATCTCAGGGATCATACAAAGCAAAAGGCGGAAAAACCGTTAACTATACTGATTATACAACAAATGTGGAAATTGAATTTAATTATTCGCTTGTTATTGCACAGGACGGAAGGCTTATAGGTCCTGTTACCAAAAAAAATACAAACAGCGCAACAAGCCGGGATAATTATCCTTCCGCGCCGGAGCTTATAAGAGCCGCGATTGACAGCCAGCTTAGGCTTCTTGGACGAGATATTGCCCCTTATACTACATATGAATCTCGTACTTTCTCAAGTGAAACATCAAGTGATAAAACATTAAAGGCAGAAATGAAAAATGCCCTTGAAATGGTAAAAGCCGGAAATTACAAGATAGCGCTGGATATGTATCTTAGAATTTACGAACAGTATAAGAACGCTGCCGCGGCTGAGAACGCGGCTATCCTTCATGAACTGCTTAACGGTACGGATACAGCGGCTGATTTTATGCGGCAAGTGTATAATGATACGGGAAATCCAAAAGCGCTTGATGTTCTTTCTCGGCTGAATAGAATTCAGCGGGATAAAGCTATAATTGCCAACGATTACAGCGATAACCGAAACAGGACGGATCGCGTTACCGCCTTTGCAAGCGAGGAAATACATAAAATTCTTCCAAAAGGCGCAAAGGTGTGGATTTACAACAACGCGGCGGACAATCCCATCACAGCGGCGGTAGTAGACAACATAACTTCGGATTTAATAAAAAACGGAATAAGCGTTGTTGACAGGCAGAACGCCAAGTTAATTGATGCGGAGCGGGAATACCAAATGTCAGGCTATGTAAGTGACGATGATTTTATCAGTATAGGTAACGCCGCCGGAGCGAATACAATTGTCGTTATCGGCATAACCGGATCAGGCGCAGAACGCCGCTTGCAGGTTAGGGTGTTAAATGTAGAAAGAGGCGTATCAATTATGCAGAGCGATACAGGAGAGAAGTGGCGGATTTAAATTAATAATTGACAATACGCCATAATTATGTTATTTTTATAGGGGGTGTTTTATTAAAAAGATTATTTTTACGGTTTTTATTATTCTGTCAACTGTAAATATTTATACGCAAGAGATGCAGATTTCCGTCGGCAATGACTTTGGTGTAGGTGTATTCGAAATTAATAATAGTTTCTGTTTTAATTCCAGTTATGATATTTTTTATTTTAAAGAAAATTCAACCTCTGTCTTTTTCGCGCCAGGTATCAGTTTTACAATAAGGGTATTTTCCGATGATAATCCTATTTCGAGAGGTTTTATTTTTCGCGACAGGGTAATTTTTATAACTAATGCAAAAACAACCGGAACAGGTACTCTGGGTAATTCATATTATCAATATTCAGAAAAAATATCCGAGACCACTTCAATTTCAGAAGATGAATTAACCACTATAATGGATTTTGGATTGGGGCAATCTTACCGTTTTAAGATTTCAAAAAGGTTATATTTATATATTGATTTAGGTGTAAATTTCACATGGATGGATTCAGAAGATTATGAGACAGAAAGCACATTAAATTATTTAGGAGGCGGAATATTTTCTGATATAGCGTTTCAAATAAATTTTACAGAAAGATTATTTTTAGAGTTAGGATTGAATCAAGTAACTAATATATTCTCAAGCCAAAATGGTAAAGTTGTAATGCAAGATATGAACATTAATACTAAATATGAGGATGCCGGCAGATGGGATTTATTATCAATGGCGTTTTATATACAAATTGGCTTGCGTTTTGATTTGAAAAAATTGAGAGGCGAGGTATATACCAGTACTTCGTATAACGACGGCGAACAGTAACCGCAACATAAATACGAATAACATACACTATATTTTATTTTTATTTTTCCACGGATAAAGAGGAGGAAAAAACCGCCATGCAGCAAGAACTGCCAGCCCGAAGACGCAATAAACAAAGGTGAAAACAATTTGCGAAAAATCATAAAATATTATCAGATGAATTAACCGCGCGATAAACGACTCGCCTGAAGCGTTATATTGTCCCGCCGCTATACGGAGATCGTATTCCAAATCAGTCAACGGGCATGTAATTCCAAACAAAGCTTCAAAGACAACGATCAGGATCATTGCCAAGTGAATTGCCCTGAACCAAAAATTCCTTACAAAACGCCATCGTAAAAACCCGCCGAGGATTATAACAAACATTCCGCCGATGTTGAAGGCAACAATTACAAAGTGAATTGATACAATTAAGTCGGCGGATAAAGATTTATTCATAGATATGTTGTTTTCTTTACAATATTTTATCGCATTTTTTACCGCTTCATCAAGAGTTAAATTTTTTTGCGGTCACAATTTGTGACCGCAAATTATTCGCCGGTAATAAAACCAATTTTCCTGGTTTTATTCGGCTGTTCCAAAAGGTTATTTAAGGCTTGTACGATTTGCCTTATTGTCTCGTCATGTTCTGAAAATTTGTAATCGTTATTTTTAATGTGAAGCATTAAAAGTTTGTGGAGTTCCATTATTCGTACGTCTTTTGATGTTTGGTTCAAGACATATTTTCTTAACTTATCAAAAACCCTTATTATCTGTATGCTCATATTAATTGCCTTTTCAGAATTAAGCACATTTGACAGCATAAGTACGCCGTGTTCAGTGAATCCAAAAGGCATATAGCGTACTTTGGATACATCTTTTTTTGCGGTCGCAATTTGCGACCGCAAAATATCCCATTCCTTTTGAGTCAATTGAAACATAAAATCAGACGGGAAGCGGTCAATATTGCGCTTTGTAGCTTCATTTAATCTTTTTAACTCTACCCCGTAAAGTTCCGCCAAATCGCGGTCAAGCATTACTTTTCGCCCGCGAATTTCGAAAATCTTATTTTGAATTGACAATAATTTGTTTGACATATTTTCCCCCAAAGAAAGATATACCTATATATATGCGCGTCCGTGAAATTTGCTTTACTTTAGCGGGAGAATTTCTTGATTTTTTCTTTATTCCTCTTTTGTCGTTTTGGTACTATTTTCGTAATTAATAATTTCCAGCAGTTGCCGCTTGAAATAGCCCTTAAAGAAGGGATTTAACTGGCGGTAAAGATTTACAATCTCCTCAATTTCCCGATCCGGTTCGCTGGCAAACATATCCCCTTTCCCGGTTTCCAGCCATTTTGAACTGATTCCGGTGGTTAAATTGATAATTTTTATCATACGGGAGTTGATTTTCCTTACAGAATCGTCAGGGTACTCCTGTACCTGAAAATATATTTTGGGAAATTATTAGAGATTCAACACATGGTGTTTAAATTACTTTGTTGCCAAAGAAAAGGAGGTAAAACAGAGAAAAAGGCAGAAAACGTTCTCCTGCCATAAAGCCGCCTTGCGGCGGATTATGATGAGAGGTTTTACAGAGAGTTAAACGATAATGATATAGACGATATTGAAGACCTTTTTAAAGATAGGGCAAAGCAAATGAATTTGGCATTTTGTATGATTAAGGCTTTACGTTCGCCGATAAAGTATGATAGAAGTCTTGGGAAATATAACACTGATAAATTTAATAAAGCAAACTGCCTTGAGGTTCTTAAACTACTGGTACGCTTCGGCGCTGACGCAAATGGAAGACAAATTTATAACGATGGAAGTTACTCAAGTTATCCTCTGCAATATGCAATAAGTGAAAAACACCCTATTTCTGTCATACAGTTTTTACTGGACTCAGGTGCAAATCCTAATCTTCATTCTGTTGATTCATATAGTCCGGTAGAGTCGGCTTATCGTAATAATGATATTCCTCTAATAAATCTGTTGCTTGACCGGGGCGCTAATGGGGCAGAACTTCTTCCTGCATTAGTCAGTAAAGGAGATAATGATTTTATCAAACGGCTTATTGCCAGAGGCGTACAATTACGTTCCAACGAAGGCGCGGAAGCATTACGAAAAGCCGCTGAATCCGGTAAATTTGATACGGTAAAATTACTTGTTGAAAATGGCGTAAATGTCAATGCAAGGGATTCCAGGGGCATCACCGCATTATCATTAGCCTACGATAAAGGCGAAATGGAAATTTACAATTACCTCAAAACCAAAGGCGCAGTAGACTTTGAACCAAAACAAGTTGTACAACCTGCTGCTCCTGCACCATCGACAACCAATGTGTATGTTCAGCCTGCGCCTGCTCAGTCATCTCCAGCCCCTGCTCCTGTAGCTCCTAAAACAACAGTATATACCGTTTCTGTTTATTATTTAGAGAATAACACGCGAAAATTTTTTCCTGAAGTTGTACAAGCAGCATCAAAAAGCGAGGCGGAACGTGAAGCTGAACGGCAATGGAAAAGCAAAAACGGTTGGAATAATAAATTAGTGTTTCTAGAAGCCGTTTGTAATTAACCGCCAAACCCTTATTTGCCAAAAGATGTATGCCTAAATTAAGAAAGCGATAAAAATTTTGGGTATACATCTTTCCCTGCTGCTTCAACTGCACAAGCCGCCCATGTTCACGCTCTATTTTGTAAACAGGCATTGGTTTTTTTTTGCCCGGCTTCCATAAAGGACAACTTGTTTAATACCCGGATATTTGTGAACGATAGAATTAGAAGTAAAATTCTCATATCCTGTTCGTGTTGTTCGTGGTAGAATTCTTCGTATCTTTACTACTTGAATTTCCCTTCAAAACCCAGGATAATATCTACACATGAACAAGTTTATTTTTGTCTCAGGCGGCGTTTGTTCCAGTTTGGGTAAGGGTGTTGCCGCATCCTCGATAGGCGCATTACTGGAAAGCAGGGG
>Ga0268262_10003314_pt1 | contig 17566 bp, 17 predicted proteins | sample TergutNc150P3_FD_190354 | JGI IMG/M metagenome (GOLD analysis project Ga0268262, IMG submission 190354) | Nasutitermes corniger P3 segment gut microbial community from laboratory colony in Florida, USA - Nc150 P3 (SPAdes) (version 2) | ecosystem: Host-associated > Arthropoda: Insects >...
CGCGTTGTTTACGATATTACATCAAAACCCCCGGCAACGGTGGAATGGGAGTAGGAGCATGACTAAATATGTTTTTGTTACGGGCGGCGTTGTATCGGGACTCGGCAAGGGGATCACCGCCGCGTCGCTGGGCAGACTGCTCAAACAACGGGGCTTAAAGGTCGCGGCTCAGAAACTCGATCCGTATATGAACGTAGATCCGGGAACAATGAGTCCGTTCCAGCACGGCGAGGTTTTTGTTACAGACGACGGCGCGGAGACTGATCTTGACCTGGGGCATTACGAGCGTTTTATAGATGAAAACCTTACGAAGCTCAGTAATTTAACATCCGGCCAGGTGTACCGGAATGTGCTTGACCGTGAGCGCGCGGGCGGCTATCTTGGCAGTACCGTTCAGGTTATTCCTCATGTTACGACTGAAATAAAAAGTTTTATTTATGCCGGAGCGGAAAAAAGCTGCGCCGATGTCCTGATTACCGAAATTGGCGGCACTACCGGCGACATTGAAAGCCAGCCCTTTTTGGAAGCAATCCGGCAGATATCCCTTGAAAAAGGCCGCGAAAACTGCCTGTTTATCCATGTGACATTGATCCCGTATTTGAAAGCCTCGGGCGAACACAAGTCAAAGCCTACACAGCACTCGGTCAAGGAGCTGCGAGCCATTGGTATTTCGCCTAACATTATCATAGCGCGGGCGGACGAGCCTTTAATTAACGGTATTAAGGATAAAATAGCCCTCTTTTGCAATGTGAAACCCGATTGCGTTATAGAAAATTACACTATTTCTTCCCTGTACGAAGCTCCGCTTCTGCTCCATCAAAACGGCCTGGACAAAGTTGTATGCCGCGAACTTGGGATTGAAGCTCCGGAGCCCGATTTGAATGAGTGGAGCGTCATGGTTAAAAAAATCGGGAAGAGGAAACGTGAAGTAAATATCGCGATGGTCGGAAAATATGTTCAATTACACGACGCGTATCTTTCCATTATTGAAAGCCTGAACCACGCGGGCATTGAAGCCGGAGCGGGAATAAACATCCAATGGATTGACAGCGAAGAGGTAACAAACGAAAGCGCAGCCGGACTGTTACGCGAAACTGACGGAATGATCATTCCCGGCGGCTTCGGCGAAAGGGGGATTGAGGGAAAAATCACCGCCTGCCGTTATGTCAGGGAAAACGATATACCGTATCTGGGAATTTGTCTTGGCATGCAGATTGCCGTGATTGAATTTGCGCGTAACGTCTGCGGACTGGAACGCGCCCATTCAAGCGAGTTTGACGAAGTTTCTCCCCATCGCGTCATTGACCTGATGCCCGATCAGGCAGGCATGGTCGGCTCGGGCGGAACCATGCGGCTGGGCGCGTATCCATGTAAAATAACGCAGGGCACGCTTCTGCACAGGCTGTACAACGCGGATGAAATAAGCGAAAGACACCGCCACCGTTTTGAATTCAACAATGACTACCGTGAAACCCTAACGGGCAAAGGAATGGTTATCTGTGGCGTGTCGCCTAACGGCAGCCTTGTCGAGGCGATTGAGCTTCCGGATCGCCGCTTTTTCACCGGGGTTCAGTTCCATCCCGAATTCAAGAGCCGCCCCAATAAGCCGCACCCGCTGTTTTTAGGACTGGTAAAAGCGGCGATTAAATAACGACTTTAGATTACGATCCCTGTTTTTTTTAACAGAATTTTCGAGCTCTTTAAGAGAGTCTTCGGCTTCTTCACCGGTAAGCGGACGGACTATAAAAAGCTCATCGGAAGTTTTCACATTTTCGTTGTGCGACTGTTTTCCAAAAATCTTTACAATGGGAAAACGCGGATTTTCCTGGTCTATGTCTGTTACCTGCCCGCATTTCCCGTTGGATAATAAAACATATATCCCAACCGGGTAAATTGAAATCGAATTCACTAAAGCCCGGATAACCGACACATCAAAACTCCCGCCGTTTTTCAGTATTTGTACTATCCCGCTGTGACTGCACTTTGTTCCATCAACATGTTCAGTCGAGAAGGCCTCATAAATACCGGCAACAACTAAAATTTTTCCATATAAACCAATAGCGTTTCCTTTAAGCTGTTGAGGAAAACCCGATCCGTCTTCCATCTCATGGTGCTGAAGCACCGCTTCGCAGATTGATAAGGGAAAATTTAACGCTTTTAGCGTCCTATTGGCGTGTATAGAATGGACATACAATAATTTTTTTTCCTTGTCTGTGCCAAATTTCAATAGATTAAGCCCGCCCTCTTTACTTGTGTATATTCGTCCTGACATATTGAGTACGCTTATATTACACAGCAAACCCGCAATTCCCAATTCAATAAGCTGATGTCTTGGAAGTTTCAGGTATGTCCCAATAATTTCGGCAACAATACTGGCACGCACAGAATGTGACACATGGGGATTTTTATACGGTTTTGCTGTTTGCATCGCATACACTATGTGATTACGATCCCGCCGTACAAATTCGCATGACGTTTTAATCATTTTTTGTATTGATTCAAAATCCAGTTCGTTTTTGGCAGTAAATCCATCGAAAAGAGATTCTGTATCTGTCAAAAACGAGCTGTAAAATTTCTCCGCTCTCTTTTCCTTGTTCTCCATAATTACCGCCTGTTATTCCAAAAAACGTCTCATGCCTGAAAACACATTGCCCCAATACCGGCTATGTGTGCAATACATAGAGAATTCTTTATCAAAATACTCTCCATGCAGACAAAAGAAATTACCTGATCTCGCAATCAAGCAATCGGGGTTAGTGGGCAAACGAGTTTCCCCGGTTTACTACATCTTGCAAAAATAGTATTATTACAAACATGAAAAAAAATATTTTTATACTGTTTCTGGTATGTATGGCTGTTCTGTCCGCCTGCAAACCAAAAGAGTCAACGAAACAGGCCGGACAGGCGGAGCAAAGTAAATCACTTTCCGTGCTGGTGTATATTACAGGGGTGGTCGCCGGAAGCCCGACTTATGAAATGCTGGCGGCGGGGGCACAGGAGTTTGCCGATGAACACGGCAATGTAACTATTAAAATATACGAAGCGGGGTTTAACCAGGCCGAATGGGAAGAACAGCTTCACTCCCTGGCGGCCGGCGGTGAATACGATCTGGTGCTGGGTTCAAACCCCTCTTTGCCGGAAATATGCGCCAACGTGGGCGCGTCGTTTCCCTCGCAAAAATTCATCATTACCGACGCCGCGTACAGCGGCAATCTGCAAATATGCACATACTTGTACAACCAATACGAGCAGGCCCTGTTTTTGGGTTATCTCGCGGGGCTTGTTACAACAAGCGCAATGCCCCATGCCAACAGCGCCAAGCGGATCGGGTTTATCGCCGCTCAGGAATATCCCCTGCTGAACAAGCAAATGGTTCCCGGCTTTATTGACGGCGCGCGCCGGGTTGATTCGAACATCGAACTTGATTTTCGCGTTATTGGTAATTGGTATGACGCAAGCAAGGCCGCCGAACTTGCGTCCGGCATGATCAACGCCGGGGTCGACGTGTTTACATCTATTGCAGGCGGCGCGGCGCAGGGGCTGGTACGCACCATAAAAGAACGGGGCGCTTATTCGATGAATTTTAACACCAACGATTACAGCCAGGCTCCGGGTTTCATTGTGGGCTGCGGTAAAATGGAACAGAAAAAACTCGTAAAAGAAATACTCGCGGACGCGCTTGCCGGAAAGATCAACTACGGCAGTTCAAAAACGGTCGGCGTTAAAGAAGGCTACATAGATTTTATTTCTGATGATCCCGGCTACCGCGATAATGTTCCCGCGGATATACAAAAAAAATTCAACAGCTTCATGGATGATTTCCGCGCCGGACGTATTAATTATACAGTCCCGGCCCTGTAAGGGTATGTTAAGCCTGTGAAACCGGCAAATCCCGCGCCCGCAGTTGAACTGCACGGTATATATAAAGTATATCCTGGTTCTGTAAAAAAAGCCAACAACAACATAAGCCTGGAACTCCGCAGGGGGGAAATACTTTGCATTGCCGGTGAAAACGGCGCGGGCAAGACAACCCTGATGAAAATACTTGACGGTATTGAAACGCCGAGCGAAGGCCATATCCGCGTTAACGGTAATGATGTCACTATTGATTCTCCTCTTGCTGCCAGAAAACTTGGGATCGGGATGGTCCACCAGAATTTTATGCTGTTCCCCGAATACACAGTCGCGGAAAACATCGTCATGGGTATGGAACCTCGCAAGTGGGGCTTTTTATTTGACAGCGCACAGGCCAGGGCTAAAGCCGCAAAGGTGATCGACGCCCATCACTTCTCAATTACGCCTGACACGCCTGTGAAAAATCTCAGCATCGGAGAAATGCAGCAGGTTGAAATTTGCCGCCTGCTTTACCGTAACGCGGACATTATCATACTGGACGAGCCAAGCTCGGTGCTTACCGAGAATGAAACCGCCGCCCTGTTCAAAACCATGAAAACATTGGTGGCCGCCGGGAAATCCATTTTTCTAATAACACACAAACTGCATGAAATCAAAGCCGTTGCGGACAGGATTGCCGTGCTCAGGCGCGGCGAATTAATGGGGATTCGTGAAACCAAAGATGTAGACGAGTATGAAATTGCCCGCCTAATGATCGGCGAAAATAAAAACAACTTTCAAAGGGAAAACAGGAAAAAACCCGATGACAGCGGAAAACCTGTTATTATTTTTGACAATGTTACGGTGCTAAGGCATGGGCAGCAGCGCCCTTTGTTGAATCAGGTTTCATTCGAGGTACGATCCGGCGAAATAGTCGGTTTTGCCGGAGTGGGCGGAAACGGGCTTGGCGTGCTGGAAGCGGTTCTCGGTGGCTTCCTCCATCCGGCGGCTGGAAAAATTACCCATAACGGAAAGGATATTTCTCGCCTGGGCATACGCCGCCTCCGCAATCAGGGGCTTGCATACGTGCCGGCCAACAGGCAGCAGGTAGGAAGTTCCCTGAACGCAACGGTCGATGAAAATTTGATAATAGACCGCCGCCACGCGTTTTCCCGCATGGGTTTTTTTGACACGGACACAATCCGCGATTTTTCAGACGACCTTATAAAGCGTTACAATATTGAGGGTGCGGAAGGAACCAGTCCCGCCGCCGCGCTTTCCGGCGGCAATTTGCAAAAACTGGTTTTGGCGCGCGAGATTGACCAGTTCAGGGACTATTTTGTTTTTTCCGAACCGACTTGGAGCCTGGATATCGTAGCCAGCAGCTTCGTCTGGTCTGAAATCGCCGCCTTGCGCGAAAAAGGCGCGGCAATCATACTTATATCAACCAACCTTGACGAAATTCTCGCCCTTGCCGACCGGATCATCGTAATGTTCCGAGGCAGCGCGATTGCTGAATTCGATAATTTTGTTGATAACGCTATTAAAGAAAAAATCGGCAACTGTATGCAGGGGCTTTTACCTACAGACGGAGAGGCAAGAAAATGACAAAACTGCCCAAACCTAATAACAATTTTCCCCACTTAAAAGTGCAAAAGGCCGGAGGGCCTCCTGAGATACAGCGGCAGGATCGCCTGGCAAGCGCCCTGTATTCCGGCCTGACATCACAGGCGGGAATTATTGTCATTGCGCTTATCGCTCTTTTGGTTCTTATCGCGCTGGCCTGCATACTGAGCAAAACCCCGGGCAGAACATTGTTCTTTTTCTTTATAGGCCCGTTCCGCAATGTCTACAGTTTCGGCAATATACTGAACAGCGCCATCCCCCTGATCTTCGGAGGGCTCGGCATCAGTATCGCGATGCGGGCAGGCAGCCTGAATCTGGGAGGAGAGGGGCAGATATATTCGGGGGCGTTTATCGCAACAATCACCGCCTTGCCGCTGGCGTTTTTGGGCTTTTCAGGCGGCCTTATAAGCATACTTGCCGGGGCGTTTTTCGCCGGGGCATTGGCGGCGCTGTCCGGCTTTTGCAAGGTGCGGTGGAACACAAACGAACTTATCACTTCATTTCTTTTGTCAAATGCCATGATACTTATTGTTAATTACCTTGTTACCGGACCTTTCCACGATCCTGAAACAAATTTGCAGTCAACTAAAAAGATTGCCGCTAACCTAAGGCTGCCACTGATTCTGCCCCCGTCGAATTTAAACATGGCGCTTGTGATTGCGTTTGTTGCCGTCGCCGCCGTATATCTTTTTCTGAAAAAAACCAGACTGGGATATGAATTCAGGATCAGCGGGTCAAACGAAGTTTTTGCGCGTTACGGCGGAATTAACACAAAATTTAATACGGTGCTGGCGATGTTTTTAAGCGGCGCGCTGTACGGCCTTGCGGGAGGGCTTTCTGTCTTTGGCTCTTATTACCAGACGGTAAAGGAATTTTCCTCGGGGCTTGGCTGGAACGGCCTTGCTGCGGCACTTGTCGCGGGGTTTAGTCCCCTGGCAGTAATACCCGCGAGCCTTTTCTTCGCGTGGATTTCCTCGGGCGCGAGAATCGCCATGCAAAATTCGGATGTTACGTTTGAGATTGCTTCCATTGTCCAGTCGGTAATTTTCTTTCTGGCCACCAGTATGGTTTTAAGAAACCTGTTCGGCAAAAAGGAGAAACGTCGGTGAAAGGCTTGTCGCCTGTTTTGCACAGCGCGGTGACGATAATGACGCCGATCCTGTTAGCCGCAACAGGCGGCTTGTTTACGGAACTTGCGGGATTTTTAAACATCGCCCTTGAGGGGCTGCTGCTTGTCGGCGCGTTTTCCGCCATCGCCGCGGCCTTTTACACGGGGAGTTTTGCCGCCGGACTTTTTGCGGCTATTTCTGCATCATTGTTAATTTCCGCGCTTCTGGCCTTCTCAACTCTCAAGCTGCGTTCCAATGTGTTTATTGCCGGCCTTGCGGTGAACCTGCTGGCCGGCGGTTTGACAGTGGTTCTCTCACACTACTTTTTTAATACGAAGGGCGTTATCATTTTTCAGTCTGATAAAAGTATCCCGCTTGTAAATATTCCCTTTGTGAAACATATCCCCGTAATCGGCGATTTGTTTTCAGGCCATAGCGTGTACGTATACGCAAGCTGGCTGTTATTGGTATGTTCATGGATTGCGATTTACAAAACTTCCTTTGGCTACCGTTTGCGCGCCTGCGCCGATCATTCAATGGCATTGGCTTCTCTAGGACTCAGGCCGGACACATACCGCTGGACAGCTTTTCTTCTTTCGGGGTTTTTTTGCGGAATTGGCGGCTCATTCCTCAGTTTAAACCTGAGCGTCTTTGTTCCCAATATGACAGCGGGCAAGGGCTGGATTGCCCTGGTTGTTATCTTTCTCGGCGGCCGAAAACCGCAGGGGCTTTTACTAGCCGCTTTTGTCTTTGGCCTTGCCGACACCCTGTCAAATTACGCCCAGGGGCTTCGCAATGTACCCGCCGATTTTATCCTTGCCATGCCGTATTTATTAACCCTGTTGGCAATTGTCCTTGTTTCGGTTTGGGGTAAGAGAAAATCCTAACCGGGCGAACACCCCGAATAACGCACGATCTTCTCCATCACTGATTTTTCGTCAATCGGTTTCGCCAAATGGTCGTTCATTCCCGCTTCAAGGCAGCGGTCTACGTCTTCTTTGAAAGCGTTAGCCGTCATCGCAATAATCGGAATGTTTTTTGCTTTCGGCGTATCCATCGCCCTGATGGTTCTTGTCGCCTCATACCCGTCCATTTCCGGCATCTGTACATCCATGATTATAAGGTCGTATTTTTCGGGGTTTTCCCTGAATTTAGAAACCGCAATTGCTCCGTTTTCGGCAATATCAATTGTAATATGGGTTTCTTCCAAAAGCGCAATAAAAATTTCGCGGTTAATTTCCACATCCTCGGCAAGAATAATCTTTACTCCGGACAAATCCGGAGTTTCGGCGGCTTTGTCCGCTTTTATTCCAAGCGACTCATAGGCCGCTCCTTCCTGTACAGGCGCGCGCTCCAGGACTACCTCAAAAATAAAACTGGAACCTGCGCCTTCTTCCGATTCTACCCAAATACGGCCGCCCATTTTCTCAACGATATTTTTTGAAATGGCAAGTCCAAGACCGGTACCGCCGAACTTGCGTGATATGCTGCCATCCGCCTGCTCAAACGCGTTGAACAGCCGCGTGATCTGCTCTTTTGTCATCCCTATGCCCGTATCTTTTACGGAAAAACGGAGGGAATTAAAATTATCTTTACTTCCCGTTTTTTCAACAGTCAGCGTGATCTCCCCGTTTTCGGGGGTAAACTTCACGGCATTTGACAACAGATTTGTTATTACCTGCGACAGCCTGAGATCGTCGGCGATATAATTCATCTCCAGGTCTTTTGCCATATTTACATTGAGTTTTTGATTTTTCTTTTGAATGTTATCAATAATTATATCGCTTACCTTCATAATCATCTTTTCAATATTCATCGGGAGCTTTTCAAGCTCGAATTTTCCCGCTTCTATTTTTGACATATCCAGAACATCGTTGATTATTCCAAGAAGATGCACGGATGATGTATTGATGGTGGAAAGGCAGTATTTCAATCTGGAAACATCGTCCGTTTTTTCGGCTATCTTTGTCATTCCGATAATGGCGTTCATGGGTGTGCGCATTTCGTGGCTCATTCTGGACAGGAAATCGCTCTTTGCCTGATTTGCTTTTTCGGCTATACTCATAATCCTTAACCGTTCTTCGGCTTTTTTCAAATTTGATATATCGGTAAAACATTCAAGCAGCGCCGGCTCGCCGTTATAAGTTATTTTTATTACGGATTTTATTATAGGGAGGCTCTCGCCTTTATTATTCTTAAACACGCGCTCCGAACGGTCAACTTCCTGATTAAAGTCAAGGATCGGGCAGGAATGTTTATCCGCGGGACAGAAAATCTCATGACAGCATTTCCCTAAAATAAAAGACCTTTCCCCGCCGAACATACGCACCGCGACAGGGTTTATATCCAGTATCTGCTTTGTCCTGGCGTTAATAATAACAATACCGCATTCTACCCAGTTCCAGATTGTTTCAAAACGCAAAAGCGCGTCACGGGCAGCCTGGGATTCCATTTCAATTATTTTCTTGTTGGAAATGCCTTCTATGGTGGAATAATATACTTTAAAAGACAGGTAACCCGAAAAAACGCCGACAAAGATAATTTTGATATAATTTTCAAATAATACCAAATCTTTCATCCCTACAAAAGAGAGCGCGGCCAACAAGGGCAGCAATACCAAAAGTTCAATAAATAAAAAAACACGGGGCTTTATCGCAAAAAAGATAGAATATATAAAAAGCCCCATAGTTAGATTCATCAGACTATGATCAAAAACGCAAAACACAGACGCCCAAAACAACGATAGAAAACACACAATATGCAGAATGTAATTAAATCGCTTCTCCTTTAAAAAAGGCCAAATTTTCATAATTAAAAAACAGCAGCTAATTAAGAACAGATATACCGTATTTGTTATAATATGTATCAGAATGAAAGGTTCCAGGCCGTTTTTAAAGGCATTTAAAACATAGCCCGAAGTAATGGCCGTCATAGCGGCTATTACAATCGGAGCTGAATAAAATAACCTCGTCCGGTTTTGTTTACTTGTTTCATTCAGGCAATGGTCCTTAACATTTTCAGGGATTTTGGGCTTCCTGAATATGCGGGAAAACATCCGTTTAAATATATTCATTGCCGACTTTCCTTTTTTTGGCTGTTTTTTTGGGTTAATCGTTCTATATTTAAGATATACATCATTGACAGATAAAACAAGCGGTACAATAATTATATATATATATGATTATAATAATATTTCAAAATACAGGAATAATTAAATTCGTTAAAAAGCGCGGTTTTCGGCTCTTTTGCATGGGGTTCATCGCGCTGCAGGCCGTCTTTGCCGGACGCCTTGCCGCCGCGCCGCTGGATACAGGCTTTGCCCTTGCCCCCAAAGCGTCCGCTTCCCAGACTGAGAAAGACACTGCGTACCAGGAAGCGCGTTCACGCCTTCTTGCCGCGGCGGGAAAATACGAACGAACGCCCTACCGTTACGGCGGGGTGGATCGAAAAGGGCTTGATTGTTCAGGGCTTGTATTCGTTAGTTTCCATGAGGCTCTAGGAATTTCTGTGCCTAGAAATGCTGAAAGCCTGTATTCATGGGTTGAAAAGGTTCAGATTGATAATGCCCAGCCAGGCGATCTTGTGTTTTTCAGGACAACCAAAACCAAAAAAATCTCACATGTGGGGATATTTACCGGCGACGGGCGGTTTATCCACTCCGCCTCAGAAGGGCCGGTAACAGGGGTAATATATTCAAGACTTGACGAAAAGTACTGGTCCCGCACTTATGCCGGGGTGGGAAGAGCCTTCCCGGCGGCCGATACATACAACAACGCTGACGGAGAAAACGCTCTTACAACGGGTCAAAAAGAAAAGGGTCTCCTGCTTGGTTTTGCGGCCGCGCCGACATGGAATTTTACCGACGACAATGTTTTTAGGGGCGCTGCCGGACAGATACGCTTTGGAACGGTTGTCCGGCCATTGGGTATTCAAATGATTCTCGGCGCGGAGATAAGGCCCGAATGGGACAACGCCCTTGGGATTTTCCATCTGCCGTTTACTCTTTCATGGGGCTTAAACGACAGGCTTAGAATTTTTGCCGGTCCTGTTCTTAGTTTCGGCGACGCGGACGGTATAAGCTGGCTTGGTATGGCTGGGATTACATTATCGCCATTTACGATTAAAATCGCCAGTTCCGATCTTGCTCCTTACGCGGAAGTTGCCTGGCAGTCATATTTAACCGATAGTCCTGACAAAAACATCGCCGCTGATCTCGCAGCCGGATTTCGTTTTTCCACCGGGCTGCGCCTGACATGGCGGATGTAACAAAAAGCAAGGATCAGGGACTACGCGCCTACTCCGTCCGTTGCGTTACATTTGGGCGGTGATTCTATTTTTTACCGGTTATTATTGCGTTGAACGCCGGTTTTGACTGGTATTGACGGTCAAAAAGTAATGGATAATCAACTCTACCCTGCCGTGGGAAGAAGTTCAACCAACTATGACCGTCATCAAGCCCCCAAACAAGAACCATTTCAAATTTACCCTCTTTATGCTTACCGGCAAACATATCAAACAATCTGCGGTACATATTTGCCTGTACCTGCAAACGTTTATTTACATCACCGGAGGGAAGCGACAGACTTGTATCGTCCCATGCAAAAAGCGATATATCCAGTTCGGTTACCTGTACTACCAGTTTTTTCCCGCTGACAGGATTTGTCCTTTTTGTAATTTGGTCAATAACACCGCTAAGACTACGTACATAATCGTTGCCAACCTGTATCTGGATATGACCTTGAATACCTACACCGTCAATTGGAGCGTTATTTGCAATCAGGTAATCCAGCAGCCTAAAAAACCCATTCCGTCTAGTTCCGGCCCAATCTCCTTCAATCCCGTATTCAGTAAGGAAGAGTTTTACATTCTGACCGCCATTTTCATCGGCATATTTTCGGGCATATTTAAAAGCGTTAGCTATCCATTCATAACGGTTATCGCCTGAAAGGCCCGATGCTTCCATGATTGCGGTAAAGCCGGCTTTGTCATTGCCTGAGAAGTCAGGGGCTATAATTCTTGGATTACCGTCATCTCCCACACATTCGTTGGCTACATCCCACCAGAGTACTCTGCCTCCGTATTTCTGAAAAACAGTTTTTACATGTTGTTCCATACGTGCATAAAACACTTCTTTTGACACATAAGCGCTTGTCGGACCACCCGTTCTAAAAAAGACTTGGGGAGTCTGCGCATGCCAGAAAAGAACATGTCCGCGTATTTTTGTGTTATTTGCTTCCGCATAATTAACTAATTTATCCGCTTCTGTCCATCGGTAATCCTGAGAAGCGTTGTAAGCGGGAGATGCCGCCGAATCTTGCCATTGACTTGGCATTATGGATGCGGGTTTCATTTCATTTTCCGCAACCAATACATTAAATTGCTCAAGCAAAGGATATTGTCCTTCGTTGGGATTAAAAGCGCTGGCGGAAGCGGCGGCTCCAATATAAAACGGCCATTTTGTATGTAATAGTGTGGGAGGCTGAGTGTCACCGCTGACTGTGGTTACAGTTGCTGTGCCGCAAACGGCCATCGTGAACCCAATTACCGTTATGAGGGCGATTGCTAAAAAACTGCGCCTTTTAACTCCATTTGTTTTTGTGTTTTTCATATCAAATACTCCCTAAAATGTTTTAACGCTTAATGTCCGCCTGACAAAAATATACAGCCTCTATGGGCGGTATTTCAGAAAAAAACCCTCTAACTTCAATAGTACTACAAGAAACATATATCTTGTAAGCAATAATGAATTATATGCATACGGGGATTAAACGTCAAGTATCAAATATGCCCCAATGGAACATTGAGGGCTATACTTAATACCTATTAGCATATAATTATGACTTTGAAACAAGTTTTTGTCCAAAATTTGAGGGAATTTCGCAAAAAAGAAGGGTTTTCACAGATGAAACTGGCTGAATATTGCAATACAACGACCAGTTACATTGGGCACATTGAAACCGGGCTAAAATTCCCTTCTATGGATATGATAGAAAAAATGGCGGAAATACTAAGAATAGAACCTTACCTTTTTTTCAAAAAAAAGGCGGGCAAAAACGATACTTCTGATACTGAAAACATTTTTCCACTTCTGCCAAACTCTATGAAAAAACAAATTTCAACACAAATTAAAACACAGTTAGACCGTTCAACAAACGAAATCCTGAGCGAAATTCTGAGTAAATACTAATTGTTAATTTCGGGCAAAAATGCTATATTAACGGTATGGAAAGCAAAGAATTAGAAAAAAAACAAAGAGCTTATAGAGAAATTGGCCGAGTGCTGGTTAATTTTGGAAACCTCACTTTTGCCAGCCTTGTACTCGGCACAATAATCAAAGGTGATTATAACCGTTTAACATTACTTTTAGTTGGCGGGGGAGTTGCCTTAATGTTTATCGTATTGGGAGTTATTACACTGACAAACGCAGGAGGAGAAAAATGAATCTCATTATTTTGCTTTGTATGCCGTTAATACCGGCAATAATTGTAACTATTTGTGCGGTAGTTACCAACAAGAAAGCAAACAAAGACACCGAGCCGAAAACCGCCTAATGCAGAAAAAAACCGAGACTAAAAATTATTTCATCTATTCACTGAAAAAAATAAAAATCGTTATTACCGAAGAAAACAACGCTATAACCGGGGTGCTTTGGAGCGCCGATTTACCGGGCGGCTTTGTAAAAGCCGAAACACCGCTGATTAAAAAAGCCGCGGCGCAGATAGAAGAATACCTTAACGGGAAACGAAAAAAATTTTCTTTACCGCTTGCAATGCATGGCACTGAATTCCAGATGGATGTCTGGCGGGCGCTGCAAACCATCCCCTACGGCGAAACCCGTTCCTATAAGGAGATTGCCGAACTTGTAAACAGGCCAAAAGCGGTACGCGCGGTGGGAATGGCAAACCACCACAACCCCATTTCCATAATAGTGCCGTGCCACCGCGTGATAGGGCACAATGGGAGCCTGACCGGTTACGGCGGAGGGCTGCCCCTTAAACGGCGTCTTTTGGAACTGGAACAAGCAATGCTCTACCCCGATTGACACATTAGAGCTTACATTCCATACTTAATTATGAATTTGGCGGATCGGTTAACATTGCTCCGAATAATCCTCGCTCCGGTATTTTTTATCGAATATATACTGCTCAAAACCTTTCAGAAAGAGCTGGCGGGGCATATGATTTGGCTGATAGCGCTGCTCTGGATAATAGCGATTGCCGCGGAATTAAGCGATATGTTCGACGGCATGGCGGCCCGGCATTATAATCTGACCAGCGACTTTGGCAGGCTTTTCGACCCTTTTGCCGATACACTCATGCAAATAACATGCTTTTTATGTTTTGTGCTGGACGGCATACTGCCGGCATTTTTATTTCTTGTGGTGCTGTACCGCGAGTTCGGCATTCTGCTTATCCGAAACCTCATGCTGAAAAAAGGTATTACCATGGGAGCCCGTATAAGCGGAAAGGTAAAAACCGTTACCTACATCATCGCGGGGGCGATAGCCCTGCTCTATGCCAGCATTGTCCGCCTATCGGCGCTTGAGTTCCTGCAGCCTGTGGTCAAAATCGCCTATATAGTTAAAATCGCGGCTATTGCCGTTTTTTGCCTGTCGGTGCTTTTTTCGGTATTGTCGTTTTTCGACTATCTTGTCGTGTACAGGAAGACTACCAAAAAAACTAGCGCGTAACTGTTTCCTGGTGCATTTCCCTGTTCATCAAATAAAGCGTCAGGACGCTGTCTACCGGCAGACGGTATGGAACGGTAAATTTACCGCCTGGATAATCCACCGCGATAATCCGGGTGCGCTCGCCGGAGGGAAGCACGGCTTCCAGCCGCACAGGAAGGGGGTAGGGGTTTCTGGGCATTGTGTATACAAACAAACCGAAAACCTCGTTTTCGCCAAGCCGCGCCGGGTAATTTACCGTAAGACTTAAAATATCATTAGATGTAACGCTTACGCCCGCTTGAGGATTTTGGTATACCACCGTTTCCCCTTTCTCGCCTTGCTGAAGCTCCCGCAGGTTAAATTCAAAAGCTATCCCCGCCTTGCCAATTTGCTCCAACGCCGATGAAATCGGGAAGCCGACAAATTGCGGCACCATTACAACGCTGTCTTCCAGGCCCCGGCTGACCACGAATTCCAGTTTAGTCGGCCCGGAAATATCCGTCCCCGCCTCCGGCTTTTGCCGTATTATCGTACCGGGAGATTCGCCGGAGAAATCATACATCAGCGGTTCTTTCAACGACAGGAATTGACCGCCCGAAGATGCGGTAATAGCCTGCAAATCCAGCCTTACATCTTCGACATTTCTGCCAATATAATTTTCAACACGGTTTACTATCACCCCCTGGCTTACCACCAGACGAATCCTCCGGCCCGCTTTCACAATAGTTCCGGCGGCGGGATCCTGTTCCAGTATCTGCCCCTTATCCTTTGAGGATTGCGAATAACGGAGTTGTATACGGGGATAGAGTTCCTTTACCTGCATTTCCAGCAGAGCCTCCGCAAGTTCCTTGCCCCGCAATTCAGGAACCAGGGTCTGCTCCCCTCCCCTGACCGCGACAAAGAAAATTGACGTGGCGATAATTCCAACAAGTATAAGCAACGCCGCAGCCATAATGATAAAGAGTTTAAAAAAATTGGGCTGTTTACCTTCCGTAGATTTTAAAGAATCAAAATTTAAATCAGAAAACTTCATAGTACCTCTTAACCCAGTTTTGCACCTAAAAAATTACGCGCTCCGTTTAAAAAAACATTCCATTCCATTGCTTTTTTCCCCTGATACTGAAGCCGGCTTACCGCCAAAACACCTTCCCCAGTCTGTATAAGTATACCTTTATCTTTGTCTTTACCCAAGACCTCTCCAGGCTCTTTCCCTGAGCTCTCTTCCATGGTAAACGGTTCAACCTTGTGGATGAACAGCCGCGAATCCCCGTGCGTTGTCCAGGAAAGAGGCCAGGGATCAAAAGCCCGTATTCCGGCATCGATTTCCAGGGCGCTCCGGTTCCAGTTAATAAGCCCGTCTTCCTTTTCGATTAAGGAGCAGTATGTAGCCATGCCATGATCCTGCGCCCTTGCCCGCAAAGTTCCGGCAGCAATACCTCTAAGCGCAACAGGCAGCAATTCAACGGCTTTTTGCGCCATTGTTTCACTTAGGCTTGCGGTGGTTTCCCTCCCGTCCAGCGGCAATTTTTCCTGAACAAAAATGTCGCCGCTGTCCATCTCCGCCGCAAGCCGTTGAATCGTTATGCCTGTTTCCGTATCCCGGTTGATGATTGCCGCCGGGATAGGAGTCGGCCCCCGATATTTGGGGAGCAGGCTGGGATGAATATTAATTCCGCCCAGCGGAAACAAGCCAAGGAATTTCGGCCCGAAAATTTTACCGTAAGCGAAAGAAACCAAAATATCCGGTTTAAGTTCCGCAACCTGAGCGCGGACAGCGCTGTCCAGTTTTTCCGGCTTCAGTACAACGCATCGGGACGCAAAGCCCTCAACGGCGGCGGCACATTCGGTAGGTTCCGGCCTGTTGCTGCGCCCCCTTGGGCTGTCGGCATTGGTAAGCAGTCCCGCCAAAACAAAATTATCGTCGTCTGCCGTTGCAGACGCTGCTGCCACGGCTTTCAATGCCGGGACAGCAATGGCAGGACTTCCCGCGAACAGAATACGCAATTATACCTCAACTCGTTTTATCTTCGCCGTCTTTTCAGACAACCTGGCGATCTTATCAAGTACCTTCTGTTTTTTCGCTTCGGGAAGCCGGTCAATAAACAAAATGCCCTCAAGGTGGTCGTACTCATGAAGGATAACCCGCGCCAGAAGCCCATCCGCCTCCATTGTAAACGCGCGGCCTTTTTCATTCCATGCCTGCACTTTTATTTTTTTCGGGCGTATCACATCGGCCCAAATGCCAGGCACTGAAAGGCAGCCTTCCTCGTACTTGGCTGTTTCCTGCGATGTCTCAATAATAGAGGGATTAATAAAAGCGCGGGGTTCATCCCCTTCGACATGAACCACAAATATCCGCTGTAAAAGGCCTACCTGCGGACCGGCAAGCCCAATACCTTTTCCTATTTTCAATAATTCAAACATCTGCCGCGCAATCTCATTCCATTGGGAAGAATCCCTTTTTAGGTGTTCTATAGGCGCGGCTTTCTGGCGTAACAGTTCATTGCCCAGGGTTAGAATTTCCATAAATGCCTTATCGCTTAGTTTAGGGCATTTGACATACAGATTCAAGTGAGAAACCCATCGCCTTGACATAATATACGTCAAAAACTATACTTTAATTCCCAGTGTTTTTAGGAGAGATGCGAGAGCGGTTGAATCGGACGGTCTCGAAAACCGTTGAGCCCTCACGGGCTCCGAGGGTTCGAATCCCTCTCTCTCCGAAACTAAACATTATCTGGGAATTGGAGAGATGACCGAGCGGCCGAAGGTGTACGATTGGAAGTCGTATGTACCCGTAAGGGTACCGAGGGTTCAAATCCCTCTCTCTCCGTTTTTTGCCTCATTCCAATATCGATCCATAAGAGCTAAATTTTCCTGTTTCAATTCCTGCCCTGTTTCCTTCATCTTTTTTTCCATGTGTTTAAACCTTTCTATAAATTTGCTGTTGGTCCGGCGCAGGGCAACGGACGGCTCGACTTTCAGATAACGGCAGAGGTTCACAACGGAAAAAAGGAGATCGCCAAGTTCTTCCTCAACGGTATTACAATTTGTATTACCGCCGACAGTTTCCATAACTTCTCCCAACTCCTCGTTGATTTTTCCAACAACGCCTTCAATATTCGGCCAGTCAAAACCGGCTTTTGCCGCTTTCTTTTGGAGTTTCCACGCGCGATCCAGGGGAGGGAGTCCCGCGCTTACCTCATCAAGAACAGAATCTTTGGGCTTGCGGCCCTCCTGCGTAATCTTTATATTTGCCCAATTGACAAGAACCTCATTACTGTCCTTTACCTGTGTCTCGCCGAATACATGGGGATGCCGCCGAATC
>Ga0268262_10003315_pt1 | contig 17563 bp, 13 predicted proteins | sample TergutNc150P3_FD_190354 | JGI IMG/M metagenome (GOLD analysis project Ga0268262, IMG submission 190354) | Nasutitermes corniger P3 segment gut microbial community from laboratory colony in Florida, USA - Nc150 P3 (SPAdes) (version 2) | ecosystem: Host-associated > Arthropoda: Insects >...
AGGTATAACTTTCGGACGATGTTCGGCTATCAATTTAGATAAATTTGTATAAGAAGTCGAGTCATCAGAATCAATTATTGAGGTCTTCTCAATATGTCTAACAACTTTATTATCAATTGTTTCTGACTTTAAATCGTCTATCACAAACATCTTTATATGATTGACTTTGCGAGGTTTATCCTTATATTTTTTTGCCTCATTTTTTTCAACAGGAACACTCTCTGCCATCACTAATACTTTGGTTTTCTTTTGACTACCTCGACCTCGTTTTAATGGCTTATTTTTCTCTTTTTCAGATGTTTCCGTAGTAAAAAATCCTTCATCAAGTTCGATAATGCCCGATAACGTATAGTGGGAATCTCGATTGCCCATTGCCGTGCGAATTTTGTGCATCATTGCCCATATCGGTTCGTAAACTTTGACGATATTGGCAGTGTTTGCATTCATAACTTTCTTTGTCCGACTTCCAATAATGTGCTGTCCCTCCGCATTTTGGACAAATAATTCCTTCTTTATCCCGAATCTCTTTCCATTTACGTTTGCAACTCGCCTCGTCTGGAAAATCTGTTGTGAAATTTAATAAATTCATATACTATATTTAAAAAAATGCAAAGATACTAAAAATTTAGGTGATGGGTACGATATACAAATTTTTATTTTAATAAAGCAACTGTTTTCAAAAAAATATTAATTTCCCATTCAACCGCCTTTGTTCGACATTAACCGTTATAACCCCGTTTCAGATAGATAGCCCCCCAAGTAAATCCTGCCTCAAAAATTATATCTTTCCCAGCGCTTCCTCCAAATCCGCAATAATATCTTCCACTTCCTCAATCCCTATGGAGAAACGCACCAATCCATCGGTTATTCCTGCATCTTCGCGGTCATGTTTGCTCAATGCGGCGTGGGTCATGGAGGCGGGATGTTGGATTAACGTCTCTACACCGCCCAACGAAACCGCCAGTATCGCCAAATGAACATTATTCATCAATTTCTCGCCTGCTTCCATACCGCCTTTTACCTCAAAACTCATCATTGTACCGAAACCCGTCATTTGCCGTTTTGCCAATTCGTACTGCGGATGAGACGGCAGCCCAGGGTATTTAACCCATTCTATTTTAGGATGTTTTTCCAGATATTGCGCAATTTTCATTGCCGATTCCTGAGAACGTTCCATGCGGAGTGCCATTGTTTTTACGCCTCTGCTGGTGAGGTACGCTTGATGCGGGTCCATATTTCCACCCAAAAACACCATTGTTTGACGCAACAATTTATATACGGCAGGGTCTTTTGCCACCAATGCACCGCCCACCACATCGGCATGACCGTTGATAAATTTGGTGATGGAATGCAGCACGATGTCCGCGCCCAAATCCAAAGGACGCTGCGTATAAGGAGAACAGAATGTATTGTCCACACATACTAAAATATTGTGTTTGTGTGCGATTGCGGATAAGGCTGCAATATCTGATATTTCGATTGTGGGATTTGTGGGCGTTTCTATAAACAACAGTTTGGTATTGGGCTGAATTGCTTTTTCCACCTCTTCCAGATTGGCGGTGTCCACGTAAGAAGCCTCCACGCCGAAACGGGAAAAATCCCGCTCCAATATCGCCCGACTGGGACCATATACCGCTTTTGTACAGACAACATGCATTCCCTGTCCCAGCAACGCCATATAAACCGTACTTACCGCTGCCATTCCGCTGGCGAGGACGATGCCTCTGTAACCGTTTTCCAATTCGGCGAGTTTGTTTTCCAAAGCATCGGTGGTCGGATTTCCTATACGCGTGTAAATGAAACCGTTGTCTCTGCCTGCGAAACAGTCTGCTCCGTGTTTTGCACTTTTAAACCGAAACGTAGAACTTTGATAAATGGGCATTACCGCACTGCCGAAACTGTCTTCGTAATCGCCTGCGTGAACTAATTTTGTGTTGAAACCTTGTTTCTTGGTATCCATTTTTTTATGTTTAATTTTTGTAAAAATGATGTTCCTATTTAAATTAAAACGCAATATGAATATAAAAATTGTGTGAATGAGAAAAAATCATTTTATTGTTTTTTCAAAAAAAATAATATCTTATAATCGGGAATATTCCACTGAATTATATGTTTTTACGTCTGTTGATAAATAGGGTGGGTCGGCAATAAATAACGTTCTGGGTGTATTGCGGTATTTTCGACACAAATCGCTGTAATCGGCACGAACTATTTCCAAGCCGTCCGCTATGTAGCGTTCTCGTTGTAAATGACAATTATCATCTCTTCTGTGAAATACTCAGCCTTATTAGGCATTTTGATGGATAAGAAATTCTGTTCGCTACATTCTACAACCCACTTATTTACAAAATTTGAAAACAAAATTTGATTTAATGTAGTTTTCAAATTTGAAATGGTTGGACTCCATGCGGTACCCACATCGCCTTTGGGAATAGTAAAATCAAAAAACGGTATTCTACCGCTTTTTTTATACCCTAAAATTACCCCGTTTTTACATGAAATTGCTATCGCTCTTTTTTATGCTAAATTAGGGTAGGTTAAGATAATGAAAAAAGTTATTTTGTTGATTGTTTTACTTGTAGGAATTCAATTTGTTGATGCAAAACAGAATTGTAAGAGACCCAAAAAGTTAAAAGAACAAAAATTAGAAATTGTATCCCAACCAGTACCCCAACCGATTTGTCCTCCGATACCCGAAGGATTTTATCAATTTTATCAAACTTCATTTATTGATTTTCGTTCGCTTAGAGAAGGTAAAAAAGGTACAACATTTTCATTCAGAGATAGTTTGTGTTCTCCATTAAGGCAAGATTTGATAGAAACCTATCCTTATGGAATGCGAAATGGAATTTATACATTAAATTGTATTATTATGTATTATCTATTTGTCTGCAGTATTTTGAGATAAAAGATAAAGCCAAAAAGAAGATGAATCAGCAAAAAAAGAAAGAAATTAATTGTTTTGTACAATAAATATTATCTAAAAAGAGTTAGTAATTTAATATTTTAAACGTAAAAGAGATTAAGAAAGCAAAAGTAAAATTGTTATTAGCAGCACTCTTACTCACGGCAAGTTTTGGTTATTCACAAGGTACAACAAATTCCAAAACCGACAAACATTCCTGCAAAAAACTTTACCCCTCCGTTGATATATGTAGGTAATACAGGCAAGGAAGGTGGCAGTATAAGCAAAGATGTTTCTTTTCTAACAGCAAAAGCCCCCAATAATTCTGTAGAATGGAAAATTTTGTCTTATACGGTTACATTTGCAAGCAATGGAAAAGAAGACGTTCCGATAACTGTTACAGGTACTCAATTTTTAGAAAAGGTAAAAACTCGGATTCAATCTGCCTCATCGGGTACGATTATTGATATTTCCAATGTTTTGATTCTAAGTATTGCAGGAAAGTGTACGATTGTACGACCAATTGTAATACGTATTCGAAAAATTAACCGAATAGAAATTGTAGATTTGTCGGATAAAGTAATTTATCAGTTCAACCATTTGAGAAATCAAATCAATCTTTCGGTGTTATCGCAGGGAATTTATTTTTTGAAACTGAAAGATTGTAGATTTTCTTCCAATAAGCGATTTTAAAAAAGGGTTACTCCTTTCCAGAATAACCCATTTAGAAACATGAATTTTATAATTTTTAATCTTCGTCTGTTTGCGATTCTTCGTATGCTTTCAGCAGTGCAGATTGAACTTCGGACGGAACTTGTTGATATTCAGCAAATTTCATTCCATAAGAAGCCCGTCCACTCGTTACCGAACTCAATGAGGTAGAATATTTATTCATTTCCGCCAAAGGAACTTTCGCACGGATTTTCTGATAATTACCTTCGCTGTCCATGCCCATCACTACCGCACGGCGACCTTGAAGGTCGGTCATTACGGCGCCCATGTTGTCGGACGGCACAAAAACTTCCACATCGTAAATCGGCTCAAGAATACGGGGTCCCGCATTTTTAAACGCTTCCTTAAACGCATTTCTGCCTGCAAGTTTAAACGCCATTTCGTTGGAATCCACAGGGTGCATTTTGCCGTCATAGATGTTCACCGCAATATCGCGGGCGTAAGAACCTGTAAGCGGTCCCTCTTCTATTTTTTCCATGATGCCTTTGAGGATTGCGGGCATAAAACGTGCATCAATCGCACCGCCCACGATGCAGTTGTTGAACACCAGTTTTCCGCCCCAACTCAAATCATGCGTTTCTGTTCCGCGGACAGGGTACTTGGTTTGATTGGTCATGCCGTCAAAATAAGGCTCAATCAACATGTGTACTTCGCCGAACTGTCCCGCTCCGCCCGATTGTTTTTTATGGCGGTACATCGCTTCGGCAGATTTCGTAATTGTCTCACGGTAAGGGATTTTCGGTGAAAAATATTCAATTTCTATCTTGTTAATCTTCTCAATAATCCATTTAATAATATTCAAATGCTGTTCGCCCTGACCCGATATGATGGTCTGTTTCAACTCTTTAGACTGTTCCATCAAGAAAGTAGGGTCAGTTTTGCGGATTTCGTTCAGAATAGCACCCAATTTTTCGTCATCGGAAGAATTTTTTGCTTTTACGGCTGTACGGAATTTCGGCTCTGGATATTCAGTCGGCACAATCACTTCGTCAGAATTTTTTACCGAATTGATGGTGTTTTGCGTGAAAACGCTTTTCAATTTAATGGTTGCCGCAATATCGCCCGCCACCACTTTTTCTACTTTTTCACGGTTTTTGCCCGCCACGCACAACAGTTGCGACATGCGTTCTTTCGAGCCGTTGGCACTGTTCACAACGTCCATGCTTTCAGTGAATTCGCCTGCATAAACTTTGAAAAACGAAACCTCGCCCAAGTGGGGTTCAATTGATGTTTTGAACACAAACGCCGAAGCAGGTTTGCTTGCATCGCAGGTCAATTCTGCTCCTTTTTCGGTTTTTGTCCCTGCCACTTCGTTGGGAGCGGGACAGTTATTTTTAACAAAATCCATCAAGCGGACAATGCCTTGGTCGGTTTTTGCAGCACAGCAAATCACAGGGAAAATCCCGCGTGCCTTGATGCCCAAACGCAAACCTTTAATAATATCTTCTTCCGACAGCGTGCCTTCTTCAAAAAACTTTTCCATCAATGCGTCGTCGTTTCCAGCGGCATTTTCAATCAAAATACCCTGTAAATCAGCGGCTTTGCTTGCTTCGCCTGCGGGAATATCTTCCACAACCATTTTTCCGCCATTGACGGGGAATTTCAACAGTTTCATTTGAAGCAGGTCAATCACAGAATCAAATCCAACTCCCGCATTTACAGGATATTGAATGATTGTAACGCTGTTTCCAAAATACTCTTTCATTTGACGAATACTTTCATCAAAATTTGCCTTGTCATGGTCTAACTGATTGATTGCGAATACGACAGGCAGATTTGCTTTTTTCGCCCAACGCCATTGTATTTCCGTACCCACTTCAACGCCCGACTGGGCATTGACAACCATCAATCCAGCATCTGCAACCCGCAGTGCGCCAACAACTTCCCCAATAAAATCGTCAAATCCGGGGCAGTCAATCATGTTTATTTTCACGCCGCCGTGTTCTGCGTACAGCACCGCCGAATAAATTGAGTTTTGACGTTCCAACTCAATTTCACGATAATCGGAAGCCGTATTTTTATCCTCAATGGTCCCTCTGCGGCTGATAACTCCGCCATGAAATAACATTGCTTCTCCCAAAGTGGTTTTTCCCGCACGCGAACCACCCAAAAGAGCAATATTTCTAATTTCGTTTGTCTGATATACTTTCATCTTCTCTATTTAATTAAAAACAACATTGTCAATCATTTACGTTCAAAAAACCATTCAGACAATGCAACCAATTTATAAAATCTCTCTGTTTTGACACAAAGATACAAAGATACAATTTTTTTTTGAAAAAAAACGATATATTTTTTAATGGATATGTAAACATATATTATTTTTTCCGTTTCAACCAAAGCACAAACTGTTGTATTTTATTCAATCTGCTGATTATCAGGTGTGTAAATCTATATTCTTTCGCACCGAAACCTGCATAAAAACGGGCAATATCGGGATTGCTCGACCCGTTGAAATCTAAAAACAAACCTTTCCCCGCATGACGAAAAATAAAATCATCAAGCAAAAAATACAGACTTCTGCTTTGTTTATCCGCATTTCGCCCCGAAAACAAAAAGTAATACTTCCCCTGCCAAAACGGGAAAAAAGCACCCGCACACAAAACACCCTCCGCATTGCGGATGCCCACAACTTCCACAGCCTGTTTTTCCTGTAAAACGGCAATAATTTTTAGTAAATCACTGTAATCCTGCTCTTTATAAACAACTGAAGGCTCTTTGCCCCTGTTGTTTTTAAACAGATTTATAATTTCCTGCGGGTCGGCATCAAAAACAAGTTCAAGATTTTCATTTTGCCCTTTTTTGCAATTCCGCTTATGGCTTTCGTGGTAATTTTTTCGAATAGCCTCATAATCAGGCTGTAAATCTAAAATATAGGTTTTAAGAGCAGATGAATTTCCTTTTTTATATTGAACATCTGAGGGAAAAATCAAATCTGCCCATTTAAATTTTTTCCGTACCTCATGCAATATCTCATTTATTTCATTTTCAGTCAGTTCTTCGCCGAAAAAACCCAAACGGGACGCAAAAAAAGGCGGATAAACATAATCAATCCCCCACTTCCTGCGGACAGGCAAAGGCAACACCGCCCGATAATCGTCCACAACAACAGCCGCCCACGTTTTGCAATAACTATCTAAAAACCAGTGTTGTACAAAAACTGTTGCCGTTTTGTGAGTATTGACACAACGTTCCCACTTCAACACATCTATTTCCGCTCGTTTTAAGTAAGTTACAGCCATTTTTCCATTTATTTTTCTACAATTCATAAACATTAATTCTTGCAGGTTTTTGCCTTGTGAAATTGGCTCGGGCGGTTGTTCGCACCGTCCACACAGCCACCTACTTTTTGCATCCTTCTCTATTCTAATACTATATTCCATCTTTCGTACAACTGTTAAATGATTTGCAAAGGTAGAATTTTTTTTGAAATAAACCAACTATTTTTTCAAAAAAATTAATCATGTTAATCTTTAAATCAAGGTTCAGACGAAAAACTATTCCCCCGCATCATACTTCACAATATGCGGTTTCACAATCGTATACCGGCTCATATCTTCGTTAGACTCAAAGCGTTCGCCGAGATAAACCGAACCGTCGGGGAGGGTTTGCTTGATTTGCTGATTTGAATAAATTATCTTTTTGTCCTGATTCCAAATCAAATGTTCGGTTTCAATAATTTCGCCGTTTGTGAAATTGGTTATCACCACATTGTGCCTGGCTTCCATGATTTTACGGTCTTCGTAACTGATGCCGTAATCGGCTTTTAGCGAAATGCGTTTCGTGCCGTTGCTCTTGTACGAAATAATTTCAAAACCCTCTGGACATTCCAAATAACGTTCGGGATAAGCATATTTGTTCATCTTCTTAATCAGAAATTCCTGCTCGACAAAGCCCTCTTTGCTGATAAAAAAATGAATATCCTCAATCACCTCTTCGGGCGATTTCTCCTTTAAAGTCAGAGAATTAACCACCGAAATATCATTTTGGCAACCGCAAAAAACAATTATAATAATAGCCGCCATTGAAGCGGCTATCATTACAAATTTATGTTTTTTCCTCTTATCCATTTTAACGTACAGTAGTCGTTTCGTTTATCCAGCAACCGACAGAATAGGACTGTCCTTTCTGATAACCGTTTCCGAAAGCAGTATTCGTAGAAGGGAAACGAGCCGCCGCTTGACTTAATTTCGTTTGTGCTACTTCGGCAGTTTTTTCGTCATCGGCTACGGCTTTTGCCTTTGCAAATTTGTCGGCAGCCACCCAATATACCGCACCTGGAATGGGGTCGTTGCAGGCAGAATTGGAAACAGAACTCATGTAGGCATCGCCGATTAAGATGTACGCAATGCCGCTGTTTGGCTTGAGTTTCAATATTTTATTTGCGGTTTCCCGTACGGACGCATATTGTCCCAATTGCATGTAACAGTCCGCCAACACCGTGTAGGCTTTTATCATTTCTGCTTCTTTTTCATACAATTCGGCAGCCTCTTTCAAATAACTGACCGCATCGGAATATTTTTTCTTTCCATGTAGATATTGTCCCATGTAGAAAGCGGTTTTTGCCGTAGGTTTAATCTTGTGCAATTCTTCTATTGCCTTGATATAGATTTCATTATCCGTACATTTCTGTTTGGAGAAAAAGTTCACAATCTGCCTCAAAGTCCGTTCATCTTTGTTGGTTTTTATTTTTTCGCCGTAGATTTGCTTCAACATGTCGCAGTTGGCGATTTTGGCAAAACGAATATCCAGATTGTTGCCCACATTCTTCAACTGTTTCAATTCGTTGGCGATTTTTGCAGAATCTTTTGCCAAGCCCTCGTAGGTGGCTTGATAATCTTCCTGCGAAATGGCTTCGGTTTCCAAATCTTCGCCCAATTTATTGATTTGACGCATCACGGATTCCATTAGCAAATCCGCCTTGTCAATCATCATTTCCATAATATCCGACACCTTGTCGTAAGCGTCCATAATCATTTCGGTGGACAATTTGTCCTTTGTTCTGTAAACATCGGCTATCTGGAAATAGATGTCCAGCACCTGTGGCGAAGATTCCGCACCGCTCAAATCGATGGATTTATCCAGATATTCAAAGGTTTTCTTGTATTCGTTTTTGCGGTATTTCGCCATGTACACCCCGATGCGACCCAAAATATACGGTTCATCTTTGGGGTAGATTTTGATACGCAATTCAAACAAATCAAACAGTTCATTCAGATACTGTTCACGGACAAGGGTGTCCTTTTCCTCATTTATCAGATTTTCCAAAATGACAGGACCTTCCGTAAAAATACTCATAATGGACATGGGACAATCCGCCACCACTTGTTTCCAAAACGGGTAAGCGTCCCTGTAATTTTTCTGTTTGTGCAACTCCCGATACAGGGAAATGTTGGTGAGGCATTTCAGGCTGTCCTCGCCGTATTTTTTTGTTGTATTCTGAGCCGCAACGAAATCGGCTGATGTAAACGTGCAAATAATTGCAACAATTCCTACTTTCAAACTTTTATTCATCTCGTTTTCTATTTATATATTTTTATTTATGGATTATTAACGGAAGAAAATTTTATTTATTTTGTTTTGAGGAAAAATTTTTATTTTTTCAAACTTTCCCCGCCAAAATTATACTTCACTCCAACGAGGCAATTTATCCGTTGCGTAGGATAATCGAAGAAATAATAATTGCGCCGACAAATAAAATTATTCACATTGGCAAACAAAGACAACCGTTTTGACCAAATATACTCAAATCCAAAATTGAAATCAACCGCGGGACGAAGCTTTTGAGCATTTATCCCCTCTTCAACAAATTTGGGAGCGTAAATACCTGTATGCAAAAAGGTTGACAAATTGAAAACAAATTTATTCAACAAAATATAACGTGCATCCAAATTGCCGACAAAAGCAGGTTTATACCATGGTTTTAAAAGTTCTTTGGGTTTTTTGTAGAGGTTGTAATCCAGATTGAGCGTTAAAAACAGTTGCTGTTTGTAGGTGTAGGACAAATCAAAATGCAGGTTTGTATGTTGGACATCGTAAAAAAGTACATCAAACTCATTGTAACGAGAATAACCAATAAATGGAGGCGCGAATATCCACTCGTGATTAACAAAAAACGGCATATCTTTGCAAATAGCATGTGAAGCCTTTGCCCCAATGGAAAGACTGCGGGACAATCCCACTTTCAATCCCCCGAAAAAACGCATTTTTTCATCCATAAATCCTGTAGGAAACCATACTATCAGATTTGGATTTTCCTGTACATAAGACAAAAGGGAATTTCTTTTCATTCCGCCGTCCAATCCCGCATAAACGGTAAAAATATTGGGTACAATGTGCAAACGAGCCTGTATATCAGGATAAACATGCAGTTTTGTTTCTCCGCCGAGATGGGCATGTACAAAGATGTTTACCCCTGCTTTCAAAACATATTCCTTATAATTTAATGAAGCATACGGCTTTAAATTGAACGTAATATCATCATGTCCTCGAAGTTGTCCATTGGCAGTAACTATTGGATTTGTATCTGTCCATCCTGGATTGGTGTAATAATTAAATCCCATTTCTCCGCCCAAATTCAGATAGGTAATCTTTGCCATTTTTATATCTTGGTTCAAATCCGTTTTGAATGCCAATAGATGTTCGCCAGAAAAGAAATCATAAGCAAGACCGTAAAACTGATTGAATTTATGTGCATCTTTTGGGAAATTATTACTGAAATCTATCTGTGCGCGTACGTGGTGATACTGATTTTTTATATTCAATCGAGCCATGCTGTCGGGTATTCCATAGGCAGTTGCCAACAAATGATTGTAATCCGCACTCGCATAAAGGGTATAATCTTTAAAAAACTTCTGTCCGAACAAACCCAAACGGCTGTCGCTGTGGTGGGCGGGAGCATACCCTTTTATTTTCCCCCAAGTCGAATGGTGAAACGCCTTTACGCCAAAGGCATATTGCGTAGAACGGAGGCTATTCACCTCAAAATCAAGATAGGGTGTCCAATAATTGCCAAAACCGAATTTGATGAAATTGCGGTAAAGCCGTGTAATCTGGTCTCGTCCCACTTTGGGAGCAGCAATCGGCTCGGGCGTGAACTGAGCGGTGTACACGGGCGAAAAAATATTGTACGACACCGCTTGTTTCACCACCACCGTATCCACAATATTCGCCTTTTCGTTGATTTTCTGCTGTGCATCGCTCAGTGTCGGACTGAAAACCGTAGGCACAACCACCGTATAACTCTCCCCAGACTGCGACCACGCAAACTCCGCCGACAGCAACAACAAAACTACAAAAACGTTCTTCTTAAACATAGCAAAATACTATTAATGTTATTATTTTAAATCAAGTTGCAAAGATAGCATTCTTTGGCGATTGGATTGCAGGCTTTTTCATTTTTTTTTCAACAATAAAATTTTAATAAAGTTTTGTGCATGGGTTTCCCCCTTATGTTGTAATCATGTTGAAAAAAGTTGCAAAAAAACACATTTTCCCCTTTTAATTGTTGTTGCAAATCAAAAATATTCTGTTCGTACTGGGCAATAGTTAGTTGTGTATTGTCCACAGAGGCAAGGGTGTTTGCATACGATTGCTGCATTTGCATCAATGTTTTTTTCGCGTTTTCGTAATCAAACGGTGTAATAGTCTTTTTTGCATAAAGCGTTGAGTTGACTGCAAAAAGACGTTCCTGACTTCGCAATTATTCTTTGGCAATTTGACTTTGTTTTTTACTATTTGCTCCAAGTTTCATTGTTTCGTATTGAGTATTATGTTTTGTCAAATCTAATTGCAGTTGCGGGGAAATTTGTCTGGTATAGATTTTTGCACTTGCTTTTTGCCCTCTTTTCGACAACAAAAGCAAAATGGGTTCGTATATATATCTATTTATCAGAATAATAACGTTTTTTGTGGAGTTCTGTATGAATAATAAAATCAAAATTGTAAAAGGGAATCATGCTAATATTTTAACCTTATAAATCAAGGTTCAGACAAATTATCCATTGTTAATTAAAAAAATGTTATCTTTGCAAATTGTTTTGATTAGGTATAGAAAAAGGGAAAAGTATGAGTAAAAATCTTGTAATTGTGGAGTCTCCAGCCAAGGCAAAAACGATTGAAAAATTTTTAGGAAAGGGCTATGTGGTGAAATCAAGTATGGGACACGTGCGCGATTTGCCAGAAAAAAAGTTGGGAATAGACATAAATAACAACTTTTTGCCGTTGTACGAAATTCTAAAAGGGAAAGGGGCAACCATTTCGGATTTGAAAAAGGATGTCGATACCGCCGAGTTGGTGTGGCTCGCAACCGATGAGGACCGCGAGGGAGAAGCCATTTCGTGGCATTTGCAGCAAGTGTTGGAGTTGCCAGAAGAAAAAACACGGAGAATTGCATTCCATGAAATCACGCAATCGGCTATTTTACACGCAATTGCAAATCCGCGTAAGTTGAATATCGATTTGGTAGATGCCCAGCAGGCACGCCGCGTGCTTGACCGTTTGGTGGGATTTGAACTCTCGCCTGTGCTGTGGAAAAAGGTGAAACCTGCTCTTTCGGCGGGACGCGTACAGTCGGTTGCCGTGCGGTTGATTGTTGAAAAGGAAAAGGAAATCAATGGTTTTCAGTCTGTTTCGGCGTATCGCGTAGTGGGTGATTTTCTGGTTGAGATGCCCAATGGCGAAACTGTAAAAGTTCAAGGCGAACTGAACAAACGTTTTGAAGACGAAAAATCAGCGGAAGATTTTTTGCAAAAATGTATCGATGCAAAATTTACCGTAAACGCGGTGGAGACGCAACCCGTCAAAAAAACGCCCGCACCGCCTTTTACCACCTCGACTTTACAACAGGAAGCCGCCCGCAAATTGGGTTTTTCCGTTTCAAAAACGATGATGGTGGCACAGCAGTTGTACGAAGCGGGACACATCACTTACATGCGTACCGACTCGGTAAATTTATCCGATATGGCTCTTGCTGAGGCATTTAAGGAAATAAACGCTGTATATGGTTCGGAATATGCAAAAACTCGAAAATATACCACCAAATCGAAGGGGGCGCAGGAAGCACATGAGGCAATTCGTCCTTCGTATATATCGAAAAATACGATTACGACCACCGATGCAGCACAAAGACGGCTGTATGAACTGATTTGGAAACGGACTATCGCCTCGCAAATGAGCGATGCCAAATTTGAAAAAACAACCGTTTCCGTCCTGATAGACAAGGCGGTAGAAAAATTTATCATTTCGGGAGAAGTGATGTTGTTTGACGGTTTTTTGAAAGTATATTTGGAATCCCGCGATGACGAAGACGATGCCGAAATGCAGGCAGGAAAATTGCCCGCCATGCAACAGGGAATGCTTTTGCAGGCAGAGCAAATACAAGCAACACAGCGTTTTACTCGCCAGCCGTCGCGATATACGGAAGCAAGTTTGGTAAGCAAATTGGAGGAGTTGGGCATTGGTCGTCCTTCTACTTACGCTCCAATTATTTCGACTATCCAAAAGCGGCAATATGTGGTGAAAGGCGATAAAGAGGGTTTTGAAAGAACGTATAATTTATTAACGCTCAAAAATGATAAAATTGCGAAAACATCTAAAAGTGAGAAAGTTGCACAGGAAAAAGGAAAATTGTTGCCCACAGATATAGGAATTATCGTCAATGATTTTTTGGTTGCTCATTTTGAGGAGATAATGAGTTATCAGTTCACCGCCGATATTGAAAAGGAATTTGACGATATTGCAGACGGGAAAATAAAATGGGAAACGATGATTTCCAAGTTTTACGGCGGATTTAACAATGTGGTGAAAACCACACTGGAAACTTCCGAGCGGGCAAGCGGAGAACGGCTGTTGGGCGTTCACCCCGAATTGAAGAAAAACGTGTATGTGAAATTGGCAAAATTTGGTCCCGTTGTTCAAATCGGCGAGTCCAACAGTGAAGACAAATTGTTGTTTTCCAGCCTATTGCAAACACAAAGCATTGAGTCGATTACTTTTGAAGAGGCGTTGTCTCTGTTTGATTTGCCCCGAACGGTAGGAACGATTGAGGGTGAAGAACTGATTGTGAATAAGGGGCGTTTTGGTCCGTATGTGCGGTATAAGGGGAAATTTTATTCCATTCCAAAAACGGAAAATTTGCTCACAATCGGCATGGAACGCTGCATGGAAATCATGGCAAAAAAAGAGGAAGATGACGCCAAAAAAGCACCCGTTCTGATTGGCATGTACGAAAACGAAGAGTTGAAAGCGGCGGTGGGCAGGTACGGTCCGTATGTGTCGTATAAGGGGAAATTTCATTCGCTGCCTGTCGGGACAAACCTTTCCGCATTGACGGTTGAGGAAGCATTGAAAGCAATTGAAAAGTCTGAAAACAAGAATGTTATCAAATCGTTTCCGCAGGACGAAACCCTGAAAGTGCTGAAAGGGAAATTTGGACCTTATATCAATAAGGGGAAAACAAATTACAAAATTCCAACAGAGAAAAAGCCTGAGGATTTGACTTTTGAGGACTGTTTGGAGATAATGAAAGGACAGGTGGGCAGTTCTTCGCAAAAAGGGAAAAAGAAAAAATAAAAACAACACCCTGACAGAAATTCAAAAACTGTCAGGGTTGTTTTTTTGAAATAGGATTTCCCTGTTACTGAGGCTTTTTAAGCGTCATCCGCACAATATATTTTGTTACGCCCATTTCGATGAGGGGTTCGTTTCTTTCTTCTTCCAACAGATTTACCTCCCATTGCATAGTGTTCTTTTTGGGAAACGAACAGTCAAGACTTTTGAATAGATGTTCTTTGTCAAGACTCATTGTTAATTTATTGTCTTTCAATGTGTAAGTTCCTGTTGCCGTTTCGTCTTTTCTTTGGGAAATGACTTTTCCCTCTTTGGTAAATTCCACCGTACCCAGCGCGCTAACATAGGAAGCCGTTACGGTAGCCAGTCTTTTCAATTGAGCCTCAGTATCAGCGTCTGAACACACAAGTTCCTTTAATTCATACTTGTAATACGTCCACTTGCCAATAATTTTTTCCTCTTCTTTTTTACAGGAAGACAAGGACAGGATAAAACATGCAACAATCACAGCGATAATGCTTTTCATTAAATTTCTTTTGCTCATACTAACGTGTATTTATTGTTTCAATATATTTATAATATTATCAATTGTTTCATTTATTATTTCGTTGGAAACAGTTCCTACGGTTTTCAGTATTATATTTTTGTCTGCGGTAAAAATCCGTTCAGGACGGATATAAGAATGAACGGGCAACGTACCGCTCTTAAAATCAGTTGTTTTTAATGACACTGCATATTTTTCGAGGGAACAACGCGAAGTTATTTGGCAAAGCAAAATATCATTTCCCGCAAAGTCGGCTAAAACCAGCGCAGGTCTCCGTTTTGCCATTGACAAATCGGAAAATGGAAAGGGAATAACCACCACATTGCCTTTTACAAATTTTGCCATGCTTCGTCTTCAGTTTTGTTCAACCAATCTTTTGCCAATGCCTGCTCACTCACAAGATACAAAAAATCATCATCTTTTTTCCTCGTTAAAAAAGCAATCTCTTCATGCAGTTTTTCGGTAGAAAATGACTTAAAACAGCCCATAGCAAGAATGTTCTCCAACGCTTTTTGAGCCTGTACATTGTATTTGTCGTAATCTAATATAACGGTAGCCATAATATTTTACTGTTAATTTTAAACTTTTGCAAAGATAGCATTTTTTATTGAAATAACTTTTAACTTTACGAACTTTCAAACTTTATAAACTTTATAAACTGTTTTTACCGCAATTTCGCCCCCAATTTCGTTTCAAACGCAGCAATCAATTTATCCATAATCGCATTTATTTCATTGTTAGTCAATGTTTTCTCTTTGTCGCACAAAATCAGGCGGATAGCGTATGATTTTTTGTTTTCCTCTAAATTTTTACCCTCGTAAACATCAAACAAATTCATGGATTTGAGGTATTTACGTTCTGTTTTGAACGCCAAATCTTCAATATCTTTATACGCAACCTGTTTGTCAATCAGCAATGCCAAATCGCGGCTGACTTCGGGGAATTTGTTCAACTCCTCATACACCGTTTTTTGCCCTTTGGACAGTTTTGTCAAAATTTCGCAATCAATTTCAGCGTAAAACACCTCCTGTTTGATGTCGAAGGCTTTCAGTAACTTCCTGTTTATCATGCCGATACTGACAAAAACCGCATTCCCCAAATTGTATTGCAATACATTATTCATCGCAGCAGTTGCTTCAACAACTTGAATAGGCAAAGTTTTTAAGGAAACATGCACCCTGTTTAAAGCATTGACAACCAGATTTTTAAGATAATAAAAATCAACCTCTTCCTGTTTTTCTTTCCAGCATTCCGCTTGACGTTTGCCGCTAATGAAAATGCTTAAATACTCCTTTTCTGAAAATTGTTTGGTTACATCTTCATTTTCAGTCGCTTGCGGATTTTTCCGATAAACAGTCCCAAACTCATACAGTTTCAAATCGGTTGTCCCGTGATTGATATTGTGAATTATATTTTCCAATCCACTGAAAATCAACGTCTGACGCATATTTGCCAAATCTCTGCTCAACGGATTTAAAAGCGGAACGGTCTGCGTTTTGTCTATAAAATCAAAATTTTCTGCATACTCGGCTTTGGTGAGCGAATTATTCATTGCTTCACTGAAACCATTGTCCGACAGATAATTAGCAATTATTTCCTTGATTTTAAGAAATGGATTTTGCGGTAAAAAAGAAAGCGTGTAACTCATTTTTTCAGGAATTTCAATCTGATTGTAGCCGTAAATCCGCAAAAATTCCTCAATCACATCTATTTCTCTGGTAACATCAACCTTGTTGGTCGGAATTGCCAGCAAAATTTCCGTTTCCGTTTCTTTGGCGATTTCCAGTTCAATGGCGGTCAAAATTTGCTTAACTGTTTCTTTATCAATATTTTTGCCAACAATATCATTCAACTGTGCATATCGAAGCCGAACCTCTTTCTTTTGAATGGGATTTGGGTAAAAATCAACAATTTCCGATATTTCCCCGCCCGCCAACTGCTGAATTAACATCGCCGCCCGTTTCGCCGCATAGACCGTAATATTGGGGTCGCAACCGCGTTCATAACGAAACGAAGCATCGGTTTTCAAAGCGTGATTTTTCGCCGTTTTCCGTATGCCAACAGGCTGAAAATAAGCACTTTCTAAAAATATATTTTGTGTTGCATCTTTTACGCCCGAATTTTCTCCGCCGAACACGCCCGCCATGCACATGGGTTGCCGTGCGTTGCAAATCATCAAATCGCGGTTGCTCAATTTCCGTTCCACTCCGTCCAGGGTGGTGAAGCATGTTCCCTCCTCCGCTTTTTTCACAATTACCTTGTTTTCAAGTATTTTATCCGCGTCAAAAGCATGCAGCGGTTGCCCCAGTTCAAACAAAACGTACTGCGTTGCATCTACGACATTGTTAATCGGACGCACGCCGATTGCTTTCAAGCGATTTTGCAGCCACGCAGGCGAAGGTTGCACATTTATATTGCTGATATACAGACTTGTATAACGCGGACAAGCTTCCGCATCTTCCACTTCAACAGAAATGGGCGATTGTTTTAATTGTGGATTAAAACTCTGAACATCAGGATATTGCAATTTTATATTTTGATTTTTCCGCGTGTTGAGCAATGCAACCAAATCGCGTGCAACTCCGATGTGCGAAACGGCATCGCTGCGGTTTGGGGTCAGTCCGATTTCAAAAACCACGTCATTTTCAACGCCGAAATAGTCAGTAGCGGGCGTGCCGATTTTGGGATTGTCTTCCAAAACCATAATTCCGTCGTGGGAATTTCCCAGCCCGATTTCGTCTTCCGCACAAATCATTCCCTCCGACTCTTTTCCGCGGATTTTAGATTTTTTTATCGTAAACGGCTCGCCTTCC
>Ga0268262_10003316_pt1 | contig 17561 bp, 14 predicted proteins | sample TergutNc150P3_FD_190354 | JGI IMG/M metagenome (GOLD analysis project Ga0268262, IMG submission 190354) | Nasutitermes corniger P3 segment gut microbial community from laboratory colony in Florida, USA - Nc150 P3 (SPAdes) (version 2) | ecosystem: Host-associated > Arthropoda: Insects >...
CTTCCTATAAAACAATTGAGGCGAATCATAAACAGGCCCTGTCTCCAAAGGCGCGATCGCTGGTCCTGGAAGGAAATCCTGTTCACGAAGATATGATGGATGCCCTGCCGCTGATTAAGGCACCGGTTTTTTCGATAATGACTGTCCTTGACAAAGATCAGGGCATAGCGGCGGTAAGCGCCGGAGATCTTATGGCCTCATTTTACCGGGCCGTTGATGTCGCAAAACAAATTTTTTGTGTTTCTGTTCCCTCAAAAGCGGATATTGTTGTATCAGTGGCGAAATTCCCGATGGATATCGATCTGTACCAGTCTCAAAAGGCCATTGATAACGGCGCTGTTGCCCTTAAGGATAACGGCTTTTTGATTGTTGTTTCTTCGTGCCGGGATGGAATAGGGGATGAAGCCTATGCCAATCTCCTGACTCAGGCGTCCAATCCTGCCGGCGCAATTGAGAAAATTCGCGCCTCTTATAAACTGGGGTATCATAAAGCCGCGAAGATGGCGGAAGTTTCAGGCAGGGCAACCATTGTGGCTGTGTCGGAACTAAGCGGGGAACAGCTTAAAAGCATGTTTATAGAAAAGGCCGCAGACCCACAGGAAGCGCTGGACGCAGCTATGATAACCCTTGTGAAAAGGGGGATTGCTGTGCCGAAAATTCTCGTATTGCCCGATGGCTGCGTTACCGTGCCTAATCCGTCTTCTTAATCAGGTTTTACTGTTACTGCTTTTCAACGCCTGCGTTGATTCTCTGATAACCAATTTATAGGGCAGGATCTGTTCAGTTTCACCGGTATAGCTTCCGGTGATCTGCTGGTGCAGGGTCAGGGCGGTTTTTGCCCCTATTTCATCCAGGGGCTGGCAGATCGTTGTAAGCCGCGGATTCATATAATTGGCTATGTCGATGTCGTCAAAACCCACCACTGAAACATCATCCGGTACCCGCAGGCCTTCGTCGGTCAGAACCCGGATGGCGCCGATGGCAAGTTCGTCGGTAGCGGCAAAAAGGGCTGTAAAACTGTCTTTTCCTTTCCATAGCAGCAGTTCTCTCATGCCGTACATGCCGAATTCCGGCGTATAATGGCGGACAAAAACTACCCGGTTTTTGTCCCAGCTTATGTCTGCCTCGGTGAGGGCCTGGAAAAAACCTTCCGCCCGCTGTCTTCCAAAGGTAAAACCGTCACCCGATATCATCAAAATACGCCGGTGGCCTAAACTAATCAGGTGGTTTACCGCGTCCCTGGAAGCCTGTTCTTCGTTTACATGAATCGCGTTGATCCCCGGATAATGAAAAGTTGACGTTACCGCAGGAAGGCCGGTCTTTTTTATATATTCATAGAAGGGGGGGGTTTTTATTTCATGGATCATAATAACACCATCGGGTTTTTCTGCTTTAAGCCGGTTAAGGCAGATCTCCTCACTTTGATCCTCGAATTTGACAAAGAAAAACAAAGTGTGGTACCCAAATGATTCAAGATACCGCTCGATAATCGAAAAAAGCTGCCGCTGGAATATGTTAAAGGTGTCTGGGATAATGATGCCTATGGTAAAACTCCGTTTAAGCACCATGCTTCGGGCCGCGCGGTTGGGTACATAACCGGATTCTTCAATCAGTTTGAGGATCTGCTCGCGCTTTTCGGAGTTAACATGCTTTTTTCCGTTTACCACTCTGGATATAGTTGACGGGGACATGCCAACCTGCCGGGCAATATCTTTTATGTTTACCATCCGCTGCTCTTTTGCCCTTGGCCGTTAAAATTTGATGGGTTCGCCCGATTCAAATGCCGCTTTACAAGTATACGCAATTTCCGAAACCCGGGTCCCGTCATATACGGTTACTTCAGGTTTGCGGCCTCCGACAATACAGTCCACAAATTCCTGTACTTCGTTTACATAGGCAGTATCAAAACGTTCAAGAAAATTTTCGCTGCATTCCCGGCGAACCCCGCAGGCATCTAAAATTTCAACGAGGTTTTTTTGGGGTACCGAAGCGACGCGGAGTATCCCCTTGGTGCCGATAATTTCAGTCTCTACATTGTAACCGTGGGGGGCGGTACGCCCGGCAAAAAGAAAGACCATACAGTCATTCTTGAATTTCATCAGGCACGAGACATTGTCCCCGTCTTTGGAAGCGGCAAATTCCGGGTGGGCATAACAACCACCAAGCGCATAAACCGTTTCCGGTTCTGAGCCGGTAAACCACCGGGCCAAATCTATATCGTGTACCGCCATGTCCAGAAACTGGCCCCCGGAATGGGGGGCAAAGGCAATGGCCCCGTCAATAAATTTTTCCGGGTCCTGGCTGTAAGAACGGAACAGTATGGGCCTTCCAATAACGCCAGCCTTTACTTTGTCATGGGCATATTTATAGGATTCGTCAAAACGCCGCATAAAACCCAGCATGAACACCAGTTCTGGATGGGCTTCTACGGCTTTTTCCGCTTCCCTGCATTCCGCAACAGTGGTTCCCAGAGGTTTTTCGGAAAACACATGCTTTCCCGCAGTCATGGCCAATGCTATTTGTTTGGTATGCAACGCCGAAGGGGAAACCAGTACTACCGCGTCCACTTCTTTAGATGCAGCCAGATCTTCAAAAACAGTGAATCGGTACGGCACTCCCAGCTTGTCTGCCGTTTCATTTAATTTTACCTCGTCCAGATCGCAGAGGGCGGTGAGTTCCGCATGCTGAATTCTGCTTGCAATATTTACCGCATGCTGAAGGCCAAGCCTTCCCAGTCCAACCGAACCGATTCTTACCTTGTTCATATAAAACCTCTATGTATAATATTTGTCCAAAATTTGATTAACTATTCTTATCCAGCTAAAAAGATTTTCCGGCTTGCAGCCAACGGTACTTATGTCTTTAAACACAAACTCATAAGGACATTTGTTTTTTATACAGGCTTCCACTGTTTCAGTTATCTCTTTGGAAACTGTTTCTTCGTTCAGGACCGTAGCAACAGTTGCAGGATTTGGTTTTCTTGCTAATACATAATCTCCACCAATTTGTTCTGCAAGAGTACTGATATTTGCCCAAGGACTGGCCCCTATCTTTCTCAAATTGGGAATCTGCTTCAAGTAAGGCATGCACAACTCAAGTGGTTCACAACAGCCGTAATATACAATGCCAGAACGATCCATGAAAGGACGAATATATTGAAGATCAAATTCATCCCGCATAGAAGGGGAAACCATGCTAAACATTTGCGCACGGGTACGAAGCCAGGTATCTTTAAAACGCACCAGCCCGTCTTTATAGTCCTTTGCTGGAAGTATATTTGTATAACCCGGAGTACAGTGAACTTTTTGAATGTTATAATCCAAAAGCCCCTCTGCTTCAAATTGATCAAAAAAAGCATTTCCTAATTCCGAAAATTTTTTCATTGTTACATGTAATAATTCCGGGTTATCAATAATATCATTCAGAACTTTATCAACGCCGCGGAATTCAGCTATATGTTCCCATGGGCTATAATCAACATAGTGTCCTCGTAGCTTAACCGGAAGAATTCCGTTAAATATTTCAGAACAAATTTCCAGATTTTGCCGATCGTTTTCGCTATGGGCTTTGATAACAGGCGGAGATAACCTTTCTATTTTCTCTTCACAATCAAGTTGATCCTCGTAACGATGTGAAACTATAGCATTATTTCCGGGCAATGACAGCGTCTCCTCTTTGACATCAATGCCTATTCCTGAATTTGAATATGACTTTAAAATATAAAGCGTATCTTCGACCACCATGTCAGCCTGGAAGTATTTCCAGCGGAATAAAGTCTGCCTGAAAAATTCTTCCAATACCCTTCCTTCTTCCGAGTCACATCGTAATGTTAGTTGGTCATCGATGTTCAGTTCATGCCAGGGAATTTCCTCTATCCATACAATGGGACGATCGTGAATTAAATCGTTTGTTTTTTTCGTACGAAACATTCGTTCTCTGTTAACGGGATTTGCCGCAAGTTCGGCATAGTGTTTCGCAAGCTCCCGCAGAATACCGCAATCGTTTTTTGGAATGGTATATTGAATAAAGCACGACAGGGTTTTGGAAAACACCGGAGTTCCCGCATTGTCATGGCCGACATGAAAAGAAGGCTTCATGTTATTCTCTACAAGCCAAGAAAGCTAAAACACCGGTGCATTGTTTTAATGTATTTCTTTCGGCAAATGTCAAAATTATTTTGCCCCGATAAACTGAAGGCTTATTTCAATGGCCTGTGATAGTTTATCCGGCGGCATTTGCTGAACTGCGTCGCCAAATGGCTCGAAAGAAAATGATCCCAAATAGCCCAAGTTGTCAAGTTTTTTGATGACGTCTTTGTTTCCCATTTTATCAGCGGAACCGATAAGTACACGATGGCAGTCTAAAAATTGATTAACCGGAATATCGTCTTCAACTCCTGAAACATGCACAAGCCCCGTATATGCGATATCATAAGAAGTTCCTAGACCATCCATTCCAAAGATATTTTTATCATCGGGGCCTATGTAATGGTGAAATGTATCAAACAAAGTACGATAACAGCCGTATCCTGATGCCTTAATTGCCGCAATCGCTGCCGGAAGGGAAGCAAGTGAAGAAATGTCAAATCCCAAAGCTTCTACGTAGCCTGCTATCCCGTATTCTACAAACAGGGGACCATAATCAATCAATGCCTGAACCGTGTCGGTATATTTTTGTCCTGGTGTACGTGTATCATCTTTTTCATTGTTCGGACAAAGTACTATAGCCGGGCAGTTAACGGCAGATGACAATTCAAGTAGCTGCTTTAATTCTTCAATCCGGTCTTTTCGTCTTGCTGGAAGATTGAATTTTTGCAGGGCATTTATGGAAATAATGTTTACCCCTTCATTCATGAAGATGGACCTTGCCTCGGCAGGTTTAAAGCCGTCAATAATATCTTTAATTTCCTGTTTACCCGGCAGATCATTCCGAAGTTCCACTTCTGACAATCCCAACCGTACAGTAAATTGTACATATTCTTTTAAACTCATTGCAGGGGCAATTATCCGGTTAAGGGCGAATCTTTTTCGTGTCAACATAAAAATTATCCTCTCTTTGCGTTTTTCCGCATATCAACAATGACTGCGCCGATTATAATAACACCTTCCAGAATTTTCTGGCTGTAAGGTGAAAAGCCCAAAAGAGTCATGCCGTTACGCATTACCGACAGGACTAAAGCACCAATGAAAGCCCCGCCGATGGTTCCAACACCGCCTGAATGGGATGTCCCACCGATGGTTGTTGCAGCTATGGCGGTTAATTCATAGCCATCTGCAGCGCCTGGATGAACACTGCCTACACGGCCTGCGAAAACAATTGCAGCAATCCCGGCAAGGAGGCCGCAGTAAGCATAAATCATAACCTGATATTTTTGGACATTAACCCCTGATACTTCAGCTGCAGTTATATTCCCGCCTATTGCAAAAGTGTTTTTGCCGAACCGGGTTTTGTTCAATAAAACATAACTCACCAGGAACATAAAAAGATAAATGATAATGGGTACTGGAATATCAAGAAATCTGCTGCCTATGGCATTCATCTGGGGCGTAAAATTACTCAGCGGGCGGGCATTTGAATAAATAAGGGCATAACCGCGAACAATAGTCAGCATACCCAATGTAGCGATAAAAGCCGGAATCCTTGTAAAGGCAACAAGTGAGCCGTTAATGGCACCACAAAGCGTGCCGATTAGAAGAGCTGCCAAGACAGGAAAAATAAAAGGTAGTTCCGGCAAATTCTGGTACATTTTCATTTGGGCCGGTATCTGGGCAAGGCTTGCAGCAACAAGTCCGGACAAAGCAAGTACGGAGCCTACCGAAAGATCGATACCTTTGGAAATGATAACAAAGGTCATACCCAAAGCCAAAATGCCAAAAATAGCTGTCTGGTTTAGAATATTGAGGATGTTAGAAACGCTTAAAAAGGCTGGGGACAGGATGGCAAATACAATGCACATCAGGACAAGAATTAAAAGTATGCCGTATTTTTGAGATGTACGTTTAATGGCAATCATCGTTATCATTTGTTGACTCCTTTTTGGTGTTGTTTATATTCTTCTACAGTGTTTGTAGCATAAGCCATCAATTCATCCTGGGTTAAATCAGCGCGATTATCAATTATGCCCGTAATTTTTCCCTGATGCATGATTATTATTCGATCACTCATGCCCATGACTTCGGGCAATTCGGAGGATATCATAATGATGGATTTTCCTTCTCCGGCAAGTTGTGTAATAAGCTTATGAATTTCGGCTTTGGTTAGAACATCTATGCCGCGGGTAGGTTCGTCAAACAGCATAATTTCCGGATTGGTCATCAACCATCGCGAAAGCAGCACTTTTTGCTGATTGCCGCCGGATAGATTCTCCATTTTCTGACCAAACCCACTTGTTTTAACCTGGATTTTTTTAATGTATTCTTCGCATTTTTCCTGCATTTGTTTCTCGCGTATTAAACCGAATTTGTTTAGGAATTGTTCGAGAGCTGCAATAATCATATTAAGCTGGGTATCCAGCATGGGAAATACTCCGGAATTACGCCGATCTTCGGTAATAAAAGCCATACCAGCCTTTTTTGCATCTGTTACATGACGGATATTTACTTCTTTTCCGTCAATAAAGATATGGCCTCCGCTTTTTTGCCGTATCCCAAAAATTGTTTCAATAACTTCACTTCGGCCTGCCCCCACCAGCCCTGCGACACCAAGAATTTCTCCTTTCCTAAGGGTAAAAGATATATCCTTGAAGAATTCTCTGTGGGAAAGGTTTTTTACTTCAAGCTTAACATCCCCTATAGGACAGGGTACTTTGGGAAACATATCTTTTACTTCCCGGCCTACCATCATCCTGATAAGTTTGTCTATTTTTAATTCACTGACCTTTTCTGTCCCGATATATGTGCCGTCCCTGTAAACACTAACGACGTCGGCTATCGTGTAAAGTTCATCAAGTTTGTGGGAGATATAAATCATGCTTACGCCTTTTTCTTTCAGGGTTCGCATGATGTTAAACAGGTGATTTATCTCATGATTGGTAAGAGCTGATGTAGGCTCATCCATAAGAATTAATTTAGAATTATACGAAACAGCTTTGGCTATTTCACACATCTGCATTTTTGCAACGGTCAGTTCCTTCATTAGAGTCCTGGGATCTTCAGTCATGGAGATTGTTTCCAGAACTTCTTTTGTCATTTCAATCATTTTCTTTTCATTTATTATTCCCAGTTTATTTATCGGTTCCCTCCCAAGCCAGAGATTTTCCATTATAGAACGATGCAGTACCGGGTTTAATTCCTGATGAATCATGGAAATCCCCATTTTCAACGCATCAGCCGGGAAATAATGCCCTAATTCTTTGCCTTCAAAAATGATTTCACCGCTGGTTGGGGGATGGATGCCTATAACACATTTCATGAGGGTTGATTTGCCCGCTCCGTTCTCACCCATTACCGCATGGATTTCCCCGGGACGTACTTTCAGATCGACTCCACGGAGAGCTTGAACACCCGGAAAGGTTTTTACGATATTTTTCATTTCTAGGAGATATTCATTACCCATCAGATTCCTCCATGCCGATTAATAAAAATATGACCCTTAATCCTGGTTTTGTCCATGGATTGAGGGAAAAACCGGCTCTTTGGCCGGTTTTTCCAAAGTCTTTTCCCAAACAACTAACGTTAGCTTTGAAAAAGGCTTGTTGTTTACATAAACTTATCTACATTATCCTTTGTGATTAGCACATAGGGAACCCAATTTATTGGATCCAATTTTTCCCCTTTAAGCGCCCTTATTGCATAATCTGCAGCACCGGCTCCCTGACCTCTGGCGTCCTGGAACACCGTACAGGCAAGGCGACCGTCTTTTAAGGCTTGCAACGCGTCGGGATTTCCGTCGGTACCTCCCACAAGAATCCCGGTTCTCCCGGTGCTCTCGATTGCCACTATTGCGCCCATAGCCATTTCGTCATTGTTCGAAGCAATTGCCTTGAGGTTGGGGTAGGCGGTAAGCCAGTTTTCTGTAACGTTGACACCCTCGTTCCTCGTCCAGTTGCCGGTCTGTTCGGCAAGAATTGTGATATTGGGGAATTTTTCTGCAATCGTTTCTTTAACTCCCCGCGTTCTGTCCTGGGCCGCTTCCTGGTTCAGCTGCCCCATGAGGATACAAATTTCCCCCGTACCACCCAATCTTTTGCCGAGCTCTTCCATTTGCAGGTGGCCGGCAACCACAGAGTCTGATCCGCAATAGTAAACACCCTGAGGCGGAGTTGTACCAACAAAGGGATTTCTGTTTACATATATCAGCGGAATACCTGCTTCCTGAGCAGCCCTGGTTATCGGTGCGGTACCACTAGTATCCACAGGCACTATTACCAATGCTTTTACACCTTGGGAAATCAGCGCATGCACGTTATCCTGCTGCCGGGTAACGTCGTTTTGGCCGTCTCCCCACAGGATTTCATATTCCGGTTTGTCTTTAAAATAGTCAGCAAAGGCATCGTGGAGGTATGAAAGCCACGTGTCGTTAGATTCACTGCGTACGAATCCAATGACAATTTTCTTACTCCCTTGATCCTTTCCCTGACATCCAATGGTGGACAGTATGCTGATTATACACAATACAATCAACAAACACTTAATTGCTTTTTTCATAAAAGCCCTCCTCGATTTATATATTCAATTTCAGTATCCTGAAATCAAATCACTGTTTTTGCTTTTCAAAACGGTTTTTATTGCTGGTATACTCCGCCTAAGTCCAATAGGACCGAAGTTTCCGTTGGATTCTTTCATTTTGATCCGTTAAATTCCTTTACCGCATCAACCATTGCCACAATATTGGCAACAGGAATGTTAGCTTGGATATTGTGAATGGTGTTGAAAATGTACCCGCCCCCTTTGGAAAAAACCCTGAGTCTTTCTATTACTTCATCATAAACCTCTCGGGGAGTACCAAAAGGCAGGGTTTTTTGCGTATTTACACCGCCTCCCCAAAATACAATGTCTTCTCCGTAAGTTTCTTTTAAGCGCCGAGGATCCATACCCTCTGCGGAACACTGTACCGGATTAAGGGCGTCAATGCCTGCTTCGATCATATAGGGAATAAGGGGAAATATTCCCCCGCAGCAGTGCTTTATCAGCTTCCATTCGGTATTTGCATGAACCCAGTCTCCAAGCCGTTTATAATGGGGCATGTATAAGGTTTTGAATGTTTCCGGATTTATCATTGGTCCATTTTGGGTACCAAAGTCAGTACCACATATATATACAATATCAAGATTATTTCCAAAAACTTCGAAGTATTTTTTAAAAGTTTCAATCGCTCTGTCAATAAGAATTTCAAAAACTTCCTCAATAAAATCAGGGTAAAGCAGGGGAACAGTATACCAGTCGGCAATATTGCGTATGCCCTTTGGCTTGCGGAGATTCGGACCGGGAATATTATTTGCGTCTCCCAGGCCAAAATATCCGGGACTTGCCTGAATTGCCCGTTCTTTTTTACTGTAGATTTCCATCCGTTGTTTGTGGAAATTCAACGTTTCTTCCGGTACTATCTGGAATTCCTCAACTTGATCCAGGGGATTAAGGTTGTCTTCGTCATAGGGCGGTGAACGTTCCAAGTTATCGAAGTAAAACCCCCCGGAAGGCATATACCCGCTTGGTTCAACAGTAGTATCACCCTGAGGGTAAATGTAAGTTCCGCCTTTTTTGTCATTTTTTAACGCACAACCACCGGGTATCAAGACCGTTTCACCAAAATAACTCCATTCCTTCCAGTCTTTATTGATATTCCCGAAAGTATTGGCATACGGATCCAATTCCTGGATATCACAACCCATGGTATCCATAAGATCTTCTTCCATAATGCCCACCATGGTAGACATATCTTTGATTTTAACGGGGTGATCTTTCAGACCGTAGTACCGACGTAGTTTTCTCATGGTATCGGCATTGATGTTTGAACAGCAAAAATTGCCAAAATCTACAGGTACTTTGTCAGCTTCTTTATGGGTAAATGCCAATTTTACCCTTTCTCTGGAGGTCATAATTCCACGATCTCTCCTAAATGCTCAGCATATCAGTATCTTCGTTAATAAAATACTGCAAACGTTTTCCTTTCTAGGGTACAATACCTAAAAAAAATTGTCAACAAAAATTTTCGAAAATTATTTTTTGTTATTTCTTTATATTATAATAATTTATCATAAGCTATTTTTTTAATGAAAAATAAATCCTCTTTACAAATTAAAATAAATCTGTTATAGTATAATACTAATTAAAAACGTTTGCAGAAAAACACCGGATTATTCTGGTAGACATTTTTTTTAAGGAGAAACAACATGGCTTCAAGGCTAAAAACCGGTATTATCGGGGCGGGACGGATTGGAAAAATCCATGCAGAAAATATCGCCCGTTTTATTCCCCAGGCGGTGCTTGAGGGGATTACGGACATCAATTTGACGGCGGAACAGGAAAGCTGGGCCAAAAATCTGGGTGCCAGGATTATTTCAAAGGATCCAGAGGACCTTCTAAAGGAACCATCTATAGAAGCAATTGTTATTTGCAGTTCCACCGATACGCATGCGGATTTCGTCATTGCCGCAGCGGCGACAAAAAAGCAGATTTTTTGTGAAAAGCCCATTGATTTAAGCATCGCCAAGGTTAAACAAGCCCTGGAAGCAGTTAAAAAAGCCGGAGTTAAACTACAAATCGGTTTTAACCGCCGTTTTGACCACAATTTTGCCCGGATTAGACAGTATACCCTGGCGGGGGAAATCGGCGATGTGCAGCTTATTAAGATAACTTCCAGGGATCCCGCTCCTCCTCCTCCGGCTTATGTGGCAGTGTCAGGGGGAATTTTTATGGATATGACGATCCATGATTTTGATATGGCTCGTTTTCAGGCAGGCAGTGAAATAACTGAAGTTTACGCCGCCGGAGCTGTGCTGGTAGACCCGGAAATAGGTAAAGCCGGTGATATTGATACTGCTATGATTACCCTCCGTTTTGCCAACGGTGCCATTGGTGTAATCGACAATTCCCGTAAGGCTGTTTACGGCTATGATCAACGGGTTGAGGTCTTTGGTTCCAAAGGCGCTGTTGCAGCGGAAAATGATACCCCAAATACCGTACGACTTTCCAACGAAAAGGGCGTTATCGGGGAGAAACCCCTGTATTTTTTCCTGGAACGGTACAAGCAGGCATTTATTGACGAAATGGTTTCGTTCATTGATGCGGTACAGAACAATAAACCGGCGGCGGTAAGCGGAGAAGACGGGCTGGAAAATATGTACGCTGCTTTGGCGGCAGGTAAATCTATAAAGGAAAAACGGCCTGTTACCATAGAAGAAATTCGCTCGGCTTATTAAAAAAATATGCAGATACCCCATAAAACACCTTTTGTGCGGGGCTATACGCCTTTGGTTTCCCGATGCGGCGTTACGGCTGATATGCTGATGGATTTTGGAATACTAAAACTCTTGCCCGGAGAAGAATGGGTGCAGGAAAGCAAGATCGATGAGCAGTGTTGGCTCCTGGCTTGGGGAAGCGCATTCATAAACTGGACGGCAACAGACTCTCCTCTTCAAAGTGTGGAAATCTCCAGGCTCAATCTGTTTGATTATGCCCCCTACTGCCTTTCCGTTCCTTGCGGGAGCAAAGTAACAATCAAAGCCCTGCATGAAGGTGTGGAGTTTTACTATATTGCGACGGAAAACGACAATCATTTTAAAGCCCGGCTTTTTACGCCCGATGACTGTATGAGCGAATTACGCGGAAAAGGCACTATGAGGGAAACATCCACCCGTATAGTACGAACCTGTTTTGACGACACAAGCCGAAGCGAATCCAACCTTGTTATTGGAGAAGTGATAGGAATACCGGGGAAATGGTCGAGTTATCCGCCGCATCATCATCCTCAGCCGGAAATTTACCATTACCGGTTTTTGCCCGAACAGGGTTTTGGCCTTACAGCCATTGGGGACAAGCCCTACATTATTCGGGACAAAGATACGATCCTTATTCGGGAAGGGGAAGTCCATCCCCAGGTAACGGCGCCGGGTTATGCCATGTGGTACCTTTGGGTGATAAGGCATCTGGAAGGAGCACATTACGGACCGGCAACTAAAACCCCCATTTTTGTAGAAGATCATACATGGGTTATAGGAGACGAAAGCAAAATTTGGCAGCCAAAATAATAAAGGAGCTACTATGAAGACAGAACGTTTAACTGTTGGTCAGGCAGCGCTGAAGTTTCTTGACAACCAGTATGTAGAATACGACGGAAAAGAAATAAAATTTGTCGAAGGGGTTTTCGGTATCTTCGGCCATGGGGTAGTGGTAGGTTTGGGCGAAGCTCTGGCAGCGGGGAATACTTCGCTTCGTTTTTATCAGGCTAAGAACGAGCAGGGTGGGGGACACGCGGCAGTGGGTTTTGCCAAGCAGAACAACCGCCTTAAAATAATGGCGGTTTGTTCTTCCATAGGACCCGGTGCCCTGAACATGGTAAACGCGGCAGCTACCGCTACGGCAAATCATATTCCCTGTTTATTCCTTCCTTCGGATACTTTTGCCTGCCGTCAGCCCGATCCGGTGCTGCAGCAGATTGAAATTCCCACAGACTATACCAATACCGCCAGTGATTCGTTCCGTGCGGTAAGCCGTTATTGGGATCGGGTTCATCGGCCTGAGCAACTGATGACCGCGCTTATCAATGCGTTCAGGGTACTCACCGATCCTGCGGAAACTGGCGCGGTAACGGTAAGTTTGCCGCAGGACGTGCAAGGAGAAGTTTATGACTATCCGGAAGAATTCCTTGCCAAGCGGGTACACCATATTGAACGGCGTATTCCGACCAAGGGGCAAATAGACAGGGCGGTTTCTATGCTTAAAGCCGCAAAGAAACCCTTGGTGATTCTGGGCGGCGGGATACGGTATTCCTGTGCGGGTGCGGCGCTGGAAGCGTTCTGTCAGACTTTCCATATTCCATTCGGAGAAACCCAAGGAGGTAAAGGGACGGTACTTTGGGACAATCCCTACAACCTTTCCGGCATAGGGAATACAGGTACGCTTGCGGCAAACAGGCTGGCAAAGGAAACGGACCTTGTCGTAGCAGCGGGAACCAGACTGGGAGATTTTACCACCTGTTCCAAATGGCTCTTCCAAAACCCCAATTGCAAAATTTTGGGGATCAATGTTGCTTCCTTTGATGCGTACAAAATGAATGCTGAGCCGATTATCGCCGATGTAAAACTCACACTGGAAGCGCTTACTCAGGCAGCCGCCGGTTATAAATCACAATGGGGAAACGCAATACAAGCTGTCCGCGATGAATGGAAGGCCGAAGTAGACAGGCTCTACAACGAAGATACTCCGCCAGCGGCGGACGGCAAGCCCCTTCTTTCGCAGGCCCGTGTGTTGGGCGAGTTTAACGACAGGCTTCTTCCCAAGGACGCTATTGTCGTTTCAGGTTCCGGTTCTATCCCTTCAGATATGCAGAGAGTGTGGCGTACCAGGGTGGCTGACACCTATCACATGGAATACGCTTTTTCCTGTATGGGCTACGAAATAGCCGCCGCTCTTGGCGCAAAAATCGCAAGGCCCGACAAAGAAGTGATAGCGATTGTCGGAGACGGCGCATATACCATGCTTCACACAGAACTTTTAACTGCAGTACAGGAAGGAAAGAAAATCATCGTGGCCGTGCTGGATAATGCGGGATTCCACTGTATCGACAATTTACAGGGCAGTCAGGGAATTCAACATTTCGGCAACGAATGGAAGACTCGGAACAGTTCCGGGCAGCTCGATGGAACTTCTGTCGTGGTAGATTATGCCAAAAACGGCGAAAGTTGGGGCGCACTGGGATTGCGCGCCAGGACACCAGAAGAACTGGCAGCGGCAGTAAAGGAAGCGCTTGCATCTGACCGATCCGTAGTAATTGATATCAAAGTAAGTCCCAAGACCATGACAAAAGGTTATGATTCATGGTGGAGAGTCGGTACGGCACAAGTGTCGGTTAATCCCGAAGTGGAAAAAGCGGCAAAGGCTATGGCCGAAGAAACCGCCAAAGCAAGAAAGTTCTAAAACGCATGGAGGAATGACAATATGGCAACGAAAAAAGCAAAGTTACAAAGCAAAGTTAAGCTCGCTATAGCGCCAATCGGATGGACCAATGACGATTTACCTGAGTTGGGCGGCGAAATTCCTTTTGAACAATGTGTAAGCGAAATGGCCCTTGCAGGTTTTGCCGGAAGCGAGGTGGGGAATAAATACCCAAAGGATACAAAAGTACTCAACAAAGCGTTGCAATTGCGCGGTTTAACGATCTGTAACGCATGGTTTAGTTCTTTTCTTACCACAAAGCCTTACAAGGAAGTGGAAAAGGAATTTATCAACCACAGGGATTTTCTCCATGCTGTTGGCGCCAGCGTGATTGGCGCAGCAGAACAGGGTCATTCAATTCAGGGATTACCCAAACCGGTGTTTGATGATAAACCGGTTTTTACTAATGAGGAATGGGACATGCTCTGTGACGGACTCAATAAACTTGGCGCTGTAGCGGCAAAGAAAGGAATGAAGCTGACCTATCATCATCATATGGGAACGGGGGTTCAAAGCGCTGAAGAAATTGACCGGCTCATGGAAAACACCGATCCGGCCTTGTTGAGCCTGCTTTACGATACGGGGCACTTGGTTTTTGCGGGGGAAGATTACTTGGCGGTATTGAACAAATGGGTCAAACGGATTGGTCATGTTCACCTTAAGGATATGCGGCCTGCGATACGTCGTCAGGCAGTGAAAGAAAAATGGTCCTTCCTTGAGGCAGTAAAGGCCGGGGTCTTTACCGTACCCGGAGACGGCTGCGTGGATTTTGTTCCGGTCTTTGCCGCACTAAAAAAAGCAAAGTATTCCGGCTGGATGGTTGTGGAAGCAGAGCAGGATCCGGCAAAGGCAAATCCTTTGGAATATGCGATCAAAGCCCGCACTTATATTAGGGAAAAAGCAAAACTATAACACGGCAGTGCCAGGCACTGCCATGTCAGGTTTTGAAACAAGTTCATAGCGGAGAAGCCTATGCGATTCGGGATCAATACCATTGATGATTTTGACGTAAAAAACAAAATCGTACTATGCCGGATAGATATCAACCAGCCGGTTGACAAAACGGCAAATACCTTAAAAGACACAACTCGTATCGAAGCCTGCATTCCCACCCTCAAAGAACTTTCCGAAAAGGGGGCTAAACTGGTTCTCCTGGCTCATCAGGGAAGCGACATTGAGTATAAAAATTTCTGGACCACTGAGCCCCATTCAAAAGTACTGAGCAAGCTTTTGGAAAAAGAAGTAACATTTATCGACGATGTCTGTGGTCCCGCCGCCCGGGAAACGATTAAAGCGCTGAAAAGCGGAGAGATCCTTTTGCTGGATAATGTGCGCTTTGTTTCAGAAGAACAGACTCTTTTTGAGACAAAACTTCTTCTTTCCCATGAAGAACAGGCCAAGACGCTTTTGGTGCGGAAACTTGCTCCCCTTGCGGATCTCTATGTATGCGATGCCTTTGCCGCTGCCCATCGGGATCAACCCTCCCTTTGCGGCTTCCAACAACTCCTTCCAAGTGCTATGGGGCGGCTTTTTGAAGAAGAGTTCTGCGTTATTTCCGGTATTATGGAAAAACCGGAACGGCCTTGCGTTTTTGTGCTGGGAGGGGCAAAGATAAGCGATGCCTTTCTTATGATGAATACCGTCCTTGGGAACGGAGCGGCGGATCAGGTTTTGTCCGGTGGTCTGGTGGGAGAAGTGCTTCTCTGGGCCGACGGCAGGGACATAGGCGAAGGGGCCAGAGCTTTCATTAAAAAGGAAGGTTATGCCGATCTGGTTGATGCCGCCGGAAAACTCCTTTCTAAATACCGGAACAAAATTGTTATGCCCAAAGATTTAGCGGCATCGGAAAACGGTAAACGGATCGAATGTGAGCCAGGGAGTGTTCCTGTTGACACGACAATTCTCGACATCGGTACGGAAACAGCAAGGCAATATCAGCAGATCATCCGCGAGGCCAGTACCGTTTTTGTTAACGGACCCCTGGGGGTTTTTGAAGAAGAAGCTACCGAACTGGGAAGCAGGATGATCTGGGACGCTCTTGGCGATACAGGGGCTTTTACGGTAATCGGCGGCGGGGACAGCATTGCCGCTACAAAAAAATTCAGGAAAACAGAGAACATTGATTATATCTGTACCGGAGGAGGAGCGTTGATTCGCTTCCTCACCGGCGAAGAACTGCCGGTGGTTAAAGCTCTTCGGCACGGATCCACAATCACGCAAAAAATTACATAGGAGATAACAATGGTAAAAGTTGGAGTCGCCGGATACGGCGTAATCGGACAGCGGCTGGCGGATGGCGTGGCGCTGCAAAAAGACATGGAGTTGGTAGGAATTGCGGATCTGGCCCCCACTCTTTCGATCAGGGCGTTAAAAGAAAAAGGCATGCCCTACGATTTATACCTTGTTGAAGGGGCGGACAAGTCGAAGTTCGATGCGGTGAAAATTCCCTATAAAGGAAGTTTCCAGGATCTGATTGGCAAAGTAGACGTGATGCTTGATTCTTCCCCCGGCGGTGTGGGAGCAAAAAACAAAGAACTTTATGAAAAAGCAGGAATCAGGGCGATTTTTCAAGGGGGCGAAAAAAATTCCGTAGCCGACGTATTCTTCCACGGTTATGCCAACTATGAAAAGGGTCTGGGGGCAAAATACCTAAAGTTGACTAGCTGTAATACCACCGGCCTTATCCGTTCGGTGGATTGCCTCGATCGGAAATACGGGTTGGATCGGGTGGCGATTACGATCATCCGCAGGGTGGCCGATCCCGGTGATTACCACCGGGGGTTGACTAATGCCCTTCAGATGGACAAAGCACCGAGCCATCAGGCGGTGGATCTGATGACGATCATGCCTCATGTGGAAGCCACAGGAATCCTCGTCCATACGCCGGTAACCCACGGACACATCATCACCGTGGTAGCCCACGGCAAGGGCGGCAAAAAAATTACCCGCGACATGGCCCTGGAAGCTTTCAAGACTCATGATCGGATCCGGGTAGTCACCATTGATGAAGGCTTCTTGGGGAACTCTTCGTTCTTTCGTTATGCACGGGACTTGGGTAATCCTCGGGGAGATATGTATGAAATCGGTCTTTGGGAAGATAGTATTGTCGAAAGCGGAGACAATATCATGTACGCTATCAATATTCCCCAGGAATCGGTAACGATCCCCGAAACCGTGGACGGCGTTCGGGCGGTGATGAAAATGCAAAACGATTCGACTGTAGCTACGGCGGAAACCAATAAGTACTTGGGTTTGGGCAAGTGGAAAAATTGAAATCAAAATCTGCTTATTTGCAGAGTTAAAACACTTGCGCGGGGATTTCTGAAGGTTTTACTGTTACTGCCTTATTTTGGTTTTCCCTCGACTCCGCCTCAGCGTAACTAAAATAACTTTCTGTTGAAAAAATGATGTGATCCAGGAAATTGATCCCCAGGATTTCCGCAGCGGCCCTGAGTTTTGCGGTGATTT
>Ga0268262_10003317_pt1 | contig 17559 bp, 17 predicted proteins | sample TergutNc150P3_FD_190354 | JGI IMG/M metagenome (GOLD analysis project Ga0268262, IMG submission 190354) | Nasutitermes corniger P3 segment gut microbial community from laboratory colony in Florida, USA - Nc150 P3 (SPAdes) (version 2) | ecosystem: Host-associated > Arthropoda: Insects >...
TCTTCGGTGCGAAGGGAAATGTGCTCCGGCGCTATTCAAACGGGAAGAACACCACTCCCCGCAGAGCCAACGGGCCGGAAGGCATCTATTTCTGGTCGGACTTCAGGGACTGGTGGTACGACAGCGCTGTCAATACAAACCAAAATACCACGGCAAACATGGGCGTCAACATCGGCACGGCGAAGAAAGAGGGCGGGCCGTCGTCTTTAATCACGGCGGGCAGCAACACGATTCTCGTCGGCGGCGGCGACGTGCGGATGTGCACCTTTAACGGCACATTCTCCCAGACCTGCGAGGCCGACTCGGCCTACAAGGTGGGCATCACGGTGGTGGGGACCGACAAGGCCACCCTGCGCGACAACCTGCTTGCCATTGAGAAATCCGGTACGCCGGCCACAGGCTCGCCGCTGGCGACAACCCTTGGCGCGGGCAAGGCTTACGTGCGCCTGCCTGACCAGTTTATCGGCAACGCAACCACGTTCAACGCCAACCTCCGCAACGCGATGGTGCGGCTGGGCAACCCGGCGAACACGAACGCCACCTGGACCGCCGTGCCCACCCAGACGCCCGCCACGGTGACCTTCAACACGACATATTACAACCTGTCCGTACGTGACTCGGACGGCAAACCCACAGTCATCGACGCGTTCACCACTGGCCCGCAGAACCCGAAGACCTACACGGTGACCATGGGCTCCATGGTGAAGACCAAGGTTATCGACCTGGCGGAATTCACGTGCGAGTACGCCGTCGGCGGCCCGACCGCGGACGTTTACGTGCACGGCGACGGGGTCGAGGCCCTGAACATGATCGCGTACACAGGCAGCCCGCTGGTCACCAACGGCTGGAAATTCTACTACGAGGCCGCCAAGTTCTATGTCATCAAATATGCGAACGGCGGCGGCACCGCCACCGGCTCCGTGGCCGACTCGCCTGTCCTGGACAAGGACGACAGCTATACGCTCAGCGACGGGACCGGCATGACGAAGGCCGGCTACACCTTCGGCGGCTGGAGCGTCACCATCCCGCTCCCGGCCCCGCATACGATCACCTTCCCGGCGGGACTCGCCGCCAGCAAGCTGATCAACGATTACGCGGGCATCTGGTCCTCCGCCGCGGGCACGGCCATCGACCCGAAGGTGACCACCCTCACGGCCGTGTGGAATGCGGCCAACACCTACCGCGTGAACTGCTATAACACCGACCCAACCACCCATGCGGCGTCGACCACCTACCTGGTCTCTACGGACGCCTACGTTCCGGGCGCCACCGTGAACCTGGGCGACCTGCCCGCCTACACCGCCGCGGGCTACACCTTCGCCGGCTGGAGCACAACGCCCGGCGGCACGGCGATTACCGGCCCCACCTACGCCTTCCCCACCAACCCGACGCCCGGCACTGCTTCCACTTCGTTCGCGGCGGACGGCAGCCTGAAGCTCTACGCCGTGTGGTCGCAAAACACGCACAGCCTGACCTTCAAGCGCAATTACAGCGGGACGGATACCACGGAGTGGGTCTTTGCCGGCACCACCAACGGCAAGGTGGGTGACTCCATCGCCAGCGTGATCGGTGCGGCGGTCGAAGAGCGCACGGGCTACACCTTCGGCGGCTGGAACCGCGTCAGCGGAGATGCAACCACCGAACCGTCCTATGCCCACGCGCCCGCCACGATGCCCGACCTCGGGGCTACTCCCTGCACGGCGGTATACGCGGCCGTCTGGACCCCCATTACCAGCACGGTCAACTGGAACCTGAACTACCCCGGCGGCGGCTTCCTGGGGAGTTCCTTCGCCACCTACGACCTTCCCCTTGCCCTCCCGACGCCCGAGCCCACCAGGACCGGCTACCTCTTCGGCGGCTGGTATAAGGAAGCCGCCTGCACAACCCCGGCCCCCGGGACCGTGGATTTCTGGACCAGCACGACCTTCTACGCCAAGTGGACTGATATCAAGTACCAGGTCGTCCTGGAGCAGCGGCCCTCCTTGGGTTCGCCGGGTCCCGAGCTTTCGATCGGCGGGCCTTTCTCGGTTGACGAAGTGGTGGAATTCACGCTGCCGGATTACGGGCAGCCCTTCAAAAACTATTGGGTCATCGATCCCGCGGGCGCCGGCAGCTCGCCCGTGCCCAAGGTAGTGGGGGGCAGCTGGGACGGCACGACCTGGACCTACACCGTGAAAACCCCCTCCGCCGGCACCAAAATCAAGCTGATCGCGATCTACGACGGCGAGGCCGTGGGGCTGACCTTCGATCCCAATGAAGGCAAGTTCGGCCCGAACGCCGGCCCCGGCGAATCCGACGGCCTGCTAACCACCTCGACAAAAATCAACGACGTCTTTGACCTGTCCGGCGCCGCTTTCGACGCGTACCGCGTCAGCAAGCACGGGCACACCTTCACCGGCTGGAAGGTGACGGCGGGCGACGGCAAATTCGAGACCGCCCCCGGTTCGGGCGTGTTCACCTCTGATACGTGCCCCGCCGCCATGGACTGCGCTTACAAGGCCGGCTCCCACGACACCACCCTGGAGGCGCAGTGGGAGAAGGAGACGCTCATCGACCCCCTGCCCCCGCTTGTGGTCCCCTTCGACGATTACGACCCGGACGACCCGAGCACCTATAACCCGCCCCCGCCGCCCAGCGGCGACCCCGACGGCCCCGGCGGCTGGCCCGAGACCGGCGACGGCGACCCCGACGAAATCCTCTGGCCGCCCCGCGACCCGGAGACGGGCGACCCGATCGCCTGGCCGCCCGACATTACCCTGCCGGAATACGGCGACCCCTACGACGGCCTGCCGCCGCTGGGCTGCTACAACGAGTGGCACTTCCTTGGCTACTACGAGCCCACCGGCCGCAGGGTGGTGAACGGCGACGCTTCGCAGCTGGCCCGGGGCGAGGTCCTCAGCGTGGTGTTCGCGCGCAAATACAGCCTCACCTACAACGCCAACGGCGGCGTGACCGACCGCGGCCTGGCTGTCGCCAGCGGCATCGGCGCGGTGTTTGGCGAAGAGATCAGCTTCGCGTGCAGCGTGACCGCCAACAGGACCACCCACAGCAACTATTTCCCCTCCGCCACCAAGAGCGACAACGAATTCCAGGGATGGTACACCAACGCGTCCGGCGGCGAGAGGCTCTTCGCGAATAACGTCACGGGCAATCCCACCGGTGCGGCCACCGTCCGGCGCGGCGACGAATTTGTCACGGGCGTCATCGCGCTGGCTCCCGGCGCCCCCGCCCCCGGCGGCCCCACCTACTGGGCCCAGTGGTCCCACAACAGGACCTGGTGGGACGACGTGACCGAATGGTTCAACAACAAATACGGCACCACGGGCTACAACATCCCCGGCTGGGTGTACACCAAGGACCTGCCGACCTGCCTGAAGACCGGCCTGGGCATCAGCCTGCCGTTCCTGGGCGCGATCGGGTACCGCATCGCCAAGATCTCCACCTGGCACCGCAGCACGCTGGTCTTCTGGGGCCTGATGGGCCTGATGTGCCTGCCCCTGGCCTGGATCTTCTCCTGCGCCTGGACGGTTGTCCGGCCGATCATGCCGAGCTGGTGGCCGCAATGGACCTGGCATCCCTTCGGGATCGGCATCTGGCTCTGGTACTAACATTCATGTGGCAAAGGCGCCGCGGGTGAAAGCCCGCGGCGCTCTAATTTTTCGCCACCCCCTTGACGGATGGCAAAAAATAGGGTACACTAGGGATATGAAGAAGCAGCCACAGCCCGCAAGGGAAAAGCGCAGGCACTCGCTGATCAACCTGATCGGCGGGCTGCTGCTCGCGGCGGCGGGCGCGCTGGTCGTCCTGCTGTACTTCCGGAACACCCCGTGGCTGTGGGAGTGGTACGAGGCCTACCAGCAGCGCCTGGCGCAGGCGGAGGACTACGTGCTCAACCTGCCCAGGGCCGAGATGGTCACGCTGGTGATCCCCCCGATCGTGCTGCTGCTCTACGCCATCAAGAGCGTGATCCCCTTCTTCCCCATTTCCATGATGTGCTTCATCACCAGCGCGGTGCTGCCCATGACCACGAGCTTCGCGGTGAACATCGCGGGCGTGGTGATTTTGACGGGCATCAAGTTCTGGTGGGGGCGGCGGCTGGGCGGCGGGCAGACGCAGAAGCTGCTGAAGCTGCACCCGTCCGTGCGCGCCTTTTTGGAGCGCGACAGCAAGAGCAAGCCCTGGCTGCTGTTCATGTTCCGCCTGATCCCCTACTTCCCCGTGAACCCCGTCAGCCAGATCTACGGCGCGATGGGCTTCGACTTCGCCGATTACGCGCTGATATCGCTGCTGGGCTTTCTGCCCAGGCTGGTCGTCTACACCATCCTCGGCCACAACACCTTCGACCCGCTGTCCATCCCCTTCATCGTGCCGCTGATCATCATCTTCACGCTGTCGGGCGTGTCGTTGATCGGCATCAACATGATGCTGGCGAAACGGCCGAAGGAGTAAAAAATCCATGAGAGGTCAACATATGCCATCACTCAATCAACTCACCCAGGGTTTGCGCAGCGGGGCGTTTCTCCCCGAACTCGGGAAGCTTTACGGCGACGACGCGCCACAGCAGGCCGAGCGCCTGTTTGGCATCGCGGCGCGCTTCGCGGAGCATTTCTCCCCGGATGCAGGAGATGTCGCGGTGTTTAGCGCGCCGGGGCGCAGCGAGATCGGCGGCAACCACACCGACCACAACCGTGGCAAGGTCCTCGCGGCCGGGGTGAACCTGGACGTCCTCGGCGTCGCCGCGAAGACAGGCGAGGCCCGCGTGCGGGTCAAATCCGCCGGCTACAACCCCAACGACGTGGACCTTTCCATCCTCACACCCGTGGAGGCCGAGACCGGGCACTCCAACGCGATGATCCGGGGCATTTGCGCGGGGTTTGCACACGCAGATTATGTTATCGGGGGCTTTGATGCCGCCACGGCCTCGGACGTGCTGGGCGGCTCGGGGCTGTCGAGCTCGGCGGCCTTCGGGGTGCTGGTCGCGACTATCCTTAACCACCTCTACAACGATGCGAAAATATCGCCACTGGAGCTGGCGCAGATCGTGCAGTACGCCGAGAACGAGTTCGTCGGCAAGCCCTGCGGCCTGATGGACCAGACCGCCAGCGCCGTGGGCGGCTTCGTGGCGATCGACTTCGCGGACACGGCCCGCCCCGTGGTGACCAAGCTGGATTTCGACTTCGCGGCCAGCGGGCACGCGCTGTGCATCGTGAATACCGGCGGCTCCCACGCGGATTTGACCGACGACTACGCCGCCGTGCGCCGCGAGATGGAGTCCGTGGCCGAGGCGCTGGGCGCGCTGGTGCTGCGGGAAACCTCCCGGGAAATGCTGCTGGCCGAGCTGCCCAAGATACGCGAGCAGTGCGGCGACAGGGCCGTTTTGCGGGCGCTGCACTACTTCGCCGAAAACGACCGCGTGGACGCCCAGGCGGCGGCCCTGCGGCGCGGCGATTTCGCGGCCTTCCTCGCGCTGGTGAAGGACAGCGGGCGCAGCTCGTTCATGTACAACCAGAATATCTACACCGGGCGGATGGTGCGCGAGCAGCCGGTGTCCCTCGGGCTTTCCTTAAGCGAGAGCGTGCTGGGCGGGCGCGGCGCGTGGCGGGTGCACGGCGGCGGCTTCGCGGGCACGATACAGGCCTTCGTGCCACTGGATTTGCTGGAGGAATACAGGCGGGCCATGGAGGGCGTGTTCGGGCAGGGAAGTTGCTATGTGCTCAAGGTGAGGGCGCAGGGCGGGGTAAGGGTGCTGTGATGACAGCCATCGAAATAGAAAGGGGTTGCGCTAAATGGAAGCGACACGCATTCAAGTATGGTTAGCTATTTCACCGGTTGTGATTTTGCTCATCACCCAAATCTTTAATTATTTGGACAAGCGCGCTACAGTGCGAAAGCCGCAACAACATAACAAGTTAGAGGACCAATACCAGAAAGTATTGGCTCCGTTGCATCGGTTGCTTCGTTTTGGCGGGGATGACATTTCCGAAAAGCGCGAGGCAATTGAAAAGGTGTTAACCGACAATTATTTTCTGGTTCCGCAGCCAATCATTGAAAGCTGGGGTCAAGATGATTATCAGCAGTTCAAACAACACATTGACAACAGTTTTCAAGTTGCTGCGAACCGTTTGGGATATGCGCAGATCAAACTTAAGGTTAGTAAGCAGGAACACAAGCAGATACAAGAAACACTTGCAACACCGAAAAATGGCATTTGGAAAAGCTTTTTTGCTGGATTCACGGCCATATTAGCTATACTGTCTATTATAGCAATCATCACATTCCTTGGGGGCCATATTAATTAAGGTGAGTCTGTGGACGTCCCTGGGCCTAAAAAGGCAGTCGCACAGCACAGCCTAACGTCTAAACTCTAAAGTCTGCGCATATCCATGTCCCAAGGGTAACTAGTAAGGGGGATGGATATGGCAGAGGACCGCAAGGGAAAAACCGCGCAGCCGGGGCAGGCAGCCGCGATGCCCCACAACATCATCCTGGAGGACCGGCGGCTGCTGACGGTTTCCGGGGTGTCGGATGTGGACAGCTTTGACGAGCGCGCGGTGACGGTGTTCACCGACATGGGCGAGCTGATCGTGCGCGGGTCGGATTTGCACATCAACCGGCTGAGCGTGGAGGTGGGCGAGCTGCTGCTGGAGGGCAAGATCGATTCGCTCAGCTACGCGGACCCCTCGCCCAAGAGCGCGGGCGGGTTCTTCGGCAAGGTGTTCCGCTGATGGAGTACCTGCCCTCCCTGGCCGACCAGACCCGGCTGTTTTTGCTCAGCCTGGGCTTCGGCTTCGCCTTAGGGGTCCTGTACGACCTGTTCCGGGTCGCCCGTTTGCTGGCGGGGAAGAACGGCCGCGCGGCCCTGCTGGCGCAGGACATCCTATACTGCCTGGTCTGCACGGGCTTGAGTTTTTTCTTCTTCCTGGCGGTGGGCGACGGCGCGGTGCGGCTCTACCTGCTGGGGGGCGAGATCCTCGGCTGGCTGGTGTATTACGTGTCCTTCGGCACGGTGGCGCTGCGCTTCAGCGAATGGCTGGTGCGGCAGCTGCGGCGTTTTTTCCGCTGGGCCGCGCGGATGATTACCGCACCCTTCCTGTGGTTCCTGCGTTTATTGGAAAAAGCTGCCACCCCTCTGCGAAAATGCCGAATTTCGCTGAAAAAGGCGCATAAAAATTTACATTTTGGCTTGCATTTTACCCGCGGTATGGTGTATAATGGGAGCCGGAGCACTCTAACGAAGGAGAAGGGAAAGAAACGCCTTGCAAAACAGCCTCGGCGGGCGCATCGCGCTGTTGAAGAAAATCGAATCGCTGCTGCGGAAGCTGCCTTCCAAGCGCGGCGGGGTGCTCAGCCTGGCGGTGCTGGCGGCGGTGCCCCTGTTCGTGCTGTGGGCGGGGTTCCGCACCCTGAACGGCAGGCAGGCCGCCGCAAAGGTGGACGCGCAAAACGCGCAGCTGCGCCAGCAGATTGAGCAGCTCGAGGCGCAGAACGAGGCCTACCTCGCTGTGCTGCAGAACGACGACCCCGAGGTCTTCCGCGACTATGTCATCCGCGTGGCGCGCGAGCAGCTGGGGCTCTCCCTGCCCGGCGACCAGGTGTTCATCGACCGCTCGCTGTTCAAATCCGGCCAATAATCCGATCAAAAATACGACAACTTCATATACCTTGGAGGGGGCACATCGATTCCTATGGCGGCTGAAGTCGGTTCCCTGGTGGACGGCAAAGTGACGGGCATCATAGAGTACGGCGCCTTCGTCGATATCGGCGAAGGGAGGACCGGCATGGTGCACATCTCGGAGGTCGCGCCCACCTATGTCACCAATATCCGCGACCACCTCGCCGTGGGGCAGGAGGTGCGCGTGAGGGTGCTGAGCGTCTCGCCCGAGGGCAAGGTCAGCCTTTCCATCAAGAAGGCCCTCGACGACCTCCCCCCGGAGGAGCGGCCTGCCGCGCCCAGGCCCCCCGCGAGGCCCCCGCGCCGCAGCGGCTCGCCGAACGTCTGGCAGGGGCAGCGCAGCAGCGGCCCGGCCTCCAGCTTCGAGGACATGATGAGCCAGTTCAAGCAGACCAGCGAGGACAAGATCTCCACCCTGCGCCGGGGCGGCGGCGACACACGGTATGGCGGGGCGCCCAAGCGCGGCGGGCGGAAATAATTCGTAATTCTTAATGCGTAATGCGTAATGGACGGGGTTCATTGCGCATTTTATAATGAATCTGGGGAGGACAGGACATGAAACGCATGCTCATCGCGCTGGCAGCCCTGCTGCTGCTGGCGGGCTGCGGGGCCGCCGGGACGGAAACGCCGGTGACGACCGCCGCCGAAGCAGCAACCACAACACAGGCCGCAACCACCATCGTGCCCACGGAGGACATCCATTGGGTCGCCTCGGACTATTATCCGGCCAGAGCTGCCGACAACGAGCGCTTTCCGCTCTATGTGGAGTTACCCGAGGACGACATTCAGCTGTATGGCGTGAACGGCGAAAATTATCATGGCGATATGGTGCTGTTCCATGAGGGCCGCGAGACAACCTTCAGCGGCTGGGGTTTTTCAAAATATGACCTTCCCTGCATCGCCTATTATGACTTCGACGGGAACGGCGTGAAGGACATCGGCGTGATTACGCTGGTAAGCGGGGGAACGTTTACGTACCTGACGGATTTGCATATCGTAACGATTGAAAAGATAGATACCGGCTTCATCGTGAATGATGGCCCATATTACGAGTACGAGTATGCTGACCACGCGTTCACCTGCGAAGATGCCGCGGCGTTTTTGGGCAAGGGCCTGCAAGCGAAGCAGGGCAAGAAAAAGGACGAAATCGAGCTGTCATACGCAGGGAAGGCATGGACGGTCGCCATCGACCCCGGCCTGCACTGGACCGAGGAAGATGGGGTCATCATAACCCAGGACGGATACGGACCCGGAGAGGTTTCATTTACCTTTGAGAAAAAAGGGATCAAGCTGCACACGACGCTCTTTGTATTGTGTGAGGGACACGCTCCCGTAGACCTCCCGGCCGGGTTCACCGCCGATGTGGTCTTCGATGGCAAGCAAATCCGTTTGACGAACATTGATTTTCAGGTGCATCAGGAGAATTGACATGCGCGAAATCCACGTTTCACAAATTGAAGAAACCGTCGCCCGCCTGTGCGTGGAGGCCAACCTGCGCCTGCCCGACGCCCTGCGGCAGCGCATCGAGGCCGCCGCGCAGGAGGAGGACATGCCCCTCGCACGCGAAATCCTCGGCGACCTGACGCGCAACCTGGACGCCGCGCGGGAGATGCGGCTGCCCATCTGCCAGGACACCGGCATGGCCGTGGTGTTCGCCGCGCTTGGGCAGGACGCGCGCATCGTGGGCGGGGACTTCGAGGAGGCGGTCAACCGGGGGGTGGCGCGGGGCTATACCGAGGGGTATTTGCGCTGCTCGGTGGTGGGCGACCCACTGCGGCGCGTCAACACCGGCGACAACACGCCCGCGGTGATCCATTTGCGGCTCATGCCGGGGGACGCGCTCAAGCTCGACGTGTGCCCCAAGGGCTTCGGCAGCGAGAACATGAGCCGCCTGAAGATGCTCACCCCGGCGGCGGGCGAGGACGACATCGTCGCGTTCGCCGTCGAAACCGCGCGCATCGCGGGGGGAAACCCCTGCCCGCCCATGGTGCTGGGGATCGGCGTCGGCGGCAACTTCGAGTCCTGCGCGCTGCTGGCCAAGCGGGCGCTGTGCCGCGGGGCCGGGCAGCACCACCCCAACCCCTTCTACGCCGCCCTGGAGCGCCGCATCCTGGAGGAGGTCAACGCCCTGGGGATCGGGCCGCAGGGCTTCGGCGGGCGCGCCACGGCGCTGTGGGCGGCCATCGAGGCCGGGGCGACGCACATCGCAGGGCTGCCCGTGGCGGTGAACGTGGGGTGCCATGTGAACAGGCACGCGGGGGCGGTGCTGTGAACACACTGAAGCTTTGCGTGTCCGGCTTGCTCCTCTGCGCCCTTCTGGCAGGCTGCAGCGCAGGCCTGCTGGAGGTGGAGAATTTCGTCGAATATGAAAAAAACGGAACCGTGGAAATCCCCGGCGGCATTTCCACGATTATCTATTTACAAAAGACGGTCGATGCCTACACCGAGGCCAACAAGCCCGGGGATGAATCCTATTTCATTGTAAAAAATCTGGCCGATGAAACAGAAACGATGATTCTTCAGGGAAACCTGGGCATTGAAATACGCCATGTCGTTGTTGACGAAGAAAGCCAGCGCTTGTACTATGCATTTCAGGATATCAGAAAAGATATAGGCAATCTCTATCTGGTTGCCTATGACCTGGCCGCCATGCGCGAAATCAAGAAGTCGCCGTTTTTCAGAGAGTCGCCGTTCGGCGCCCTCCTGATGAGCATGGCACTCGATGAGGCCGACCCCGGCAAGCTACGGCTTGAAATATACGAAAACGGCGGGCCGCCTCGCTTTAACGGCTCGTGGAAATATCTTTCGTATGATTTGGAAACCGAAGAAACAGAGGTTATCGCCCAGGGAATCAGCGATACGGAGCATTACGCGGCGTCCAAAGAACAGAGCGTCACAAAAGAGTTTTTCGATGTCTACTATTATGACGGCCCCCCGGATTTCCACAACGCCTATTACAAGCCGGAGTACGCAGGCATCTACATCAATGACGGCACGAATAATATCCGGATTTCAAAAAATCGCAACGCAACCGGCAGGACTTTTTGGCTGGAGGACGGGGCATACGTTGTTTCCGGCTCATACCTGTACGATACATCAGGCAAAATGCTTGAAAGGAAGATAGCGGACGGCGAGGTTTTAGCCATATTTTGAGCGCCGCGCAAGGCGTACCCCGGCCAAACTGTTTTCATATTTTTTACAATAACCTCTTTTCTTTTTCACGCCAATATGTTATAATAAAACAAGCCCAATCCAAACGGAAAGGTTGTGTTTCTCATGAGGATGACTGTCACGGGCCGCAAGTGCGCGGCAGGGCCGGCGTTCCAGGCGCACGCCGAGAAAAAGCTGGCCAAGGTACAGCGGCTGCTGGGCCCCGGGGCCGAGGAGGCCGACGCGAAGATCACCGCCACGGCGCAGAAAAGCGGCATCGTGGTGGAGGTCACGGTGAAATTCCAGGGCATGGTGCTGCGGGCCGAGGAGGGCGCGCAGCAGATCAACGACGCGCTGGACCGCTGCGTGGACGTGATCGTGCGGCAGATGCGCAAGAACAAGACCCGCATGGAAAAGCGGCTCTACGCCGCGCAGCTCTCGGACTTCGTGGACGCGGACAACGAGCCCGTGGAGGAGGAAACCGAGTTCGCCATCGCGCGCACCAAGCGCATCCCCTGCAAGCCCATCGACGTGGAGGAGGCCATTTTGCAGATGAACCTGGTGGGCCACCAGTTCTACCTCTTCCTCGACGCGGAAACGGACGACTACAACCTGGTATACCGCCGGCGCGGCGGGGGCTACGGCCTGCTGGTGCCGGAACGGGAATGATTTCGCGATACAACGAGCCCCCTGCCGCGTGAAAACGGCGGGGGGCGCTTTTTTCATTGTGTATTTCTCCTGGCCGCTTTTTTGCGCTTCCGCATCGGGAAGCTGCACCAGAACGCCACGCCGTCGGGCGTGTTCCTCGCGCTGCATCCGCCGCCGTGCAGCGAGACAATGCTGCGCACGATCGAGAGCCCCAGGCCGCTGCCCTTCTTCGAGTTGTCGCCGCCGTCGCCCACCTTGTAGAACGGGTCCCAGATGCGCCCGAGGCTGCTTTGCGGGATATGCGAGCCGGAATTCCACACCGTCAGCAGGGCGCTGCGCTTTTTCTTCTGCACGTCGATTTTGACCTGCCCGCCCTGCGGGCAGTGCTTGATCGCGTTGGAAAGGTAGTTCGATATGGCGTACTTGACCAGGTATCCGTCGGCGTACAGCCGCAGGTCCTCGCCGTCGATTTCCACCGCGACGCCCTTTTCCCCCGCCAGCGGCTCATAGCCCTCGGCCACCTCCTCGGCCAGCTCACGCAGGCTGACGGCCTCCCGCCTCATCTGGTAGCTGCCGCCCTCCAGACGGGACTGCGCCAGCACGTCCAGCAGGCGCTGGTTCATGCCCTTGATCTCCTCGATCATCAGCAGGGCGCGCTTGTCCTTCTCGGCGGCCTTTTGCTCCTCCAGCACCTTTTCGCCGTGGAGCATGACCACGCCCATGGGGGTTTTCAGCTCGTGGGCGACCATGTGGAAGAGGGCCAGCCGCGCCTTGGAGGCTTTGTTTTCGCGGCGCATGAAGCTCATGATTTCGATGAGGAGAAAGAGAACGATGAAGATGGCACAGCCAAGGATCGTGCCGATACTCCATTGACTGCACGGAAGCAGGCAGACGGTATCTGTACAGGAAAGAATGAAATCCGAAAAAGAAAGCAGGAACGGCGAGTACTTGACTGTGCCCGTAACATAAACCAGGCTCTCCTTGAGAAATGCTCTTCCGGACCGCTCCGCTTCCTGCAGCTCCATATATTGATAGGCCGTGAAATAAAAGCTTTCGTAATCGTCACTGAAATCCACCAGGACCAGGGGCTGGCAAAAGGTATACTCCCTGCTGAAAAATTCCTTAAGCTGCTGCCTGCGGGAAACCTCCGGGTAGGGGATATCCGATTGGATTTTCGCCGCGCTTACCTGATTTGTTTCGTTAAAAAAATTGGTGATCGGCACGTCTACATTTGATAATTTAACTTGCAGTTCAGGACGATAGCTATTTGACTGTATGGCCGTATACTGTTTCAGGATCGCTTTTGCCGCTGCGGCTTCTTCCGGCGCTTGCTTTTCGTCCGGCATGGAGGCCAGCTTTTCCCAAAATTGATCAAAAATTGCCCATGCTGTTATTTTAGGCTTGTACAAGGAGCTTGAAATGTATATTCCAATATCATTATATGGGGATGACTCGCCGATTTTTTTGCTCTTAAGCGCTTCTTCTAAAACTTTTTGTCCTTCCAGGAGAGCATTTTCCGGGTCAATATAATCCATGGAAATCGGCCCGCGTTCAAAGAGCGCGTGCCGGTAGCTCGGCTCCATGACCGACATTGCCAGCGGATATCCCCAGGAGAACATGAAGCCTAAAAGGATGAATGCCTCCGCCAGCAGGACCAAGATACCGGCTGCGATTTGCCTGTTTCTTTTTTTCGCCGAGGCGGCGCTGCCTTGCGAACGGCGTTTTTGTATGCCCCGCGCAATCAAAAGGAGCAGCACGTTGAACAAAAGCGCTGTTGCCGAGCACGCGACAACACTCGGCAGCGTATAGCCCCAATTCACTTCTCCCCCTCCATCCGGTACCCGAACCCCTGCACCGTGGTGATATGCCGCCCGGCCTCGCCCAGCGCCTTGCGCAGCTTGTTGATATGCGTATCCACCACGCGGGTGTCGCCGAAGAAATCGTAGCCCCACACGGCGTCCAGCAGCTGCTCCCGGCTCATCACCCGCCCGGCGGATTCCATCAGCACGGACAGCAGGTTGAACAGCTTCGGGGCGAGCTTCACCTCCGCGCCATTGACCGCCATCCGGTGGGTATCCCGGTCCAGCGAAATGCCGTGCAGGGTGATCTTCCGCCCGCTGAGCAACCGGCCGCCCGCGCGGTCAAGCATGGTTTTCACCTTCAGCAGCAGCACCCGCTCCGAGTACGGCTTGACCACGTAGTCGTGCGCGCCGAGGTTGAAGCCCAGCTCCTGGTCGCGCACGTCCCCGCGGGCGGTGAGGAAGATCACCGGGATGTCGGCGTTTTGGCGGCGGATCTCGTCGCAGATGTCATAGCCCTCGTTCAGGCGCGACATCATGACGTCCAGCAGCACCAGGTCGAACTGCTGTTCCCCGAACAGCCGCATGGCCTCCTTCTCGCCGCCCGCGCAGGTCATGGCGATGCCGTTCTTGCGGAAATATTCCGAAACCAGCGTGGTGAAGCGCGAGTCGTCGTCCACCATCAACACTCGGTAGCCCATAGCAGCTTCTCCTTTCCCAGCCGAATACGCATAGTATAGCAGGGCGATATGTTTATGAGGTTTTCATGATTTGCTTTTTTTGTCTCTTTTCTGTGTCCTTTTTGTGTCCCCAAAAAAGGGCGCTCCTTTTCAGAGGAGCGTCCCTTGCTGAAGGCAGCTTTATGAAACCTCAGTTGTTCTCGATGAACCTTACGATGTCGCCCACGCACTTGATCTCCTCCAGGGCCTCCTCGCGGAAGGTGACGTCGAACGCGACCTCCAGGCTCTGCGCCAGGTCGTAGACGTCCAGGCTGTCGGCGTTCACGTCGTCGAGCGTGGTGGCCTCCGTGACCATCTCCGGGTCAAGGTCGAACTGGTCGCAGATGATCCTCTGCACGCGCTCAAAAATCATGGTGCTCCCTCTCTTTCTGTCCGGAATGCTGCTCCGCTTTTATTGTAAGCGCATCGCGGGCGGTTGTCAATAGAAAATTTGTAAAATTATATCGCCAAAAAAAGCGGCAGGCCGCACAGCGCATCCTGCCCGCAAGCTAAAACGAGCATGACGCCGTGCAGGGGCAGGGGAGCGCCGCAGCACCAGACCTCCCACCGGGCGCAGCCCTCGCGCTCGCCGCAGAAGGTGTGCTCGCAGCACAGCAGGCGCACCGCGGGGCAGCCGCACTGCCCAGGCGCATAAAGCCAGAAGCTCCCGTCGGGGGCCTTTGCCTCCTCCGGCGCGAAGAGCCCGCAGAATTCGACGTAGTCGCCCGGCGCGGGGCACAGGCACGGCTCCAGACCGCACAGGCGCCCCGCGCGCCGCAGGGCCTCCAATACGCGCCGCAGCTGGTACATGTCGTTGGGGTCGAAGATATACTCGTGGAACCGGCCGTCCGAGGTGTGGCGGCAAATGCGCGCCACCTGGAGGCACTTTCCCTCCCGCCGCTCCCCGTGGTGGAAGTCCCCCGGGTGGAAGTCCACGTCGTTGTGGTTGTTGCCGCTGCCGCCGACCTTCATGGCCGCGCAGCGGCTCTCCGGCAATTGCCGGAACAGCTGCATGATTTTCTGATGGGAGTAGTAGACATAATATTCCAAAGGCAAACCCCCTGTGCAAAATATGCAAAGCGGGCGCGGAAAATACGCGGAAAAATTATGCCGAAACCGGTTGAAATCCCCGCGCAGGTGTGTTATAATTTATTCTCACAAGCACATATACGGGGGGACGGGCGCGCATGGATGATTTTCAGGGGATGTACGCACTGGTGAAGGCCAAGCTCCGGGAGGAGCTCTCGGAGACGATCTTCGACGTGTGGCTGAGCAAGCTGGAGCCCGTGGCCTTCGAGGACGGCCTGGCCACCCTCGCGCTGCCGGAATTCCAGCGCAAGGTGGCGGAGCAGAAGCTCATGGAGCCCATTAAGAACGCCTTCCGGGCGGCGCTGGGCTTCGACGTGGAGGTGCAGCTGATCGACCCGGGCGAGATCGTGCCCGCCGACCGGGCGCAGCCCGCGCCCGCGCCCGGCACCAGCCGCCTGCCCCACGGGCACGAGGGCAACACCTTCGAGACCTTCGTGGTGGGGGGCTCGAACAAGTTCGCCCACGCAGCGGCGCTTTCGGTGGCGGCCAACCCGGGCAAGTTCTACAACCCCCTGTTCATTTACGGCAACTCGGGGCTGGGCAAGACCCACCTGCTCAGCGCCATCTACCACGAGCTGAACGCCAACTTCCCCCGCATCAGCATTGTCTACGCCACCGGCGAGGAATTCACCAACGAGATGATCCGCTATTTGACCATCAAGAACATGACGGAGTTCCACCACAAATACCGCGGGGCCGACGTGCTGCTGGTGGACGACGTGCAGTTCATCGCCGGCAAGGAGGCCGTGCAGGAGGAGTTCTTCCACACCTTCAACACCCTCAACCAGAGCGGGCGGCAGATCGTGCTCACCAGCGACAAGCCCCCCAAGGCCATGCTGACCCTGGAGGACCGCCTGCGCAGCCGCTTCGACGCCGGCCTCATCGCCGACATCCAGCCGCCGGACCTGGAGACCCGCATGGCCATCATCATCCGCAAGGCCGCCGACACCAGCTTCGAAATCCCCAACGACATCGTGGACTTCATCGCCCGGGCGCTCAAGAGCAACATCCGCCAGTTGGAGGGCGCGGTGAACCGCCTGGAGGCCTTGGTGACCATGCGGGGCATGATGCTGAATATCCGCACCGCCGAGGTCGCCATCGCCGACATCGTCAGCGAAAACCGCCCCCTGCCCGTGACCATCGAGCGCATCGTGGAGGAAACCGCCCGCAGCTTCCAGCTCACCGGGGCGGACCTGCGCTCGAAGCGCCGCAGCGCCGAGATTTCGCACGCGCGGCAGGTGGCCATGTACGTCATCAGCCAGATGACCGGGCAGCCCACCAAGGCCATCGGCAACGAGTTCTCGCGCGACCACTCCACGGTGGTCTACGCCCTGCGGGAGATCCGCGCGGAGATCCAGCGCGACCCGGGGCTGCGGAAGACCGTGCAGGAGATCATCAAAAACGTGCAGGAGAACTGAGCGTGGGATATCCGGTATTCGGCGTGGCAAATAAGCGATGAACAAACCCGCTATCCCTTACGGACAGCGGGTTTTGCTTATTTCATTTCTTGCTCAAGCTTATCAAACTCATCTGTTCCAAAAAATTCGCCGAGTGTAATCCCCACGCCGTCACATATCATCTTGATCGTTATAATTTTGGGGTTGAGGCTTTTGCCGTACAGGATATTCTTCACCGAGGACGGAGGCAGGCCACTCATCGTTGCCAATCCGTTTACTGTAATATCCAAGTCACCGCATAACTGCAATATCCGATTGCGGACTGCTGACACTGTACCCACCAAGCTTCCCCCTTTCCCTAGTATAAGCATAGGGGAAATTGCTTGACAATATAGGCTACGCGTGCTACTATTAGTGTATGGGTAGCCTATAATTAGGTTGCCAGTACAATTTGACAAGGGGGATTAAAAAACTATGCACGAGATCATCCGCAAGCTACGCCAAGAAAAAGGCCTGACGCAAAAGCAGGTGGCCGATTACCTGGGCGTTGACCGTTCCACCTACGCCTATTACGAAAGCGGGCGCACGAAGCTCAACAGCGATATCATCGTCAAGCTGGCGCATTTTTACCGGGTGCGCTATGCTGTTCTCCTCGGGCCGGAGCCTGTGCCGGCGGACGGCTGAGAAGCACCTCCGCGTCCGCATACCCCATGTCGCACACGCGCTCGATCAGCTCCCTCGGCCCGCGCGTGAAGGTGTGCATGGGCAGGGGGGCCTGCGGCCGGATCAAAACCGCCGTGCCCTCGCGCTCCATTTGCTCCAGCAGGCGCAGGGAACGCATGTAATTCTCATGCCGCCGCCGCAGGGCTTCGGCCACTGCGGGATAGTCCCGCAGCACAAGCGGATAGAACGCCCGCCCTTTTTCCGGCTGCTTGACGTAGCCGGGGGGGCGGTTTAATATGGCCACCACGCGCTCGCAGCCCTCCGAGAGGGCGCGCTCCACAGGCAGGGAGTCGGACACGCCGCCGTCGAAGTAAAACCGCCCGCCGAGTTCCACCGGGCGGCAGTAGACCGGCAGGGCGCAG
>Ga0268262_10003318_pt1 | contig 17558 bp, 16 predicted proteins | sample TergutNc150P3_FD_190354 | JGI IMG/M metagenome (GOLD analysis project Ga0268262, IMG submission 190354) | Nasutitermes corniger P3 segment gut microbial community from laboratory colony in Florida, USA - Nc150 P3 (SPAdes) (version 2) | ecosystem: Host-associated > Arthropoda: Insects >...
CAGGAATAAAAAACAAACCCCAGACAAACTATCAACAAAACAACGCCGGCAGCGGCAAGGATTAACAAAGATCTCTGTAGTTTTCTTCTATTTATCATACGCCCTTCCTATTATAGAAAATAAGGCGGTATTGAAGAATAATCAAGTAGGTTGCGCGTTGACTTACTTTGGAAAATATAGCATTATCAAAATATGGATGTTTTGGGGGAAAGATGACTTTTAAGGGTACAATAAAGATAGAACAGGAAGAAGATTGGGTCGTTGCAACTTGTCTTGAAAATAATATAGCCTCACAGGGTAAAACAATAGATGAGGCTATCAGGAATTTGAAAGAAGCAATAACACTCTATTATGAAGATGAAACAAACAAAGAAGAATTGGATTTTCTTCAAAATGAGCAGGTTCTTATAACCAGATTAGAAATGGCAATATAATGTCTGGTAAATACCCAATACTCAAGCCAAATGATATTATTTCAGCGTTATCAAAAAAAGGGTTTGTATACAAAAGTCAAAAAGGAAGCCATGCAAAATATTCCAATGGACATCGTATAGCAATTATTCCAATACATGATACCGTAGCGAGAGGAACATTAAAAAGTATATTACTTCAAGCAGGAATAGAGTTAGAAGATTTTTTGAAATTATTATAGGATTCTATCACCATAAAAATGCCGAACACACTGTTCGGCGGGGCAAACATCAATAGCGCTCGCGGGTACATTTATATAATTGATTATTTTGATTGAGTTGTCAAGTGGTAATTTTCCCCTCCCCTCCTTCGTGGTAAAAATTCTTCTTTTTTTTCAAAAACACTCAAGCTTTTTGCGTGTTTTCACCCTATATAGTGTATGGAAACAGAAGATGATGAGCTTGATGAAGAAAGAATTCCCTGGCACCCCGCCTTTGTGGAAGCCCTGCAAATGGAGTTACAGGAGTATCAGGACGTGCTTGAGTTTCATCCCGAATACCAGCTTACTTCTGAGCCGTTACGGATAGACTGCGTGGTCATCAAAAAGGCAAAAGACGTTGTTATTAAAAGGTTCCCATAACGAGCCTGACGTTATCTTTTATCGAAAGCCATTACCCGCACAAACTGCTTGACCATTTAAAAAATGAGCGTAATTATTCAGTTGCGGAAACCGGACCGGGGATATATACTGTAAGCGGCGACATACTGCCGATACAGATAATCGACAACCGCCGGTTATCCGCGGATGAAAATTTGTGGCTGAAAAACCTGAGTAAAGAACTGGGGTATACGGCAATTACGCAGGTAGGCAAAGAGATAAACCGGCAAGGGAAGGCGGCGCGATTAGCGGCATATTGGAATGCGATAATGCATGCCAATCCCGCGGCGATACAGGAGGCGATAGAAATGAGGAAATACACAAAACTTGACAAGGTTTTTATAGAAACAGGATTGGCTGCCCAATGGGAAGCCGAGGGTGAAGCCAGAGGCAGAGCCGAGGGCAGGTTCGAGGGAGCGTTTGGTGTCGCGCAAAATATGGTCAAATTGGGGCTTCCCATTGAGACGGTTATTTCCGCTACCGAGCTTGATCCTGAAAAAGTGAAAACGCTGTATCAAACATAATGATGATTTAGCTTCTATGGGTTTTAGCAAACCTGTAGATCAAATTTGCTCTCCCCCTCCTCCGTGAAACTCCGTGACCTCCGTGGTAAAAAATTCTTCCCTCTTATATCCCCTCCAAAAAGACCTCTCACAAAGAGTTACGCTAAAACCACTTCCGCAGGGGTTTCTTGCTGCATTGCCTTGTATTCGGCGATTTGCCTTGACAGTTCTTCTTCTTTGTCTTCCTCCGTGTTCTTTGTACCTTTGTGTCTTTGTGTGAACATTCGGTGATTGCTACCCATCCGAAAGTTTTCACTTTCATTCGCAACGCTCGCTATCGGGCATTTCCCCTATGGGTGACTGAAACCACCGTTCTTTCCCCATATGTTGCGCTCGTTTCTTGATTACACTTTTAGTGTGTTAACAATATGGAGAGCTCGTAATATAATGGGATTATCACAAACCAAACCCGCAGAAGGAGGCAGGGAACCATGAACGAAGTAACAGCTATTATCATTTCTTCTCTCATCGCAGTAGGAGGAATCCTAATTTCCCAGTTTTTTAACTATCTCCAATGGAAAAAAGATTCCAAAGAACATTTTTTTTATGAAATTTATCAAAGACGCCTTGCTCTTTACGATGATGTCAGTAGAATTTTGGCAGATATGGGTAGGCCGAGCGAACAACTTATGAATATGTCGGTAAAAGAATTTAATAATAAGCTTATTGGTGATAATCATACGCTATTGAGCCTCATCTGCCGGCTTAATATCTACGGTAGTCCCGATGTCAGGAAAACCCTCAATGCGCCTATAATAAAAATTAGAGATATAATGAATAACACTCTCCTTATACAAATCGCAAATCTCCCTGAAAGTAAGACTGTACGGGACGTCAGTTCCGTATTGTTTATAAAATCCGTCAGCGATTTCGTTACCCTCGTTCAAGAGTCTTTGACTGAATTTGCGGAATGTGTTGGGAAAGAAACGGGGGGCCCTTTTGTAGATAAAAAAATCAATGAATTTTTGGGAGAATTTACTAACTAAAGGAAAAGCTGATAAGAAGCCAACTCCTCCCCTCCCCCTCTCCGTGAAACTCCGTGACCTCCGTGGTTAAAAATTCTTCCGCGTTAAAAGAAAAGCCCGGCCACGCACGTGGTCGGGCTAGTTGGTTGGTTGGCTGGGCTTCACGCCCGTCCAATGTCCGTTGGACAGCTTGGAGTTTTAAAGAAATGCTTGACAAATAATATTCATAGTATATATTAAAAATATGGATGTTTTTGCAGAAAAAATAGGCAATATAAAGGAATCTATTCTCAAATTTGTACCTGCCAGATATATTTATCTTTTTGGTTCCTATGCTTACGGCAACCCTACAAAAGAAAGTGATATAGATATTTATGTTGTAACTCCGGATGATATTGGTAATTTTTCAGAATTATATGCAAAAATAATTGGTGATTTGGGTGATAAAAAGATTTTTTTTATTGATTTACTTTTAAATGTGGAAAGTGATTTTAATATACGAAAAACAAGGAATAGATTTGAAAAAACGATATTTCAAAAAGGAAAAGTAATATATGAATATTGAAGATGTAATGGAGTGGATAAAAATAGCAGATGATGATTTTGATTCCGCAGAAATATTAAATCAAGCATTTCGTAAGCATAATGAAATTATTTGTTATCATTGCGCCAATGATATACGTTATCCGTACAGATACGAAACAAAAGAAGATGACGTTAATTTTTGTATTAATGTTGTAAAAAAGTCAGAAATCTTGAACCAATTATTAATATACGGAAAAGTTAATATTCTAGTATAAGTTCATTACCATTGGACGATATTGAATAATCGAATATTATTATGTACATAACACGACTGGGTGTTTTGTCCCTATGTTACTCCTTATAGGTAAGTAATAAGACGATGATAGTCTTCGGCGGGGACAACAGGGATGTATTTTATGCAAAATGTCCCCATTTCCATTGTTTTCGTGGTTTCGGCTATAGCCTCGGAATTCGAATCATAAACACCCAAAACCTTATCTTTGACAATAACTATTCGCTTCCCCAGGTATTTTTCCCGTAGGGATTATTGGTTTTCTTCATAATACTTGTTTTCGGCCTCAAACATTATCTACCTCTGTTACTCTTTATTTTTTATTCTTACGGAATAACAAAATTTTACTAGATTTGAAATATTGTTGTTCAATATGGTAAATATTATGCGCGAAAGATATTGGGTCAAATTTTGAAAGATCATTCTTATAATCATATAATAACTTAATAAAATAATCTTGGTAGGTTGGAGCCATCAGAAGTTCTCCATGAATATCATTATTTGCAGCTTTGAATATAGTTTCCATGTAATCAATTAAAAAATATTCGTTTGGTAATTGTGTGTATTTACAGGTTTTATAGAATCCTTCCGGATCAGGAAAATCTAAGAAGAAAGGCTGATATTTAAGAAATGAGCGAATGTAAAGAGCTATTATTTTATGATGATCAATGCGTTCTTGATTTGCATTCTCACCAAAAATCTCAACTTTTAACAAAGAAGCGGTTCTATGATAATCTTTTACAATTTTGCCGGGCTTCTCTATAGTTCCTATTCCATTACGGAATGTTAAATAACGACCTCCGGGATATTTTGATATTAAACTCAAAAATTCCCCACATACTTTTAGTATGTGGGGAATCCATACATCAGACGGAAACCTAGATACTAAATATTGCACAATAGCCTCGCTTAAAGAAAATAATTAGGAATATTTTCTTCTCATTTTGGCTATAACGGATGTGGCGGCTCCTTCAATATCCATCTTATCAGCAGGAATAGATTTGTTTTTTGGACGCATACATTCGTCAAAATGTGCTATTTCGTTTCGTGTTAAAACCCTTTTGGGGTTGTTATCCTTGAAATCATACCCTCTTTTCAGAGATCGTGATTTCTTGTGGTTTTTGGTGGCCCCTCTTCCTTTAGTCATTTCCTTTCCCTTTCTAAGAAAATTATAATTCTACCTTAGTTAACAATAATACCCGTACAATAAACGGGTGTCAACTATTTCTTTCCGTCAGTGACTTCTATTACCGTAAAATACTGCTCCGTATTCTCCCTATACGACCTCGAAAATATCCCCCGGCTGGCAGTGGAAGTAAAGGCATAGTTTTTCAATGGTTTCGCCTGAAACATGCTCATTTTTGGCGAATTTAGCTACTATTGGGGAAGTTAGCCCAACTTTTGAGATTAAATCTGTCTTTTTCATGCCATTTTGGGCTAAAATCACAAATAATGGCCGGTAACTTATTCCCATATTCTTATTATATTGAGGAAGCCATTGAAAGGCTGAACGATACCGGCAGGAAGAAGTAATACCCGAACCGCCCCCGCCCAAAGAGCCGGAAAAACCCGAAAAAGAAGTAGATGCCTTTATAGAAATGAAGCGTATTTCAAGACTTGAGAAAGTTTTTATAGAAACAGGATATGCTGCCAAATGGGAAGCCGAGGGCAGGTTCGAGGGAGCGTTTAGCATCGCGCAAAATATGGTCAAATTGGGGCTTCCCATTGAAACGGTTATTTCCGCTACCGAGCTTGATCCTGAAAAAGTGAAAACACTGTATCAAACATAATGATGATTTAGCTTCTATGGGTTTTAGCAAACCTGTAGATCAAATTTGCCCTCCCCCTCTCCGTGAAACTCCGTGACCTCCGTGGTTAAAAATTCTTCCGCGTTAAAAGAAAAGCCCGACCACGTGCGTGGTCGGGCTAGTTGGTTGGTTGGCTGGGCTTCACGCCCGTCCAATCATGCGGCCACACTTTGTGGTCGAATGATTGGGCGGGCGGCCCGCCGTTGCTGCTTTGCCGCTTTCACGGCGGTCCCTGAGCTCGTCGAAGGGTCACTTCGACAGGCTCAGTGACCAGTCGCGTTTATCAAGGTTCACCGGGTTTCTTCCGTGTTGTCGTTATATCGCCCTTGATGATGGCGCCTTCGTAGAAGTTGGCGGTCATGTAACCTACCATGATGGATGTGTTGAACGCTGTATTGCCCCTGATTATTCGGGATATAGTTGGTCGGCACGGTCATGATTTCCCAATTACCGGTCAGCCGGTCATTCTCGTCTGAACCGGGTTTCGGCGCGCTGGTGAAATCTCTCCGCCACGCGACGCGGACCGAGTGTTTGGTATCCGGGAATGACCCGTGGACGGCTGCTGGCCCCCCAAAAGATCTCACACAAAGATCACAAAGAACCTGCTCTTTACTTTCTATCACCAAATTTCATCTTCTTTTCTTTATTCTTTTTCCAACATCTTTATATACTTCCATTTTATCCCTTTTGCCTATGCCCCATATTTCTATTATCTCAATTTCATCCTTTACTATTCTGTAAACAATTCTGTATTTCTTTTTTGCTGTATACAGTTTATAATATCCGGTCAAATCTATATTGTTTTTATTTCCTAATTCTTCACCTATGTATGCGTCGTCTTTTAATTTATCAATTTTTTCATTAACCAGCTTTTTTATACTTCCATCAAGCGATTTATAATCTTTTTCGGCTTCCGGAATAAATTTAATGTCCACTGTTTATATCTCTTCCCTGACATTTTCCCATGAAACATTATTCTTTGGATTATACTTTTTCATGCGGGTTTCTACCATTTTTTTTATTTCATATCGTTCAAATATTTCTTCGAGTTCTTTTAAATGCTCATATTCCCGATATGAAAGCAATACCGCCTCCATATTGTTGTTCTTTAATATATATACGGCTTTTCCGGAATCTGATAATTTACGAACCGTCTGAGTAAGTTCTTTTTGGAGCCGAGTAATGGGTACCATTTGTTGAGCTTCTACCAACATATATTTCTCCATATTATAATATATAGTATTATATATATTATAATACATATTATGTATTTAGGTCAAGTATTGGGTCTGACCCCTTCTCCCCCAAAAAGACCTCTCACAAAGAGTTACGCTAAAACCACTTCCGCAGGGGTTTCTTGCTGCATTGCCTTGTATTCGGCGATTTGCCTTGACAGTTCTTCTTTTTCTTCTTCAGTCCATTTTCTGCTAACAACCTGCAGTTCATTGTTTCTCAGGACTTCCATAAACCAGTCAAAGTCTACTTCTTCTTTGGTATCTAACCATATCATGTTTTTGCCACATTTAGAGTATGCCTCATTTTCTGTTTTCACGCAATGAACCAAGTAAAACCGCTCCTATTTGTCTTCCTCCGTGTTCTTTGCGTTAAAAGAAAAGCCCGGCCACGTGCGTGGTCGGGAGGTATATATTTACAAAGTACCGACCGCCCGTGTTGACAAATTGTGTTTTTTTGCTTATTATATAAAGTAGAAAGTCCACGAAGGGTTCGCTTGCTTCTGTTGCGGAAGCCTTACAAAGTCAGTTTGTATGATGCGCTTCGGGGCTTTTTTTATGTCCATCCTTTAGGCCACCATTTGAACGATTGGGGGTTATTGTCCGTCGAGATTGCCTTTATGCCGTATCCGCTAATTTTCCCCCGGTTTGACTTTCTAATTTGATGCCGTATTCTCTCCAAATATCCAGCCTCATAATTCCCGAACCTGTCCGGTATCATAGCGGCTCCGAGGATACCAGCATACAGATCAGCCAGTTGTACTCCGGAATTTGAATCCGCGGAAATCCATTTAGGCTCATCAATCAACCTGTTATAATTGCATGAACGCCAATCTCTTTTTTTGAAGTAATCAAGAGTTGCCGAATGGTTAAAACCCCGAATATGCCCAAATCGCACATGAACTTTTGTATTTAAATTTTCTGTATGCTTGAGTATACGTTCCAGGGTAAAGGCCGCTACAATATTATAAAATTTTACATGATCCTCCGGTACTGCCTTCTTGTCAGAAATTACATAAACCACCGTTATATTATCTAATTTTGCTATTTCTCCCGTAGCATATTTCCGAATATCGTGTCTATGGCAATGCTGCCTCCAGTGTAATGATGTTTTGAAATTTATCCCCAATGTGGTTTTTATATTCACAATACAATCTTTGACCCTTTGTTGAACAGACACAGGGAATATCACCGCAGACATAGCAAAATATTCAGATGATTTACCGCTATGTCCTCTATCCCCAATCTCATCAACAAAGGCAAGCAAAGTATTTTTATCGACATCTGTTTTCATAAACCCTGTACCTAACCTTACTATGGCAAATCAGGTATAATTGAGCAACCCACCAATCCTTATTGATACTTTCACGGATATTAACCAATAACAAGTGTTAAAAAATTTTCTCTGTTAAAAGAAAAGCCCGACCACGTGCGTGGTCGGGCTAGTTGGTTGGTTGGCTGGGCTTCACGCCCGTCCAACCATGCGGCCACATGTATGTGGTCGGATGGTCGGGTGGGCGCGGCCCGCCGTTGTTGCTGCGCGCGTTATGGCTGCACCGGTTTCCACGACGTTGTTATATCTCCCTTGATGATGGCGCCTTCGTAGAAGTTGGCGGTCGAGTAACCAACTATGATTGATTTGTTGAGCGCTGTGCCGGTGCCTTTGATCAAAAGTGGTACTTTGTAGTCCGTAAGGCTATAGTAATCAGTTGTGGCATCGCCTTGATGAAGCCCAGTAGTGGTTCGTTCGTCGGGTTCTACCCAGCTATCAGTGGTCGGAACGCCGTTACACACAAACTCCGACGATTGCGGAATATAGTTGGAGGGTACGGTCATGATTTCCCATTTGCCGGTCAGCCGGTCATTGTCGTCTGAACCTTCAAAGGTGGCGCTGGTGAAATCTCTCCGCCACGCGACGCGGGCCGAGTGTTTGGTATTCGGGAATGACCCGTGGACGTAGGAAATATACGGCACGTTCCTGCTTCCTTCCCGCCGTACGTTGAGCATAAGGTTCATTCCCGCGGAAAGGTAGGTGTCTACCCTTACTACCTTTTTATTGGCCACATCCGGCACCAATAATCCGTTGACGGTCGTTGTGGGAATAAGAGCATACCACAAGCCGCTGCTCGCCACGTCATAATACGCCATGTGTACGTTATCGTCCTGATCCACCGCCATGTCTACATAGGTTCCCTTGCCCGTGTCAACGACTTTGGCGTTGCTCTGCCAATCACTTTCTCTAGCTACAACATCAACCCTTGAGCCGGTATTATTATATGCGGTGGTGTTAGCAGCCGGCGTAGCGCTGGTCCATGACAAGAGCAAATCCTGATTCATATTGTCGTACCAGGCAACCAGCGGCAAGCCGGTGCTGAGGAAGCCGACCGCTGAGTAGGGACTGGCGGCGTGTGTACTAGTGTCTTTCGCTACTATTGCCGCTCCGTTATTTCTAGTGTTAGCTGATTGGTTGTTGCCGGTGCCGGTAACGAGGTTCGGATTAGGGGGAACAGACTGAGTACCATTAGCGGCAACAGAATAACTAATACCGGCAGTTTGGGTGGCAGTAGAAGTAGCGTTATTATTAGCGGTGTTGTCGTTGGTCGTTGTGCCTATATTGCCGTATATTACAAAGAGATTATTGGTGTAGTCTATACCGCCCTCGGCGTCAAAATAGCTGATTAAAATCCTGTCAGCCTTATCGGTTGTTCTATCGGAGTAGACCTTGTTGGCGCCAGTTCCCGTGAAGTTAGTAGGTTGAACGGCGATGCGCGGGAACCTGAAACGGTCGGTACTGGCGGATTGCATTCCGGTAACAAGACAGAGATAGTTGTTGCCGTTAGGCGCCGCATGAGTATTATTGGGGCCGAAAGCGCTACGCGTACCGCCAGGGGTACTTACGCCTAATACAAAACCGCGATTATCGCTCGAACTCTGATCGGAACCCAACGTGTACCAGGAGTTGTTTTTGCCGCCGATACCAAGCCCTGTATTACGTATCCGGTTTGATTGCGCGTCCGCGGCGGCTATCGCCGTGTTATTCCTGAGTACATACGAGCGTCCGGTTTGTTGAGTGTTATAGAAACCATAAGCCAACAGGCGGTTGCCTTTGTCGTCCATTCTCATAATGGGGTGCAGTATGCGAGACGTGAGCGTGTTGGAAATAGACCCTATGTTCCATACGTACAGGTAACGGTCGTTGACCAGGGTATTGTTGTTCAGCCCGTTTGGCTCCTCATTGTAGGTGTACGGCGCGGCGAGTTTGGTGTTATTGACGTTGTTAACCGTGCGGATTGCTGCTGTTGTACCTGCCCCATGCCATATTACCAGATAGCCGGAATCAATGCCGGAACCAATGGTGCCCTGGATGGTTCTGTCAGCAGTGTTTTGCGTGATGCTAGTCAGCGCCGTACCGATAGTATTGTTCGCCGGTGTCGCCGTACTGGTTACCCGTACTGTTGTAGTGCTTGCCCCCGTCAGGTTAAAGCCCTTGATGATAATGGTTTCGCCGTTTAAGTTGGTGCTTGAAGCGCCGCGCACAGGGTACGCGCCTGTAGCGGAACGGTTATAGGCGGAGGGTGTCTGCCTTATCACGGTGCTGAGCTGGGTAACTATTTCGCTGATGTACGGCACGATGTCCAGCTTGTACAGGTTGGTCCTGTTGATGGCAATGACGCTTCCCGTTCTTGTTGTTCCGGTGGGCGCAGCGGCTAGCGTACCGTTGTAGGTAAAAATCATGCCCTTAATGGCGGTAGTCCCGGCGGGTACTCCTATGGTATTCCAGTTGACATTCCCCAAATCATTAATACGGTACTTTCTGGCGTTCGTCATGCCGCCATTGGCAGCATTGGTCAGGGCCAGCACAGTGTCGGCGGCAGTCTGGGTAGTGGACACCGTCTCATTCGTCACCGGGTTTGCCGCCGCCATAGTCTGATCCCGCGACCTTATTTGTAAGGACTGGTTCAGAGCCACTACGCTAGAATGTTTGGCCGTGTCAATATCAAGCCGGAACGCTACGCGGTGGCCGTTCTGGGTAATAACCGGAACTTTAGCCGTTTCATCCTCAGGCCACTGGGTTATCGTGCTTCTCCAACCGTAGGCACTCCATTGATCCACTCCTTCCAATCCGTTTGTCGTGGAATAATTGGCTATCCGGGTATAGTTTCCATTCCCGTCGCCGAAGTTAAAGCCTGCCAAACTTGCCCAGATGCCTTCGAGGACGTTGTTGTCTTCCACCGTTCCCCGGATGCTGATCTCGCCGGAAACCTTGGGAAGGTCGGCGGTGTAGCCGTTGTTACCGGTGGGCATTGAGCCTACATGAGCCTCAAGCTCAATGTGGCCTTTCAGGTCGCTCACCTTGGCGGCCGCGGAAAGGTCTTTACTGCCGGCAATCGAGTTGTCGTTTATGCTCTTCCAATGGAAGGGATCTATCAGGGTTGTCGGCGGCGTGGAATCCACGTTCCTTACATTCAGGCCCACCAGGATAAGGTCCCATTGCTGATCCAGATCAGTGGGGGTGCCCGCTGTGACCGTTGTGTCCGTTACCTTTACCAGGAACAGGCCGCTGTTGTCAGCCGTCGCGGAATCTCCTATTAAGCCCGTGCTGGTGCCAAAGTCGTTGGCAGTGGGGAAGTTCCAGTTCGAACCAAAGTTCATGGTGCCGGTAGTTTCCGCCAACAATGCCCCCGTTCCCGTAGCCGTTTTGTTTCTGGCAGTGTTTTGCGTATACGGATAGACTCTTCCGTTACCGGTGGTGGGTACGGTGGTACAGACAAAGGTAATGCCGACCGCGTCCGCCGCGGGGAGCTTATTGGTGCCTGACGGCGCTCCCGCCGCTTCCCAGTCGGTCGTTCCTACAGACGGCGCCGCGGTAGTTCCAAGATTCATGATGGTGTATACGTCGCCTCTCGTCATGGTGGTGGCGAGTATGTCCGTTCCCCGTGTTGCCGGGGTTACCTTGTAATTCTTTGTACCGTTCCCGTCTATGGCGGTGACCACGAAGGTAAGCCGGTAGTTCTTCGCGTTAAAGCCGGTGTTCAGCATCGTCCGGGTGCCCGTCGAGACGCCTATCAGCTTCTCATCTTCATCACGTTTTTCCACAGCGAGGCCGGCAAACGTCCTGCTCGCGCCTCTTGAGATGATATTACCGCTGGAATCCGTCACATCTTTCGGCTGACCCGCGTCGTTAACATCGTGGCTGTAGTTCAGGTCGGTCTTCAGGGTAATCTTGCTGATGATCGGCGGATGGTTACGGATGTAGAGGTCACCGCTGTAATGGGTGGCGTTTCCGCCGTCGTCAATGACGATGTAGTGCAGGGTAATCGGGCCGTCATCGAATTTGGTGGTGTCAAACTTTAAGCCCCAAATGAGCGTTCCGTCCGATTTACTGTTCCACTCTTCTATATAACCGTCGTTGTCTACGCTGTCGCTCGTTATCTCATTGACATCGACACACGCCGCCTGTCCGAGGCTCATATTGGGATAACGGTGCTCATAATTATAGGGCGCCGTACCCGTGTAAGGATAGGTCTTGAGATCTGTGCTGTCTCTGGGTTCCAACTCGCCTTCCATGACATTATTCATGCCAGATCCGGTGGTTGTCCACTTTACGGCTTTGGGGTTGTAATAATTAAGGGTACCGCTCTCAGTCCGGCTAAAGTATACCAGCACTTCTTTGGCGTTGCCGAAGGGGCCGGAATAGTCACTTGCCTCGCCAACGTCCCGGCGCGTTCCGTTAATCCAGTATTCGGCAGTAGAGGCGTTCCTCGGCCCGGTGTATTTGGCGGTGGGATAGTAGTTGTCAACCTGGTAGCTGATGGGCTTCTGGACCTTCCCCGGATTTCCCGAAGTAAAGTCTTCCGCCTGTATATCCAACGCGAGCGCGCCGCTGGACGGATTATTCGCCGTACCGAACACCGGGAACGTGGTGGTCGTTTTAATGGTGATGGTTATCTGGTAGAGGAAGGTCTGATCCTTTGCCCCTTCTACCGTGGTGGGAAGAGGAGATCCAACCGTGCCGCTGGTGACATACAATTGCCACCCCGTTGTGTTCGGAGCAGTGGTGCTGGTCGCCACAAAAACGGTTCCCCTCGGAGGCAAGGCATTGGCGGCTAACGCGGGTATAACGGTCTTCCAGTTGTTGGTTGCGCCGGTTCCCGGATTATCAACCAGGTACTTCCTGCCGACTTCGAGGGTGCCTGAATTTTTAAGTGTCGGCATAGTCAAGGTATAGCCATACTGGTTCGAGCCTATCGGTACGCTTTCATTCTTGATGTTATTGCCGGCGCTGTAATCCAGCATCTTTGCATATTCGCCGCCCGTCAGTATCTGAGAGCGGAATTGCAGTTTGCTGACTCCCATCGCCGCTTTTATATCGGCGCTCATTATAAACTGGCCCGAAACCCTCATATCATCCCTGTAGTCAACCCAAGTCGTAGTATTGGCCCGCTGGACCTTAACATTGGTAACCGACGGCAGGGTGCTGTCAATGATGAACGTGCAGGGGACCTGGCTTCCGGCGCGGTTCCGTTCGGGGCGGGATATTAAAGTGTCCAGTTCTTGCTTCGTGGGCGGCACATTGCCGGTTTTGGTATAGGTTTCAAAAGCCTTGGAGTCGATTGCCATAGCCTCAACATAGACCGGCTGCTGAGTCCCGTTGATATTCGTCTGGAACTCATTTTTAAGGTTAATGTCATAGTACCATATAACCGACTGTCCCGGCCTTTCGATAGTTGCCACTCCCCAGCCATCGTCGTTGGTCAATCTGACCGTTTGATTATTAACGGTTCCCGTATACTGCTCCCACGTGTTAGTCGCCGGTTTGGTATTTCCCCTGGCGACACGCACCAGAACGGCGTACACCCAGTCATTGTCATTCGCCGATCCGGTTATCCGCACCGTTCCGGCATACGAGCCGCCGGCAGTGGGATACGTTATCGACAGTTTGGGTATATCCCCATCCGGGTCCAGCAGCAGGAAGTAGTCTTCATAGGGGACGGTGGGTTTACCGTTGGGGCCGATGGGGGCGGGTTTACCGTCGGGACCGGTGACGGGTTTACCGTTGGAACCGATGTAATTGACCGTCTGGTTACCGGCGCTGTCCGTTACCCTGATCCTGAACGGCAGTTTCCAAATATTGGTGGGCGTGCCGTTCCCGACCAGCGAGATGGTACCGTCACTGCTGAGACTCACTTCGTCGGCCTGGTTCTGATTAATGTACGGGCTGCTGCCGGTTACGCTCAAATCATAAGCCCAGGTGTACAGACCGCCGGAGAAGCCGGTAACCGGCGTCTCACCGGGTATAAGTCCCGCGGGAACAAAACTCGTTCCGTCCGGCTTGTTCAGGGTGTTCGGTTTGCCAATCCAGTACTCGATCATGCCCATTGTATTGTTGTCAGTTGTGGTTCCCCGGACAGTAACCGCGCCGGTAAGCAGTTCCTTGTATGTCGGCATAAAAATCGTCCATTCCGGCGGGGTTGTGTCATAGGTAAAGTCGCGCTGCGTTGTCGCGGTCTTGTTGCCAAACGAAACTGCCGTAACGAGGACGTTGTAGGTGCTTCCGTTTACCCACCCACCTGACGGCGGGGTAAGGAGGATGCCCCACTTCATGGACCCGTTTTCAGTGAAGAACGGATTCGATAACGAGGCGCTCGGGTAGGTCTTGGTATCTCCTACCTGGACGCCGTTCAGCATTACTTTGGCTTCTACTCTTCTGAGGCCGATGATGGCCGCGCTCGCCTCTCCCGTGATGTAGAACCCTGTCGTGGTGTCGGCGTTGGCGGGCATCGTGGGATAAGTAGTTGCGGGGACAGTCGCTGCTCCGGATATGGGATAGCGCTGGGCATCGGGCATATCCTTATCAAAAGCCGCCTTCTTATAGAAGGGATGGGTGCTCTGGTGGTTCTTGCCGTTTACATAGGCCGGAGTATTGTCAAGCCTCAGTGTCGGCGGTTGCGCGTCAATCGCGAATTCCCTCGCATAGGTGGCGAAATTAAAGCCTGATACCGCTTGTCCATTCAGACTGACATTGGCGTTGGGTTTCGCGAGGTCTTTTACGCGGACGGTAATCCGGTGTCTTCCCGTAGTCAGCGCAAGGTTCCCGGCGCCGCCGATTTCTTTGGTCCAGTTTTTGGATGTTCCCAAAGTTCCCGTCGTTGCGTTGGGCGGTACAAGCATGGTGTACCTGCCGGTAACGCCTACCGCATAAGTACCGTCTTGATCGCCGGTACTGTCGGTTACAATGTTCCATGTACCGACATTGGGATCGTTACCGCTGCGGGTAAACTTTTCAATCATGGTTTCAATGGAGTAGATCCCGTATTTGTCTTCCGCGACTCCCTGGATCTTTATCTGATCCACGTCAAAGTAATTGGCGTCCAGAGCGTTATCCAGGTTGGTAAATGTTACTGTCGGCAGGCCGGTATCCTTGATAAAGGTGTAAGTATTGGGCGTCGAGGTTCTTTCCGCGTTGTCATAAGCGATAATGGTTATCGTATACGTTCTGTTCGCGGGCAGCGCGTCAAAGGTCGCTCTGGTGAAGGGCACGGTCCATGGCATGGAAACGACCTGATTAGCATCGGTAGACGAGGTTCCTTCCGAAACGGCAAGATCCGCGTTATACGCGGCGCCTTCGTCCACCGCGCTTATCTTGGCCTCTACGCGGTTATAGTTCACATCCCGCGCCGTTCCCGACAGGGTAAACAGCGGAGTGGTGGCAGTCTGATTGCCATATATGGTGTCTGTGGGCTTAGTCAGCGTATTCGTCGGCGGATTCTTGTCTACCGTAAAGACGACGTTTTGGTAATCTTTATTGAGGTTACCGGTACTGTCGTAAACTCTGATGTCCAGCCAATAGGTTCCGTCGGGAAGAGCGCCGCTAATGGTTGTGCTTCCAATCTGAATATTGGTCAGGGGGATGCTCCAGTCCGCCGATTGTATTTTACTGGGCTGCCCCGAGGTGACTCCCAATCCGACTCTTGTCCACGCCGGCCATGCGTCGCCGTAGGTAGTATTGGTGCCTGTTGAGGTTAACTGGGTCGCGGTGTAAATCCGGTACTCAAAGAAGTACTGGTTGGCGCTTGTCGCTCCTGTCGAGGGAGTGGGCACTATAGGCAGGCTTACTGCTGTTTGGCCGAGGTAAGAATGGACATCGAAGAAGTTGCCGCGGATGGCTCCGTTGGAGTCTCCTATTGCCGTAATACCTTTCAGCAGCGCTCTCTTCCCTGCGGCATCGGCCGTTTCCCATTGGTTCTTGGTTACCTGGTTGTTGGTAACGTTGCCGAGCCTCACCTCAGGCGGGGTGGTATCCTTGGTAAAGGTAAAGGTTTTGGGGGTAGACCTGCTTTGGCCGCCAATACCGGTGCCGTCGCCGTCATAGGCGGTAACGGTTATCGTACGCAGTCCTTCTTTCATGGTTTCCCACCTCATGGCGTTGTCGCCGACGCCTATGGAGTTAGTGAGAAGCCAGTTCCAGTTCAGGATCGTGCCATTACTGGTTTTTACCGCGTTCGGAACATCAATTTCATTGCCGCTGTCCAGCTTAATTCTTACAGCGTTAAGGGTAGGATCACTGGCCGTTCCACTCAGGTAGAACGGGTCCTTCAGGGTAGAGTTATTGGGGATGATGTCAGCGGCTTGGGCATTGGAGTTTTTATACGCGGTAATCGCATTCGCCGGATCGCCGGTATCTACCGTGAACACAATATTTGAGATGGCGCCTTTATTGCCGGCTCTGTCGGCAACGCGGACATCCATCCAGAACTGGCCCTGAGGAATTTCGGCAGTCTGGACCCATGTTGTTCCATTAAAATAGTAGTAGGGTTCAAGCTCAGGATGCGCGGAATCGGTGTACAGGGGGATTTCCCAGGAAATGGACGTAAGGTCTGTATTTCCCAGCGGGAATTCTCTCCACGACGGCCATGTGGGGCTGTAGTTTGCTGAGATTAATTGTGCCTCCTGGTAAATCCGGTATTCAAAGTAGTACTGGTCGGCGTTATATGGCGCTTGACTGGGTGTTGGCCGTATCGCGAACGAGTGTGTCACATCGCCAATGGCGGAGACCCGATCGGTAAAGGAACCGCGGATAGAAGCGGGAAGCGCCGATATCATACTCTGGCCTTTCAACAGATCTTTCTGCGCTTGCGAACCGCTCGTTTGACCCATCCATGTTGTCCTGTCTACCTGTTTCTCACTCTTGATGTTGCTGATGACCAGAGCGGGCGGATTACCGTCTTTGGTAAAGAGCCGCGTCCAGGTCTTCGAATGGCCCTGGCTGTCTACGGCTTTAACGGTTATCACGATGTCTTTCGCGTCAGTGATGCCGCCGCTCTGATATACGTTTTGCGCGTTGTAGGCGCCATAGAAGGCTTGATCGGTAATACTCCACGAATAGTTGTATTCACCGGTCGCCGGAGTACTGCTCGTCCAGTTACCCCCGGTAGCCGCGTTCAACACAATGCCTCTGCCCGCGGTGGTATTGCCATCGCCCACGGAAATGGTCAGGGTGCTTAAGTCGCCGTCCGTGACCTTTCCCGACAGGGTAAATATTACCGTGCTTGTCGTATTAGTAGACGGGCGCGCGCCGTAGAATTCTTTATACTTCGCCGGATCGGTGGCGGGTAACGGAGGTGTATCGTCAGATTTACTTACCGTCAGTTCCGGGTCTTTGCGGTCTACCCTGAACAGAACCCTGGTCGCGGTTACGGGCTGGTTATTAGCGGGATTGGTTCCGGTAATAACATTGTTGCTGCTTATGCCTTGCCGGTCTTTTACCTCAATTTCCAGCCAATACAGGCCGTCGGGAATTTGTGTAGTGGACCAGAAACCGTTGGAGTAGGAAATCAGGGAAATGTTCGGAGATACCGAGGTGCCGGTCGTGGCTCCTAACGGGTACTGCTTCATCGCTATTGAACCGGGGGTCGCGGTGTCGAATCTGTAAATCTTGTACATAAAGTAGTACTGGTTAACGGGAGTCCCTCCCGCAGGGGGCGCTAAGCTGGCCGTCTCGGCGCCAATCGAGGAATATTCATCGACAATCGACACGCGGAGCATGGCGTTGTCTTCGGTAATTTTGGTGACGGCGGGTACATCGGTGGTTTGCGTTATATCA
>Ga0268262_10003319_pt1 | contig 17557 bp, 9 predicted proteins | sample TergutNc150P3_FD_190354 | JGI IMG/M metagenome (GOLD analysis project Ga0268262, IMG submission 190354) | Nasutitermes corniger P3 segment gut microbial community from laboratory colony in Florida, USA - Nc150 P3 (SPAdes) (version 2) | ecosystem: Host-associated > Arthropoda: Insects > Digestive...
GCTGGTCTCCGGTATAGTTATCCATGCGTCTATTCGGGGTGATAACGCTGTCAGGGCTATCCCCCAAGGAGCAAATGCGGTTACCGGTTGTTATTCGTCCTTACGGGGTCAGTTTTCTGCCCCAGCAGAGGTTACAACCGGTAATTGTTCTCGGATCCCGGATCCTACCGAACACCTACACTATACCGAATAACCGCATATTTTTATCATAGCTTCGTCCTCCGCGCCTCCGCGTGAGAATATTCAAATAAAGCTTTAGTCTTTCCAAAGCACTAGTCCGGCAAGTACGCCATTTTACCGCCAGCACCGCCCGCGACAAACTTGCCGTTCGCATAGATGATTGTGTAGATGTCGCTTGTGCCGAATTTGCTGTCCGCTGCGGCTGTCCAGTTTGTTCCATCCGTTGAAGTCGCTATTTTGCCGCCAGCGCCAACTGCGACAAACTTGCCGTTGCCATAGGCGATTGCTCTGATAGCGCTTGTGCCGAATACCCTGCTGACATCGACGGTTGTCCATGTTGTGCCGTTCGCTGAAGTCGCCATTTTGCCGCCCCAGCCGCCTACGACAAACCTGCTATTGCCATAGGCGACCGCATAGATGTATTCGTATATGCCGAATTTGCTGTCCGATACAGCTGTCCATGTTGTGCCGTTAGTTGAAGTCGCCATTCTGCCGTTATCGCCAACCGCGACAAACCTGCTGTTTCCATAGGCGATTGCGTTGATGTCCTCAACGCCGAATGTGGTGTCCGCTCTCTTTATGGCAGTCCATGTAATGCCGTCCGTTGTAGTCGCCATTCTGCCCATAAAGCAAACCTCGACAAACTTGCCGCCGACATAGATGATTCCACTGGCGCGGGCGAAAAAGGGTTTTTGAACACTGCCGGCGTCCATTCCGTCCCCGAGGTAATCGGATGGGTTAGCCACTACGGCTGTCCATGTTACGCCGTCCGTTGAATACGCTGCTGTTTCATCGCCAGCTGCGACAAACCTGTTATTGCCATAGGCGATTGCTCTGATATGGGTTCTGCCGAATCTGCTATTCGATACGGCTGTCCATGTTACGCCGTCCGTCGAAGTCGCCATTTTACCGTTTCCGCCAACCGCGACAAACTTGCCGTTGCCATAGGCAATCGCATTGATGTTGTCGTTGCCGAATCTGCTGTTCGATACGGCTGTCCATGTCGTGCCGCTGTTGCCGCCGAGGACTGTGCCCAAGCTCATAAATATCACAAAGGCACTATAGTCATCATCAGAGTCAATACGAATGTAAGCTACTTTATCTCCTTTTTTAAGTAAAACAGACTCATCATCATCTGAAATAAATTCCCACTTGTCCGCAACGAGTGTGTCGTAGCTTTCGCTTACCCAACTCATTTGAGCGTTATAGGTAGTAAACGCACAACCCACTATAGCTTGCTCAACTATGTTCCCGTTTAATTGCAGAGCTAGCCAATCTTTCCCCCCGACAATATCATTAGCATTATAAGATTTCCAATACAAACCATCGTGCAGAGTCCAACCGGAAGGAACGCGCTTACCAATCGTATTAAGCCCTTCGTTAAACAACGCCCTCTTGGCGGAAGATACCTGCCCAAAGACCAAACAACAGGCACATAGCCACAACAACAAAACCAGACTTAACTTTTTCATAACAAACATCTCCTTAGTTTTCTATATAATATTCACCGGCTATGCCGGGTAGTTACCCAAAATTTTTACCCTTTTTACTTCATGGCGGCCTTTACCGCGTCTTTTATGGCATCCGGCACATACTGCATCGCGCCCTTGTCCTTCTTCACCGCCTCGATGCAGACGGCCTCGGTCTTTTGCGCGTCAGGGACATATTGCAACGCATGGCCATACCGCATCAGATCCGTACTGCCATTTTGCACTGCTGCAAGGCAGACAGCCTCGGTCTTCAACGCATCCGGGACGTATTTAAGCCTATAGCCATCTTTTTGCACTGCGGCAATGCAGACGGCCTCGGTCTTCACCGCATCCGGGACGAATCCCAGCGCATTGCTATCATTTTGCACGGCGGCAAGGCAGACGGCTTCGGTTTTAAGTTCTTCAGGTACCAGTTGCAACGGATGACTGCTACTAACCGTTTGACTATAAACATTGATATAAGAAGAACGGGAATGTTTCATCGCCTCAATACAGATTTCTTCGGTCTTGGCCGCATCGGGGATGTATTGCAGATTCTGGCCGTCTTTTTGCACAGCGGCGAGGCAGACGGCTTCGGTCTTCAGCGTTTCGGGGACGTATTCCAGCGCCCCGCTGTTTATTTGCACGGCGGCAAGGCAGACGGCTTCGGTCTTCTTCGCGTTGGGGACAAATTTAAGCGCAAGGCCGTTTTTTTGCACCGCGGCAAGGCAGACGGCTTCAGTCTTCAGCGCCTCGGGAACTAATTGTAGCGCATCGCCGTTATGTTGCACGGCGGCAAGGCAGACGGCTTCGGTCTTCTGCGCCTCGGGGACGAATCGTAGTGCGGTTTCATAATAGCGCTCATTTTTCACGGCGGTAAGGCAGACGGCCTCGGTCTTCAGCTCCTCGGGGACGTATTCAAGCGCCAAGCCGCTGTACCGCACAGTGGCATGCCAGAATTCTTCTGTAAGAAGTTCTGCCGGGACTTGCTTGGCTTTTTCAGCTTTAACGCCAATATCACTAAGCCATTTCTCTTGCTCTTTACTTAATGCCATATATAACTCCTTTTTTTCCGCGTTTAAATGTCCGCCGACATATTAAGCGCCCATACAGGCGGTTTGATAAGACGCTTTGCTTTCTAACAACACTCCCCACTCCCTATTCCCTATTCCCCATTCCCTATTTTGATATTAATCCTACGCCGTATCCTGAACCGCCTGACCCTGAAGAAATTACGGATCTGATCATCGCTTCAAAGTCTCCGGTCATCAACGCTTTGGGGATGTAATGCACTGCACTGGCGTTTTGCTTCACAGCGGCAAGGCAGAGGGCTTCAGTCTTAAACGCCTCTGGGACGTATTGCAGCGAATAGCCGAACTTTTGCACGGCGGTAAGGCAGACGGCTTCGGTCTTAAGCGCTTCGGGGAAGTATTTAAGCAAGGAGCCATGTCGTTGTTCTTGCAGGGCGGTAAGGCACATTGCCTCGGTCCTCAGCGTTTCGGGGACATATTGCAACGCATTGCCATATTGTTGCACCGCGATAAGGCAGAGGGCCTCGGTCTTAAGCGCTTCGGGGACGAATTGAAGCGCAAGGCCGTCTTGCTTCACAGCGGCAAGGCAGGCCGCCTCGGTCTTCCACTCTTCGGGGACGAATTGAAGCGCCCAGCCGAGGCGTTGCACCGCGGCAAGGCAGATGGCGTCGGTCTTCCACTCTTCGGGGAAGAATTGCAGCATACTGCCGTCTTTCCGCACAACCTCAAACAAGAACTCTTCCGCTTGCTCTTTACTTAACGCTGTACCTTTCCCGCTTATTAACTCTATGCCGTATCCGGAAGTGCCTGACCCGGAAGAAATTGCGGATCTGATCATTATTAAATTTATGCCGTATCCTGAACCGCCTGACCCGGACGTGAAATCCTGGGCGGCCTTTACCGCGCCTATCTTGTCTTTTGGCACATACTGCATAGCGGGGCTGAATTGCTTAACAGCGGCAATGCAGACAGCCTCGGTCTTAAGCGCATCGGGGACGAATGAAAGCGCACTGCCGTTTCGTTGCATTGCGGCAATGTAGAAAGCCTCGGTCTTCATCGCCTCGGGGACGAATCTGAGCGCTCCGCTATCGTTTTGCACTGCGGCAAGGCAGACGGCTTCGGTTCTCAGTTCTTCAGGCACCAGCTGCAGCGGATGAGTATCGGGCGGCTGCGCCTGCATACCCATACCCCCCCTATAAATAGGATGAAAACTAACACGGGAATGTCTCATCGCCTCAATGCAGAGGGCTTCGGTCTTCAGCCCTTCGGGGACGTATTCCAGCGCATCGCCGGTTTTTTGCACGGCGGCAAAACAGATGGCTTCGGTCTTAAGCGCTTCGGGGACTAATCGAAGTTCATAGCCGTCTTGCCGCACTGCGGCAAGACATACGGCCTCGGTCTTCAGCGCCTCGGGGACGTATTGCATCGCATTGCCGATTTGCTGCACGGCGGTAAGGCAGAGGGACTCGGTCTTCAGCGCTTCGGGGACGGATGCAAGCGCAAGGCCTCGTTTTTGGACTGCGGCAAGGCAGAAGACTTCAGTCTTCAGCGCTTCGGGGACGGATTGCATCATCCAGTCATTTTTCCATACTACCTCAAGCCAGAACTCTTCCGTTAACAATTCTTTCGGCATCTTCTTTAATTTCTCTTTGTCAGAAACATAGTTGATTTCTTTCAGCCATTTCTCTTGCTCTTTACTCAACGCCATATATTACCTTCCTTTGGTTTTTAGCCGCGTTTAATGTCCGCCGACATATTAACTGTCCTGTTCCCAATGGACAGTTCGTTACTTAACGCCATGTCTTACTCTTTTATCAATGAGCAATTATCAAGGCACCATATTTCCCAATAACTCTCACAAAGGACACAAAGACACGAAGGGAAAGCTCGCTACTCCCAAACTACGCGTTGCCCGTCCTGTATATTCCAGTCCAAAGCTTCTGAAAAAATTCTCACGCAAAGGCGCAAAGCACGCAGAGGAATTGAGGTAGTTCGTAAGCCAAGCGTCTTTTTCATGTCTAGTTTTATAGAAAATATTATACAGTAGAAAATGCGCAATTATGTTATAGCACGATGTCCTCTGCGATCTCCGCGCCTCTACCTTCGGTTCTATGGCGTGAGAATTTCTTCTGTTTAAGTAACCGCGCATAGTAGTGTCACTCACCCCTTTTTCTCAAGGCTATATTAACCCTATGCCGTATCCCGAACCGCCTGACCCTGAAGAAATTACGGATCTGATCATTGCTTCAAAGTCTCCGGTCATCAACGCTTTGGGGATGAATTGCAGCGCACTGGCGTTTTGTTTCACTGCGGCAAAGCAGAGGGCTTCGGTCTTCAGCGTGTTGGGGACGTATTCAAGCGCCCTGCCGTTTTGCTGCACGGCGGCAAGGCAGACGGCTTCGGTCTTAAATTCTTCAGGGACATATTGAAGCGCCCTTCCGTTTTTCTGAACTTCGGCAAGGCAGAGCGCTTCTGTCGAGAAAGCGTTTTTTAGCGCCGCTTCGACAGCGGCTTTTAAGCCCTTTGGAATATATTGTTGCGCTGATTCGTTTTGGAGCACTGCGGCAAGACAGACGGCTTCGGTCTTCATCGCGTCGGGGACGTATTTCATTGCCGAGTAGTTTTGCTGCACGGCGGCAAGACAGACGGCTTCAGTCTTCAGCGCTTCGGGGACGTATTGCAGTGCATGGCCATTTAGTTGCACAGCGGCAAGGCAGACGGCCTCGGTCTTCATCGCGTCGGGGACGTAAGACAGGTTGCTTCCGTTTTGTTGCACTGCGGCAAGACAGACGGCTTCGGTCTTCACCGCGTCGGGGACGTGAGACAGGTAGCTTCCGTTTTGTCGCATTGCGGCAAGACAGACGGCTTCGGTCTTCAGCGCCTCGGGGAAGCTATAAAGCCCTTGACCATTTTGCACAGCGGCAATGCAGACGGCCTCGGTCCTCAGCGCCTCGGGGACGTGGTACAGCGCACGGCCATCTTTTTGCACAGCGGCAATGCAGACGGCCTCGGTTTTCAGTTCTTCAGGCACATGGTCTAGCGCATGAGTGGAAAAAGCTGATATACCGGAACCAGGACGATAAAGATTATAAACGGAATGTTTCATCGCCTCAATGCAAAGGGCTTCGGTCTTCAGCGCTTCGGGGACGTATTTCAGCGCATCGCCGCTTTGCTGCACTGCGGCAAGGCAGAGGGCCTCGGCGACATGGCAGATAGCTTCTGTTCTCATCGTGGCAGGGACGAATTCAAACGCCCGGTAATCTTTTTGCACTGCGGCAAGGCAGAGGGCCTCGGCGGCATGGCAGACAGCTTCTGTTTTCATCGTGGCAGGGACGAATTCAAACGCCCGGTAATCTTTTTGCACTACGGCAAGGCAGAGGGCCTCGGTCTTCAGCGCCTCGGGGACGAATTCCAGCGCCTTGCTGTCTTGTCGCAATGCGGCAAGGCAGAGAGCTTCGGTCTTTAGCGCTTCGGGGACGTAACGCAACAGATAGCCCTGTTTTTGCACAGCGGCAAGGCACATGGCCTCGGTTTTATGCACGTCAGGAACGAATTCCAGCATCCGACCGCTGTTCTGTACTGCGGCAAAGCAGATGGCTTTAGTCTTCAGCGCGTCCGGGACGTATTCCAGCGCTTTGTCGCTTTGCTGCACAGCGGCAAGACAGAGGGCCTCGGCAGCATGGCAGACGGCTTCTGTTCTCATCGCGTCAGGGACGAATTCAAACGCCCGGTAATTTTCTTGTACTGCGGCAAGACAGACCGCTTCGGTCTTCAGCGCGTCAGGGACGTATTCAAGCGCACTGCCGCCATTTTTCACTGCGGCAAGGCAGAGAACCTCGGTCTTCAGCGCATCGGGGACATCTTTCAGCGCCCGCCAATTTTTTTGCACGACGGCAAGGCAAACGGCCTCAGTCTTTTTCGCATCGGGGACGAATTCCAGCGCACCGCCGTTTTTATGCACGGCGGCAAGGCAGACGGGTTCAGTCTTCAGCGCATCGGAGATGTATTGAAGCGCACTGCCGTGTAGCTGCACAGCGGCAAGGCAGAATTCTTCTGTAAGAAGTTCTTCCGGAACGTTCTTAATGTTTTTAGCATTATTGCTGATCTTTTCCAGCCATTTCTCTTGTTCTTCACTTAATGCCATATTTCTACTCCGCGTTTAATGTCCGCCGACATATTAAGCGCCTATACGGGCGGTTTTTTTATTTCTCTTTGCTCTCTACTCATTCTTCACTTCTCATTGTTTTTGCCCTCTTTTCATGCTATATTTACCCCATGACCATTGAACAAACGGTTGAAATACCGGCCAGCCACCGGATTACTATTGAAGTTCCGCCTGAATTGCCTACCGGCAAAGCGAAAGTTGAACTTACCATTACCCCTGAAACCATGCCAAAGGATAAAACCGTAAGACCCTTGGCATCTCTTGCCGGGATAGATAAAGGGCTGGATACCATGGACGCATATTTTGCGCGGAAACGGGCGGACAAGGAAAGAGAAGACGCTCAATTTGAACGGATGCGGCAACAGTAAAAAATGCTTTACCTTCTTGATGCCTGTGCATTGCTTGCTGTTTTTAACGGCGAGCATGGAGCAAATATTGTTCTTGACTTGATTGAGCAAGCCAGAGCCGGTACTATTCGCCTTTACATGAGTATTGTCCAACTGCTTGAGGTATACTATGATCGGCTTTACATTTCCGGAGAATATGGAGCGCGTATCAGGGTTGAATCCATTCTTGCTGAGCCCATAAGCATTATTGAATCTATTTCGTATCCGGTTATGTATGAAGCGGGACGATTCAAAACTACTTATTCTATGTCCCTTGCCGACGCAATTGCCGCCGCTACCGCAAGAAGCCTCGCCGCCACGCTTGTTACTAAAGATAAAGAAATGAAACCAGCGGAAGAAGCTGGGGAGTTTCCTATTCTGTGGATTAAATAACCTGTTCATTCGCTCATTCCTCTTTACTTTTTGTTCCCCAGTCCCCGCTTTAGGCGGCATGGACGCCGCTGTAATAATGTTTTGCTGGAGTTTTTTCGCAGAAAAAACTCCTAAGCTGAAAGTTGGCATGGACGCCAATTTTCAGCACTAGTCCCTTTTCCCCTTGGCGGCTTTTACCGCGTCTCTCATGTCCTCCGGCACGTACATCATCGCGTCCTTGTCCTGCTTCACCGCCTCAATGTAGACGGCCTCGGTCTTCATCGCATCGGGGACGAATTTCAGCGCACCGCCGGCTTGCCGCACTGCGGTAAGACATAGGGCCTCGGTGATAAGCGGGTAGGGGACGTATTCCAGCGCATAGCCGTTTCTTTTCACTGCGGCAAGGCAGACGGCTTCGGTCTTTAGCGCCTCGGGAACGAATCGCAGCGCGGTGTCATAGCGGCCATTTTGCACGGCGGCAAGACAGAGGGCCTCGGTCTTCTGCGCCTCGGGGACTTGTTCCAGCAACCAGCCGTCCTGCTGCACTGCGGCAAGCCAGACGGCCTCGGTCTTCATCGCGTCGGGGACGTCATTAAGAGCCATGCCGTTTCGCACAGCCGCAAGGTAGAAGGCCTTGGTCTTCAGCGCCTCGGGGACGAATTCAAGCGCACGGTAATCTTGCTGCACGGCGGCAAGACAGAGGGCCTCGGTGATTAGCGCGTCGGGGATGTATTGCAACGCATAGCCGCTATTTTGCACTGCGGCAAGGTAGAGGGCCTCGGTCTTTAGCGCGTCGGGGACGTATTCAAGCGCACTGTAGGTTTGCTGTACCGCGGTAAGGCAGAGAGCTTCGGTCTTCTGAGCTTCGGGGACATATTCCAACGCGCCGCCGTATTGTTGTACTGCGGCCAGGCAGAGGGCTTCGGTTTTCAGCCCCTCGGGAACGTTACTCAGCTCTCTGTAGTTTTCCTGCACTGCGGCAAGGCAGACGGCCTCGATCTTTACCGTGTCTTTCATGTCCCTTGGCAGGTACTGTATCGCATCATAGGTTTGCGTCACCGCCTCGAGGCAGAGGGCTTCGGTCTTCAGCTCTTCGGGGACGTGTTCAAGCGCCGCACCATTTTGCCTCACCGCGGCAAGGCAGACGGCCTCGGTCTGCAGCTCTTCGGGAACGTAGAACAACGACCAGCCGTCTTGTTGTACGACGGCAAGCCAGACGGCTTCGGTCTTAAGCTCTTCGGGAACCCATTGCAGCAAATTGGCGTTTTGTTGCACTGCGGCAACGCAGATGGCCTCGGTCTTCAGCTCCTCGGGGATGTATCCCCCAAACAAATTGGCGTCTTGCTGCACTGCGGCAAGGCAGATGGCCTCGTTCTTCAGCGCCTTGGGGACGTAATCCAGCGCCCAGCCGTTTTGTTGCACTGCGGCAAGGCAGACGGCTTCAGTCTTCAGCGCCTTGGGGACGTGTTCCAACACCATACCGTCGTGCCGCACTGCGGCAAGGTATACGGCCTCGTTCCTAAGCGCCTTGGGGACGAATTTCAGCGCACCGCTTTCCTGTTGCACAGCCGCAAGGTAGAGGGCCTCGGTCCTTAGCGCCTCGGGGACGTCTGACAGCGCCCAGCCGTTTTGCTGCACTGCGGCAAGGCAGACGGCCTCGGTCCTCATCGCCTCGGGGACGTATTCCAGCGCACCGCCGTTTGTCTGCATGGCGGCAAGGCAGAGGGCCTCGGTCTTAAGCGCCTCGGGGACATATCTAAGCGCACCGCCGTCCTGCTGAACTGCGGCAAGGCAAACGGCCCCGGTCCTCATCGCCTCGGGGACATGTTCCAGCGCCCAGCCGTTTTGCTGCACGGCGGCAAGGCAGACGGCCTCGGTTCTCATCGCCTCGGGGACGTATGGAAACGCCTGGCTGTTTTGTTGCATTGCGGCAATGCAGAGGACTTCAGTCTTCATCGCCTCGGGGACGTATTCCAGCGCCCAGCCGTTTGCCTGAACCGCGGCAAGGCAGACGGCTTCGGTCTTCAGCGCGTCGGGGACGATTTTAATCGCGCCGCCCCAGTCGCGGTATTGCCGCACCGCGGCAAGGCAGAGGACTTCAGTCTTCAGCGCGTCGGGGACGTATTCCAGCGCCCAGCCGTTTGCCTGAACCGCGGCAAGGCAGACGGCTTCAGTCTTCTTCGAGTCGGGGAGGTATTTAAGCGCACCGCCCCATTCGCCGTATTGCTGCACTGCGGCAAGGCAGAGGGCCTCGGTCATCAGCGCTTCGGGGACGTATCTCAGCGCCCTGAAGTCTTGCCGCACAGCGGAAAGGCAGATGGCTTCGGTCTTTTCCCCATCAGAAATATGCCTCAGCTTTAGCCCTTCGGGAAGATTCCGTATTATCATACTTTCATAGTACCCAGGAGAATCCAAAAGCCTGTATTCTTCCGCGTTTCTGGAACCAGAAAAGTGATAACTCATAAAAGTACTGGCCCATGCCTTTTCTTCTTCGTTCAATTCCATATATCTCTCCTTTTTACTTCATAATGTCCGCCGCCGATGATTTTTTTTGTTTAAGTTACCGCGCATAGTAGTGTCATTCCCCAGTCACTACCTGAGCCATGGATGACTTCCGGACAAGTCCAGCGCCGCTACCACTTTGCCCTGTAGCTCAGAGGGGACAAGGTGCCACTCTGACGGCGTTCTCCAAGTGGAAAAGTTTATAGAAAGACCATGCCGCACTGCCTCAATACAAATGGCTTCTGTCTTCATTTCTTCGGGTACATATTTCAGCAAATGGCCGTTTTGTTGCACAGCGGCAAGGCAGAGGGCCTCGGTCTTAAACTCTTCAGGGACATGTCGAAGCGCGCTTCCGCTTTGCTGAACTCTGGCAAGGCAGAGCTCCCCTGTTGTGAAAGCGTTTTTAAACGCCGCATCGACTGAGGTTTTTAAGCTTTCCGGAATATATTCCTGCGCCCTATCGTCTTCAATAAGAGCGGCAAGGCAGACGGCTTCTGTCTTCATCGCCTCGGGGACGAATTGCAGCACAGAGCCGCATTTCTTCACCGCCTCAATGCAGAGGGCCTCGGTCTTAAGCGCATCGGGGACGAATTTCAGCGCCCAGCCGTCTTGTTGCACAGCGGTAAGGCAGACAGCTTCGGTCTTCATCGCCTCGGGGACGTATTCCAGCACATCGCCGTTTTTTTGCACGGCGGCAAGGCAGACGGCTTCGGTCTTCGCCGCTTCGGGGAGGTTTGCTATCACACGATCATACTTATTACTGTTTTGCACTGCGGCAAGGCAGACGGCCTCGGCGGCATGGCAGACGGCTTCTGTTCTCATCGCGTCAGGGACGTGTTTAAACGCCATGTAATCTTTTTGCACGGCGGCAATGCAGAGGGCCTCGGCGGCATGGCAGACGGCTTCTGTTCTCATCGCGTCAGGGACGTATTTAAACGCCATGAAATCTTTTTGCACGGCGGCAAGGCAGAACGCCTCTGACGTGAAAGCGTTTTTAAACGCCTCTTCGACTTTGGCTTTTAAGTCTTTCGGGATATATTTCCGCGCCCTATCGTCTTCAATAAGAGCGGCAAGGCAGACTGCTTCGGTCTTAAGCGCCTCGGGGACGAATTGCAGCGCATAGCCGTTTTGTTGCACAGCGGCCAAACAGAGGGCTTCGGTCTTCAGCGCTTCGGGGACATTTTTAAGCAGCCAGCCGTCATTTTGCACGGCGGCAAGACGGCAGACGGCCTTGGTCCTCAGCGCTTCGGGGACAAATTTCAGCGCACCACCGGCTTGTTGCACGGCGACAAGGCAGAGGGCCTCGGTAATCAGCGCTTCGGGGACGTATTCCAACGCATAGCCGTCTTGTTGCACCGCGGCTTTCCAGAACTCTTCCGTTGACAGTTCCTCCGGCACGTTCGCGAAATTCTCAGCGTTACTGCCTATTTCTTGCAGCCATTTCTCTTGCTCTTTACTTAACGCCATATATCACTCCTTTTTTACCTGCCCTTTATCTCTACCAGTTCCGAACGGGAAAGCAACCCTATCTTGTCGTGATGGTGTTCTGATTTTACATGACCGATATTGGGCGCTTCCCACATAACACTTGTCATAACGGTGGTCATGCCCATGGCGGTGGCGGTAGCTTTCAGAGAGATTTTGCGGCATTTGAATGTTCCGGCAGGAACTTTTACGTCTTCAATAGCCACGCATTTTCCCTCGAACTTCATCACGCCTTTCACCTTCTCGGCGCCAACGTCCGTTGTCATGTTTATCTCGGGAATCTTGAACGACTGACCGGGCTTAATGTCGTTTGGCAGCTCTATCGGCTCTCCTTTAAAATCCATTGCGCTCCCGCTTTGCAATTCAGCCATCATCTGGTTAGGATCCATGACCATTACGCCGTTTTTAACAGTCTGCTTGTGGGTGTGTGAACTACCAGGTTTGCGATTTTTATCCAGAGTACTAGTCGCCAGGGTAACGGTCATATTATTGCCCGAGCTTTTTACATCTTTGACTGTTTGCGTTGAATAGGTAGTTCCGCCGTATGCTCCGTAGCTAGTATGCGCATAGGTCAGCGTCATTCCGACCTTTGAGGGGCAATAACTGTCATGCGCATTGGATGGAGTCGGCTTTGGTGGGGGTGGGGGTGGTGTCCAGTGCGCGTAAAGCGTGTGATCTTTTTCAGGCGCTTTTGTCGTTGATTTTACCTCAGTCCCGCTTTTGGCGGCGGTAAACCAGCCTTTGAACTCGTATCTGTCTTTGGTCACTTTTGGCAGCGTGTCATATTTGGAGCCAGCTTCTACCTTCTTGCTTGCGGGGCTGGGCTTGCCCCCGTCGGCTTCGAAGGTGACCTTTACGCTGGTAGGTTTTGGTTTAGTCCAGCGCGCGAATACTTCGATGTCCGCTGTAACGGGCGTTTTCTCGTTAAAGGTCGTCCCGCTGCCGTCTTTCTTGGTATTCCAACTGGCAAAAGTATAGCCCGGCCTGGTGGGTTGCTTGGGCAAAGTTACTTTGCTGTTGCAAGCGGTTGTTTTTGGTGGTATTGCACCGGAAGTCACACCGTCTCCATTCCTATGGAAAGTTACGGTTACAGTGTTGCGAGTCCAGCGCGCGTAAAGCGTGTGATCTTTTTCAGGCGCTTTTGAGGTTGATTTTACTTCAGTCCCGCTTTTGGCGGCGGTAAACCAGCCGCCGAACTTGTATCCGTCTTTGGTCACTTTTGGCAGCGTGTCATATTTGGAGCCAGCTTCTACCTTCTTGCTTGCGGGGCTGGGCTTGCCCCCGTCGGCTTCGAAGGTGACCTTTACGCTGACCGGTTTTGGTTTAGTCCAGCGCGCATACACTTCGATGTCCGCTGTAACGGGCGTTTTCTCGTTAAAGGTCGTCCCGCTGCCGTCTTTCTTGGTATTCCAGCTGGCAAAAGTATAGCCCGGCCTGGTGGGTTGCTTGGGCAAAGTTATCTTGCTGTTGTAAGCGGTAGTTATTGACGAGATTGCAGCGGAAGTCACACCCTCCCCATTCCTATGGAAGGTAACCTTTACGGTCTTTGGTTTAGTCCAGCGCGCGTATAGCGTGTGATCCTTTTCAGGCGCTTTTGAGGTTGATTTTACTTCGGTTCCGCCTGAAGCCTTGTCAAACCAGCCGCCGAATATGTATCCGTCCTTGGTTACCTTTGGCAGCGTGTCATATTTGGAGCCGGCATCTACCTTCCTGCTTGCGGGGCTGGGCTTGCCCCCGCCGGCTTCGAAGGTGACCTTTACGCTGACCGGTTTTGGTTTAGTCCAGCGCGCATACACTTCGATGTCCGCTGTAACGGGCGTTTTCTCGTTAAAGGTCGTCCCGCTACCGTCTTTCCTGGTATTCCAGCTGGCAAAAGTATAGCCCGGCCTGATGGGTTGCTTGGGCAAAGTTATCTTGCTGTTGCAAGCTGTAGTTATTGCCTTGATTGCTGCGGAAGTCACACCGTCTCCATTCCTATGGAAAGTTACGGTTACAGTGTTGCGGGTCCAGTGCGCGTATAGCGTGTGGTCTTTTTCGGGCGCTTTTGTCGTTGATTTTACTTCAGTCCCGCTTTTGGCGGCGGTAAACCAGCCTTCGAACTTGCATCCGTCTTTGGCAACTTTTGGCAGCGTGTCATACTTGGAGCCGGCATCTACCTTCTTGATTGCGGGGCTGGGCTTGCCCCCGTCGGCTTCGAAGGTGACCTTTACGCTGACCGGTTTTGGTTTGGTCCAGCGCGCATACACTTCGATGTCCGCTGTAACGGGCGTTTTCTCGTTAAAGGTCGTCCCGCTGCCGTCTTTCCTGGTATTCCAGCTGTTAAAAGTATAGCCCGGCCTGATGGGTTGCTTGGGCAAAGTTATCTTGCTGTTGCAAGCGGTAGTTATTGACGAGATTGCGGCGGAAGTCACACCCTCCCCATTCCTATGGAAGGTTACGGTTACAGTGTTGCGAGTCCAGCGCGCGTATAGCGTGTGATCTTTTTCTGGCGCTTTTGAGGTTGATTTTACTTCGGTTCCGCCTGAAGCCTTGTCAAACCAGCCACCGAACTTGTATCCGTCTTTGGTCACTTTTGGCAGCGTGTCATATTTGGAGCCAGCTTTTAACGTCTTGCTTGCGGGGCTGGGCTTGCCCCCGTCGGCTTCGAAGGTGACCTTCACGTTCTTTGGAACAATCTCCGTCCACTTGGCGTACACTGCGATGTTCGCTGTAACGGGCGTTCTCTCGTTAAAGGTCGTCCCGCTGCCGTCTTTCCTGGTATTCCAACTTTCAAAAGTATGGCCCGGCCAGGTGGGTTGCTTGGGCAAAGTTACTTTGCTGTTGCAAGCTGTAGTTATTGGCTGGATTTCAGCGGAAGTCCCGCCATTCCTATGGAAGGTAACCTTTACGGTCTTTGGAGCTTCTTTCCACTTGGGGTACACCTCCATGTCCCCTTTAACGCGAGTTGACGCGGTAAAAGGGGTTTCTTTTTCGCCGGACTTGGTATACCAGCTGTCAAAATCATGGCCCGTCTTGGTGGGTTTCGTGGGCAAAGCGTCTATTGTGGTTGCCGGGGGGGTAACAGTCTTGGTCTGCCGGGGGGTGTCTCCGTCGCTTTTGTGGAAGGTTACGGTGTAGGTAATTTCCTTCGCTTTTTTCCACTTGGCATATACTTCCATGTCCGCTGAAACGGGCGTTTTCTCGTTAAAGGTCGTCCCGCTGCCGTCTTTCCTGGTATTCCAGCTGTCAAAAGTATAGCCCGGCCAGGTGGGTTCCTTGGGTAAAGTTACTTTGCTGTTGTAAGCGGTAGTTATTACCGAGATTGCGGCGGAAGTCCCGCCATTCTTATGGAAGGTAACCTTTACGCTTGTGGGTACTTCAGACCAGTGCGCGTAAAGCGTGTGGTCTTTTTCGGGCGCTTTTGTCGTGGATTCTACTTTAGTCCCGCCTTCAGGCTTGGTAAACCAGCCGTCAAACTTGTATTTGCCTCTGGTAACAGTCGGCAGAGTGCCATAAGTGGAGGCGGACTTGCTTATCACTATGTCCTCTGGGTTACCGGGCCCTCTTGCGTCGAAGGAAACAATTATGTCGTTTAACCCAATCCAGTGCGCGTAAAGAGTGTTGCCACCAGTGAACACAGTCTTTTCGTCTACTTTGATCCCGCCTTTAGCATCGGTAAACCAGCCGTGGAACCTGGATCCGGGCTTAGTAATATGTGGAAGCGATCCATAGGGGTAGCCGGGGCTTAAATTTTTGGTTGTGGAGCTGGCATTGCCGCCATTGGGGTTGAAGGTAACCATTATGCCGCTTGCGGGAGACCATTGCGCGTAAAGCTTGAGGTTGTCCTCCTCTTTTTCCATCTTATCCTTGGAGCTTATCCGCGACCCGCCGCTAGTCTCGTAGTACCAGCCTAGGAATACTTGTCCGTCTTTGGTAACTATTGGCAGCGTGCCGTATTCGGAGCCAAAGGTTACATCCCTTGACGAGGGGCTGGGCGTGCCGCCTTTTGCATCGAAGCTAACCTTTACGGTTTTGGGTTTCCAGTGCGCGTAAAGCGTGTGATCTTTGTCGGGCACTTTTAAGGTTTTATTTACTTTAGTCCCGTCTTCAGTCCACCAGCCCTCGAACTTGTATCCGGTTTTGGAAGCAGACGGCAGCTCGTAACCGGCGGAATAGCCGGAGCCAACGATAAAATCCATTACGGTTTTGGGCATGCCGTTGTTGGGGTCGAAGGTAACCGCAACGGTTTTGGTGTTACTGTCTAGCCTACGAATTACCTTATACGAATTATCAGCTATGTAACTCATTATCTCCCATTTATTTTCTCTTAGGCCTCTAAATTCACATTCGCCGGTGCGAGTTAAATTAATAGTTTTATTATTGAGATCATCTTCAACATTATAAAAGTCCCAGTTAGTATACGGATAATAATCATTAGCATTCGGGCGTGGATTATAACCGCCTTGTTCCCATGAGACTGTCCCAAACTTTATGATCAAAATGTCCTTATATAACATATATGTCCCTTTTCCTAAGCTTTCTTTACGGATATCTCCGAGGCTGTCGTCGTCACCTTGACTTGGAAATCTGGGCCTTACATCGACACTGCCATCTTTTTTGAAGACTAAAGCGGCGCCGTATTCTGCTGTAAGGTTTATGTATGTTCCCGAGAGGGGCGGAAATTTGAAACAATATACCCTTGCGCCAATTGCTACTCCTACTATTTCAAAGTATGCTTTAGCTGCTTTCAGAAGCGCCGAAAGAACCTTCACAACGGTTGAATATTCTTTACCGAGCTCTTTTACCCCTTTTTTGATCACTGCAACCGCAGTGCTTAATTCGGGTATTTCCCCTATCAACTTTTTTCCAAGCATCTCGTACAGCTTTTTCTTAAACGTGTCCTGCTTTTTTTTAATCTTGGGTTGCCTGGAAACCCATTTTAGCAGCGCCTTTCCTGTTTCTATGTAATCTTCAATAGGTTCTTCAATTTTTTCAATGGCATAATCAATAGCCTTTTCGAGCAGTGTATCTCCGGCAATGACCGCTAATATATCCGTCGCAAACTCATCCAAATCTTTTGGCTCTTCATTGTAAAGATATTCAATTGCATATATTAATGTAGCTTTTATCGCCCATTCCACCATCATTGAGGCCACCTCGGCCCCTGCTTGTATTTTTTCGGGGAGCAATGCTGTAATGAAGGTTTGAAGGGCGTTTAATAAGGCACTCTCTTCCGTCATTGCATTATAAGCGCGATCTCTTGTAAGGCCCTGCATGGAAGGATGCCTATATTTATCTTTTTTATCTCTAACCCACTTTTCTATCTCGCCTCTTTTTTCAAAAATCGGATATGCGCACCATTTTGCAAATACAAAAACCCAATCTACCTCAATTAACTGACCAACATTAGTCTTTTTCAGAATCTCTTGCAAAATCTTTTCTGTCATCTTTTCCTTCCTTTTTTAATGCCCGCCGGCATATCAGCCGCCCAGACACTGGCGGTAATTATGAATATTGTACCACCGCTTATACAAAAAGGAAGATGCCGGACGGCTCTATTTTTGCTACCGCATGGCTCATTTTTATGCACCTCATGGTTCACTTTTTTGCGCCACGTGGCTCACTTAGCGCTATGTGTAAGGCGCCATATATCAGTCAACTTATGCCAGCAATTTAAAGTTTAAAGGAATACTTTAAAAAATATAAGAAAAATCCTCACGCAAAGGCGCGGAGTACGCAGAGGGTCATATGTAATGAGAAAGTCAGATTCCTCTTTCATATTTTTTTGTTATAAAAATAAGAAAAAGCATGAAGAAAACGAAAAATTTGGTAATAACACAACGTTCCCTGCGCCTTTGCGCCTCTGCGTCTATGATAAAAGTCAAGCTGTTTTTACAAGATTTTTTCTTTTTTCAAGAAACTTCTTGTACTGGCGCATCTTGGCCTCGTGCTTTTCTACGTCCCTCCCATAATGGTATTCCCCCTTCT
>Ga0268262_10003320_pt1 | contig 17556 bp, 13 predicted proteins | sample TergutNc150P3_FD_190354 | JGI IMG/M metagenome (GOLD analysis project Ga0268262, IMG submission 190354) | Nasutitermes corniger P3 segment gut microbial community from laboratory colony in Florida, USA - Nc150 P3 (SPAdes) (version 2) | ecosystem: Host-associated > Arthropoda: Insects >...
TGACTGCTGGGCAAGGTAGCTTGTCTCTTCAAGGTAGTCTGTAAAAAATGTGTAGGGATCGGGAACGCGCATATCGGGGTATGAATTTTCTATCTCAACCAGATATCCCAATTCGGCAATACAGCGGGAAAGTACAAGGTCGGTTTCGTCCAGGCATTTATCCATGTCCAAAAAAGACCCGCGAAACGCAAAATAATGTTTCCTGACTTCGGAAAACGAATCCGCATAACGCATGGCATTTGTCATAAGCGTTAATTTTTTGAAAAATGTATATAGCCAGGCGGAATTATTCGCATGGCTTTCAAAGGCGTCTTCCCAGACATTCATCTTTTTTTCTTTGCCGCCTTCGTCATAAGGCGCTTCCTCGATCCATGAACAAATACAATTATTGTCAATGCCAAATTGTATCAAAGCCTGGATTTTTTCGTCATCTTTCCACGGAAGGTGGCGGTTTGACAGCAGCGCCGTTATTGAAGCAAAAGAAAAATTCTCCGAACTGCAGCCGGCAATCGCGGCGAATAACTGTCCCCCGGGGTATGACGCGAGGGGTTTTCCGCTTTGTTTAACATATGGAATGTTCCGGTTGTCAAATTCGCGGAACACATAGGGGCCGTAATTCCCTTTGTCTGGGAAGCTGACGGAAATGGCCTCCCATGGCGTTTTTTGTTTTTCGTGTAGCGCGATGATGTACAGGGCTGCTTCGGTTATCTCACTGCGGGCGTTGGTGTAAAAAAACACGTCGCCTTCCTTAGAAGGCGCGCTCTCTTTAGTTTCGCCATCAGCCTGAATTGTCTTTACATGGGGGCTTGCCGCTAGCAGTTCCCTGTACTCGTCAAAGTCAGTAAGTGATTCCGGGAAAAAGATAAAACACTCCATGCCCGTATCCTCAAACGGAGGCGTTTCCCATGCCGGCTCAAAAAGGCCGTTTTTTTCCAAAAATTGCGAATAACGCAGCGCCAGGTTGAACATATCGCGGTCATCGCCTGAAAAATCTTTTCCTGATGTTAAACCGGTATTTTCCCCGATTTGCGCGATGGAAAGCCCGTGGGGGTTTCCCCCCATGGCCTGCCTGAACCATATACCAAGCTGGGGCAGAATCCCGGCAAGCCATCCCGCGTAAGAATCAGCCTGATGCGCCCAGGCGGGCTGAATAAGCGAGCTAAAAACAGGTTCTTTGTTTTGGGCGCAAAGAGCGGCGTTCTCCCGGATAAGCGCCGCTATGAACATTTTCCTCAAAACAGCGGGTACGCTTTTCCTGTCCCGGACTTTTGACCGGATCGAATTCTGCTTGAATGTGTCCCATGCTATAAATTTTTCCATTGCAACTGTGCCTCCGTTAAGCAGGTGGAGCAGGTGATCGGCCCAGCGGGAAGCCGCGACATCTGTAGGAAAAATAAAGAGGGAGCCTGGCTTGTCAACATTCTCCAAAAGGACGGTTTCAACGGAATTCATGACAATATTATACCAGTTGCAATGAAAGCCTGTTAAGTATACACTGATGAAATGACCAGGGGAATTCTAATTGCGGGAAATGAATCCGTCTTATTAAGCGCCATAGAAGCCGAAGCGGCAAAACGAACGGAAAGCTACGTCTTTGCCCCTATAATTAACCGTTTTCCCGGAGCCGCACCTCAACCGAGCCCGAAGGGCGAAGGTTCCCCTCTTGAAACACATCCAACCGCCGATTCCCCGGCCCGTATCCTTCTGGACTGGAATCCAAGCAGCCCCATTTCCGCCCGTACCCTGATACTTGCCGCGGAAAACCGCCTTGAGCGCATCAGCGACGCAATCCTTGTATGCCATTCTCCGCAAGTCCGCAAGGATGCCGCGGATTTAAGTTTTGCAGATGTTGAGATGCTGGTAAATGACCATATCAAAGGCTGGTTCTTTATTGTAAAGGAACTGACCGCTGTGTTTAAGGCAAGGGGGGAAGGTACGCTTGCGCTTGTGTATCCTGACATAAATGAGACTACGGGCGAAGATGAAACTCCCGACCTTTTAGGCCATTCGGCTCTGGCCGTTTTTCGTTCCCTTACGCGAAACCTTCTCGCCGCGGCGTTCAGCGAACCTTTTCTCACCCTGGGTTTCACCGGCAGCGAAACCGGTGATGATGCCGGCTTCGCGGCTTTCATTTTCAAACAGCTTGAGGAAAAAAACCGCCGTGGAAACGGCAAGCTCCACAAATACGGCAAACTGGGGTTTTTCAAATAATATACTTTTTTTTACTTAAATGATAAAAAATGTTAATTTTTTATATGCTATATATATTACTTTTATTGGGTTAAATAATAAACTTTTAATAACTGGAGTAATTTCAAATGAATGTTTTTAAAACTGAAACCGCAAAAAGCCGTGTTATTAATACATATAACCAATTACTTGATATGTGGAATATTGAAAAAATTGAAAAGGAAATAACCACAACTTATGGAATAACCCATGTGATACTATGTGGAAATGAAAGTAACCCGCCGCTTGTACTGTTTCATGGCGTAGGCGATAATTCCGCCCTTATGTGGATTTATAATGCCGCAACACTTTCTCGTTATTTTAGGCTTTATGCTATTGATACAATCGGAGGGCCTGGAAAAAGCTGCCCCAATAAAAATTATAATAAAAATTTTGATATTGAGATGTGGATTGATGAGATTTTAACATGGTTAACGCTTGATAAAGTATATATAGCGGGTGTATCACACGGCGCATATATGGCACAGTATTATGGGCTTTATCGACCTGAAAAAGTAATTAAAATTGCCTGTTTGGCATGTACCGTTCCCGTGAAAAATTCCAATAAAAAAAATAATCTTTTAAAAACTATGATGAAGATTTTTTTACCGGAAGCTCTATTTCCAACAAAAAAAAATACAGCAAAACTTGTGTGTAAATTGTGTGGAAAAAATAGCGCGATATTTACCGAAAATGCCATTATTATGGAACATTATCAATATTTACTGAAAGGTTTTAATAATATGACTATGATATATCATAAAATAGTGAGTTTTGATGAGGAACAAATTGAAGTCATACGAGAAAAGGTACTTTATTTAATCGGCGAAGACGATCCATTTGCAAAATCAGGCGGTAAAGACGTTCTTTTGAAAAACAAAATGAACGTGAAATTCTTCCCGGAAGTTGGACATGGAATTAATCATGAAATTTCAAATAAAATTAATCAAATACTAATTGATTTTTTTTTGAGAAGAGAATAATTTATATATAAAATAGGAAGTTGTATTTATATGAATAATTATGCTATAATCTTCCCATGATAGATTTAACCATTGACAAACCAACTCTGGAAAAAAATATTCAGAAGGCAAAGAAAAAGGGAATAATCGTCCCGACATTCAGCCAGATGCGCGATCCCACGGCTGTTCCTGCATTTATCAGGGAAAGGTTGAAAAAAACCGGCTTGTGGGATGTAGATCCGGTTAATTTGTTTCGGATTACCTGGAAAAACGAGGCTAAAAAAGCGGGCGGACTGTTCGGAGAGCCGAATTATATTGAACTTCCGTCAAAACTGACCGGCGTGGCGGCGAAGATAATTTGCCTGGTAGGGAAATACTTTCCTACCGGCTGCCACAAAGTGGGCGCTTCATTTGGCTGCCTTACACCAAGGCTGGTGACCGGGCAGTTTGACGCAACAACGCAAAAAGCCGTCTGGCCGTCCACCGGAAATTACTGCCGCGGCGGCGCGTTTAACTCAAAACTGCTTGCAGTGGACTCCGTGGCGATTCTTCCAAAAGGGATGAGCCGCGAGCGCTTTGACTGGCTCAAGACCATTGCAACCGAAATCATCGCCACGCCCGGAACAGAGTCCAATGTCAAGGAAATTTTCGATAAAGTAAACGAGCTTAAGGCGACGCGCAAGGATGTGATGATCTTTAACCAGTTTGACGAGTTGGGCAATTACCTTTGGCATTACAGCGTAACAGGCCCGGCAATTGCGGAGGTCTTCGAGAATCTGGCGCGAAACGACAAGAGTTTGAATTTTTCCGGGGCGTGTTTTACCTCAGGTTCAGCCGGCACTCTCGCTTCCGGCGATTTTCTCAAACAGCGTTATGTGAAGAGCAGGCTTGCTGTCGGCGAGGCGCTGCAATGCCCAACGATTTTGAACAACGGCTTTGGCTCTCACCGCATTGAGGGCATAGGCGACAAACACATCCCCTGGGTGCATAATGTTAAAAATACCGACATGGCAATCGCCATTGATGACAATGACTGCATGGCCTTACTGCGGCTGTTCAACGAGGAAGCGGGTAAATCGTTCCTTGTTTCCGAGGCTGGTTTAAGCAAGGAGCAGGTTGACAACCTGGCCTTAATGGGCATTTCCGGCATTGCCAATATGCTGTGCTGTATCAAGTTTGCCAAATACTATGAGTTAGGCGCAAGCGACGTGGTCGCGACCGTGCTGACCGATTCCGTGGATATGTACCTCTCGCGCCTTGAAGAACTGCGGCAGGAGGAAGGCCCTTACGCAAGGGAAAGAGCCGCGGCTGATTTTTCCGCCAGCCTTCATGGCGAGGGCATAGACAATATGCTTGAGCTTACCCAGCAGGAACGCAGGCGGGTACATAACCTGAAATACTATACATGGGTTGAACAGCAGGGTAAAACCTCCGATGAGCTTAACGACCAATGGTACAATCAGGAAAAGAATTTTGCCGCCGTGCGGAAACAGGCCGATGAAATTGACGCGCTGATCAACGAATTTAACGCGCGAACAGGTTTGCTAAAAAATTAATGTTATGAGAAATGTAAAAGCGGCGGTCTGTATAAAATGCGGCGCTGAATTTGAAGCAGGTAAAGACACCTACACCTGTAACAAATGCGGCGGCATTCTGGAAATTGTACTTGACTATGATTACATAAAAACACAAATAAGCCTGAAAAAATTTGCCGGAAAAAAAGAGCTCTCCATGTGGCGTTACATGGAATTCCTTCCCATTGAGGAAGGCTCAAAGCTCGGCCCTTTACGCGTGGGCTGGTCGCCCCTGTACAAAGCCTCTGCGTTAGGCGAAACACTCGGCCTTAAAAACCTTTACATCAAGGACGACGGGATAAATCCTACTTCCAGCCTCAAGGACAGGGCTTCGGCAATAGCGGCGGCGCGGGCGCTTCACTCTGGCAAAGACACGGTCGCCTGTTCCTCAACTGGAAACGCCGCCTCGTCCCTGGCCGGAGCCGCCGCTTCTCTGGGCCTTAAATCGGTGATATTCGTTCCTGAACGCGCACCCCAGGGCAAGCTGACACAACTTTTGATATTCGGCGCGACCGTTGTCAGCGTAAAAGGCGATTACGAAGCGACCTTTCGCCTTTCCGCAGAGGCTATTGAGAAATACGGCTGGTACAACAGGAACGCCGCGATTAACCCCTATTTATCCGAGGGGAAAAAAACAGTGTCCATGGAAATCGCCGAACAACTGGGCCTTGCAACAGGCGGTTTTACTGCCCCGGATTTTGTCGCGGTTTCTGTCGGCGACGGCTGTACCATTGCCGGTGTCTGGAAGGGTTTCAAAGACCTGTACGCGACCGGCCTTATTGACAAGCTGCCCCGGCTGATCAGCGTACAGGCTGAAGGCTGCTGCCCCATTAACCGCGCTATCGAAAATAATACCGCCATTGAAAAAATGAAAGAAAACACCCTCGCGGACAGCATCGCCGTGGGAGTGCCGCGCAACGGGGACAAGGCCTTGGCTGCAATCCGTGAATCCAAAGGCGTCACCGTTAATGTAAGCGATGATGAAATACTCGCCGCAATGCAGTTTTTGGGAAAAAGCGCCGGGGTTTTCGGCGAGCCCGCCGGTGTCGCCGGAACCGCGGGACTGGTAAAGGCGGCGGCTAAAGGACTTATTCCCCGGGACGCGCTTGTGGTGTCGATAGTTACAGGTAACGGCCTCAAGGACGTGGCCTCGGCACAAAAGGCCGCCGGAATTGGCGGCGGCGTAATTCCCGAAAACGCAAACTTAATCCGCATTGAGCCGGATATGGCTTTGTTTACAAAGGAATCTGCAAAGCGCGGGATACAATAGAGTGACTGTCAGCGCTTTTGGGGGCTGGGCTTGTAACTAAATAATAGTTGCAAAACTTTCATTTTTAATGAATTAAAACAAGGAGGATATTTAAATGAATGATAATATGCTCAAATACAAAGATTTTTACGGCAGTGTTGAGTATTCGGCGGTTGACGAGTGCTTCTTCGGAAAAATTATTGGAACTACCGATCTCGTGACTTTTGAGGGCAAAAGCGTAAGGAATCTAAAAAAAGCCTTTACCGAAGCGGTTGAGGATTACCTTGTTTTGTGTAAAGAAGCGGGAAAAGAACCACAAAAATCTTATAAGGGTTCTTTTAACATCCGCATTTCACCTGAACTTCATAAGGCCGCGGCGCTCATTGCGGGCAGAAAAGGCATTTCACTAAATACTTTTGTAGAAAAAGCAATTTATGATGAGGTTTACGCATCATAGAGACGCTATTTTGATGCGGCTTGGGTACATTTGTTTTATGCAGCTTCGCCGCTGTAGCATTAATTCGCTTCGACAATAGGACTCGACGCGTCCTTGCTATTTATTATTTGTTTTTGCGGGCTAGGCCGGCTGATTGTATGGTGATGTTCCACAGTTTTTCCTGGATGTGGCTGGTCAAATCGAGCAAATTGCGGAAATCTGTAAAGTATTGTATATCTGTTCCGAATCTTTCGAAGGTGAGGTAGTGCGGAAGAAACTCGTCGTTTTTTAACGCTAATTCATAGGCTTGTCCCAGTAAACCTGATTTATTGTCTTCCGCTTCGTTGAGCCACCCGTGGTCGATGGTTAGTATATACCTTGAATAATCGTCAAGTATGTCTTTTACTTCGTTTAACAAGGCGTTGATTTGGTCGATTGTCGCTTGCGGCATTTTGCCTAGTTTATTCCTTCATTTGGTTTGTTTGAAAAATAGCGCCCGACCACTTTTGAGTGGCCGGGTTACACTAATCTTTAATCTGTTTAATTTACCGTAATGGTAAAATTGGAAATGTAATAAGTTGTACTCGCGCTGTTGTTCTCGTAGGTACTTAAGAAAAAACTGGGATTATCATCATTTGGAATTCCCGTCCATGTTCCGTTCATGGTATGCCATGTTCCTGTCGCGGCATTTTCTATTTTTCCCACCGAAGGATAATTACTGTTGTTTATCTGCCAGTTTAATGTTCCTGCCGCTCCCACTCGTTTAACCTGAGCGGAGAAAGTAATGGTTTTATTTTGCCCTTTGTAACTTGCAAGATCATATAAAGCAACAGCCCACTCGCCGGGATTTACAACTTTTAAAACATTAGTCTTGTTTTCACTTGGCAGATCAACAACTTGGTAATTAACAGAGCTGGAAAGAGAGTTATACGAATTATCGGCATAAGCATTGAATGAACCTTTTACAGTTTCTCCGTCAGTTCCACCGCCACCGCCGGGGACATAATCAACAGGCGGTGTGCCTGCCGGTATCCAGCTTCTTCGATTTGTTTCCTGCGATAAATACAGATAAGTCAGATCAAGATAGCCATTACCGCCAAATACTTCTACCAGAAATTTTGCTTCATAAATATCGTCCAATTTTATATATTTGCTCCATGCATTAAAATGTTCGGTAACAGAAATTGTCCCGTAAGTTCTACGACCTTGGCGTACACTGAAGATTTGAGTAAATGTTGTTGTTCCGTCAATAGCCGGTTCATTTATTCTTGGGTTTTTATAGATTTTATATACTGCTCCGTCTACTTGAAAAGAACCAAGTTCTTCTCCATATTTTACACCATTGTAATATGAACCAATTTGTGTAAGATCCATTTGTACATCATAAAACCAGTCATCAACAATATAATACTCGATTAATTTTTCATTAGCATTTGTAGCAGACGGGCTTCTAAACCAGCCATATATTCCTGTAAATCCTCCGTTAGCGGATGCATTATTTGATCTTTTGAAGTTGTAATCAATATATATATTTTTATATTGAGTATATTTTCCTCCATGATTCCAATAAAAACCTAAACGGGCAAGAAAATAAGTTTGCCATTCAGCTTTAAATGCTCCTCCTCCTCCTTGATTTGCTCCATACCAAGTAAATTTATTAGTACCTGCACCAAAACCTGAATTTGTATCCCAACTATAATCCCATGTTTCATATTCATATGGAGTACCAGAAAGTTTAATACTTTTTCCTTCTGTGTAACTAAGTAATTTTGTGCCTCCAGTTAACTGAGTTGTTTGAGTCGCTGGATCAACCCATGTTTTATTATCATAATCAAAGTCATCGTTTTTGCCTTTGTCATCGACGTCCTTTTCGCAAGCGGACATTATTAACCCGATTATTATCATAAGTGAAATAATTCCAAACAGTTTGACTAAATTCTTCATTTCTAAACTCCTCTTAAAAATATATTCTTATTGTAAAGATTACTGGAAAACAAAAAAACTAGGGATATACATAGGTTTTTCAGATTATACTTTCAAATGACATACTTTCAAATGAAAATTATTTTTTTTCAGTAAATTTCAAAATCGAATATTTTTAATAAAGAAGAACCGTACTGGCATAAAGGTGATTTAACAATATCCAAGCCTTTTATTGTTTCTTTGTTAAAATCAAATGAATATTGTTCATACCATTCAGGCAAATATATATTTGAATACGATATATCAACAACAATAACTTGATCACGTACAGTTACGAACTTATACATATAATTAGCATGATCTCTTTCTGGAGTTGATTCTATTGTTTTAAATTCTACAAACCACGATTTTCCGTCTCCCAACGCCTTAAATCGTATTCCGTTTGCCTGCCTTAATCGCTGAATTATACTTTCTTTGTATGTATACGCTTGCGCATATTCATTTTTGTTTTCTCTTTTTACCAGATTTGCTTTTATATTTAATACACTATCAATGACCATTCCGTCAATTTTTTCTCGGGACACAAAAATTTCTGCGGTAGAGTTCCCTCCTTCTTTTGTGTCAGACAAATCAAAGAAATCCAGATCATAAGCTGGAATTATTATGCCTGTTGGCGTTTTACCTTTGTCTAAGTATTTGATAAAAAGTTCCTGAATAGTATGAATACCAAGTTTGTTATACATATTAGTACGGTGAAAATCTACAGTAGGGATAGTTATATCAAGTTTGTATGCAATTTCTTTTGCTGAGAGTCCATCAAGTAACAGGTCAAAAATTTCCCGTTCACGAGGGGTTAGGTCTTCTAACATAATAAAAATATGCTGTTTTTCGGGAAAAAACGCAATAGCAGGGTATTTTTCCCTTCTTCTCTCCGCGTTCTCCGCGCCTCTGCGTGAGGCCTTCTTCTATTACTCCTTTTCGGAAGTTTCCCTCAATGACGCCATCCTTTTTTGTATCACGGAAAAATTGGATTTGTTGGCCTGTTCCTTTGTCCATTGCGCCAGATCCGGAAATGTCGGATAACGGAATTCAGCCAGAGCGTCTATTGCCTCCCTCAGGGCGACCATATCATAATTTTCACAGGCTTCCAGTATTTTATCCAATACTTCAGGAGCCGGATTTTTCTTTTCCGGTTTGTTCGACTCAGGGTCGTTAGGCATAACGACTTTTAAAAAGGCGTCAATATCCGCAATAAGTTTTTCGGCGGCTTTGATAAAATCCGCGTTTACCGCGTTTATATAGTCCCAGTCCTCATGAGTGGCCGCTTTTTCCAGCATTTCCGCCTGATTACCCAGTTCTTCCGCGCCAATGTTTCTGCTTGAGCCCTTCATGCTGTGGGCGGCAAGGCGGTACGATTCGTGATCCTCGCCCGCTGTTCTAAGCGTTTCAAGCTGTTTCGGATTGTAGGTGATAAAAGATTTAAGCACCTGGAAATAGACCTCATCGTCGTCATCAAAGCGTTCAAGAGCTTCCGAGGTATTGACTCCCGGAATTACGTATTTTTTTTGACCGCCGGTTTTAACCGGGCTTTCCGATTTCGTGTCATGGGGAGGGGACTTCAACTCTTTTTCCTTCTTTTTATCCCGTACCCATTGATTTAAAATTTGATCCAGCCTGATAATATCAATAGGCTTGGACAGGTAAGCCTGGAAGCCGTTTTCAAGGAACAGCGCGTCGTTGCCCAGGAGGGCGTTAGCTGTAAGCGCGATAATGGGAACATTTTTCGCGTATTCGCTGTTGATTTCCTCGCGTATGATTCTGGTTGTTTGAATGCCGTCCATCCCGGGCATCATGTGATCCATAAAAATCGCGTCATAGTGTACCTTTCCGTCAAGGACGCGGTTTATCGCTTCCTTGCCCGATGTAACACATTCCACGCCTATCTTGTACGGTTTCAACATTCCCCTGGCCACGTCCAGATTGGAAACAACGTCGTCCACAATAAGAACAGTGGCATAAGACATATCAGCGCGCAGAAGCCTTTGATTGCGGCTGCGGCGCTGGGCCGAAAAACGGAACCGTGACAGATGTTCCGCCGCCTCTTCGCCGATTACCTCGTCATTTACGGCTTCCTGGTAAAATTCAACGGTAAAGGACGAACCTTTGCGGTATTCACTTTCAAACTTGATAGTGCCGCCCATCAATTTGATAAGGTTCTTGGTAATGGAAAGCCCAAGGCCCGTTCCTTCCAGATAGTAGTTTGCCTTCAGGTTAGCCTGATAATAATCCTTGAAAAGTTTTTCCTGATCGTCCTTGTGTATGCCTATCCCCGTGTCACGTATTGTGCTTATAACTTTTATCTGATCTCCCTCGCGGACAGAGGAAATATGCCAGTCCACAAACCCGGAATCGGTATACTTAAAAGCGTTTGAGAGCAGATTGTTAAATACCTGCTTGATCCGCAGTTCGTCGCCCTTAAGCCGGGAAGGCATGGTTTTATCTACATGAAGCCTGAATTGCACCGGCTTGCTGCCAATGCGGACTACGTTCAGATTGACTGTGTCATTGATCATGCTGGGGACATCGTATATTACCGGAATCATTAACAATTTTCCGGATTCTATTTTTGATATGTCCAAAAGATCATTGATGATCCCCAGAAGCGTCATGCCCGCCGTATAAATTTTTTCGACATTGGTAAAAGATTCTCCCTGCAGTTTGGCCGAGCCTAGTTCCAGTTCCGAAAGGCCGATAATGGCGTTAAGCGGCGTTCGCATTTCATGGCTCATATTCGCGAGGAAGCGTGTTTTGGAAGCGGACGCCGTTTCGGCGGTGGTTCTAAGTTCCGTCATTTTTTCATAGGGAGCCGAAATGCTGTTGGCGGCCAGCAGCGCGGCTATTATCCCCAGACCCATAATTATCGCGGCGCAAATAAAGAGCATCTGCCTCATATGGGTAAGCGGGCTTTCCGCGAACGGGGCGCTTATCAATACGGACCAGTTGTCGGTTCCGCCTATGGAATTGTAGGCGCAGTACCGTTCGGACCCTTCATAAGAGTATTGGTCAATCCCCTCACCGTCAGTTTCAATAATGGACTGGAAAACCTCGCCCATCTTCCGGTATGCCGGACGATCTTTGCCCCACTTAATATAGTTATGCTGTTCCTGTACCCGGAGATTACCCTGGTTTGCGGCTATGGCGGTCCCTTCATTGTCAATGACAAAAATGCTGCCTGTTTCCCATATAATGTAAGGTGAAATAAATTCGGATAAATACAATCCGGACAGCGTGGCAACAAGGATATGGTCAGTGTCAATGGGCGTCATGATTCTTGTTATAAGAACCTTTTCCGGGGTATACGCGGTTGTTGTAAAAATAGTTTCCCCTTTAAATGCCCGTTGGACATAGGCGTTTTCCCTGCTTTGAAGAAGCGGCCTGGAATCGGGAGATCCGGAGTGCAGTACGATGCCTTCCCGGCTGATCACTGAAAGCGCCAAATAGTGAGGATCCTGTTCCATTTGGTCATCCAGGGCTTTTTGGTCGAACTTTTTTATATGCTCCGCGGTAAATTTGACTTCTTCTTTAAGCCTTCCAATTTCGGCTGATAACAATCCCGACGCGATTCTGCTCATAAAAAGAAGGGTGGTTTTGACAGTCTCCGTAAAACGGTATTGGCTGACAAACAGGCTTATACCCAGCGTGGAAGCGGTAATAACCACCACTGTCGCAATAAGGATAAAAATTGTTTTTAATCGAATAGACACAGAACCCACCTCCCTTTTTCTGCACCTAACACTATTTTATTCGTTTGTATTCCTTTATTTCCTGCCGCAGCCGCGCCGTGAGTTCCGATTTTGGAACCCTGATCTGTTCCATGGAATCGCGGAACCTCAGGGTGACGGTGCCGTCTTCTTTGGACTGGTAGTCAATGGTTACGCAGAAAGGCGTGCCCGCCTCGTCCTGACGGCGGTACCGGCGGCCAATGGCCCCGGCCTGATCATAATCGACCGCGAAATCTTCTTTTAATTCATGGCGTATATCCTGGGCCAATTCCGCAAGGCCGTCTTTTTTCATCAGGGGCAGCACCGCGACAGTGACAGGAGCGAGGCTCGGATGGAAACGCAGTACGGTTCTCCAATCATCATCATTTCCCTTGTCCGCTACCTGTTCCTCATCGTAGGCGTCGCAGAGGATCATCAGCACGTTACGCGTAAGTCCCGCCGAAGTTTCAATGATGTAGGGTATGTAGCGTTCGTTGTTATTGTCCTGATCGATATACTGCATATCCTTCCCGGAGAATTGGGTATGGCGGGTAAGGTCGTAATTTGTACGGTTATGCACGCCTTCCAGTTCCCGCCATCCCATTGGAAACAGGTATTGGATGTCGTAAGCGTCCTTCGCGTAATGGGCCAGTTCGTCCGGCCCGTGCTGGTGCCAGCGGAGATGATCCATTTTGACTCCCAGCCTGTCGTAATATGCCCAGCGCCGTTTTTTCCATTCATTGAACCATTCATCATCGCTGCCCGGCTTTACAAAAAACTGCATTTCCATCTGCTCAAATTCGCAGGTGCGGAAAATAAAATTCTTGGTGACAATCTCGTTACGGAAAGCCTTGCCAATCTGGGCAATGCCAAAGGGTATCTTCATCCGGTTTGACTGGATGATATTCTTATAGTTGACGTAGATCCCCTGGGCGGTTTCAGGTCTCAGGTAGATGATGCTGGCCGTGTCCTCAGCCGGGCCGATGTGGGTTTTGAACATCAGGTTGAATTTGCGGGTGTCTGTCAATTCGCCGCCGCATTCGGGGCATTTTTTGGCAGCCAGGTTTTCTTCCGGTATCATGTCGGCCCTGAAACGGGCTTTGCATTTTTTGCAGTCAACCAGCGGATCGGTGAAATTCTCCACGTGTCCGGACGCTTCCCATGTGCGGGGGTGCATAAGGATCGCCGCGTCAAGGCCCACGATGTCGTCATTGAGCTGGGTCATTTCCTTCCACCATGCCCCCGCGATGCGGTTTTTCAGCTCTATGCCCAAAGGCCCGTAATCCCAGGCCCCGTTCTGCCCTCCGTAAATTTCCGAAGACTGAAACACAAAACCACGACGCTTTGCCAGCGAGGTGATTTTCTCCATTGTTGCCTTGCCCTGATACTCGTTTAACTGTTCTGCCATGAGTTATATTATATAGAAACAATGAATAAATAGCAATTAGTTGAATAGGTTTTCCAGAAAAGCGGCCAGGCCCTCCTCGGCGTTGGAGCCAAAGACAAAATCCGCCGCCTGACGGACTTTTTCTTTGGCGCTGGACGGGGCAGCCGAAAAGCCCGCAACGCCGAACATGGGCAGATCGTTCTCCTCGTCGCCAAAGGCTATCAATTCTTCCATTTTTAAGCCCCGGCATTTCATGGCGGTTTTAAGGCCCTCTCCCTTGGAAACCCCGGCGTTCATTACCTCCAGGAAGGATGGGTAACTGTTGGCCATATATATCGAATCGCCGAAACGCCCGCCCATCTTCCGGCGAATTTCGCCGTGAAGGGCGGGATCGCAAATAAACATCGCTTTAAAGCCGCCTTTTGTCCCCGGTTCAGCTATTACCGCTTTCAAATCGGTGACAACCGGGACTATGCCGGTGTGTTTACGGTACATTTCCGCTTCCGGCCTTTGTTTCTCAATGAGCAGCGCCTCCCAAGGGCTGTCCCTGGGGGGAAAAAACACCTGGAAATGAATATCCATGCTCCGCGCGAGGTCGAGTCCGTAATCAATCACATCCGTACCCAGCAAATTGGAACTGATCACTTTGACATCCGGCACTTCGGCGACTTCCGCCCCGTTGAAGAACACCATCGGCCCCGTGGCGCCTATCGCGCTGTAGTAGCGCTGGGAAGACTCTACCGCCCTGCCGGTGCAGAGCATCACCTGAATGCCCCTGTCTACAAGGCTTTTCAGACAGCGTACGGTACGCTCGCCTATGCGGGTATCCGGCATCAGGGCTGTTCCGTCAAGGTCAACGGCAAGGGCTTTAATTTTGGAAACGTCAATTTCTTTTTGCATGGATCAACTATACCTTAAAAAGGCGGGTATTACAAACGCCCCCATATCTTGAAACAACAAGCCTGTCCGGTGTATCATGCGGCATGAACACAAACCCAGTAACCGCTTATCTCGCGTCAACTCCGCCTGAAAAAGTGAATCTAGGCCTTTTGGCGTATCTTTGCAATCTCACCGAGACCGCGAAGTCCGCTCCGGAAATTTCCCATTCCATTGTCAGGGAACTGGAAAACCAGAGGAAAAGGATTAAGCTTATTGCCAGTGAAAATTACTGCTCCATGGCGGTACAGCTTGCCATGGGAAACCTTTTGACTGACAAATACTCCGAAGGCTATCCCGGCCACCGTTTTTACGCGGGGAATGAAAATATAGACGCGGTAGAGGCCCTTGCCCAGCAGGAAGCCTGCAAGCTTTTTAGCGCTGAATACGCCAATGTGCAGCCCCATTGCGGGGCGGACGCGAACTTACTCGCGTATTGGGCGATTCTTCAAACCAGAGTCGAGAAACCCCTGATAGAAAAATTTAACGCCCTTAGTGGCAATCAAGGATACAATCTGTATAAACTTTCAGACAGCCAATGGAAGGAACTCAAAACAGCCTTTGGAAATCAGCGTATGTTGGGGCTTGACTACTATTCCGGCGGACATTTGACCCACGGTTACCGTTACAATCTTTCAGGGAAACTGTTTGATATGTACAGTTATTCGGTGTCCAAAGAAACCGGGCTTCTTGACTACGATCAACTTGAAAAACAGGCGCTGGAAGTGCGGCCATTGATTCTGCTGGCGGGTTATTCGGCATACCCCCGCAAGATCAATTTTAAGCGGATGAGGGAGATTGCCGACAAAGCCGGCGCGGTCTTTATGGTAGACATGGCGCACTTTGCCGGCCTTGTGGCGGGCAAGGTTTTTACCGGGGAATACGACCCCGTTCCCTGGGCGCATATTGTAACTTCCACGACGCATAAGACCCTGCGCGGCCCGCGCGCTGGTATGATTCTCTCAAAATCCGAATTCGCCGAAGCGCTGGATCACGGCTGCCCGCTGACAATGGGCGGCCCCTTGCCCCATGTTATCGCCGCCAAGACGGTTTCCTTCCGCGAGGCCTCCACCCCTGAATTCAAGCGTTACGCGCACCGCATTGTGGAAAATTGCCGCGATCTGGCCACCGCCTGCATGAATAACGGCCTTGAAGTTCTTACCGGCGGCACCGACAACCACCTGATGCTGATCAACGTGCACCATATCGGGTTAACCGGCAGACAGGCGGAAAGCTCCCTGCATGAATGTCGCGTAACGCTCAACCGGAACAGCCTGCCCTTTGATCCCAACGGCCCCTGGTATACCGCCGGCCTGAGGATGGGAACCGCCGCGGTCACCACGCTTGGGATGGGGAAAGCGGAAATGGAGGAGATCGCCTCAATCATGACGATGGTACTGAAGGGCACAACCCCGGCACCGAAAGAAAAAGACCCTTCCGTAAAGAGCAAGGCCAAATATATAGTAGATTCCGCGGTAAAAGCGGCGGCGATAGATCGCGTTAAAAATCTGCTGGATCGCTTCCCCGTGTATCCGGAACTGGATCTGCCCATGCTTAAAGAAGCGTTTGTCAAGTAAGCATGGGGGCGTTAACGCTAAAAATAATATTAATAATTTTTGCGGCGTTATTTGTGCAGGTTATCGCGTTTATAATAGTTTTGTGGATTAAACGCAATTCTGTCAAAGATGAATGAGAAACAAACATGAACTATATTACCGGCTTTCACTCAATTGAAGAACGAATTAAAGCAAGCAAAAGCTCAGGCCTTGCCTGCGGCCCTCTTTTGGTCGCGAAAGCGAATCCCCGCGCCAGGGAAATTGTAACCCTCGCGGTTGACAGCAAGGTCCGCGTAGACAGGATCGGTGTTTTTGAGCTTGACCGTCTCGCGCCTGACAACAGGGGCATAGCCCTTCAGGTCGAAGATATTGTTCAGAACAACGCCAACCTCAGCCTTGATGATTTTTTAAACGGTCTGGGGGATCGCGCAGACGCGCTGGCTCTTATCCTTGATGAGATAACCGATCCCCACAATTACGGCGCGATACTGCGTTCATGCGATCAGTTTGGGGTTGATCTTGTAATCAGCCGCAACCGGAGAAACGCGAAACACGCCGATGTTATTTCCAAGACATCGGCGGGAACAGTATCCTGGGTTCCGCAGGCCGAAGTCCCGAACCTTGTACGCGCCGCCGATCAGTTGAAAGACGCCGGTTTCTGGCTGTACGGCGCCGATATGCAGGGCGAGCCCGTATACGAAAAAGACCTGCGCGGAAGGATTGCGCTGGTGCTGGGCGGCGAGGGATCGGGTATTTCCCGGCTTCTTAAGGAATGCTGCGACGGACTGATTGGCATACCGTCAGTGGGTAAGATCGATTCGCTGAATGTGTCTGTGGCTGCTGGCGTGCTGCTGTATGAGGTTAGACGACAATGGAGTTAAGTCATTATAAGTTTTCTTCCTGGTTTAATAAATAAACCCTCATTCCGCGTATCCGTTCTTTTCGGCATGACCAAGGAGATACATAAAAGCATAGGCCGGTATCCTGTAAACGGCAGGGTTTGTTTGGAGCGGCCCGAAGTCGTCCTCCCTCTTGGTAATAAGCAGGGCGCTTGCCGCTTTGCCTGCCGCCGAAACAATAGGGGCTTTACCGCCAAGTGAATATTGTTCCCGGTACTTAACTTCAATTAATATTCTACTGTCCGGGCAATCCACAACAACGTCTATTTCGCTGTCCTTGCCGCTCTTGCGGTAATAACCGACATTGGCGGACAGACGGTAATAAAATGCCCTGACATGTTTATATACAGCCGTCTCTACCATAAGCCCCATCTCGATCGGGTTGGTGAGCAGGTCCTCCTGCATGATGACGGCGTTGCGGATCGCCGCGTCGGCTATATAAATTTTCGGCTGCGACTTGAGTATCTTCTTGCCTCCGATGTCGATTGGCTTACTGACGTAAATCAGGTTGGCGCTTTCGAGGTATTGGATGTACTTCTCGACTGTCGGCCGGGATACGCCGCTCAATTCCCTGGATATTGCCTCCATGCTGATAATGCTCGAGGAGTTGTAGCAGAGGTAGAGGAAAATTTTTTCCAAATCGA
>Ga0268262_10003321_pt1 | contig 17554 bp, 16 predicted proteins | sample TergutNc150P3_FD_190354 | JGI IMG/M metagenome (GOLD analysis project Ga0268262, IMG submission 190354) | Nasutitermes corniger P3 segment gut microbial community from laboratory colony in Florida, USA - Nc150 P3 (SPAdes) (version 2) | ecosystem: Host-associated > Arthropoda: Insects >...
CGTATTATTGTGTAAGTACAGCCTCCAAACCCGTGTCCTGTCATCCGCGAACCTGCCGCGCCTTCGAGTTCCTGCGCCCGCTTTACAAGCCAGTCAAGCTCGGGGCAGCTTATTTCGTAGAGGTCCCGTAAACTTTCGTGCGAGTGATAAATTATTTTCGCAAGAGAGGCAATGTCGCTTCGCTGTAAAGCGCCGCAGGCGTCCTGTATCCTGTGTATTTCATCCACAATGTGAACGCTTCTGCGCCGTATCTGCTCAGGGAAATCACCTAACGCGTCAAGAAGGTCCTTCGAGCCGAAATCCTTAAAATTCGCCCCGTCAAACTTTTGAGTAAGAAACTCAAGCCCTTTTATTGTATCCGCGTTACGCGAATTAATTTCGTTTTCCACGCCCATGCGCGGGACGCGGGAATCTACAAGAAGAATGCGAAACCGCGAAAGCGGGGATTTTATTTTTGTTATTTCCCCGGAAAAAGCGTCGATAAACAGAAACTGATCCTTGCGCGCCAATAAACAAATCTGATAATCCGCGACGGACGCCTCGTTGCCGAAAAATTTAACATGGGCTTCATACAGCCTCTGCGCCAAATCCGTGTCGCTGATTTGAACACGCAGCAGACTTCTAAGCGCGACCGCCGCCGCCGCTTCTATGGCTGTGGAAGAAGCAAGCCCTATTTGCTGAGGGATATCCCCGCAAAAAGAAATGTTAAGGCCGTGCATAGGATAACCTAAATCTATAAAGAGAAAAACAGCGGCCTTAATGTAGTTTGCCCATCTGTCTTCCCGCCTGTGTTTTATATTTGCCAACGTGCTTCGTTTGCGTTCACTCAAGTCAACGGCATAAAAACGGAAAGAATTGTCTTTTCGCGGGCTTACCGCCAGTTGAATGAAACGGTCTATTGCCGCACAAAGATAAAAACCGGAAGCGGGATCGCCTTGTCCGCCCAAAAAGTGAATTCTGCCGGGCGCTTCGGCAATAATGACAGGAATTAACCGGCCTGATTCAAGCTCATATTCATTTCGATGGATTTGACCGATATCCGGCATCTAAAAAACCTCACATTTCTGGTAAAAGTCACTCAATAAGGCGCTTTTTGCTATTTTATCAAGAAATATGGCGAGGTTCAATGGGGGTTGTTTTGAAATAATGGCGTGAATTAACATTTTATATGCTTATACAATATTGAAAAAATTATACAAATCATATACAAAAAAGGAATACAAGGCTTTTATACGGCTTTAGTATAAACATTCGTTGAATGTGGCATAATTTTACAGTTACCAAAAAGCAGGGTAACATTAAAGGAGTGTGTTATGAAAAACACAATCAATGTTCTGTGTAACCTCAACCGGGACCAAAGGTCGAATGTTCCCTTCTTGATTATTGCTTTTATCGCGGTAATCGGGTTTTATTTTACAGCCTGCAGCGACGACAGCGGCAGCGTCGCGGCGGTAAAAGTGGTTAATAACTACAGTAAACCTGTAACTAAAGTGGAGATTAATCCACGTGGAACCGACGGTAAAATCGAATCTACTGAAGTAATAGCGGCAGGCTCTGCAAAAACATTCAATGTTACATTTGGTACTAATGTAACAGGCGCTAACTCAACAATTATTTTATACGCCGAAGGTATAGAAATAATTGACAGTATTTTCAGCGGTTGGGGTATGACACCCACACTAGGCCAGGCAATACTCAACAGAATGCTTGAATTAGGCAATACAACAACAATTACATTGACATCTGATGGTAAAATAGAATAATAAACCACAACATGGGGCATATAAAACGGCGCTGAATTTACCTGCGACGCAATTAAATTAAAATGTACGCCAAATACTTACTTAGGAAACACAATCAGCGGACGGCGCTGGCCGGTTTGCTGGTACACGCTGCCTTCGGGAAGGCTTAAATCCTGCCCGGGAGCATCGCTGGTATCCGGTTTTTCAGGAGTTGCCGGCTGCGCTTCGGGAATATGTATTTTTTCGGGCTTTGTCTCCTTTTTTATTTTTTCAGCAGGAGTTTTTGCCGTTGGCTTGACGGTGGTTTTTACAGTTTCTTTAACAGCAGGCTTACCGGCCGGTTTAACCGCTTCCTTAGCTGTCTTTTTTAACGCGGACTTTTTAACAGGCTTATTAGCCGACTTATTAGCCGGTTTTGCGACTTTACTTACAGGTTTTTTTATCGTTTTTTTAGCGCTTTTTCCGGTCTTTTTCTTATTGTCCTTATTCATATCATTTTCCTCTTTATTTAGGTACCTCCTTTATCATTTTACCACAAAATTAAAATTTTTGGAATTTTTTTTGTTGTTTTTTTTGAAAACGGCCAAAAAAAAGATTAAAGTTAAAAGTATAACCTGCCGATAATAACTACGGGAAGTTGTATCTTTCCGGAGAAACCGCGGATTTTCGGCCGGATATAGCAAACCAGACGGGGGCATGGATGCTCCTGTACAAGTTCAAGGAGGATCATTATGATCATTAATCACAACCTGAGCGCAATGTTTGCGGACAGGTCCCTCAAGGTAACACAGGTTTACCTCACCAAAGACATGGAGAAACTCTCCTCGGGTCAGCGTATCAACCGCGCAGGCGATGATGCGTCAGGACTGGCTGTTTCCGAAAAAATGCGGAGCCAGATTCGCGGCCTTAATCAGGCTTCTACCAATGCGGCAAACGGTATCTCCATGATTCAAGTATCTGAAGGTTATCTGCAGGAATCTGAGGACATCATTCAGCGTATGCGTGAATTGGCGGTACAAGCGGCAAACGGCATTTACAGCTATGAAGACAGAATGTACATCCAGGTGGAAGTTTCTTCACTTGTAGCCGAACTCGACCGTATAGCAAGCCATGCCCAATTCAACGGCATGAACCTTCTTACCGGACGTTTTGGACGCCCATTAGGCGGAAACATAGTTACCGCTTCATTGTGGTTCCACATCGGCGCCAATATGGATCAGCGCACGCAAGTTTTCATCGGCACCATGACGGCAAAAGGCTTGGGAGTCCGTAACATGGATGGTACTTTTATCGACATGGACGAGCCTGATAGCGCCAACAGGTCTATCGGCACTCTTGATGCGGCGATAAAAATCATCAACAAACAGAGGGCCGATCTTGGGGCTTATCAGAACCGTTTGGAGCATGTGGTACGCGGGCTTGACGTAGGCGCGGAAAACCTGCAAGCGGCCGAATCCAGAATCAGGGACACCGACATGGCCAACCAGATGGTTGACTATGTAAGGGAGCAAATCCTGAACCAGAGCGGAACCGCTATGCTGGCACAGGCAAATCAGAGGTTAACTTCGGTATTGCAATTACTACAATAAGGTAGTAGAATATGAGCAAAAGGGAGGTTTCGGCTTAACCACCGGAACTTCCCTACTCTGAGATTTGTATTTTTAGTCCATTGCCTGAATTCAGGTAATGGACAAGCGTTCTTTGAAAAACTTTCTCCATTGCCGTTTAACCATTTGGTTAAATATGCGTGGGACGGCTCGAAACGATCATTAACTTTATGATGATGGCCGTTTCGTTCCGTATGCGGGAATAAGAGGCGGTTGCGCGAAATCGTCTTCTGAAAACCGCTCCCGCGGAACGGCTCCGGCAAGGATAGCCGGGGCAAGCAAAACATGGAGGGAAAAATATGATTATTAATCACAACATGAGTGCCATTTATGCCGATCGTCAGCTTGGCGTAACCCAGTTAGATTTGACCAAAGACATGGAGAAACTTAGCTCCGGTCTAAGGATCAATCGCGCCGGGGATGATGCTTCCGGACTCGCGGTCTCCGAAAAAATGAGGAGCCAGGTCAGGGGATTACATCAGGCCGAACGCAATATCCTGAACGGTGTGTCCTTTATTCAGGCTACTGAAGGTTATCTTCAGCAGACCACGGATATCCTGCACCGTCTTAGGGAATTAGCGGTACAATCAGCTAACGGTATTTATTCCGATGAGGATCGTATGCAGATCCAGGTCGAAGTATCGCAGATGGTTGATGAAGTGAATCGTATAGCAAGTCATGCGCAATTCAACGGCATGAATATGCTTACAGGCGCTTTTGCGCAAGGTTCAGCTTCCGGCAGGGTAATGCAGCTTCATATTGGTGCCAACATGGATCAGAACGCAAGGATCTATGTAGGTAACATGTCAGCTGGCGCGCTCGGTTTGGTAAACTCACAAGGGGATGAAGGGAAACTTTCCATTTCTGACCCGCAGGAAGCTAACAGAACGATTGGTACCGTAGACGCGGCATTAAAAGCCGTATCTAAACAAAGGGCCGATCTTGGCGCTTATCAGAACCGTTTTGAAATGGCTGCACAGGGTATTGCCATTGCGGCTGAAAACATACAGGCTGCCGAATCCCGCATCAGGGATACGAACATGGCGTCAAAGATGGTTGACTATACAAAGAACACCATCCTGACCCAGACCGGAACCGCAATGTTGGCGCAAGCCAATCTGCGGACACAGTCGGTGCTTCAGCTTCTTTCATAAGAACAGTTAAAGAGACTTCTGGACGTCGTCTTTTTAACGAAATGACAGCGGAGTTCGCGCCTCCGCTGCCCGCCCGACCACATAATTAAAATTATGTGGTCGGGTAATTTTTCTATTTCTGCCAGGGATTGGCGGAAATTATAGGGCTCCTGCCCTATTACATGGAGGTATATTATGTCCGTAGCAAGTGTGGGATACTCCCCTGTCTCACCAGCGCCTGTTCCCGTAGTGAACAACAGGCCGGATGCGGCAGTAACTGAACCAAAAAAAGTAAAGGCCCAGATTATAAGCGCCACCGCGTCAGATTTGGAGAGGCTCGTCTTCAACAGAAAATTACAGTTTGTTGTGGATCACAATTCACACGAAGTAATCGTAAAGGTGATAGACAAAGATACCGATAAGGTGATCAAGGTGCTTCCGCCCGAAGAATTACAGCGTTTACACAGCAACCTTAGAGAATCTATCGGGTTTTTATTTGACGAGCGGGTTTAGTTACTGACTGTTCTTTTACAGTCATAGCCGGAAATTTGGGAGATCAGGTCTATGTCCGACGTTTACATGCCGGGAGTAAAGAGCCGGTTTAATTCAGAAAAGATAATTGAAGACCTGATGCGCCTTGAGCGCGTCCCAAAAGAAAGAACCGAACGCAACATTGAAAACCTGCAAACCCAAAAAGGTTATTGGCAGGAAGTCGGACGGCGTATAAACTCAGTGCGGGAAAGCGCCCGCTTTCTTTATTCCTTTCAAAATCCTTTTAACGACAGGCTCGCCCTTTCCGCGGATGAATCCGTAATAACCGCTTCCGCTACACGGGAAGCTTCCGAACAATCTTACCGTTTTACCGTTAAACAGACGGCGCAGGCGGACCGTTTTTTGTCCTCCCCTCTTGATGAAAAAAAGAAAATCGAAGCCGGTAATTATAACTTTACCGTAGGCAATGATAAAATATCGATAAATTTCCGCGGCGGCTCAATAAAAGATTTTGTTGACGCAATAAACCGCCGGGGCAAAGATAAAATTTCCGCAAGCCTTATAGCGATACAAAGCGGGACTAAATCCCTTCTGATAGAATCAAAAATAACGGGAGCCGCCAACAAGCTTGGCTTTCTTGACGACGCCGCAAAACTCGCGCTTAATACCGGCATGATGGAACAGAGTAATGAAAGCCGGAAAAACGCCGCCATAGACATAACAGAAAATACAGTCAAAATCAGCGAAGCGCAGCCGGGAAACACCACCATAAACGACGGCATTTTAAAAGTAGGCGTACAATCTTACGCAACGCTGCCTCTGGGAATTTCGTTAAGCGCGGATTCTCCCGTCATTTTAAAACTGGAGACTTCCACCAGAGTAGAAGACTCCGATATTTTAAACGTCTCGCAGCCGCCGCCGGGCCCTTCAATTCCGACAGGTTCTGTTACTTACGGCGGCATTACAATTGACAACGATCCGTCGTCCGCGCCGCTGCCTGAATGGAAACCGCCCTTTGTCCAGCAGCGTCACGACGACATGTCTGTCTTAAGCCTTGTATTTTCCGACGGCTCTTCCGCCAAACTGCCGCCGATTACCGACAGTAACGGGTTTGTAACAAGGCAGTACACTCTTTCCGGTATCGCGCAGGGCAGGACAATTACTTCCCTTAATATCGAGAATACCAATACCAACCGCGAAATTTCGGTCGGTAAAATAGAAGTTTTTGACCCCACCATTACAACCGGCGGCCTAAAACCGCAGAACGCGCTTTCCTCCGCCAGGGACGCGATCATAACGATGGAAGGCATAGAGATATCGCGCCCTTCCAATAACATAGACGACGTTATTCCCGGCCTTACGCTTAATGTCAAGGGAGTTTCAGATCGTCCCGTAGAATTAAAAGTAAGCGGCGATACGGAAAGGGTCAAAGAGGCGATTATCTCGTTTGTCGGAAACTACAACAGGCTTTTAGCCGAAATAAACGTATTAACCGCAAGAAGCGTGTCGTCGGGATCAGGGCTTAAAACAAGCGTAGACGACACTGTATTGAATGAATTAACTTATTTAACGGCCGACGAAAGAGCCGAAATGAAAAGCAGGCTTGGCGCTTTTAACGGGGACCTCACGCTGAACCAGCTTAAAAACCGGCTTTTACAGACGGTTACCGCGCCCTACCCCACCAGCCTTGAACGCGATCTCGCCCTTCTTGCGCAAATAGGAATAGGCACCAACGCGACAAGAGGAACCGGTTATGAACCGGCAAAGCTTCGCGGTTATCTTGAAATAGACGAAAAAAAACTGGATGCCGCTCTTGAAAATAAAATTCCCGCAGTAAAGGAACTTTTCGCAAGCGATACTTCAGGCGATATGCTTATGGATACCGGAGTCGCCTATAACGTAGACACTATCGTAAAACCGTTTGTCGAAGTCGGCGGTATTATATCGTTAAAAACAAGCACATTAGACTCCCGCATCACTCAGGATGAAAGGCGCGTCAGTACTATGGAACGCCAGCTTGCGGAAAAAGAACAGGACCTTAAAATTCAATACGCAAAAATGGAAGCCGCCTACGGCAGAATGGAATCTATGTCTAATTCCCTTAACAATTTCAGCCAGCAAAACCGTTCCAACAGGTAAGGTATGGAAATAAAAATAAACGGCAAAACAGCGGATATAACAATTGACAACGAAAAAACAGTAGCTCAGGTAATGGCCGGTATTGAACAATGGCTGGCAGGATCCGGGCACAGGTTAAGCGGGCTTGCAATTGACGGGCAGAAAGCGGATTTATCTTCTTTGGAAAACGCTTTTACAAAAGAAATTGACACGATAAAAACGCTGGATATTTCAACCATGCCTGTTACGGAACTTGGCGCAATCAGCCTTATAAATCTTCTTGACGACATAGATGAATTTGACGCTCTTCCGTTTGAGGGCAGAAACGAATTTTTTACAAAATGGAAAGGAAGGCCGCAAGTCTTGTTTATCCTTGAACAGATGCCGGATATTTTTTCTTTTTTTGAAAACACTTTTTTAAACGGCGCGTTCAGCGCCCAAACGCTGCGTTCAATAACGGAAGAAAGACTGAGAGAAATTAAAACGCCGGTTGACGAGTTTTCCAATCTGCGCCCGCTGCTTGAAGAAACCTGCGCAAGGTTAACGGATCTTCCGCTGGACATTCAAACGGGCAAGGACGCGCGCGCCGCCCAAACGATACAGATTTTTTCAGGTATTACGGAAAAAATTTTCCGTGTTTACAGGCAGCTTGAAATCCAGGGGTATATTCCGCAGTCCGCGGCCGAAAAAAATCTTTCGCAGCAAATAAATGATTTTAACGGCGCGGTAAAAGAACTGCTGCAAGCCTATGAAAAAAACGACACCGTTCTTATCGGGGATATTGCGGAATATGAGATAGCGCCGCGTCTTGCGAAAATATACAATACGGCGGCAGGTGAAAAATGACGCTCTTAAATGTTTTAACATTGTATCCTTTACAAATTTCTTTTACCGACATGGCGTGGAAAAAGCCGGCAAGCTCTTCTCAAGAATCTATAATTATATTTGTTGTTATTGCCGCCGTTATTGCGGTAATTATTATTATTTTTTTTTCAGGAAAAGGCAGAGGCGCAGGTTCAGGCTCAGGAAAATCCGGATCGGGCATTTTTGCCAAACTTGCCCTGCACAAGAGGGTAAGTGAGCTTGGCCTTAATAACGAACAAATAAGAATGCTCGACTTTGTTTTTAAAACCGATCAGGTTCTGGACCCGGAAAAATCAATTGCAACCCCGTCTCTTTTAGACAGGCATTTTAAGCGCGCATACCATGTAATCGGGCAAACCTCAAAATCGGACGCGGAACTTCAATACCGCTATGCCGTGCTTTTTTCTACCAGAAATTTCCTGGAAAGCCACGTCTCGGACGGCTTAACTTCTACCCGCCAGTTAAAAGATGATACTCCTGTAATACTTAACCACAACAAGGGAAAATATGAGGTTTTGGTCCTTTCAACAACCGGGGAGGGACTTGCCGTAGAATACCCCCAAAACGCCCTTGGAAGCCCGATTAAATTACAAAAAGGAAACAATATCAGCGTATTATTCTTTACAAAAAATAACAAAGGTTTTTCTTTTGAGACCAATATTATCGGTAATTCAACCGTACACGGTAAAAACGCCCTGCTGCTGACCCATTCAAACAAACTTAAATTTCTTTCCCAGCGGCGCTTCCGCCGAAGGCAAATAGATATTGCAAGTAATCTTTATTTGGTATATCTTGAAGGAGACGGCAAGAAACAGCGCATGATTGCTGACAAGCGCCGGCTTACAGGAAACATTGCCGATATTTCAGTCGGCGGCTGTTCAATTAAGGTCAAGGTTCCTGTAAAAGTCGGAGCTAAAATGAAAATTGAATTTACACAGGGGGATTATAAAGTGGCTGCGTTAGGACAGGTATTAAGGGCAAATCGCGCAGGTATAATCACAATTATCTATATTAAGTTCTTAAAAGTTTCAAGAGAATCAATGAACATTATTAACGCCTATGTATACGAGTTCGCCAATGAATAAACTAAATAATAAAGGATGGAAAAAATGAAAGTTATTTCAATTAAGGACACAATAAGAAAAGACATCCCCATTTACTACCGTAAACTCTACACAGGCATAGCCGTCATAGAAATGGCAAAGGGACCTCAGGATTACCGTATTGATTTTTCAATTGAGTACAAACCAACAGGCCAAAAAGATATCGCCATTACTTTTATAGACGCAATTGACTACCCTCTGGTGCCTGTAAATAGAGAATTAAAAAAATATATTGACGAGATGGACAGTGGCGGAGTGCTTCCTGATTGAATTCTTTTCTCATTCACCGCAGGATACTTTCTCTCTCGGACAGCGTATAGCTTCTTTTCTTACGGCAGGCTCCGTAGTCGCCCTTAAGGGGGAGCTTGGAAGCGGTAAGACATATCTTGTTAAAGGCATCGCGAAAGGGCTTGGCATTACGGAAACCATAACCAGCCCGACTTACACAATAATAAGCGAATACCAGTCCTCCCCTGTTCTGTACCACATTGACGCTTACCGTCTTTTAAACGATGAAGATTTTGAAAATTTGGGCGGAGGCGAAATAATTAACTCAGGCGGGATTTCCCTGATTGAATGGAGCGAGCGCATTCCAAAATCACTGCCGAGTGAATTAATCACAATCATTTTAAAAATAACGGGGCCCGGCTCCAGATTAATTCAAATAAACGGGCTGGAAAAAATATGAATTTACTTGCAATAGACGCCGCCTGTTCCGTCCTTTCAGTCGCCGTTTCGCGCGGGCAAGATTTTTTTTATACGGATACGGAAGCGGGAATGAAACATTCGGAGCTTGTCATGGACATAATAAATGCCCAAACCGAAAAAGCCGGCCTTAAACCACGCGATTTAAACGGTATTCTGTGCATGGGCGGTCCCGGTTCCTTTACCGGCCTTCGTATCGGCTTTTCAATCGCCAAAGGGCTTGCGCTCTCCCTTAACATACCTTTTGCGCCAATTCCGACGCTTGAATGCGTAGCGTATTCCGCCTCAGGCGTTTCCCTTCCCGTAATTCAGGCAAGAAAGGACGCTTTCTTCTTTGCGCTTTTTGAAGACGGCAGGCGCATAATGGAAGATATGGACGGCACTTTAAGCCAAATTGCCGGTTTAATCAGCGAAAAAAAACAGGAAAATGAAAAAATTACCATTACAGGTCCTGCGGCAGACGCGGTTTTCAACGCCCTACCCGATGAACTGAAAATGTTTTGTATGTGTTCCTGTAAAAACACAGGATACGCGAAGGAACTAATTTATATCGCAAATAACAAGGGTTTATTTAATAATGACAACACCGCGTATTTATATTCCGGTCCCGAATATATCAGAAAAACAGACGCGGAAATTAATTTGTTACAGAAAAGCGTTTAATTGTTTGATAACCAGCATGGTTGTCAAACAATTCCGTTACTCAACTCGGAAAACGCCTCTGTCAAAAACCGGTTTAAAAAAAGCATTTTATCCTTTTCTTTCCAGCGCTTAAGCGTTTCAGGTATACGGTCTTCAATACCGCATCCGAAGCGGCGTTTAAATTTTTCCATGTCGGGACCTTCGCAATGCCTGTAACCCATAAGCAGGCTTTCCCGGATTAAAGCGTCCCTGCCCAATTCTTCGTAAACCGCGTTTTGGATACAAGGCGAGTTTATGTAGCTTTGTAAATCAGGCGCAAATGTAAAACGTTTTGCGGTTCCGTTATTTTCATTTATCACGGTGCCGGACGCGCAAGGGCCTGCGCCAAGCCAGCCGTCCATGCTCCAATAACGGATATTGTGAAGGCAGCGTTTTCCCGCAAGCGCGAAATTGGAAACTTCGTAATGGTCAAAACCGGCGTTCACAAGCGCGTCGCGTCCTGTAAGCCAAAGATGATCGGCAGTATCGCCGTCCGGCGCGCTTACGATGCCGGTTTTTATCTTTTTTTCAAGGGGCGTCCCTTCCTCTACGGTAAGGCTGTAAAGCGAAACATGAGCGGGATTAAAGGCAAGAAGCCGCTTTATGTCTTCCGCTACGTTTTTTTCGTTCTGGTAAGGAAGGCCTGTAATAAGGTCGGCCGAGAACGCGCCGGGGAACATATCTGAAACAAGCCCAAGCCGCTTTTCAAGCAAGCGCGCCTGTCCGCGTCGGTTTACGGCAAGGCGTGATTTCTCATTAAATGTCTGCACTCCAAGGCTTAGCCTGTTTATTCCCCCTTCCCGGCATACGGACAAAAATTCATCCGTTACCGATTCAGGATTTGCCTCTACTGAAAATTCAACCGGAGAAAAGCCGGAAAGGGCGTTTAATTCGTCAAGTAAAACACGAAGCCTTTTTGCTCCAAGAACGGAAGGCGTGCCGCCGCCTATGTAAACCGTGCGGATTTCTTTTACATTAAAATAATCAAGCTGATGCTTAACATCCTCTATTACGGCCTTTATGAATAAATCCATAATCGCGTCTGATTTTTCATCCGAAACAACCGAATAAAAATCACAATAATCGCACTTGCCGCCGGCGCAAAACGGGACATGGATATAAAGACTAGTAGAGTTCAAATTTAACAGGCGGCCAAAAACGCAGCAGCGCCTTTGCGGTAATTAAAGACGGTGATACCGGCCCCCATGTGCGGGAATCGTTTGTATTGCTCCTGTCGTCCGAGACCACAAAACATTCATCCGGCCCTAAAATTATCGCGTCCATGTTGCCGGAAAACGGAATTGTCTCATCCCAAAGAGCCGGAACATTCGGAATGGACGGGTGATACGGCCTTTGCGCAAGCTCAAACTCCGTTAAACTATACGGACTGCCTGCGGGCTTTACCCTGAATACAAAATTATTCATGTAAATCTCATCACCCGGAAGGGCGATTACCCTTTTAATGTAATACTGGTCTTCGCCTAGAAATATGCTGTGCCTTTGCGCGGTAAAAAATCTTACCACGGTGTCAATTATCTTTAAGGGGACTTTTCTGTCTTTAATATTTCCAATATCGACAAGAACTATACTTCCGCGTTTAAAAGGAATCTGATATTCTTTGGAAGGCAGAAAAAAAGATAAAAATACCAACCTGTCGCCATAAGAAAGTCCCGGCTGCATTGTATCGTTATTAAGCGCCCAAACGGAAATAAAAAATGCCGAAAGCACATTATACAATAAAAAAAGAATTAAAAAAACAAAAAAGAATTTTAAATAACGATGCCGCTGATGTTTTTGCGCGGCATAAGAATATTGCATCCATTTATCAAACATAATACAGCCTTTATTTAATATTTTTCATGCGCCACAGCGGCCAGTAAACAATCATTCCATTACCCAGGACTCTTGACGCCCTTACAGGCCCAAAGTACCGCCCGTCGCGGGAATTATCGCGGTTGTCGCCCAAAGGGAAAATTCTTCCCTCGCCGATATACCAGCCAAGTTTGTGCCTTGCAAGTAGTGTTGAATAACGTTTTTCGTTGGGGATTAGTTTTCTTAATGTTTCCAGCCTTGCTTTTTCGTGGGCGATAAAATCGGGAGCGGATAAATTCCGCGCTTTCGACGCTTCGGCAAGCAAATCTTCGGAAACGTTCATTCCCAAATCCGTAAGGGCGGAAGCCTGCCCTGCCGAAGCTATAACCGGATACTGATCCGCCTTCATAATTCTTGTGATATTGTGGTTCCACCCGCGGGCTGAATTATAATCATGTTCGGTTACCCAGTCTTTTTCTCCGGCAAAAAGAATCCGCATATTGCCGTTTTCCAGAACAAACCGGTCGCCTGCCGCCCCCGCCGCCCTTTTGATAAGGAAATGAACCCTGGGCTCACCGTTATCTTCCCTGTCAATATCCACCAGTGTAAGGGTAAGCATATAAAGAATTCTCTGCGCAATGTCAAAAACAGGCCCTCGGGAAATGTAGGACGGATTTTCAAAAATAATAATGTCATTGCGTTTCGGTTTAAAAGGGCTAGGCAATTTGAAAATACCCGGCAGCAGTTCAGGCCCGTATTTTAATTTGTTTACAAAAACATGATCTCCTATATTAAGCGTGTCGATCATGGAACCGGAGGGTATCCTGTACGCCTGAACCAGATACTGGTTTGCAAGTAAAACCATGCCCGCAGCCCATATAAACGCCCCAATCCAGTCAATAAGGGGATGTTTTGCCTGCCGTTCCTCTTTTTTAATACGGCGTTTCATTTTACGGTATGTTAAAAAATTTTCAGTTATTATCTGAATTTTACTGAAAAAATCAGCTTTTTTAGTGTATTCGGGCATAGGGTAAATTTATCATAAATCGAACTTTATATCAATCATTTCCATAATTGTATTGACCATAATCCAAAATACAACATATAATTTTATATATTATCATAAAACAAGGAGGGTTTCCCCGTGTTAAAAGGCATCATTAATTTTATTAAAGCATTAAACGGCAACCTTAAAAAAAGCCAGATTGCCGCAGGAGCCGCCTGGGGCGTATTGTTAGGGCTGGTTCCCCTAAGCAACCCGTTTGGCATTGTCTTATTTATCATTTCTTTTTTCTTTAATCATAACCACGCTTCCAAAATTATAGGGTTGGCCGTTGTTAAAATTCTTTCAATGATGATTTTGCCCCAACTCGACGTGCTTGGCTGGTGGATTCTTCATATTGATTCCTTACAGCCTTTATTTACCACCATGTACAATATGCCGTTTGTACCTTTTACAAAATTTAACAATACCCTTGTTATGGGCGGGCTTGCGGCCGGAATTGTACTTTGGCTTCCGGTTTTCATTTTCTTTATGATTTTTATCCCGCTTTACAGAAAATATATATCTTCAAAATTAAAAGAATCAAAAATTGTCAAAAAACTTGCGCAAATACCCATCATAGGTTCTTTGGGTAAAATGTTTACAAGTTAAAGGAGAAAAAAATGAGTAACGAAGAAGTAAACGCGGAAAAACCGGCAAAGCCGCCAAGCGCGTTAAAAAAACCGGTTAACTCAAAAAAATTTGAAAAACGTTATATAAAATATATTGAACAGCCGGCAGACCGTAATTTTTTTACCGAATGTTTTGATAAACAGGACGATAATTATGTTATTCGCAATAATTTAACCAAAGATGACGTTAAAAGATTAAAATTAATTTTAAAATGGGTAAAAACAAACAAGAAAGGCCCTGTTAAAGTCGTCCCTATTCTCTTTGCCGGCGCGGTTGCCGCGATTGTCGTTATTTTCTTTACTCTTTTCGCAAACCCGCTTTTGTCAACTTTACTGGAAGGCGCCCTTGAAGCGATCTTTGAGGGGAAAACGGATGTCAACGGGTTTCGTTTAAGCATCTTAAAATTCGAGATTAAGATTGACCACATAACCGTAGCGAATAAAAACGCCCCAATGACAAATCTTTTTGAAATGGGCAATGCCGGAATCAAGATGAAACCGGAAGCAGTCCTTAGAGGGAAAATTTATATCGAGGAAATTCGCGCGGATACAATACAATTCGGCACGGAAAGGACAGTCTCAGGCGCTTTACCCGACAGGCCTCCCAAGGTTAAAAAAGAAAAGACTCCAAGCGACGGGCCGCCCCTTGTAGATTTACAAAATTTCGACGCCAAAGCCCTTTTAGATCAGGAATTTGACAAACTTAAAACGCCCAAGTTATACGACGGCGCAATCGCGTTTTACAATGATACCGTTACAAAATATCAGACGGAAGTTGACAACACAAAAAAACAGATTGAGGAACTTCGTACGTCATCGCAAAAGATACTAAATATTAATGTTAATAATTTAAAAGACATTAACACAATAAGGAGTACAATAGCGGATTTGAATTCAACGCTATCTTCCGTACAAACCGCCGCAAATAACGCGGTCGGCCTTGTTAATGGCATTGAAAAAGACATTAACGCCGCGCGCCGTCTTGAACAGGACGCGCGTAACGCGCTGACAGATGACATCAACCATTTAAAGTCTTATGTGGATTTAGGAAGCGGCGCCGCTTTTGCTGTAATTGAACCTTATATCCGCGATATGCTTTCAGATACTGCCCAAGAGTATATTGATTACGGACTTATGGCGTTGAATGCTTTTGAAAAATTAAGCGAACAGTCAAAAAAACTGCCAAAATCCGAGCCAAAACCGAAGAAAGAAAAAAAAGTCGTTTTTAAGGGCAGGGACGTAGTTTTTCCGACCAGGTCATATCCGGCTTTTTATCTTGGATTGGTATCCTCTGATTGCACGGTTAACTCATGGAATTGGGATTTAAAACTAAGGGATGTAAGTTCGGACCCCGATTTAATCAATAAGCCTATTACCTTAAATCTTGGCGTTACCGAAGTCGGCGGCAGCTTAAACAGACTGGTATCTTTTTCCGGGAACGCCGATTTCAGGACAAATACACAGCAGCGTTTTGGCGCGAATATCAACGGCAAAGGGTTTCCTGTAAGTCTTGGAAACCAGCTTGAAAAGGCCGGAATAAGCGGCTTTTCAGGAGTTTCGGCATTTAAGTTTGCCATAAACGGATACACAGACGGAGGATTTTCTACCGGAGGCGATGTCGATGTTCTTAACGCGCGTCTTTTAGAACCAAAAGGGACTATTGCCGAAGCGGTGTCAATGGCGGTAAGCGAGGCCGGACACATTGATTTGGGAATTGAATACATACATAAAATCGGGCAAAGCGACGTATTCAATATCAGGACAAACATTGCCGATTTAATCGCCAACGCCCTAAAGAAAATTGCCGCGGCATACGTCCAGAAAGCGATGCAGGAAGTCGAACGCGTTTTGCGGGAAAAAATCAACGAGTACATCGGCGACAGGTTTGTATCAAAGGAGCAGCTTGATCTGCTCTTTAGCGCGGCAAAGGGCGACAGGGCCGCCGCTGATCAACTTAAAACTTTATTAACAAACAAACAAAAAGAGCTTGAACAGAAGGTCAAGGGAATGGCGGACGAAGCGGTACAACAGGTTAAAGACGATGTAACAAAGCAGGGCCAGCAGGCGGTTCAGGATGTCATGCAGGGCAAACAGCCTACAATACAGGCGCCGAAAGCGCCTTCAACCGGAGGTCTAAAGCTGCCCGGCCGTTAATACGGACAGTTTCTCGCGTAAAAATTCGCTCTTTTCCTTTAAGCCGATACTGCCTGTTGTAAGCAGAAGCACGTTCGGCTTTTTGGGATCGATCTTTATCTTTCCCCGCGATTCCTGCATCATGCGCAAAAGCGTGTCTATTTTAACACGCGCGACTTTCGCAAACTCAACGCGGACAACGCCGCCCCTTTCCTTTATCGAAGAGACCGCGAGTTTCCGGCAGATGATCCTTATCTCGGCAAGCGCAAGAAGGGAAGCGGCTTCGTCGGGCAGCGGGCCGAAACGGTCGATAAGTTCGCCGTAGACGCGCTCCAGTTCGTCCTTTTCCCTGACGGCGGCAATCATCTTGTAAATTTCCATTTTGCGCTGCGGAGAGTCAATGTAAGTGTCGGGTATAAAACCTGAATATTCCAGTTCCATAAGCGTCTCGGTTTCCGCCTCATAGTCGGAATTTTCAAGGCGTTTTACCGCTTCGTCTAACAGTTTAACGTACAGGTCAAAGCCTACCGAGTAAATGTCGCCTGACTGTTCCTTTCCAAGAAGGTTTCCGGCTCCCCTGATTTCCATATCTTTCATAGCAATCTTAAAGCCGCTGCCAAGTTCCGTAAAATCGGAAATGGTCTGAAGCCTTTTCATCGCGATTTCCGAAAGCGATTTTGATTCGGGATAGAAAAGATACGCGTAGGCGGTGCGGTCAGACCTTCCTACCCTGCCGCGTAACTGGTAAAGCTGGGAAACCCCGTACTTGTCGGCGCGGTCTATTATTATGGTGTTAACATTTGGTATGTCGATGCCGTTTTCAATTATTGTAGTGGAAACCAAAACGTGAAAACCGCCGTGAATAAAGCGGCGCATTATGTCCTCAAGCTCAAAGGCGTCCATCTGCCCGTGCGCGGTTTCAATAAGCATCTCAGGGACAAGGCGTTCTAGTTTATGCCGCGTCTCTCGCAAAGTTTCGATGCGGTTGTGAAGAAAAAACACCTGCCCTCCCCTTTCAACCTCGCGCCGTATCGCCTTCGCGATTAAAAAATCGTCGTACTCCTCGACAAAGGTTTCAATCGGACGGCGCCCGGGAGGAGCCGTCGCCAACAGGCTCATGTCGCGAATGTTGACAAGGCTCATGTGCAATGTGCGGGGTATAGGAGTTGCCGAAAGCGTAAGGCAGTCAACGTTTGTTTTTAACTCTTTAAGGCGTTCCTTGTCCTTTACGCCAAAACGCTGTTCCTCGTCTATTACGATAAACCCAAGATTCCTGAATTGCACGTCACGCTGGATTATCCTGTGGGTTCCTACCAGTAAATCAATCTCTCCGTTTTTTAGCTTTTCAAGAATTACGCGCGTCTTCTTCCTGTCCACAAAGCGGGAAAGCATGGCGACGTTTACCGGGAAATTGGAAAATCTTTCCAAAAAGTTTTCATAGTGCTGCTCTACAAGAATTGTGGTCGGAGCGAGGAATGCCGCCTGTTTGC